>Ga0316209_1001668_pt1 | contig 21367 bp, 26 predicted proteins | sample 6monopyrite_MG_FD_204945 | JGI IMG/M metagenome (GOLD analysis project Ga0316209, IMG submission 204945) | Microbial mat bacterial communities from mineral coupon in-situ incubated in ocean water Damariscotta River, Maine, United States -... | ecosystem: Environmental > Aquatic > Marine >...
CCGATTTACTTCACATTCCTGATTCAGGAAAACCGGTTGCGATTCTCTGCATCGGACATGTCGACAAGTTTTATGACAAACCGATGTTAGAAAAGGAAAAATGGGCAAAACGAAAACAACTGGACACTGTTGTCTTTGAAAATAAATGGAGTACCCATGACGACACGGATATTCAGTCTTAGGTACCCATTTTGAACTCAAACACACTTTGGTTAAACATACCCGCAGCGAAAACACACTCAAACCATTCAATTAAAAACACTTGCGCATTAAATAAGCTTAACTATATTACTGCCAAACTTTCTGATTTACAGGGTACTATCCGGCCTTACCTCGGCAAAACAACTATTATTCTCTTCATCAATAATCATGACGTGGTGGTAGCGGGTAAAACGTCATTAGCAGAACAAACAAAACACGAAAAAATAAAATCATTTAATGAAATAAAAAACATTATTAATAAAAAATTATGCAACTCTAGCCCTAAGATAAAGTTTATAAACCTGGGATCAGAGTCAAATGTAAAACATATAAAAGGATTAGTTCATGCCAGCTTAGGCTTAAATGTAGAGCACTTTTCGCACCGCCCTGCCATGAGAAGAGAACAACTCGCAAAAGCAATAAATCTGGGACGACAAACAGCCCAGCGAATAAAGCTTAACGGGAATAAAGTTTTTATTGCAAGAGAAGTTAATGAGGCAAATATTCTTTCTGCAACCGCAATCGCAGTTGCGCTACTTGATATAAACATTGAAGAACTATCTTTTCTTGATAACAGTAACAAGCACATGATTTCTCAGGCTATTACCACCCATAAAAAACACCTGACCTCAGCAATAGAAATAGTACATCACTTAGGGAGTTTTGAAATTGCTGCATTAACCGGAAGCTTTCTATGTTGTGCACATATGGGATTACCTATCTTAGTTGATGGTTATGTCAGTACCGTTGCAGCGCTTATTGTATCCAAAATATGTCCAACTGCTACGCCGTGGTTTTTATTCTCACAGCCGCCATCAAATATCATTCACAGCACTATTTATCAAAGACTAAACGCAAAGCCATTGTTGCAAAATAGCGGGAGATTTGAAGGAATAAGTGGAATCACGTCTGCTTTATCTCTAATTCAACTCGCATACACAAGCCACAACGAAATAACGCATTATAAAACAACATCTTTATATAAAGTTAATTAGCTCTTACTTTATCAAACATAGCACAAAGCTTTTCTGCTCCATTCAAAATTCTTGGTCCAACACGCTGCATAAGCGAGGGATCAATATAATATAAGTGCTGATTTTTAACCGCGGGCATTTCTGGCCAGGACTTCCAGTCATCTAACCACTCAGGTCGTTCTTTCCCCATACCACCGGAAACAATAACCTCAGAATCTGCTGCAATAACAGACTCTAATGATATTTTAGGTGTTATTGTTTTTAAATCCGAAAAAACATTTTCACCGCCACAAAGCTCTATAATATTTGAAATAAGGTGCTTGCCACTGATTGTCATTAAGGGCTTATTCCAGATTTGATAAAACACTTTAACTTTTTCTTTGTCTGAAAAACGTTTTTTTAAACTATCATAATGACTCAAAAAATCATCGTGTTTTTTATTGGCAATATCACTCGTTCCTGCCAGCATACCAAAGCGTTTGATAGTATTCGCAATATCTTCCGGATAACGCGGTTCACTCAAAAATACCGTTAAACCCAGCGACATCAATTTTTCAATTTGTTTTGAGTTATTACCCGAAGCCCATGCAATGACTAAATCGGGTTGTAAAGAAACAATTCTTTCAATATCAATGGTAGGATAACCACCAACCCGAGGAATTTTTTTTGCTTCATCGGGATAATCACTATAAGACACCGCGCCAATAATTTTTTTACCCGCTCCCGCGGCATAAAGTGATTCGGTGATATGTGGAGCTAAACTAATAATTTTTTTCGCCGGGAAATCTAATTCAACTGTTCTGCCACTATCATCAACCACCTTAATCGCGGCTACTGATAAATGAGTAAAAAATAAAAAAATAAAAAATAAACTTAATTGCTTATACATAATGTTTTTCGTCACTTATTTTGTTATTCACTATCAGAGTCGATAATGATGTTAATGTTTCATTTAATTGCTGCCATTGTTTTTCGTTTTTAGGTAAACCAAAGCGAAGACTTGGCTTTGTCATATTTCCCTGTTTATGAAAAAGCCGGATTAACACGCCTTTTTCAGCGAAAGCCTGATAAAGATCGTTCGCCTGTTCATGCTCTAGCCATTGAAATAAAGCCGTGCCGCCATTGGGCATTAAACCTGCCTGACTTAACATATTATTTAGCCGCTTTGATGATTCAATAATGCTTTTTTTGCTGTCATCTTGCCATGCTTTATCCAGTAAAGCCTGTGTTGCAATAAAACGGGTTACTCCAGTTAATGTCCATGGTCCTAATTTTTGTGAAAGACGTTGTAACACTTCATTATCACTTATTACAAAACCACAGCGTATTCCTGCAAGACCAAAAAACTTTCCAATTGAACGCAAAATAATTAACCCCGGTTTAATGCCTGTCGAGACTAAACTTCTTTCTGGGGTTATATCCATAAAGGCTTCATCAACAATCAGCCAGCCACCCCGGCTTGATAATCTCCGGTGCCAATCCAATAATTGCTCTGCACGAATAACATGACCGGTTGGGTTGTTAGGATTGATAACAACTAATACATCCAGATAATCAATTTCTTGCCCAACCTCATCGGGACTAAGCGGAATAACATCATGCCCGGCCTGTCGCCAATTGTATTCATGCTCTGCATAAGTGGGCGAAATAACACCAACTTTTGAGTAGCCGCGTAATGTCGGTAAAATTTGAATAGCCGCCTGAGAACCTGCAACAGGTAGACAGGCATCACAACCATAATATTGGCATGCTGCAGCTTGTAAACCATCACTCTCTTCCGGCAAGACCTGCCATAACTCATCCGGAATCGTGGGGACCGGCCAGGCATTCGGATTTAAACCCGTCGATAAATCTAACCAATGTTCCTGGGCTATGTTGTATTTTTTAACCGCCGCCAAAATACGTCCGCCATGATGCAAACCCTTAGATTTAAAATAAGCCTGTTCAGATGCTTCATAATTAGATTTAGGCAATGAAATACTCTCCCAATACGATTACCAGTAACCAAATAACAATGCTTTTATTGACCAACTGAACGGCTCTATCAATATCGGCAACTTGTGGATCGCTGCCACAACCAAGAACAGGTCTTTCAATTTTTTCGCCGTGATAAATGGCCGTCCCACCCAATTTAACAGTTAAAGCCCCTGCCCCCGTCGCCATCACTACCCCGGGATTAATGCCATGCCAGCATTTTGCCTGTGTACGCCAACTCGACAGAGCTGACGTAAGATTACCCGCCAGGGCATAACTTAAAGCCGTTATACGTGCGGGTAGCCAATTTAAAATATCATCAATCCGTGCTGCCGCCCAGCCAAATGAATTGAATCGTTCAGTCCGATAGCCCCACATCGCATCCAGTGTATTCGACAAACGATAAAGCACCACGCCCGGTGCACCAAAAACGACAAACCAAAAAATGGCGGCAAAAATTGCGTCGCTGCCGTTTTCCAATACCGATTCAACCGTTGCAACATTAATGGCTTTTTCATCGCTGTTTGACGTATCGCGACTCACAATCATCGCAACACTTTGTCGCGCCAATGACATGTCCTTGTCTTTTAAAGCCTGTGATACCGCCCTGGCATGTTGCGCCAGACTTTTTGAACCCAGCGCAAAAGCTAAACAAACAATACCTAAAATCACCTCAACATGTATTGAAGCTGTTTTTTCAAACCAGGCGAAAAAAATGACGATGGGCAAGACAAGTAAAGCCCATGCTATTAAGCCACGTAAACGGGATAAAAAAGGTGATTTTTTATCTATACTATTAAACCTTTTTTCCAAACCATTGGCGGCATGACCAAAGCCCACCAGCGGGTGCCAGCGACGAGGCTCACCCACAATCAAGTCTATAATCAAAGCAATAAGAACACTAAAGGTTAATAACATCCTGTTATTTTAACTTATTTTTGACTCACACATCAGACAAAACAAGGTCGTGCGTCGTGCTAGTAAAAATGCCAAAATACATGCATGACAAAAACCATTATGATTCAGGGCACCACCTCAGATGCCGGAAAAAGCACCCTTGTTGCCGGGCTATGTCGCCTGCTCAAAAACCGTGGTGAAAAAGTAGTGCCTTTTAAGCCACAAAATATGGCATTAAATAGCGCCGTTACGCTTGATGGCGGTGAAATTGGTCGTGCCCAGGCCGTGCAAGCCTTAGCCGCAGGCTTAGAACCCCATACCGATATGAACCCGATATTACTCAAACCCAATTCAGATACCGGCGCGCAGGTCATTGTTCATGGGCATGCTATAAAAAACCTCTCCGCCGTGGACTATCATGACTATAAAATAACCGCCATGACGGCTGTTTTAGAGTCCTATAATCGTCTCAAACAGCAGTATGACTGGATCATTGTTGAAGGTGCCGGCAGCCCGGCTGAAATCAATTTACGCGATCGTGATATTGCTAATATGGGCTTTGCTGAAGAAGTTGATTGTGATGTGATTATTGTCGCCGATATTGATCGCGGTGGTGTCTTTGCCCACCTGGTTGGAACATTAAGTTTATTATCGAAAACTGAACAGCAACGCACTCTGGGTTTTATTATTAATCGCTTCCGTGGTGACATTAGCTTATTACAATCGGGTTTAGACTGGTTAGAACAAAAAACCCATAAAAAAGTGTTTGGTGTACTGCCATACCTGCATGGCTTTCACCTTGAAGCCGAAGACAGCGTAAAAACTGAACAGGTCATGGACGAGACGCAACAACAAATTAATATTGTGGTGCCCGTGTTTCCACATATCAGTAATCATACTGATCTCGATGCCTTACGTTTACATCCTCAGGTTAACCTGCAATACGTCGCAACCGATATGCAAAAACCAAAGGCGGATCTGATTATTTTACCCGGTAGTAAAAACATACAGGGTGATCTCAAGTGGCTGCGACAACAGAATTGGCAACAATACATTAACAAACACCTGCGTTACGGCGGAAAAGTTATTGGCATTTGCGGTGGCTATCAAATGCTCGGCGAAAAAATCCACGATCCTTACAAAATCGAAGGAGATATTAAAACCTCTGACGGCTTAGGCTTACTTGAAATTGAAACGACGCTTGAAAAACAAAAAAATCTAAAGCGCGTTGAAGGTACATTTTATGCTGATGAAGCAGGCATAGGAATGGAGCTGGCAAAAGTCAGTGGTTATGAAATTCATATGGGGGTTTCAAAAGGCCCTGCACTTGATAAACCTGCGATACAATTGCCTGATAAAACGGAAGGTGCCATCTCAGATGACAATCAAATCATGGGAACCTACTTACACGGCCTGTTTGACAAACCATCCGCACTATCGAGTTTATTAAAATGGGCAGGATTAAAAGAAATCCGTGGCTTTGATTATGAGAATTTGCGCGAACAGGAACTGGATCGTTTAGCCAATGAAATGCAACAACATATTGATATTGATGCCTTATTCAAATAATTATGTCATTCAATGCTTCTCCAGCGCGGGTACTTGAAAAAACATAAAAAAACGAATGTTAATAATGAGCTGTATGAACTAATGGCTGAAAAATATTATTAAGAACATCAGATGGTTTTGAAATCAACAGATATAACACACATTTGTCTAACGAAATAGATCTTCTAGGTTCACACATTTATCCATCATGTAACCGTCATAATAAAGAAAAAGGAAGTCCCGATGAAATACTATGAAAACTTTAAAGGAGTTAAACAAACCAAGTCCTATAATGCAGAGACCTCATTATCTCTGGCCATCGCATGCAATCTGGCATATGAAGACGATGAAGAACTAATCACTTCTACTGTGGATGTCTGGGGATACAACATGATTGGTTTTCACTCTATTGTAAAAAAACCTGATATAGATACACAGTGCTATGTTATGGCCAAAGACGATAACATTATCATAGTATTTCGGGGAAGTGAGTCATTAGCGGATTGGTTTGCAAATTTTCAAGCTGTATATAACCCAGGCCCTCTCAAAGACACAAAGGTGCATGAAGGATTTCAAGATGCATTGTTTCCAGCAGTTATAAACCTTACAAACTTAATAGACTCCATTAATATTGAAGACTCAAAAATATGGCTGACAGGTCATAGTTTAGGTGGTGCATTATGTTCACTATATGCTGGTATGCTTTTAGAAAATGGATACGATGTATACGGAATATATACATACGCCAGCCCTCGCCCCGGAAACGAAGCATTTGGAGAAAACTTAAATAGTGGAGTCGAGGGACCACATTACAGGGTAGTTAATACCGGCGATATTGTCCCACATGTTCCTCCTGAACCATTTTATAGTCACCCTGGAAAACGTATCATTTTGAAAGAAAACATCCGGGAAAGTTCCAAAAAATCCTGGTATTCACAAAGAATTGATGCGTTGAAATTTTTTATTGCAAATACAGCAAATAAATTCGATGTTGCAGACAATCATAGACTTAGCGCTGATGGTGAAAGTTACATTCCACGGTTAATTAAAGATTTAGAAAGAGAAAACACCTAACGTAATAATTATAGATCTACAATAAAAATTATTTATTACATTGTTTCAAGTAGGATTTACAATATGCCCACAATAAATGACTTAACACCGGAACAATTTAAAAGTTTACTTAATGACTATTTTACTCATCCTGAAAAAAGGTCGAAAATAAAATATGATGAAATTAAACAGTTAGCGGAGCAATTAATTTCTCGATTAACAAAACTGGAGTTTCAATAAGGCCAAAGAATCAAGTGATCAGGAGCTTTATGCTTTATTACCCTAATTATAATTAAAGGAGAATATTATGGGGATTGCACATGACATTGATGAGTTTGATGAACTAAAAGACGAAAACCAAAATACTAAAAATTTATTAATCGAAGGTGATTCATGGGTTTCTCACCCACAAATGAGAAATTATTCTGATCAATTCGAAGTTATGGGAAATGACAATATTGATATTCTAAATATTGCTTCACCCGGCGATACCATGTTGAATATTATGAACCGCCACGGAAACCAAATTAAAACCTTAGAGAAAATTATTACTGACCCTGTCTTTTCTTATAAGTGGGATGCTATTTTTCTCAGTGCAATGGGTAATGACATTATTGGACCAGAAATTCGATATTTTATAGAAGACAAAAATGATAACCCCGGCCTTTATGGCAGAGAATTACTAAATGGTTTTTTTAAACGTGTGCTGTCAGACATAACTGAAGATTACAAACACTTTATAAAAATGGTTCGCACCAGCACTAAAAATGCCACTACCCCCATTATCACTCACTCGTACTGTTATCTTGAACCAAGACAAAAAGGAACTGTCTTTTTAGGCATAAAATTAAATAAGGGCTGGATTAAAGTTTATCTTGAAGATAAACATATCGATGAGCCAGAAGAACAAATCGACCTGGTTAAAGGTTTATTAACGGCATGTTATGAGGCTATGAAATCCATCGATGACGATAAATTTTTAGTCGTCGATACCCGCGAATTATTAATGCGCAACGGAAAACCAGATACCAGCTTATTTCACGATGAAATCCATCCATCTTCAAAGGGGTTTGAAATCATTACAAAAAAAATCATTGAAGAAGCGACTAATCATGGGTTTTGGTTGTAAAAAAGAATATTAAGGCGTATATATTGAGAAACAGGATAAACTTAAAATATCCTGACAGCGGGTTATATAAACGGAACCAACTGTAACAACAAAGGAGAAAAGTTATGAAATTATCATTAAATGTCGGTAGCTTTGATCAAATACTCCGCCTGATTATTGGAGCTGTGCTCATTGCACTGGCGTATTTCGGAATACTAACCGCTACAGCTGCAATTATTGCCTATGTCGTGGCAGCTATCGCTATCATAACCGGGCTTGTTAAGTTCTGCCCGCTATACGCCATACTCGGTATTAATAGCAACAAAACAAAATAAAACTAAAAATCAGGTGTTGCGCTAAGTAATATTTTTATACGACTTTATTAATTAATGCACCCCCTGATATATAGTTTTGGATATTTTGTATAACCTGATTTAACACGGTTTGTCTTGCGGTTCTGCTCGCCCAGGCAATGTGTGGAGTAATAATTAAATTAGGTAAATCAAGCTGTAGTAAAGGTGAACCTGACTCGGGTGGTTCTTTCACCAGAACATCTATTGCAGCACCTGCAATTTTTTTATTAATTAACGCCTCAGCAAGTGCTCGCTCATTGACAATGCCACCGCGTGCCATATTAATTAAAATAGCATTCGGTTTCATCATTAATAACTCTTTTGTATCAATGAGGTTTTCTGTTTCTGCTGTTAATGGACAATGTATACTCACCACATCTGACTGTAATAATAGTTCACTAAGAGAAAAGGTTGCCAGTGTTTCCGTTTTATTATGCGCGGCTACAATTACCCTCATTCCAAATGCTTCAGCAATTTTTGCAACACCTTTTCCCAGTTCTCCATAACCAATAATACCGAATGTTTTATTTGTTAAATCTTCAATAGGATAATCGAGTAAACAAAACTCTTTACTCTTTTGCCAGTCACCATTTTTAATGGCTCTTTGATATTGAGGAATACTGCGCATTAACATCAACAAAGTAGTAAAAACATGCTGCGTAACTGAGTTTGTGCCATAGCCGCGCACATTACAAACCTGAACCCCTTTTTCTTCCGCATAGTCCAGATCAACATTATTTGTGCCTGTTGCTGCTATACAAATAAGTTTTAAATTTTTCGCAGAATCTATCACGTCTTTGCTGATAAAGACTTTATTACTAATAATAATTTCTGCACCTTTAACTCTTTCACCCGTTTCAGAAACAGAAGTTTGTTCGTAAATATCCCAGTCCACCGATAACTTTGACAGCGCAGAAAAATCTAAATCCTCTTTATCAAGTGATAACCTGTCTAAAAAAACCGTTTTCATTCCCGTTTCCTGTTTATAATAAAGCCAAACAAAGGGCATTGCGATATACTGACTAAAATTATCGCCTATAGGCTATTTTTAATAAAGTGTTATTCAATAAGAAAATGGATACAAACTCAGTGAAACTTACAAAAAGCCTGAATGCTTTTCATACTAAAGAATTTAACACTATTTTAAAAAATGAAATTCAACTCATTGATAAAACCTTACTGCCTCTACAACAAGGCTTAAGTTTAAGCAGTGCCGTAGGGCCTTCGGCATTTAGTGCCGTAATTCTGAGTGTCACGGATACAGAAAAGATCATACAGGTTAAAACGGGGATTTTTTACAGCGGTATTATTGCCGGTTGTAGTTGTTCTGATGATCCTTCCCCGAACGATGAACAAAACGAGTATTGCGAATTACAATTCGAAATTGATAAAGACAATGCAGAAACCCGTATCACCTTATTAACAGGTTAGTTAAATAATGATGTCAAACACCTCTGGCTTTAAGCGTAATATTCCTATTCTTGCTTTATGCCAGGCATTATTTATGAGCGGTACTTCACTGATGGTAGCAACCACGGCGCTGGTCGGTTATGCGCTGGCGGATGATAAGATCTACGCCAGTCTGCCTTTCACTTTGCAGTTAGTCGCAACTATGCTTACCAGTATTCCTGCCGGCATATTAATGAACAAAATTGGCAGAAAAAAAACCTTTCTCTTTGCCACTGTACTCGCAATGTTCGGTGCCGCTATATGTGCTTATGCAGTAGTAAATAACAGTTTTTTCCTCTTTACCATAGGTAGTATTTTAATTGGGATCTTCTCAGGCTTTGCCAATTTTTATCGTTTCACTGCTGCCGATATTGTCGATAAAGAAGATAAAAGCCGTGCAATTTCATTTGTTTTGGCCGGCGGCGTCTTAGCCGCTATCATTGGCCCAAACCTCGCAAACTTAACCCGGGAAATGATCACCGGTGCAGCTTTTGCAGGGAGTTACGCCTCAATCATACTGCTGTATGTTTTGTCCTTTGTTTTAATTAATTTTCTTGATTTACCACATAAGGCGCAACAAAAACAAAATGCTTCTGGCGAGAGCCGTGCATTAAGCCTCATTATTAAGCAGCCTCGTTTTATTATTGCTGTGATTAGCGGTATGTTGGGCTATGCCACCATGACTCTGGTCATGACCGCGACACCGCTTGCCATGCAACACCATCAGCATGTTTATTCCGACACCGCCTTTGTTATTCAATGGCACGTACTGGGAATGTTTGCCCCTTCTTTTTTCACCGGCCACCTTATTAAACGTTTCGGTTTACTCACCGTCATGTTTACCGGCACCATTCTGGGATTCGCCTGCGTCTTTATCAACCTGTTAGGAACCAGCATTAATCATTTTTGGTTTGCCCTGATTCTGTTAGGCATTAGCTGGAACTTTCTTTTTATTGGTGCCACCACACTATTGACGGAAACCTATAACGAAAGTGAAAAATTCAAAACTCAGGCATTAAATGACTTTATCGTCTTTTCTGTTGTCGCCTTTGCCTCTCTTTCTGCCGGCATTTTACACCACAATCTTGGCTGGCAGTTTGTAAATTATATGGCGATTCCTTCCCTCGCTATTATACTGCTTAGCCTTTTTTGGTTGTATAAAGTCAATCAAATAACAAACATTGAGCCACAGGACGATATGCTCAACATTGCGACTAATCAGATTGAAGGTTAATATCTTCATCAATTTTGAGCCGTATTAACCCCGAATATCACTGGTGTATATTCTTGTTTTTCTTAGCTACAATAGTGTTTTTAAATAAACGGTATACTCTTTATGTCGATGGATAAATCAGTCAATGTTCTCGGTGAACCTTTAAATATCTGTGGTGAAAAACCGCTTACTGGCTTTTATCGTGACGGAAAATGTAATACCTGCGATGAAGACCTTGGCTCCCACACAGTATGTATTGAAGCCTCAACCGAATTTTTGGAATACTCGCGTTTTAAAGGTAACGACTTATCAACCCCCGTACCTGAATTTGAGTTTGAAGGTGTAAAGCCAGGAAACAGCTGGTGCTTATGTGCGGCACGCTGGCTGGAGGCGCACAAAGATGGCATGGCTCCTCGTGTTTATTTATTACGAACACATAAACGTGCACTAGAAATTGTTCCCTTTGAACTGTTAAAAAAATTTGCTGCAGACTTAAACTAACTTAAAAAAAATTATGAAAAAAGAAGCTGTAATTATTATTGGCCTTGGTGAAATGGGCAGTGTCTTTGCCCGCGCGATGTTAAAACTCGGTCATCCTGTATACCCGGTTAACCGCAATACCGATATGGATGCTCTTGCCAAAGAGATTCCTGATCCCTTGATGGTATTAAACGCTGTCGGTGAAAATGATTTACAAGCGAGCCTGAAAAAAATACCGGAAGCATGGCATTCCAGCGTTGCCTTATTACAAAACGAATTACTCCCTCGTGACTGGGAAAACACCTCTCTTACAAATCCAACCATAATTTCTGTCTGGTTTGAAAAGAAAAAAGGCCAGGATTCAAAAGTACTGATTGCATCCCCTTGTTTCGGCGCAAACGCCACTATGTTAGTGGATGCCCTCGCCACCTTAGATATTCCGGCAGTTGAAGTAACCTCTGCTGAGGAAATGGAACAAGAACTCCTGATTAAAAACGTTTATATTTTAACAACCAATATTTCAGGTTTAATCACCAGGGGGAATGTTGAAGACTTGTGGAATAAGCATAATGAGCTGGCGCTTGAAGTAGCAAATGAAGTAATGGATATTCAGGCAAGCTTAGTCGGACATGAACTTGATCGCGAAAAATTGATCGCCGGTTTTAAACGCGGTATAGATGGTGATCCGGAACATATGTGTATGGGACGATCTGCACCCGGACGTTTAGCGCGCGCGATTGAACAAGCCGACGCAGCAGGCCTTGAGGTTAAGAAACTACGTGAAATTAATGCTTCTTTATAGTTAAAAAGCCCGCGCGAGCAAAATAAAGCTGATTAAACTCGATACTTCAATCACTTCAATTAACGCACCGGTGGTATCTCCTGTCGTGCCGCCTATACGTTTAATCATCATGCTGCGGGATAAATACCCAATCAAAAAAATGATAACCAAAGCAATACTAAGTTGGCCTAATAAATAAACACTCAGGCCAACAACCAGCAAGCTAACAAACCATACGCCTGACTTTGGCAGGTTATTTGCCGCTGACTCTCCCATCCCACCGGCGCGAACATAAGGTGTTGTAGCCAGCAGCAGCATTGCCGATGTTCGTGCGATAACGGGCCCGATAAGTAACACCTGCCAGCTCACAATAATAAGAGATGAAAATTTAAGTAATAAAAGTAAAACCAAAATAACAACCGCAGCGGGACCAGAACGCGGATCTTTCATTATTTCCAGAGTTCGCGCTTTATCGCCATAGCCTCCTAACCAGGCATCCGCACTATCGGCTAAACCATCCAAATGCAATGCACCTGTTATTAAAACCCATAGAGATAAAACAAGCCCTGCGGCGAGAAAATTATCGGCAAAAGAAAGTAATGAAAACAAGCCAAGCAATATTCCCCCTATCAACAAGCCAATCAGCGGGTAAAAAAGAACCGAATAACCAACTAGTTTTTCATCGTCTTTTTCATTGATATGGAAATATTTTGGTACAGGAATACGCGTTAATAAACCCAGGGCAATAAAAAATGATTTAATCATGTAAAGTTTACCCCATGAAAAACTAATCTTGGATAGCACTTATCTTCATCATGAATAATTTCTATTCGAGAGGCTTTAGCCAAAGCAACATCTAACTTAAATAACTCCGTTAGCGGCATGCCTAGTATATGACAAAGTATTATGCGCATTACGCCAGCATGACTTAATAATAAAATATGTTGACCGGCATATTGATTTAACATTTTATTCCAGGCAAGAATTATTTTTTTTTCAAAATCGAGTAACACTTCACCTTGAGGTGGAGTGACATTCACTGGATCATTCCAGTACTTTTTAATGCCCACCTCGTCCTCAGCTAATAATTCTTCGGCTGTTTTACCTTCCCAAAGACCAAATGAAATTTCCTTGAAGTCCGGTTCTATCTTTAACGGTAAATGGTGCTTATCAGCCAGCTCACGAGAAAATTCAGCACAACGTTTTAGAGGTGAACTAATAATTTGATGCCAGTCTTGTTGATGTTTTGTATTCTCGCGTAATTGTTGCCAGCCTGATTCACTCAAGGGATCATCCTGATGGCCACGATATTTTCTGCCCCCTTCAACATCGCCATGGCGAAGTAAATCTACCACTGTTATTACAGCCGGCTTACTCACCGGTAGAAACACCCGCTTCTGCAAATGTCGCCATATTAGAATGGATTGCGCATGCCTGACGTAATAATGGAATAGCAATAGCCGCACCACTGCCTTCACCCAGGCGCATATTTAAGTTTATCAATGGCTCAGCATTCAAAGCTTTAAGAATACGTTTATGTCCCTGTTCGTCAGATTGGTGAGAATATATAAACCAGTTTGCACATTCTGCATTTATTTTAACGGCGGCAAGTGCGGCGGCAGTGGTAATAAAGCCATCGACAACAACCGGCAAACCTTTTTGAGCGGCAAAAAGATACGCCCCCGTTAAAGCGGCGATTTCAAAGCCACCAAAGAAACGTAAAATATCAACAGCGTTTAATGCTGATGCCTGATGTTTTTCCAGGGCTTGTTGAATTACTTGCGCCTTATGTGAAATACCGCCCTCATCTAAACCGGTACCCGCGCCGGCGATTTCTATCGCTGCTTTATTTAAATATGCACATGCCAATGCCGTTGCAGAACTTGTATTCGCGATGCCCATTTCACCACCAATAAAAACATTTGCAGCCGCATCCAGCGCACGTTGTACCGCAGCTTCTCCTGCTTGAAATGCTTTTTCTAATTGTGTTTCTGTCATTGCCGCCTGGCGTGAAAAATTTGCCGTACTTTTTGCGATGCAGCTTGAGATAACGCCCTCTAGTTCACCCACTTCAATTACGGTACCAAGATTAACTACCTCAAGTTTTGCATTTTGTTCTTTTGCCAGGACGCTGATCGCGGCACCACCGCGTGAAAAATTTTTAATCATTTCTGTTGTCACAGATTGAGGAAAGGCCGAGACACCTTCATCGGCAATACCATGATCGGCAGCGAAAATGGTAATATGTACCTTATCGACAGTAGGTCGTTGTGTTTTTTGTATTGCAGAAAACATAACAGCGAGTTCTTCCAGCTTACCTAATGAACCCGGAGGTTTAGTTAGTTGCGCTTGTCGCTCTTTTGCTAGCTGAATATTCTCGTCAGAAATTTTGGCAACAGGATCGTGCAAGTTCATTTTTTTACCTTAATGATGATTCTTTATAATGTTTGGGATACCCGCAACCATTAATGTTACTTTGTCACACACTGCGGCTAACCCCTGATGTAAACGTCCGGCCTCATCGACAAACTGACGATTGATTTCTCCCAATGGAATAACCCCCATTGAAACTTCATTACTAACAAAAATAATATTACTTTTAAGTGTCGGTATCAGAGCTATTAATTCCTTGCTCATTTTTTCTATATTATTTTTATGCTCATCCGAGCAAATCAGGTTACTCACCCACAGGGTTAAACAATCCACCAGAATACAGCTTGAACTATTATCGTTTTCTTTTAACACAGAAACTAAATTAAGTGGTTCTTCAATTAAGCGCCAATGAGCGGGGCGTTGTTGTTGATGGTGCTGAATACGTTGTTGCATTTCCTGATCGAGGGCTTGTGCAGTTGCTACGTACAACACCTCAAGTTTACTTTCTTTAGCGCATACTTCAGCATGATGACTTTTACCTGAGCGGGCGCCACCTAAAATAAGTTCTTTCATAATTGATTAAACGAGGAAGGTTAAAAAAGCCAGCCGGTAACCGTTAAAATGCCAAGTAAGACAACCCAAACAATAACAGCACGCTTAACTAAAGATAAGGCATTTTCTATTCCATTTATATCAGGCTCACCATCACCTAAATCCCTTTTTTCGGCCCGGTTTTCATAGCGTAAGGCACCAACACCGCTCACCACAATAAATTCTTCGCTCTCACGCAACCATAAATCGGATACGCCGTGCCAATAACTCATAGTATCAACGAAGTTGCCTGCAACCGCATAACTCAGAACACAAATCCGTGCGGGTAACCACACCATAATGCGGTATAAATCCCGACAAGCATAAGAAAAGTCGTCTGTTTCATTTATATTTTGTTCTTTTAATAAGTAACTTAAACGAAATAAGACCGCACCAACAGGCCCGAGTAGAATGAACCAGAAAAACACACCTAACATACGAATATTTGCCTGCAGTAAAACATGCTCTTTTACTGTTTGCGCTAATTGCATTGGTGGCTCTGAAACTGGCTGACCAATTAAGTCTGAGGCATACTGATTAGCGACTTCATAATCTTTATTTTCAAGTGCCTCGATAACCTTTTGCGTATCGCCCTCTAAATCTCCCGGTCCCAGCGTAAAAATCAGGACAGCTACGCCAAAAATAAAGCCAAATAAGCCGAGTACGTTCCCTAACATGGCACTTATTAGCCAGACAGAAAAAAGTACAACACCCAGAATAATCGTGAGCGTCAAGGTACCGTTTTGGAAAGAAAAATCGGGTAATTTGCTTCGAGACCAGGCAACGTAACGGTAAAAAACATCAAAACGCCTCATTTCAGCAAGGCTGGAAATAAAGTGTTCCGCTACAAGGGCAAAAATGACGCTTAATAAACTCATACCGCTAGTTTCCAGCTAAAAGACTCTAAATGCAAGTTTAGCGAGGCAACAGATTGAGGAATTAAGCTGTCTTAAGAGGACAGTAATTTTTTCAATTTTGCCCAGTCAAACGCCTGGCCGGGGTCCGTTTTACGACCCGGCGCAATATCACTGTGACCCACAAGAGTTTGTTCATTTAATAATGGGTAGACTTTAAACAGACTCTGAAGCAAGGGAGCCAGGACCTGATACTGAATTTCGGTGTATGCTGTCTCATCCTCACCTTCCAGCTCAATCCCTATTGAAAAGTCATTACAACTTTCTCGCTCACCAAAACACGATACCCCGGCATGCCATGCGCGTTTTTGTAGTGGAACATATTGCACTAACTCACCATCACGGCGAATCAATAAATGAGAGGAAACTTTAAGATCTGCAATTTCTTTAAAGTAAGGGTGCTCATTTTTATCCAGCCGATTGCAAAAAAGCTGATCGATATAATTTTTACCGTACTTTCCGGGCGGTAAGCTGATACCATGAATAACGATTAAAGCGATATCAGATTCATCCGGTCTGGCATCACAATTTGGCGACATTTGTTGTCGCGCTTCGTCTATCACGCCTGATGTTGTGTCAATTTGCATTATAATTATTCAGTTGTCATTCCACGCAAAACCATATCAGTAAAACTAACAATACCGACCATTTTCCCACATTCAATCACGGGGGCACGTGATAAACCAAAATTCTCAAATAAACGGGCGCAATAACGAATGTCCATATTGGGATCAACCGATATAGCCGGCTTTGCCATTACCTCATAAACATTAACTCTGTCCGGCGCTCTGTCTTTTGCCAGAACCTGTTTTGCAATATCAGAAATCAAAACTACACCATACTCATCATTCTCATCCCGTTTATCAATAATTAATGTTTTGGTATCAATGTGTTTCATTTTATTCAATGCATCTGAAATTGTAGTCATGCCATCAATAATATCAAAATTCTTTTTCATCACATCACTAACGCGTATTATTTTTCTCATCGTTGCTGTCATAATTCATCCTCCACAACCCCTGTTAATGTTTCCATTTGATGAGCCACACCTAAAGCATCTTCCACATCAATCTTAAACGCGATACCCGTTCCTGGTTTGCTGTCAAACTCACCAACTAATGCTATACGTTCCAGAATTTTTCGAGATAAATGTTCTTCAACTAACATTAACAACATGTCTCGTTGTGTTTCTAATGTTAAACCAAAAAATGTTTTGCTGGTTTTTAAACCTTCTCCACGCGCATGATTAATAACAGTCATACCCGTCGCCCCTTCTTCCCTTGCTGCTGCCACTACCGCATCTGTTTTATCATCCTCAATAAGGGCAATGATTAATTTGAAATGCATTTCACTTCCTCCTTAACCTTCTGTTTGTTCTTTATTTTTATTACGACTACGCCATTCACTAAGTTGAGCATAGGCCATTACTGAAATAATGGGGCACAAACTTGCAAAAGCAATTAAACCAAAACCATCTAAAACGGCACTACGCCCGGGTATTGTTGTTGCTAATCCTAAGCCCAGCGCCGTTATCAGGGGCACGGTGACTGTTGATGTGGTTACACCGCCTGAATCATACGCTAAAGCAATAATCATTTTAGGTGCATAAAAAGTTTGAACAATAACAATAATGTAACCGGCAATAATGTAATATTCCAGTGGTGTACCGGTAACTATACGTAAAGTACCTAAACCAATACCGACGGCAACCCCTATCGCCACCGCAACTCTCAAACCATTTATACTTATCATACCGGCAGACACTTCATTTGCTTTAATCGCAACCGCAAGTAAGGAGGGTTCAGCAATGGTGGTTGAAAAACCAATGGCGATAGCAAATAAATAAACCCATTTATAATCCTGCCACTGCACCACATCGGCGACTTTTCCAATACCATAAATAAAACCTGGATCAGTTAGCTGCTGCGCCATTAACTCACCCAATGGAAACAGGGCCTCTTCAAGCCCGACTAAGAAAAAAGCTAATCCAACCAGAACATAGATAAAGCCAACAACCACTTTGCGTAAATTAGGAATGGGTTTTCTAATAACCAGAAATTGAAAGCCAAAAATAATGGCAACAATCGGAAAGACATCCGTAATAGTGTCCAGGGTGACATAAAATAAATGGAGTAATAGTTCGCTCATATCAACATACCATAACCCATAACAAAAATTATCGGTGTTAATGATGCAAAGGCGATCAATCCAAAGCCATCCAACATTGGATTACGGCCTTTAATACTCGACGCTAATCCCACCCCAAGAGCTGTAACTAATGGCACGGTAATTGTTGAAGTCGTCACACCACCGGAATCGTATGCGATACCAATAATTTCTTTTGGTGCAAAAAAAGTCATCACCACCACTCCAGCATAACCGGCAATAATCAAATAATGAATTGGCCAGCCTTTTAATATTCGCAGTACACCCACAACGATTGCAAGCCCAACAGAAAAAGCAACGGTAAGACGTAAACCAGAGGCATAGCTGGATCGGGCCGGTTCCGTGCTCTCTATCACACCACCAATAGCGGCCACTTCAGCGGCTTTATCCGCCACCGCAATAAGCGCAGGTTCAGCAATGGTTGTTCCAAAACCTAAAGAGAAGGCAAAAACCATAAGCCAAAAAACACTGCCCTTTCTTGCAAAGGCATAGGCCATATTTTCACCAATTGGAAAAAGCCCTGTTTCTAAACCTTTAATGAACAGGTTTAAACCAATAACAACAAGTAAGGTACCAACAAAAAGTTGCCCCATATTTGGAATCGGTTTTTGTAAAACAAAAATTTGAAAAAAAGCAATTACAAGGATAACAGGCAGTAAATCACGGGCACTATTCCATAGAGAGCGAAAAATCTGATTAACGTGCTGCTTCATGCCAGGTGGGGGTTTAACTTATCCATTAGTTATTATTCGATATATTGTGCTTGTCGCTTCATTATACATTTATACTATAGAATATCATTAGTTCGATTGTTACAATTCTGACTTATAAGTTAACAAATAATGCTAAAGCTGATATGACCTTACCTTCCAGTAACGAAATAAAAAAACAAGTGCAACAAGCACTTAATGAAGATATCGCAACAGGCGATGTGACAGCTGAACTTATTGCCAGCGATAAAGAAGCTCACGCTCAGCTTATTTGTCGTGAAGAAGCTATTCTTTGTGGCCGCGACTGGTTTAATCACGCATTTTATTTACTCGATAACACAGTTGAAATTCACTGGTTTTTTGAAGAAGGGCAACGCTTAAAGGAAAACGATATTGTTTGTAAAATAAGCGGCAACGCACGACATATTCTAAGCTCTGAACGCACCGCACTAAACTTTTTACAAACCTTATCTGCCACGGCAAGTGCAACAAATCGTTATGTAAAAGCCGTTGCCGGTACAAACTGTAAAATTCTTGATACCCGTAAAACCATTCCAAACTTACGCCTTGCACAAAAATATGCCGTCAGCTGTGGTGGTGGTGTGAATCATCGTATAGGTTTATATGATATGGTTTTAATAAAAGAAAATCATATTCAGGCCGCCGGCTCTATTACAGCTGCCGTTACAATGGCACGAAAAAATCAACCTCCACTAAAAATTGAAGTAGAAGCCGAGAATCTCGATGAGCTGCAACAAGCACTCGACAACAAAGTTGATCGGGTCTTGCTCGATAACATGGATATCAAAACCTTAGAAAAAGCCGTTGCTTTAACAAACAAGCAAACGGATCTCGAGGCATCAGGAAATATTACTTTAGACACTATTCGTGCTGTTGCGGAAACAGGAGTGGATTATATTTCGACAGGTGCAATAACAAAAAATATTACTGCGGTCGATTTTTCTTTGCGTTTTATTGCAGCAGATTAAGTGGCGTTATTGAGCACGCGATAAAAATTAATTATTTTTAATGCGCACAATCACTTCTAAGCTGGAAGCCGATGTTCCTTCTGGTAACTCAGCAAGTTGCTCAATGTGAATTTTATCAACAGGAATATCCATTAACTCATTCGTATCAGTATTAAAAAAGTGGAAGTGCTTACTTACATTTGAGTCATAAAAAACCCGGCTTGGATCAACAATCACTTCATTGACTAAGCCTTTTTGCGCAAACAAACCTAATGTATTGTAAACCGTTGCTTTAGATACATTTGGGCTATCTTTATTCACCATTTGCAAAACCTGATCTGCAGATAAATGTTGCGGCTTTGCAAAAATAATATTCGCAATATCGAGCCGCTGCGCGGTAGGTGTGACACCAACAGATTTAAGTTTACTTATAAGATCGTTCATCACGTAGTCCAAAATGAGTAGCCTAGCGAAAGTATAGGTTATTGACTTGGATCATGTCTATTATTTAGCCACGATGCAACACATAAGGGCTTGAATTCAACGTATTTTCCCTATTTAAAATAATATCAGCCGCTAAACGCGCCGATGCCGCCCCCAAAACAATCCCATTTCGATAGTGCCCGGTATTGAGGTACAAACCCTCAACGTCAGGAACCGCACAGATATAAGGTATTCCTGTGCTCGAGCCCGGCCGTAACCCTGCCCAATGGTGCTCAAGATCAGCCTCTTTTAAACAAGGCGTCAGGCGATAAGCTTCCTCCATCAGCTCATTCTTTGCTGCTAGGGTGGTCACTTTTTCAAATTGTGTATGTTCTAAGGTGCTGCCCACTAATACCCGGCCATCTTTGCGCGGAATCACATATCGATCCCGGCTTAAAACAATGCGTTTGATCTTGTTTGGATCAGATTTAAAAAGAATCATTTGCCCTTTAACCGGCGCCACATCGATGTTTATTTTTATATTTTTCAATAAGTTAGCACTCCATGCACCGCTCGCAACAAGCACTTTATCGGCGTTTAGCTCACCTTTATTTGTCTTAATTCCGGTCACTTTATTCGCAGTTTGAGTAAAGCCCGTCACCTCTGTTTGCTCTAAAAAATGCACCCCAGTTTTCAACAGGTATTGCTTCATCGCTTTCACCAAACGCGGGTTTCTCACCTGCCGAATATCCGGCATCCAAATGGCTTTTTTATGGCCAATACAGGCTTGGTCTAACTCAGGTTCAATCTCATAAACGTCTTTTTTATCAATGAGTTGTAGATTTGAGGACCACTTTTCAGCCCATTCAAGTGCTTGCTCAGGCTCATCCTCTAACATTAATAAACCGCTTTGAATGAGCTCAGCATCAAGGCCGGTTGCATCCATAACCTCAGCAATGAGCTCAGGATAAAAAGCTTGTCCCCACTTCGCTAATGCGCTGACTGCAGCTGGATAGCGCCACGGATAAAGTGGCGAAACAATACCGCCACCGGCCCATGAAGACTCATGTCCCGCTTCACCTTGCTCAACAATCGTGACCTGCATTCCCGCTAACGACAATTCCCGCGCGGTTAGCATGCCAATGATGCCACCGCCGACTATCAAAATATCTGACAAAGACTTCTTTCCCA
>Ga0316209_1001672_pt1 | contig 21335 bp, 16 predicted proteins | sample 6monopyrite_MG_FD_204945 | JGI IMG/M metagenome (GOLD analysis project Ga0316209, IMG submission 204945) | Microbial mat bacterial communities from mineral coupon in-situ incubated in ocean water Damariscotta River, Maine, United States -... | ecosystem: Environmental > Aquatic > Marine >...
GGTATTGAGAAAATCGTTGAAATAGAATTAAGTGATGCTGAAAAAGCACACATGCAAGAAAGCGCCGAGGGCGTTAAAAAAACTAACGGTTTGTTAGAACTATAAATTTATAAACATAAAAAAACAACATGAAAAAATTATTAGTATTACTGCTTACAGTATTTAGTTTAAGCTCTTTCGCTCAAGATAAAATATCTGAAGGCGTTATTATCATGAAACAAAAAATTGAAAGTGACGATCCAACTGTACAGGCCCAATTGGCAATGATGGGAGAAATGACTTCAACTACCTATTTCAAAAAAGGAAAATCGAGATCTGAAGTTTCAAATCAAATGTCTGGAGATGTTACAGTTATTATAGATCAGGACATACAAGAAATGTTAATGCTCATGGATGGTCCTATGGGTAAACTATATGGTAAAAAAAGTACAAATCTTACCGAAGAGGAGTTGAAAAAAGTTACTGTTACCGAGATTGATGAAACAAAAACTATTTTAGGGTACAAAAGTAAGCGTTATGATTTAGTTGTTAAAGACCAAGGTGTTGAGACTACAATTAAATTCTATATGACAGATGCTATTGAAATCCAGACGCAACAAACAGCTTTATATGGCGGAAAATTAAAAGGTATGCCAATGTATATGGAAATGGAAATGAACCAAATGGGAATGGAAATGATCATGAAATTTGAAGTCGTTGAGGTTAAAAAAGAAAGTGTTGACGATTCTAAATTCGATATGGCAATTCCAGAAGGATATAAAGAAAACAATATGATTTTAGGAAATTAATTAGTAGCATAAATAAAAAGAGGCTGTCTAAAAAGTAGCTTTTTTGTGTCATATTGAGCACAGTCGAAATATCTAACATACTTATATTTGTAAGATTCTTCGACTGCGCTCAGAATGATAAATTATAGTTCTTCATTACTTTTTAAACAGCCTCTTTTTATACTTCATATTTTGGTTCTAGGATAAGCCTGAAATCACGCCATCTTTATCAATAGACATGCCTTCCGATGCTGGAACAGCAGGAAGTCCAGGCATTCGCATCATTTTCCCTAAAATTGGAATAATAAATTGCGCACCAGCTGCAATCTCAATTTCACGAACGGTTACTTTAAAACCAGTTGGTCTTCCAATAAGCTTATCGTCATCAGAGAATGATTTCTGTGTTTTTGCCATGCAAATTGCAAAATCATTAAAACCAAGATTGTTAATTCGTCTTAAATTTAATTCGGCCTTTTTATCATAAATCACGCCATCGGCTCCATAAATTTCTTTGGCAATAGTTTCAATTTTTTCTTTTACAGGGCTTTTCCAATCATAAAGTGGCTTGTACTGTGTGGCTTTATTTTCAACTATGTTTACAACTGCATTTGCTAGGTCTTTTGTGCCTTTACCACCTTTTGCCCAGCCTTCCGACAGGACAGCCTGAACACCTAAACTTTCACAAGCAGTTTTTACGAAATTAATTTCTTCTTCAGAATCTGAAATAAACGCATTGATTGCTACAACAGGTTCAATATTGTATTTTCTAATGTTTTCAATGTGTTTTTCTAGATTTTTAAAACCATCTTTAACAGCATCTAAATTAGGTGTGTTGTAATCTTCTTTTTGAACACCACCATGATGGCGTAACGCTCTTACTGTGGCAACCAATACGACACATTTTGGGTTCAATCCAGCATAAGCCGATTTAATGTTCAAGAATTTTTCAGCACCAAGATCTGCTCCAAAACCTGCTTCGGTTACCACATAATTAGATAAAGATAATCCCATTTTAGTAGCAATAATGGTGTTTGTTCCCTGCGCAATATTTGCAAAAGGACCACCATGAATAATTGCTGGATTCTCTTCTAAAGTTTGTACTAAGTTTGGCTTAATGGCATCTTTTAATAAAATTGCCATAGCGTTTTCGGCCTTTAAATCTCTAGCGAAAATCGGTTTTCTATCAAATGTAAAACCAATAAAAATATCACCAAGACGTTTCTTTAAATCTTCAAAATTGGTTGCCATACATAAAATAGCCATCACTTCGGAAGCTGGTGTAATGTTAAAACCATCTTCACGAGGAATACCATTGGCTGTACCACCAAGACCTATGGTTATTTGGCGTAATGCACGATCGTTCATGTCTATAACTCGTTTCCACAAAATGGTTCGAGGGTCTATGTTTAAGTTTCGTGTTTTACTTTGTAGGTTATTATCTATTAATGCAGCCAGTAAATTATTCGCTTTTTCAACAGCATTAAAATCACCTGTAAAATGCAAATTAATATCTTCCATTGGCACTACTTGAGAGTAGCCACCACCAGCAGCACCACCTTTAATTCCAAAAACAGGGCCAAGTGAAGGTTCGCGTAGCACTACTGTTGCTTGTTTACCTATTTTGTTGAGTCCTTCTGTTAATCCAATAGAAACAGTTGTTTTTCCTTCTCCAGCTGGAGTTGGTGTGATAGCAGTTACAAGTACTAAATTATTTTTCTTGATTTTATTTTCATCAATAAGATTTAAAGGAAGTTTAGCTTTGTATTTGCCATATAATTCTAAATCATCTTCAGGAATATGTAATTTTTTTGCAATGTTTTTAATGCGAGAAATGTTGTTTGCTTGAGCGATTTCAATATCAGATAAATGCGCCATAGGTTGTGGTTTAATTTTTAAGAGGTTCAATGTAATTAATTTATAACTAATATTCGTTGGTAAGCTTAAATTTTACTAGGTAAAAGCTAAGCGGCAATAAAAATAGATAAAATGATAAATAATTTTGGCTAGATTATAAGAATTTTAATTTCATCGAACATATATTTCTTTCCGTCGGCAACATTCTGTTTTTTTGTATAAATATGTCAATTCTATTGCCAAATCTTTAGGTAAATCATATATTTGCTCGTTTTTAAAATAAGAATAGATTAAATTAATATATAATGCAGAATAAAGGATTAGTAAAGTTGTTTGCACTGTTATTTGGATTGGTAAGTATTTATCAGTTGTCTTTTACATTTAAAGCAAATCAAATTGAAAGCAATGCAAAGGAAGCAGCAATAACTAAAATTGCTGAAACCGAACCTGAATACGATGCTCTAAGAGGAATTGAAGAAACTAGATATTTAGATTCGTTAAATAACCTAGAAGTCTTTAATATTGGTATTGCGCAATACACCTATACCGAAGTTAAAGAAAAATCCATGAACCTTGGTCTTGACCTTAAAGGTGGTATTAGTGTGATTCTTCAAATTCAAGTTGATGATATCTTAAAAGGATTGGCAAACAAAAGTAAAGATCCTGTATTTAATAAAGCTTTAGCTGATGCTGAAGAAATACAAAAAAACAGCCAGAACACATTTTTAGAAGATTTCTTTGTCGCTTTTGATGCTATTAAAGGCGATACAAAATTAGCATCTCCAGATATTTTTGCAAACCGTGATTTGAGTGATGAAATCACTTTTAACATGACAGATGATGAGGTAAAGCCTATTTTAAGACAAAAGATTGATGAGTCTATCGTTTCTGCATTTGAAGTTTTACGTAAACGTATTGACCAATTTGGAGTAACACAACCAAACATTCAACGTTTAGGGAATTCAGGACGTATATTGGTAGAATTACCAGGTGTTAAAGATAAGCAACGTGCAACAGAGCTAATTACTACAACTGCACAATTGGAATTTTGGGATGTTTATAAAGCGGAAGAATTAGGAGGTTTTTTAAATCAGGCAAATGAAGCTTTAAAAGGATTGGTTGATACAAAACCTCAAACCGATGAAGCCGAATCGCAAGATGAAGAAGATAGCCAAATAAGTGAGTTACTAGGAGAAACTTCTACAGATTCTACAGAAGTAAGTACGTTAGGGCCTTTATTCGATTTAATTAGAATTTCAGGACAAACAGGGCAACCAGTATTGGCCATGTTTGAAGCTAAGGATAAGCAAACAGTATTGGATTATATAAATAGACCTGAAGTAAGAGCTTTATTGCCAGCCGAACAACGTTATGCTAAGTTTGTTTGGGGAATACAATCAAAAGATAATCCACTTATCGAGCTTTATGCCTTAAAAGGAAATAGAGATAACACACCCGAATTGAGCGGTGCTGTTGTTGTTGATGCACGTCAGGCATATTCACCAACAGGACAACCTACAGTTAGTATGCAAATGAATGCAAGAGGTGCTAAGGTTTGGGAAGAAATGACTGGAAAAGCTTATGCGCAACAAAGTCAAATAGCCATAGTGTTGGATGATATTGTGTATTCTGCTCCAGGCGTAACTACTGGGCCAATATCTGGAGGGAATTCTGAAATTTCTGGATCTTTTTCTTTAAACGAAGCGATAGATTTAGCAAACGTATTAAGAGCAGGTAAATTACCAGCTTCGGCTCAGATTGTTCAAGCAGATGTCGTTGGCCCATCGTTAGGTCAAGAAGCTATTGATAGCGGAATGAAATCTTTTATGATTGCTTTAGCCTTAGTATTAATTTGGATGATTTTTTATTATGGTAAATCAGGTATATTTTCAGATATAGCATTATTATTGAATATCATATTAATCTTTGGTATTTTAGCAGGTTTAGGAGCTGTTTTAACACTTCCTGGTATTGCTGGTATTGTCTTGACCATTGGTATTGCGGTAGATGCAAACGTTCTTATTTATGAGCGTGTTCGTGAAGAACTTACCAAAGGAAAAGGGCAAAAAGAAGCTATTAAAGATGGATTTAGTAATGCATTATCTTCAATTTTAGACGCTAACATTACCACAGGTTTAACAGCTTTAATTTTATTTGTGTTTGGTACAGGACCAATTAAAGGTTTTGCAACTACATTATTAATAGGTATCATAACATCACTATTTACTGCCATATTTATTACAAGATTGTTAATTGATTGGTATGTAAACAAAGGAGGGAAATTAGATTTCTCTACATCATTAACTAAAGGGTTGTTTAGAAATATTAATATAAATTTCTTAAAAAAACGTAAAATATCTTATGTTATTTCTGGAATTATTATTATTGGAGGTCTAGCGTCATTATTTACTACAGGATTGGATGAAGGTATCGATTTTGTTGGAGGTAGAACATATACAGTTCGTTTTGAGCAAGATGTAAATACCGAAGAAGTTAAAGATGCAGTGGTGGCCACATTTGGTAGTGCCGAGGTTAAAACCATTGGTAGCGCTAACCAATTAAAGATTTCTACCAAATTTAAGATTGATGAAAACTCTACAGAGGTAGATGAAGAGATTCAAAGTAAACTATATCAATCGTTAATATCATTTTTACCTGATGGATTAAGTTATGACGAATTTAACGACAGCGATAACAATATTGGCATAATGTATTCTGGAAAAGTTAGTCCAACTATAGCCGATGATATTAAAAAATCGTCTATTTGGGCAGTATTAGGGTCGTTAATAGTTGTGTTCTTATACATTTTATTGCGATTTAAAAAATGGCAATTCTCATTAGGTGCAGTTGCCGCTGTATTCCATGATGTTTTAATTGTATTGGGTGTATTCTCAATTACATGGAGGTTTATGCCATTTAGTATGGAAATTGACCAAGCATTTATTGCAGCCATATTAACTGTAATTGGTTACTCATTAAATGATACTGTGGTAGTATTCGATAGAATTAGGGAATTTTTAAACGAACATACAAGTTGGGAATTTGATAAAACGGTAAATACAGCTTTAAATAGTACGTTAAGTAGAACATTAAATACCTCTTTAACCACATTGGTGGTATTATTGGCAATGTTTACTTTTGGTGCAGATTCGTTAAGAGGATTGTTATTCGCATTAATTGTAGGTGTAGTAGTAGGTACTTATTCATCGGTATTTATTGCAACTCCTGTAATGCGAGATACTATTAATAAGTTAGATAAAAAGAAGAAGTAATTTCTTTTAGTTTATAATTAATAATTTGAAAGCCTTTCCATTTGGGAAGGCTTTTTTAGTTTTACATCTACTTTTTGTGATACTTTTTAGAGCAGCTAATTAGACTTGGTGAAAGTCATTTTATCACCAACCTCAATATTTAGTTGCTGTGATAAACCACCATTTATTTCAAGTACAAATTGCGCAGGAGTTCCAGAAGGTAAAGAGGTTTCGTCCAACGGTTTTGCGTTTTCTTTAATGCTTACAATGGTGTTATTATTATCAAGATAAATGATGTCTAAAGGGATAAGCGTATTTTTCATATAAAAAGCCCGCATTTGCATATTGGTAAAAATAAATAACATGGCATTACTATCCTTCATGGATTTACGGTTCATTAAGCCAGTTTGGGTTTCGTAATCGTTATCGGCAATTTCTATATCAAATTTCGCGATTAACGAATCATTTTTGGCTTTAAACAAACGTAGTTCACCTTCTTTTTTAAATATAATTTTTGTGGGTATAATATTCTTTTTTTCTTCCTTGCAAGATGTGCCTAGCAAAAGCAGCAAAGAGCTTATAGCTAAAAGAATTAATGATTTTGTAAGCCTATTAAGCTTCATTATTAAACGGATTTTGGCTTATAGAAAAACATAAAATATAATCCAATAAGTACAAAAGGAATACTTAGTACTTGTCCAGTATTTAAAGTAAAAAGCCAATCTTCTCTACCTGTAACTTGTTCAATTTTAAAGCTTTCTACAAATACACGAACTATCATAAGAAGCACTAAAAACAAACCAAATAAAAACCCAGATTGTTCACTTTTCTTGGATCTCCAGTATAAAAACCAAAGAATCAAAAATACAAATACATAACCAAAGGCTTCATAGAGTTGCCCAGGATGCCTAGGGATATTGTCAAAATCTTTAAAAATAATTGCCCAAGGTAGTGACTCATCTGCTGGTTTGCCAATCATTTCAGAATTAAAGAAATTGCCTATCCTCACAAAAATGGCACCAAGTGCCACAGGAACCACCACGCGATCTAAAATCCAAATAACCGACTTTTTAAGCACTTTTTTATTGTACAAATACATGGATATAATCATACCTATTGCAGCACCATGACTAGCTAGACCACGAAAGCCAGTGAATTCAAATCCTCCTGCAAATTTAACAGGCAAAAAGATGCTGAAAAAATCTTCTTTTATAAGCTCTGGTTGATAAAAAATAACATGACCCAAGCGAGCGCCAATCATAATCCCAAGTACTGAATATATAAAAAGGGAGTCTAATTTTTCATCGGTTTGATTTTCATGTTTATAGATTTTTTTCATGATGAACCAACCTAAAATAAAGGCTAACATCCACATCATGCTATAATAATGTATGGTAAAGTTATCTGTAATTTTTAAACCTTCTGAAGCTGGATCCCAGACAATTTGTAGAGCGTGCATATAAACAAGTTTGATGCGTAAATATAGATAAATGATATGAATTATTTAATCCTTATTGCTTGTAGATGTTATTTTTTATCAACTTTACTAGTAACAGGATAGTAACCACTGCCTCCCCAAGGCGAGGGAGCGAAAAAGGAAATGTACGGTGTACATTTTTAGCGAACGTGCGAGCTGGCGTGAGGGCATTTTTTAGTTGTCATCCTTTTCGGGAACAGGATCGTAACCACTGCCTCCCCAAGGATGACAACTAAAAATCCGTTTAATTGCTAATTTCCCACCATAAAAAAGACCATGCTTTTTTAAGGCTTCAACTGTATAATGTGAGCAAGTTGGCTCGTATCTACATGTAGCTGGTGTTAATGGAGATATTACTGTTTGATATATTCTAACCAATAATACAAAAGGTGCTATTAAAACTTTCTTAAGCATGACTAATTTGTAGTAAACGTCGTGCCATCTTTACCATCTTTAAGTTGAATGCCTATGTCTGCTAATTCATCCCTAATTTTATCAGATAAGGCAAAATCTTTATTGGCTCTAGCTTCAGCCCTCATGTTTATGAGCAACTCAACTGTATCAGATAATTTATTGGAACCGCTAGCATCATTATCTGAAACGTTTTGCAGTCCAAGAACATCAAACACAAAGACATTTAATGTTGACGTTAAGATATCAAAATCTTCTTGAGATATGGTTGCTTTTCCATCTTTAACTTGATTGATAAACTTAACCGCACTAAATAATTCAGCAATTAAAATAGGTGTATTAAAATCGTCATTCATGGCGTCATAACAACTTTGTTTCCATGTTGATACATTAAAATTGGTTGTGTTTTTGGAAGCTTCTAATTTAGATAGGGTATTAATGGCGTCCATTAATTTATTGAATCCTCTTTCTGAAGCTTCAATAGCAGCACTACTAAAATCAAGAATGCTTCTGTAATGTGCTTGCATCATAAAAAACCTAGTTACGCTAGGTGAAAAAGGTTTACTTAATTTATCGTTTTCACCAGTGAAAATTTCATTAGGTAAAATATTGTTCCCTGTGGATTTTGCCATTTTTTGACCATTTAAAGTGAGCATATTAGCATGCATCCAAACGTTTACAGGGCTTTGATTGTTGCAAGCTTCAGCCTGAGCAATTTCGCATTCGTGATGTGGAAATTTTAAATCCATACCACCACCATGAATATCAAACTGTTCGCCTAAATATTTAGTACTCATCGCAGTGCATTCTAGGTGCCAACCAGGGAAACCGTCACTCCAAGGCGATGGCCAACGCATAATGTGTTGTGGTTCGGCTTTTTTCCATAGCGCAAAATCTTGTGGATTTTTCTTGTCAGATTGCCCATCCAATGCTCTACTGTTGTGTATTAAATCTTCTAGATTACGACCGCTTAATTTTCCGTAATTATGAGTTTTGTTGAATTTATGTACATCAAAATAAACCGAACCATTAACCTCATAAGCTAAGCCTTTGTCAAGAATTTTTTTGATAATTTCAATTTGCTCAATAATATGCCCTGTAGCTGTAGGCTCAATGCTAGGAGGAAGAAAATTAAATTTGTTGAGCGTGTTATGGAAATCGACTGTGTACATTTGCACTACTTCCATGGGTTCAATTTGTTCTATACGGGCTTTTTTTGCAATTCGATCTTCACCCTCATCTGCATCGTTTTCTAAATGCCCAGCATCTGTAATATTCCTAACATAGCGAACTTTATATCCTAAATGCTTGAAATAGCGAAAAACCATATCAAACGACATGAATGTTCGTACATTGCCCAAATGTACATTGCTGTAAACTGTTGGGCCACAAACGTACATGCCAATATAGCCCTCGTTTATTGGCTTAAAAACTTCTTTTTTACTCGTTAACGAATTATATATTTTTAATTCTTGATTTTTGTAAAGTTGCATGCTGATTAATTAGATTTTGGTTGATTTTGAGCACTATTAAAACTGTGTATCTAATTTAATATAATCCAAGAATTCCCTTTTGGTTTTATTGTTTTTAAACTTTCCTCCAAATTCACTGGTTACAGTACTACTTTCCGTATCCCTAATGCCTCTTGAGTTCACACACAAATGCTTGGCATCTATAACGCAAGCAACATCTTTAGTGTTCAAAACTTTTTGTAGTTCTTCTACTATTTGTATGGTTAATCGTTCTTGCACTTGCGGTCTTTTGGCAAAATAATCTACAATGCGGTTCATTTTAGACAAACCTACAACTGTACCATTAGAAATGTAGGCAACATGAGCTTTTCCAACAATGGGTAATAAATGATGTTCGCAGGTCGAGTAAACAGTAATGTTTTTTTCGACAAGCATTTCACCATATTTGTATTTGTTCTCAAATGTTGAAGCACTAGGTTTTTTATTGGGATCTAATCCGCCAAATATTTCCTTAACAAACATTTTTGCAACACGGTTTGGTGTTCCTTGTAAGCTATCATCAGTAAGATCCAGACCAAGGGTTTCCATAATATGCCTTACGTCATCTTTTATGATATCGATTTTTTCTTCTCTAGTCAATTTAAAAGCATCGGCTCTTAACGGTGTGTTTGAAGAGGTTCCAATATGATTGTCTCCTAATGAATCAAAATTTTCAATTTCTCTTTCTATTTTCATATATAATGCTATCTAAAACAAATTAAACAGGGCACAAAGGTAAGCATTTCCTAAATTTTAGCTATTGAATTAACAAAGTATTAATTTTGAACGAAATATGTAATAATTTCAACGGTTAGAACGTTTTATTTATCAAATATTGCTTACTTTTTACCGCTATTATAATTGACGAATAAATGATTAAAACATTACTATTTATAGGAATTTTATTTTCTAGCAGCATAACTACCACTGTTAATGCTCAAACTGCTATTAATAATTTAGCATCGAAAACGGTTGTTTTCAATCAAAATGTAAAAGACCCATTAAATACTCTTGAGAAGAATATGCTAAAAGAAGTTTATGGTGAAAGCCTTCAAAAAAATGTGTTGAATAATCCTCAGCGTTTAAGGAGCATCAAGAATATTATTAGAAATAGAGTGGAAATACTTAATTTACCTAATTACCCTAAAGATTATAAATTATTATCTCAAGTACCGCTGTTTAATAAATATAATTCCTCTTTAAAAAGAGAAGCCTTTCGTAAAACTACATTTAATCCATTAAGATATACCTTTGATTTTTATACAAACGAAACTCAAGTGTTTAGGGTAGATAATACCGATTATTATATAGTAATTAAGTCCCAATATCAAAATTAGCCTCCAGCATGATGAAAAATCTACTTTTTTTATTTTCTATTTTTTGTTCGTTCTCAACATTTGCTCAAGTTATCAATATGACCGATGGACTTACAAGTAATACCTGTACAGGGACATTTTATGACTCGGGTGGTAGTGCTGGAAATTATGGAGATAACGAAACTATTACGCATACTATTTGTCCAGATACTCCAGGGAGTCAAGCCCAATTAGATTTTACGACTTTTAATTTAGAAGCCAACGCCGATTTTATAACCATTTATAATGGTCCAGATACGACATACGATGTTCTTGGAACATTTAGTGCTACAAGTCCAGTGTTGGTTACAGCAGCTTTAGCTTCTCAGTTACCCAACCCACTTGGGTGCCTAACAATTGCCTTTACTAGCGATAACGTTAATAATAATAGTGGTTGGGAAGCCACCATATCTTGCTTTCAACCTTGCCAAAATATAACAGCAAGTATCGACTCTACAGCACCTGCCGCTGATCCCGATGGTATTGTAAGAATATGTCAAGGAGATCAAATTACATTTAATGGAAGTGGTGTATTTTCAGTTGATGGTACTGGTGCTTCCTACGAATTGTTTATGGGAGATGGTGTGTCTATTACAGGTGCTTTGATAGCTGATGCATTCAGCACTAATTATACGTTTAATGACGAAGGTATTTTTGAAGTAAGCCTTGTTATAACCGATGCGAATCCTTTAGGGTGTTCGAGCACAAACAAAGAATCCATTTTTATATACGTATCTTCTACACCTGATTTTACCGGAACCGAAGCGGCTAATGATACGTTGTGTTTAGGAGAGTCCACCACTATAGAAGGTGTTGTATCACCAGTTACTCAAATTGCAAATTGTGCCAATGGAGGTGAAGAAACAGCCCTTGGCGATGTTCAAGGTGTGACGTTTATATCTACTTTAAACCTAGATTGTTTCCAATCGCAAAATTTAACCAACGTTGCTCAGTTAGAAAGTATCTGTATTGTAATAGAACATACATACATTGGAGATTTAGAAATAACAGCAATAAGCCCAAATGGACAAAGAGTAATTCTTCATAACAGAGGAGGTGGTCCTTTGTATTTAGGGAATCCAATCGTAACAGATGGTACAGGGCCAGGTCAAGGATGGGAATATTGTTTTTCTATGTCTGCAACTAGTTTAATAGAAAATGGAGCGTTGGTCCAATCTGGAATGCCAACAACAAGTCTAACTATAGAGGCAGGAACTTATTTGCCAGTTGGTGATTTTAATGATTTTATTGGTACACCAATAGATGGCCAATGGACTTTAGAAATTGTTGACCATGCCTTATATGATGATGGAACTATCTTTAGCTGGTCCTTAAATTTTGATGAGTCCTTATTAGCTTCTGATTATGCATTTACTCCTAGCTATCCAACTCAAGGCTGGGATGCTGATCCATCAATTACAAATACGGTTGGTAATACTATAACTGTTCAACCCACAACATCAGGAACACATTGTTATACTTATAGAGTAATTGACGATTTTGGCTGTGAATATACCGAACAAGTATGTATAGAAGTTTTGCCTGAGGTAATCCCAATAGCTCCAGCACCTTTAGAGCTATGTGATGATGCTGTGACAGACGGATTTACAGTATTTGATTTAACAACAAAAAATACAGAGATAACAGGAGGAAATGCTAACTGGGTGGTAGAATATTTTGAAACTAATGCTGATGCCACTAGTGGAACAAATCCAATAAATCCTGTGACAGCCTTTACTAACAATGTGGTTAATTCGCAAACACTATTTGCACGTGTTACTGATAATATAACAAGTTGCTTTGGTTTTACTACACTAACCTTAAATGTACTACCAAATCCAGCATCACTAAACGATGCACCAGATATTGAATTGTGTGATGATAACAATACAGGCGATAATCAAGAAATATTTGATTTAACACTCAATGAAGCATACATAGTAAATGGCGAAGTTGGAGTAACCGCAACCTATTATCAAACCAATATTGATGCCCAAAACGCTGTAAATGCAATTGCAACACCAACAACTTATACAAACACATCTTCACCACAAACTATTTATGTAAGAGTAACCAATGATGTAACGTCATGTTTTACTGTGGTAGATTTTAATATTCTGGTTAACGACCTACCAGATACAATAACTGTTACCAATTATTTTATTTGTGAAGTAAATGCAGATGGTGTTGCTCAATTTGATTTAGAATCAAAAACTACAGAAATATTAAATGGTCAAAATCCAGCAGATTTTGCAGTAACTTATCACATCTCTCAAGCTGATGCTGATGCAGGTATAAATCCGTTAGCAAGTCCTTACACCAATATTTTAAATCCTCAAACAATTTATATAAATATTAGAAATATAAACACAAATTGTGACGATGCTTCCATGAGTTTTATTATTGAAGAACTCAATACACCTTCAGCAAACCCTGATGCTATTCCTATTGAATATACTTTATGTGATAATTTTAATGCTAATGATGGAGTTGCTCAATTTGATTTAACATCACAAGATACTTTTGTTTTGGATGGACAGGATCCAATAGTTAATTTAGTAAGTTATTATGAGTCGCAGACAGATGCTGATGCTGGTATAGATCAATTAATATCACCTTTTCAAAACACGTCTAATCCACAAATAATTTACGCACGAGTTGATGATACATCGGCAATAAATACCGTGTGTTTTGCAACAACCCAATTGTCTTTAAATGTTAATCTCTTACCAGAATTTACATTAGAAGATAATTACGTAATTTGTGGAAACACCAATGGTACAGAAATTATTGGTATCCCTTTAATAGATACAGGATTATCTACTTTAGATTACACCTTTGAGTGGCGTTTAAACAATACCATAATTTTAGGAGCAACAAGTTCAAGTTATTTAGCAACACAAGCTGGCGATTATGGTGTAACAGTAACAAACAATGTAACTAATTGCCAACGAGTAGAAGATACTACAGTTAGCGAGAGTTCTCCTCCAACTGTAACTGCAACGGTAACATCTTCGGCTTTTGCTAATAATCATATTATTGAAGTTGAGGCTATAGGAAATGGTGATTATGAGTATAATTTAAATAATGGGCCATGGCAAGATAGTAATGTGTTTGAAAATGTCTCATTAGGTGAGCATACAGTAACGGTTAGGGATAAAAATGGTTGTGGCTTAGCTACTGCTAATGTTACGGTTATGGATTATCCAAAGTTTTTTACACCAAATGGCGACGGTTTTAACGATACTTGGAATATTACAGGCATAAATGCTCAACCAAATGCACGAATATTTATTTTTGATAGATTTGGCAAGTTGTTAAAACAATTAAGCCCAACAGGCGTTGGTTGGAATGGCACTTATAATGGATATAACCTTCCATCGGCAGATTATTGGTTTACAGTGGAATACTTTGAGCCTAATAATGGTGAGAAGAAAGAATATAGAGCGCATTTTTCACTCAAGAGATAAAAAAAGCGCAATGGAAATATCCATTACGCTTTTATATGTTAAAATAATTGTACTATAAATTCATGCTCAATGACAATGTAAAGTTTGAGTTTTCTCTATTAATTCTTGCGGCATTGGTCAACCCAACATTATATAATTGGTAGTTAATGTCTCTCTTAGAATTTTCGTAGGCCAAGTCCAATCTTGTGCCACCAAAATTATAGCCTATTCCTAATGAATAACCTTTTAAATCTCCATAAAAAGATGTGTCGTTGTAAGGGCTTTGTTCCAATCTATAACCACCTCTAAAACTAAAGTTGTCCTGCCTTAATTCACCTCCAATTCTATAGGTATTGGCAACTTTTAAATTGTTTGAGATATTGGTGTTCTGCGAAGCAAAATAAGTGTCAGATTCAGGTTTAAATTTTGTGCTTCCATAATCCTTTCTAGAATAATCAAAGCTAATAAGTCCTTGCTTGTTTAATACCAGGGCAATACTTCCTGTTATTTTCGCAGGTGTTTGTAGTTTATAATCAGGATATATATTTATTATTCGCGGATCTACAATAGCTGTAGTTGGTCCACCATCGTCCCTAACAGATGCCACATATTGGCTTGTTTCTTCACTTATAGTGTACCATGTTGGAGAGTCATAACTAAGTCCAACCCTTACATCATTTGATAGTTTTGCAATTCCACCTAATTGGAAAGAAAAGCCATTGCCTATTGTGGAAAGATTGTTTTCAAAATCTACTTCGGTAACCAACGAACCAGCATTTGAGTTTTCTTCAAATAAAAATGTAGAACGATCGTAATTAATAAAATGAGAGTTTAGGTTTAAACCTAAATATAGATTGTCTTCGTATTGTACAGCAAGATTAACACCGAATTTTCCGTTATAACCAGTTGCAGCATAAGAATATTCTTGATTAAAAGTTCCTGGAGCGATATTCGAAAAATATAGCGTATTGGCATCATCGTCCATATCAGGTTCTAAAATATATGATTCATACCCTAAAAAAGCTTGTTGATTTGTAAAGCCATATGTGGCTCCTATATCACTATAAGCATCATCAATGGACTCACCTGGTAAAGCCGTTATTTCATCCAATCTTAAACCTTGCGCATTAGCTAAAAAATAACTGTCAATGGATGTTGTACTCGTGCCTGAAGCAAAAAAATTATCATCAAAATTTTGAGTTTGGTCATAAGAAAAACCTAAAATAAATTTCCTCCAGGGCGAATTATTTCGGCTGTTAAACACAAAAACGGCTCCAGCTTGGTTAAAAGCAAAATCGGAATTTGAGCTTGTATTTACACTATTAAAATAATTGGTCTCGTTATCAGAATTATAGCTTGAAATTGATAGAGACGTATGGCTATAATTAAAAATCGCCGAACCCGCTGGATTGATGCTCATAGCAGAAATATCTCCTCCTAAGGCACCAAAAGCACCACTCATGGCTTTAAACCTAGCAGTTCCTTCAATATTGTTTGATGAATATCTTACTGCATCTGTAATATCTTGAGCATACATAGTAGACATAGATATCATACCTATGAATAGTAATAATAACTTTTTCATACTTTTAATTTTTTATTTTTCAAGCTTGATTTAATTATTTCCTCTTCTAGATGAGCTACTTCTACTACCACTACTTCTTGTTGAACTACTGTTAGATGAGGATCTATTACTGGAGCTAACATTATTAGACCTTCTAGAACTATTATTATTGAATCTAGTTGTTGAAGACCTAGATCTAGTATTGGAAGTATTTCCAAAGCGAGAACTTCTAGTGGGTCTTGATCGTGAATTTACACGAGAATTGCCAAATCTAGTAGCATTTACTCTAGAACGACTACTTCTAAGAGCATTATTTCTTAAGTTTGTTGCTCTGCTGTTTATTGAGCTGCGTCTATTAGTGATGCCACTTCGTCTATTTGTAATGCCACTTATATTATTATTTGCATAAATAGAACCTCTTCTACTTGCACTGTACGATAAGTTTCTTCGGTTGTAAATATTTCCGTAATAGAAATTGTTGTAGCCATAATAAGGATAACCATAGCCATAACCATAACCATAACCATAACCATAATAAGGAAAACCATAGCCATAGCCAAAGCCATAATTCCATGGACTGCCCCAACCAGAATAAAAAGGAGAATACCAATAGTTGGAATAACCATAATAACCAAAGCCAAAGTTCCAATCATTATACCAGCCATAGCCAGGATACCAAAATGAATCGTATAGAGGAGTTCTGTTGTAGATGTTTACTGTTATATCATCACTATATCCCCAACCAGCATAATTTTCTTGATTTAAAGAATCGTTTTCAACACCATAAGAACCTTGATAAGCATCTATATCAGTGAAAATTGCATCTCCTGTATAATCTAGTTGAGTGGCTTTTTCATTAAAGTAATTTTTGTAATAAGCTGAATTTTCAGATTCGTTTCCTGTTTCTTTATATTCAACATTTTTAATCTCATAACTTTTTTCAGGCTCACCATAAATGCCATCGTAGTCATAACTGGCATATTGGTAAGATCCACAAGATGTTAGCCCTAGAGCTAGGATTAACATTCCTATAATGGATATTTTGGAGTTTAAGTAGCTATATAATTTCATATCTCTTAAAATTAAATTGTTGAACATAACAAAAATAGTTAGTTTTGTCGAACTATTTTTTTATTTAACATAGTCACAATTTTTGTGCCAAATTAAGATATATGAGTAAAAATCTCACAAGTAGGAGCGAAGACTATTCAAAATGGTATAATGAATTAGTTGTTAAGGCAGATTTGGCTGAAAACTCGGCAGTTAGAGGTTGTATGGTAATTAAACCTTATGGTTATGCTATTTGGGAGAAAATGCAAGCTGAATTAGATAGAATGTTTAAAGAAACAGGACATCAAAACGCATATTTCCCATTATTTGTTCCTAAAAGCTTGTTTGAAGCCGAAGAGAAAAATGCCAAAGGATTTGCTAAAGAATGTGCTATTGTAACACATTACAGGTTGCAAAACGATCCTGATAATAAAGGGAAACTTAGAGTAGATCCAGATGCGAAACTTGAAGAAGAATTAATTGTTAGACCAACAAGTGAGGCCATTATTTGGAACACTTACAAGGGTTGGATTCAATCTTATAGAGACTTACCATTATTAATAAACCAATGGGCAAATGTCGTGCGCTGGGAAATGCGTACTCGTTTATTTTTGCGTACAGCTGAGTTTTTATGGCAAGAAGGACACACAGCTCATGCAACCAAAGAAGAGGCTTGGGAGGAAACCAAATTAATAAATAATATATATGCTAATTTTGCCGAAAATTTTATGGCTATTCCAGTTATTCAAGGTTTAAAAACCGAGAGTGAGCGTTTTGCAGGCGCAGAGGAAACCATGTGTATTGAAGCATTAATGCAAGATGGAAAAGCACTACAAGCAGGAACATCTCATTTTTTAGCCCAAAATTTCGCCAAAGCTTTTGATGTGAAGTTTACCAATAAAGAAGGGAAGCAAGATTATGTTTGGGCAACTTCATGGGGAGTTTCAACACGATTAATGGGAGCTTTAATTATGACACATAGTGATGATAAAGGCTTGGTTTTACCACCAAATCTAGCACCAAATCAAGTGGTGATTGTCCCAATTTATAGAAATGATGAGCAATTGCGTGACATATCAAAGGTCGCAAATAAAATAACTACAGATTTAAGAGCTAAAGGTGTTTCAGTGAAATACGATAACAGAACCACATATAGACCAGGAGCTAAATTTGCCCAACATGAGTTACAAGGAGTGCCTTTACGTATTGCCATTGGGCCAAAAGACTTAGAAAACGGAACAGTTGAGTTGGCAAGAAGAGATACGTTAACTAAAGAAATTGTCTCGTTAGAAGCACTTATTGATACTGTTGAAAGCTTAATGAAAGAAATCCAGAACACTTTGTTTAATAAAGCACTAAATTTTAGAGACTCACATATTACCGAAGTAGATACATTTAATGAGTTTAAAGATGTTTTGGAAAATAAAACAGGATTTATCTCGGCCCATTGGGATGGTACTTCTGAAACTGAAAATAAAATTAAAGAGTTAACTAAAGCAACTATTAGATGTATTCCTTTAGATAATAAAATTGAAGAAGGCAAGTGTGTGTACTCAAAAAACCCATCTAAACAGCGTGTTTTATTCGCTAAAGCTTATTAGGTTTTAAATTTTACGAAAAAATTCATTAAGAAGTTGCAACATTTAAAAATAGTTGTATTTTTGCATCCGCAATGGAAACATTGTAAGTTATTTGAAAACAATTGAGAGTTTAAAAATTTATAATTAAATTTGCAAACTCAAAATAAAATGGCCCGTTCGTCTATCGGCTAGGACGCCAGGTTTTCATCCTGGTAAGAGGGGTTCGATTCCCCTACGGGCTACAACGATTTAAAAAAAATAAAATGGCAAATCATAAGTCAGCGTTAAAAAGGATTAGAAGTAACGAAGCGAAACGCTTAAGAAACAAGTATCAGCACAAAACCACACGTAATGCTATTAAGAAATTACGTGATATGGAGAATAAAAAAGATGCCGAAAAACTATTTCCATCAGTTGCTTCAATGATCGATAAATTAGCAAAGAAAAACATTATCCATGATAATAAAGCTGCTAATTTAAAATCTGGACTCGCTAAGCATATTGCTGCTTTATAGTAGAAACGCAATAACTTTTATAAAATATTAAAAGCTTCTCTTTTGAGAGGCTTTTTTATTTGACAAAAAAATAAGGCTGTCTGAAAAGTAGTGAAGAACTAAACTTGTCATTCTGAGTACAGTCAAAGAATCTTAAATATCAGCATGTTAGATATTTCGACTGCGCTCAATATGACACTAAAAACTACTTTTTAGACAGCCTCATCAAGTTTATAAGATATTACTTGTGTTTTATTAACTGTTCATGGAAATTAAAAACTCTTCGTTGTTTCTAGTTTGTTTGAAACGATCGTTAATAAATTCCATAGCTTCCACAGGGTTCATGTCTGCAAGGTATTTACGCATTACCCACATTCTTTGAATGGTGTTTTCGTCTAACAATATATCATCTCTACGAGTACTTGACGATGTTAAATCAATAGCAGGGAAAATTCTTCTGTTAGATATTTTTCTGTCTAATTGCAATTCCATATTACCAGTTCCTTTAAATTCTTCAAAGATTACTTCGTCCATTTTAGAACCAGTTTCGGTAAGTGCAGTAGCAATAATTGTTAATGAGCCTCCATTTTCAATATTACGTGCTGCACCAAAGAAACGTTTTGGTTTATGTAATGCATTGGCATCAACACCACCACTTAATATTTTACCAGAAGCTGGTTGAACCGTATTATAGGCTCTTGCTAAACGAGTAATTGAATCTAAAAGAATTACAACATCATAACCGCATTCTACAAGTCTTTTTGCTTTTTCCAGGACAATATTTGCAATTTTTACATGCTCATTTGCTTCTTTGTCAAAAGTCGAGGCAATTACTTCTCCCCTAACATTACGTTGCATGTCTGTTACTTCTTCAGGGCGTTCATCAATTAATAAAATCATTTGATAAACTTCAGGATGATTAGCAGCTATGGCGTTTGCAACATCTTTAAGTAACATTGTTTTACCTGTTTTTGGTTGTGAAACAATCATACCACGTTGTCCTTTACCAATTGGTGAAAACAAATCCATGATTCTCGTGGAAATAGTACTTTGCCTTTCAGCAATATTAAATTTTTCTTGAGGAAAAAGTGGCGTAAGGTGTTCAAAAGAAACGCGATCTCTAACGACTTGAGGGTCGAGGCCGTTGATTTTAGTTACTTTAATTAACGGAAAATATTTTTCGCCTTCTTTTGGAGGTCTTACATTTCCTAAAACAGTATCTCCTTTTTTTAGACCAAATAATCGAATTTGTGATTGTGATACATAAATATCATCTGGAGATGATAAATAATTGTAATCTGATGAGCGTAAAAAACCATAACCGTCCTGCATAACATCCAGTACGCCTTCACTTTCTATAATAGCATCAAATTCAAAATCAGGTTCACGATAACGGTTACGGCTGTCTTTGTTTCCGTTATTGCCTTGGTTGTCTTTGTTTGGAGTTCTATTTTGATCTTTGTTGTCTCTTTGAGGGCGATTTTGTGGGTCTCTTTTTTGAGGCTCTCTTTTTTTGTGTTCTCTTTTTTGAGGCTCTTTAATAGTAGATTCTGGTTTTAAATCTTTATTAGTAGCCTCTTGCTTTTTAGGGGCTTCTTCCTTTTTTTGTTGATTCTTAAAATTATCCGATTTATTTTCGGCTTTTTCTTTAAAATCAATTGTTTTTTGAGAAGTAGCATCAGTATTTTTTTGTACTCGCTCTCTCTTTTTTCTTTGAGGTCTTTGGTGTACTTTCTCTGGTTTTTGAGAAGTTGTAGCTTGAGTTGGGTTTGCAGCTTGATGATCTAAGATTTGATAAACCAAATCAAGTTTTTTTAATGAACGATACTTAGAGATGTTCAAGTTTTTAGCTATTTCCTGTAATTCAGGAAGCTTTTTTTCTTTTAATTGTGAAATTTCAAACATTGTTGAATTAATATAATTGGGTTTTTAAGAAATTAAATTGTCCCTAAGGTTTCATTTAAGAAATCGATGGAATAATTTGTGTGTTTTTTTTGAAGATTTAACATTGTGCGGTACAGTAAATTGCACAATTACATTGCAATTATACAACTTTATTTTTAATAAATAAGTATAAGTTTTAAAAAGAAACCATTATTTTTGTGCTTCAATTTTTAGAAACAATGCTTCAAAGAATTCAAACCATATACCTTTTAATCGCTGCTGGGATTTCGGCAGGATTGATTTTCGTGTTTGATTTGTGGACAACAAGCGAGGGTGTTTCTTTTTTTGCTAAAGATGATTTGCTGTACTTGAGCTTGTTTTGTGGTTCGGCAGTATTATCTTTAATAACTGTATTTATGTATAAAAACAGGAAGTCTCAGTTTGTAATGGGACGTCTTAACATCATATTAAACTTTATTTTACTAGGATTATTTGTGTATCGATCACTTAATTTATCTGGAGAAACTACGGTTTCTGAGAAAGGTATTGGGATTCTTCTACCTATTTTTTCTATCGTATTTTTGGTTTTAGCTAATAAAGCCATAAAAAAGGATGAAGAACTTGTAAAATCTGTAGATCGGTTGAGATAAACCTATCATCTTAGTAGTATTAGTGCGTGAATCCAGAC
>Ga0316209_1001673_pt1 | contig 21309 bp, 19 predicted proteins | sample 6monopyrite_MG_FD_204945 | JGI IMG/M metagenome (GOLD analysis project Ga0316209, IMG submission 204945) | Microbial mat bacterial communities from mineral coupon in-situ incubated in ocean water Damariscotta River, Maine, United States -... | ecosystem: Environmental > Aquatic > Marine >...
CAAAGTGGTATAAAAATAGACTTAACCATTTTTGTTTCCCATTTCCGGTTGGAATCATTAAAGCAATAGGCCCGCACATGCCTACACAATGTAAACTACCTGCTAATCCTAATATAAAAGCAGACCACAACATTTAAAAGTTAATTTCGGACTGGTGCAAATAAGAGGTATTGTCTTTTTCCCATTTAATATTCACTTCATAATGACCAATCTTAAAATCCTCATAAGGCAAAGTCATTTTAAATGTTGAATCTAACCTTAGGTCGTAGTTTTTGTCTAAAGATTTGTCATCAGCACGGTAAAATTGCACGTGACCTTTATTTATGCTATAGTTAGAAGGAAAAACAATTTCAATTCCTTTTGGGTTTTGCTCTATTTTAATTTTAAAATCTAGCGACTTATAGTTGTTGATACTCTCTTTTTTTCCGTCATATAAAACTTCTTGTTCATAATAATCATCTTGAACTAGATCTGCATTACCATTAAAAGTTTTAACAACAAGTGTAACTATAAATGCCATAAATAGCACTATAAATATTGTTATTCCGTGTCCCCAATTAAATTTCATAATGTTTGCAATATAATTAAAAATTAAAAACCAGGTCCGCTAAAATAAACGTCCGACTGTTCAATCAATTCATCATCAGAAAATACGCCAATTGTAATTCTTGTTTTTATCCCCTCTATGTCTGATTTTTTCATTTTAACTAAAATTTCTTTATGTAGTTGAATTCCACTGTATAATTTTATTTTGTTTCCTCCAATAACTTCAAGTGTAGCGTTTTCAGATAAGATTTTCATTGAGACATTTAATGTGTCAGTGGTTTTATTTATTAAAGTGACCTTGTAAATGTTACTATAAATATTGTTATCAAGTTTTTGATAAGATGTTCCTTTTACTCTTAAAATTGTCGCTTCAATATCATTTCGGGTAAATAATAATCCGACTAATAATCCGAGTATAACTAACATTAAAACAATATATGCTTTGGCGCGACCAGTTAATGAAAAATCTACGCCATTTTTAATACCTTTTTCAGAATCATATCTAATTAAACCTTGTTCTAGTCCAACTTTATCCATCATAAAATCACAGGCATCCATACAGGCAGTGCAGTTTACACATTCCAATTGAGTTCCATTTCTAATGTCGATTCCGGTTGGGCAAACATTCACACATTGTCCACAATCTATGCAGTCTCCAATGCCTTCTTCCGCTCTATTTTGATTCTTTTTAAATTTAGCTCTCCCTTTATTTCTTTCGCCTCTTTTGTAATCATATGCTACTAATACAGAATTTTCATCTAACAACACACCTTGTAACCTACCATAAGGGCAAACTGCTATACACACTTGTTCTCTAAACCATGTGAAAACGGCAAAGAAAACGGTGGTAAATATTGAAATAATAATAAATCCTCCTATATGTTGAGAAGGCGGAGAAGTTATTATATCAAATAAATCTTCTATGCCAATTATGTAGGCTAAGAATATATTGGCAATACTAAAAGAAATGACCCAATAAATTGACCATTTTAAGAATCTTTTTTTTAATTTTCTTCCTTTCCAGGTTAATTTATCTAATTTTTTTTGTTGATTCCAATCTCCATCTATCCAAAATTCTATTCGTCTAAAAATAAGTTCTAAAAATAAAGTTTGAGGACATGCCCAACCACAAAATAATCGACCAAAAACTACTGTAAAAACAATTATAAGAACAACAAAAGCTAACATTCCAATGGCGAATAAATAAGAATCTTCAGGCCAAAATATTTGACCGAAAATAACAAATTTACGCTCAACTATGTTCATCATTAATAATGATTCATTACCAATTTTAATAAAAGGCCCAATAAACAATAATACTAATAATGAATATGAAAATAATTGCCTTCTATTAAAAAATTTACCGGATGGTTTTTTCGCAAAAATCCATGTACGTTTACCATCTTTATCCACGGTAGCAATAGAGTCTCTAAAGCTTTCGTCCATTTTATGCTCTTCACTCATGATTGATTATTTTTGTTAGTGTAAAGGTCTAAATTTAAAATAAAAAAGAGTGTGATAATACACACTCTTTTTATAATCGATATTATCATCAATAAGCTATAACTATTCAGTTACTTTATCACCTTCAGGAGCTTTTCCTTCAGTAAACTCTAAAGACAATATATAAGATGCTGTTTCTTGCATTTCTGTAGGAGTCAAATCAGCTTTCCATGCAGGCATACCATTAGTAGCGCCTTCAGAAATTGCATTAAACACGCTTCCAATATCATGACCATAAATCCAGTATTCATCCGTTAAATTTGGACCAATACTACCTTCTCCACTCATGCCATGACACATTGAACATTTTTCAGTAAAGATAGCCTTACCGCTATTAAGGGCAGGACCATCTTCAAGTAAGGTAACATTTTCTGCATTAACTAAGTTCGGATTAGCAGCTTTATAGGCTGCGATTTGTTCTTCTCCTTCAACCATTTCTTTTTCAAATTCAGCTGTTTGTAAATCTCCAATTTCTAAAACTTGATAGTAAAAGAAATAAACACCAGCCCAAACAATTGTAATGTAAAATCCATATTTCCACCATGGTGGAAGGTCGTTATCTAACTCATGAATTCCATCATAATCGTGGTCCATTAATATAGAATCTTCTTCTTCAATTTCAACAGCATTGGTTAATGATTTATTCCATTTAGAAAAGATTGATTTATGTTCTCCAGCTAATTTGTAATCAGTTAAAGCTCCTTTCATTATACCTATGAAGTAAAGGATAACCATTACAATAATTACATCCAAAATTAAGAATGCCCAAAACGCTTGATCTGGAAAATCCATAAAATATTCAGACCCGTTATTGTCAGCTGCAAAAGATGTGGATGATAATAAACCAATGAGTATTAATAATCCAGTTTTTTTAGTTTTATTGTGTTTAAACTTAATTACATTTGATGCACTATTGGCTAAGCCAACAAGAACAATAACTAAAATTACTGTAAATAATGCCATAATGGTAAATAAAACTGTTGGGGAAACTCCAAGTTTATCGTACATTGGTCTTTCAGTTACTTTTGTAAGTACTTCTTCTTGCGCAATCGATAATGAGCTAAGTACAAATGTCCCTAGTGTTAAAATCGATTTAAAATTAAATATCTTTTTCATATATTTATTTTTTAGTCCTCATCAAGAGGGAAATTTTTAATTTTATTAATTGTTTTTTTATCCACCTTACTGATGTAGAATATCATGCCTACAAAAAACGTAAAGAATATGACCAATGATATAATTGGGAAAATTTCTATTCCGTCAATTGAGGTGAGGTGTCCTTTTATGTATTTAAGCATAAGTCTATTCTTTAATTTCTGTGTTGTCCACTTTATAAATATCAGACCCTAATCTTTCAAGATATGCTATCAATGCAATTAGCTCCATATCAGGTTTTGCTGTTTCAATTTCTGGATCTTGAATAATAATCTCATAAATTTCATTAGCTTGTTTTAACAAGTCGGCTTCAGCTTGTTCTTCATATCCTTCAGGATAAGGAACACCAACTGTTCTTAATGCACCTATTTTAGCCTTTATCAATGAATAGTCCAATTTATCTTTTAACCAAGGGTAAGCAGGCATAATAGAACCTTCAGAGATTGCTCTAGGGTCAATCATGTGTTTATAGTGCCATGACTCAGGTCTGTTACCTTGTGCACCTTTTCCTGATCTAAATAAATCTGGTCCGGTACGTTTTGATCCCCATAAATGTGGATGTGCATAAACATATTCGCCTCCTTTTGAGTAGTCTCCATAACGCATAACTTCATCACGGAAAGGTCTAATCATTTGAGAGTGGCAATTGTTACAACCCTCTCTAATATAAATGTCTTGCCCTTCAATTTCTAATGGTGTGTAAGGTTTAATACTACTAATTGTAGGTATATTAGAATCGACTAATATGGTTGGCATTAATTCAGCAATTCCCCCTATTAAAATGGCGATTAAAGCAAATAATAAAAAGCGCATTGGTCTTCTTTCAATTCTTGAGTGCCAGTGTTCTCCTTTGCTTCCTGTTTTTGGATTCACTAGAGCGGGAGCAGAAGCTTCTTCATTTGGAACAAAAGTTCCTTTTTTAGCTGTTTTTACTAAGTTATATACCATTATGATAGGGCCCGTTACGTATAATAATCCCCCTAAAGAACGCATCATATAAAATGGGCGCAGTTGTGTTACAGTTTCTAAAAAGTTAGGATTGGCTAAACTACCATCTGCATTAAACTCTTTCCACATTAAAGATTGCGTAAACCCAGCCCAATACATTGGGATTGTCCATAATAAAATACCTAAAGTTCCAATCCAAAAGTGAGTATTGGCTAAAGATTTAGAATGTAGTTTAGTTCCCCACATTTTAGGTACTAACCAGTATAGCATACCAAAGGTCAGCATTCCGTTCCAACCTAAAGCTCCTACATGAACGTGAGCAGGAATCCAATCCGTATAGTGAGCAATCCAACTTACATTTTTAAGCGATAACATTGGTCCTTCAAAAGTGGCCATACCATAACAAGTAATAGCAACCACCATAAATTTAAGAACAACATCATCTCTTACTTTGTCCCAAACACCTCTCAAAGTTAATAAACCGTTGAGCATACCACCCCAAGAAGGGAAAATTAGCATAATTGAGAATACTACACCTAAAGATTGTGCCCAATCAGGTAAAGCAGTATATAATAAATGGTGAGGTCCAGCCCATATATAAATAAATATGAGTGACCAAAAGTGAATAATTGATAATCTATAAGAATAAACCGGTCTGTTTGCTGCTTTAGGTACAAAATAATACATTAAACCTAAATAAGGGGTCGTTAAGAAAAACGCTACTGCATTGTGTCCGTACCACCATTGTACTAATGCATCTTGTACACCAGAAAACACAGGATATGAATGCATCCAAGAGTATGGAATCTCAATCGATCTAAAAATATGGAGAACAGCCACTGTTACAAAAGTTGCAATGTAAAACCAGATAGCTACATACATATGTTTCACTCTTCTTTTTAAGATTGTTCCAAACATATTAACACCCCATACTACCCAAAGTAAAGCGATAACAATGTCTTGCCACCATTCTAACTCAGCATATTCATTTGATGTTGAATAACCTAAAGGGAGTGTAAATACTGCAGTTGTAATAGCGATTTGCCATCCCCAAAAATTAATCCAACTTAAAGTGTCAGAAAACATTCTTGTTTTCAATAGTCTTTGGAGTGAATAATATACCCCTGTAAAAATTCCATTCCCTACAAATGCAAAAATTACTGCATTAGTATGCAATGGTCTAATACGACCAAACGCCAACCATGCTGTTATGTTCATTTCAGGGAAAACCAACTCTAAAGCGGCAGTTAATCCAACTAACATCCCGATAATACCCCAAAAGGCAGTTGCAATCAAGAAATACTTGACAACTTTATTGTCATAATAAAACTTTTCTACTTCCATTATTTTTTAGTTTTTGTTAATTTTTTTTGTTCCTTTATTTCGTCTTCATCAAAAATCATTCTATAAGCTGGTCCATAAGTGTCTTCAAACTGCCCATCTTTATTTGCCCATAAAAAGGAAAACAGGAAGAATAAAGCTAAACTTATACTCACAACTATTAAAATGAAAATGATTTGCATAGAAACAATTTTAGGGCAAAGATAATTTAACAAATATTAGTAAATGAGATATAAATCACAGTTTTTAATATGACTTATGTCATATTATTGTCATAAACTCTAATTTTCTGTTGGTTATCTTTTATTAAGAATCATTCTAAAAACGAGAATAGACTTTTTATGAATAGATTATTTTTGAATTGGAGTCAGAATAAAGTCTTTCTCTTTTAACAGTTCAATCACACCATTGTTGCCAAATAAATGAGCTGCACCAACGGCAATAAAACATTTTTTAGTTTTGGTTTCTTCAATTATTTTTGGAATCCAAGCTTTATTTCTATTGTTTAAAAAAATGTCTTCATATTCCATAAATTCAGGAGATTGATTTTTCATTAACGGAATTAATTTGTCAACTTTTTGTTTGGCATATAGTTTTTCTAATTTTTTGGTATTCTTTTTTTCATCTTCAAAATTATAAACACTATTCATAATCATTAGTGCAACATCTTTTGCTGGAATTTGATCAAAAAAGCCAAGTTGTTCTTCCATGGTTTCAAACCCCAATAAAGGAATATTGTGTTCTGCCGACATTTGCATAATGTTTAAGTCATATGACATTGAGGTTTCTGAAAAATATGCTTGCGTAATGGTTTGTAAAATAAAAAATGGTTTCATACCACCATAAGTCGAGTGAAATTCTTGTGGACTAACATGCATTTTAGTATCCATAAATTCAACCAAGTCTTTAAGCTGTTCTTTAGTAAAAAAATCTTCAACTTTCCCTTCTTTTAATGTCATCATTTCTAATGCTTTTAATGGATTTGGTTGGCCTCCAATTTCCATAATAATAGCATCACTATTTTTAACAATGTTGCTCATGTGTGGTGTGAATTCATAATATTCGGCTTCAATCATGTGCATTGTTCCAAAAATATAAGCTGTTTGGTGACCTTTTTTTTCGATTTTCCACAGCAATGTATTGCCATTTTTAACTTCAATGTCGGTTTGGACTTCATTAACTTCATCATTTACTCTTGGACTTGAAGAAGAACAAGATAAAAATGAAAAAATAATAATACTTATGATTGAGTTTAAATACTTCATGTTAAATAATTTCTAATTTAGTAAGGTAATGAAAATTTTCATTTTCAATTAATTTAGTGGCTTTTAGACCTACTTTTTTCGCTTCATTTTTTAGCGTTTCAAAGTCAATATATACCCACGGAAACCAATCTGATTTATGTTGTTTGTATTCCATTTGGAATTCCATTTCACCCAAGTAATCACTGTTTAAATCTACCCATTTCCCGCCATCATTATCATCATACAAATATCGAATATCAGAAGAATCGGCTAAAATAATCCCATTTTCATTTAATAAAGATTTTGCATGAGCTAAAAATGCGGATATATTTTTTAATTTTCCAGCAATACCCAATCCATTCATTAATATTAAAACGGTGTCAAAATGTGCATTGTGGTACTCTAAAAAAGAAATATTTTGGCAAGGTATATTTTGACTTTTCATATAGTCAACCGAACCATTAGAAGTATCTATTGAAAAAGTTTTAAAATTATTCTGCATTAAATATTTTGCATGACAACCAGTCCCTGCTCCAACTTCTAAAACTTCACCTTGGCATAAGTCGAGTGCTTTTTGCTCTACTTCAGGCATTTCATTATAGGTTCTAAAAAGGTAGGCTGTTGGTAAAATGTCGTCATCACATAAATCAGAATGAACAGTAATGTTATCTCCTGTTTTGTTTTTAGAAAAATCTAAAATTGCAGCTCCAATAGGGTCTTTTGAGTTTGCCATTTTTTAAATGTCTAAGTCGTCAATATTTTCAAAACCACCAAAGTCATCTTCATCTCCAAATTCTGAAAATATATCGTCAAAATCGTCACCTAATCCAAAAGAATCATCCATTTTCTCATCTCCTAAATCAATTGTTCTTGATTCTTCTTTAGGGGAAATGCCAATTGATAAATCAATTGTTGGTTCGCTAATTTGAGAGGGTAAAATGTCAACTAATTCGACTAAAAAACACCACATTTTTAAAAAATCATAAACCAAAATAAATTTTTGATCTTCCGAAACAACTAAGTCTTTTAATTTGGTGTTTAACATTGTTAAAGGTCCATCTATAGAATTATCTCCCATATCCATTAGAGATATTTCACGCCCCTTGTCCCAAGTGTTATTACTGACGTAAAATGAGGCCAATTGGTCTCCATTAAAATAAAATGCTTCAATAATAATGTTGTAAAAATCTAAGAAAGTATTTTCATCAGAAATATTAATATCTCTAAAAATTTCCTCATTATTAGGATTGTCAAGGAGGATTCTAAACTTATAACTACTCATTTGGTTGAAAAATTTATACAAAGATATGGTATTTGTTTAGGTTTAACCTTGCTTTAGCCTGATTTTTGTAAACAGAGTCTTGTTGGTTGATAAATATCAGTCCTGCTTTTATGGAAAATGAAAAAATATTGATTATCTTTACCCTGTAATGAAGGTGTTAAAATTGAAATTAACAAAATTGTACTATACCATTGGAGAGGTTGCTGATATGTTTGATGTCAACACATCTTTAATTCGGTTTTGGGAAAAAGAATTCACAATTCTTAAGCCTAAAAAAAATAAAAAAGGGAATAGACTTTTTACAGTAAAAGACATTCATAATTTGGATGAAATTTATGATTTGGTTAAAAACAAAGGTTTTACTTTGGATGGTGCAAAACGAAAATTAAAACAAAAAAGTGGGGGAGGAGATACTGAAATCCCAATGAAACAACTTGAAGTGATGGAGAAATTAGAAAAAATAAAATTACAGCTATTATCAATAGATTCTGAATTGTAAATTGTGGAACGTTTTTTGGAAGAAGTTTAAATAAATGAAAAATAAATTATTAATAGGTTTAGGGTTGAGTGTGTCAATATTTGTATTGATGTCATTTTTAAATGGGAGTAATTCGGATAAAAAGTCTAGTTATAAAGTTATTAAAATTAATGGGCAAATCTTATTTGTGAAGACGGGCAATAATATGAAACGTGGTGATGTGTTTTCTTCCGGGATACCGTTAAAATTTATAACTTATAATTCTCGTGCTGCTGTAATGAGTCAATCTACTCGATTTATACTGCAAGCTAATGCAAAAGGTAAGGTGAAGATTTTACCTGCTACATCAAATGTAACTTCAAGAGCAGGGGCATTGATAAATTTGGTTGATCTACAAAATCATTTTTCAGGAAAATATTTGATTTTTGACAACGAAAAATTACAAATTGGAAAAGAAGCTTTTCCTATGAACGAAAAACACTTTTTTTATGTCAAGTATGACTATAAAGGTGAAACTATAGCAAAACAATTGTCTTTTGAAGATAATTATTTGTTAATTAAAAAAGAGGAATTATTTAAAGTTGATGGGAAATCAATACCTGTTGATGAAAAAGAAATAACGCTATTTTATAGAGATAACGAAACTAAAAAATCGTATAAGATTAATACATTTACACCTGTTTTTCCAGACTTAGATGAACTTAAAAATGAGGTAAAAATATTGGTTGATGAGTTAGGAGAGTGTACTTCCGAGACTAAAATAAGTCAAATCACAGCTTATGTGAATGATTTTTATGGAAAACCACAGAAAGATAATTTAATGAATTGGTTAGAACAAGAATTTAACCTGATAGTTGAACAAAAAATAAATTTTAAATAAATAAAAAAATGAAAGTAGTAAGTATTTTTTTAGGGGCAATATTGTTAACGTTAACAATGGTTTCTCTAAACACAAAAGAAGAGTTTAAAGGTGTTACAGCTGATAAATACAAGGTGATTAAGGTGAATGGACAAATTTTGTTTCAGCAAACAAAATCTAAAATGAAAAGTGGAGACTTTTTTGTCTCAGGAACACCACTTAGCTTTGCAAGCCAGCAATCGAGAGCAGCTGTAGTTAGTAAAGTAAAGGGTAGGTTTGTTTTAAGTCCATCTTCTAAAGGACAGGTTAAAATATTACCAGCAGCTAATAATGTGTCGTCAAGAGCTGGGGCATTAATCAACCTTATTGATATTAAAAATCATTTTTCAGGTGATTATTTAGTCATTGGAAAAATGGAGTTAGAAATTGGTGAACAAGCATTTCCACAAAACGAATCTAACTTCTTTTATTTAACATATAATTATAATGGAGAGTTAATTCGAAAAAAATTAAAATCAAATAGAAATAAATTGATTTTAAACAAAGAAGATATTTTTAAAGTTGATGGAGAACCAATTCCAATAGAAAAGTATGAAATGACATTGTTTTATCGAGAAGGTAAAACGTCTAAAACAATCAATACTTTTTCTCCCGTTTTTCCAGGACAGTCAGAGTTGAAAACTGAAGTTCAAATTATTTTAGATGAGTTTTCAGATAAGGATGATGCAACTAAAATTGAAGAAGTAACAGCTTATTTAAATGAATTTTATGGCAAGCCTCAAACAGATAATTTAAGATTGTGGTTGAAAAATGAATTTAAGTTATCAAAAGAAAAATAGGCGGAAAATCATAACGACTAATAAATTGTTAATAACGGATAATTATTTTAGAAGGATTTAATATCCATAATTTGATAGTTGTTTTATCTTTGCCAAATGCAAGAGACCATTTTAATTTTAGATTTCGGTTCACAATATACTCAGTTAATCGCAAGACGATTGAGAGAATTGAATGTGTATTGTGAAATCCACCCTTGGAACAAAGCGCCTGAATTAATAGGGGATATTAAAGGAGTTATTTTTTCAGGTAGTCCATTTTCTACAAGAGATGAGAATTCACCTCAACCAAAAGTTGAATTATACAAAAGTAAAGTTCCTTTGTTAGGAATTTGTTTTGGGGCTCAATTTTTAGCGAATCATTTTGGAGGGGAGGTACTGCCGTCTAAAATTAGAGAATATGGTCGTGCCAAGTTGTCATTTGTAGATGATAATTCTGTATTACTTAAAGGAGTTGAGAATGATTCTCAAGTATGGATGAGTCATGGCGATACGATAAAATCGATTCCAGAAGGTTTTAGGAAAATTTGTAGCACAAGTGATGTTGATTTTGCTGGGTTTGAAATAGAAGGAGAGCAAACGTACGGGATTCAGTTTCATCCAGAAGTTTTTCATTCTACTTACGGTAAAAATCTATTGTCAAACTTTATAGTTGAGATTTGTAAATGTTCGCAAGATTGGACTCCTGATGCTTTTGTTGAAACCACTGTTGCAGATTTAAAAAACAAATTAGGAAACGATAAAGTTATTTTAGGTCTGTCAGGTGGCGTTGATTCGTCAGTAGCTGCATTTTTATTGCACAAAGCAATTGGTAAAAATTTACATTGCATATTTGTTGACAATGGACTCTTAAGAAAAGATGAATTTGATTCGGTTCTAGAATCATATAAAGGTTTAGGATTGAATGTTAAAGGCGTGAAAGCGGGGAAATCATTTTATGAAGCTTTAAAAGGAGAAAAAGACCCAGAGAAAAAACGAAAAATAATTGGAGGTAAATTTATAGATGTATTTGATGCTGAATCAAAATTAGTTGAAGGTGCAAAATGGCTAGGGCAAGGTACAATTTACCCAGATGTTATTGAATCTGTTTCTGCTACCGGAGGACCGTCTCAAACCATAAAATCTCATCACAACGTTGGCGGATTACCTGATTTTATGAAACTGGAAGTTGTAGAACCTTTAAGGTTATTATTTAAAGATGAAGTAAGACGTGTGGGACGTTCAATGAATATACCTGAATTTATTATAGGAAGGCATCCATTTCCAGGTCCAGGATTAGGTATAAGAATATTAGGCGACATAACAGAAGAAAAGGTACGGATTTTGCAAGAGGTAGATTATATATTTATCCAAGGATTGAAAGATTGGAATTTATATGATGATGTTTGGCAAGCTGGTGCTATTTTACTACCTGTGCAGTCTGTTGGTGTTATGGGAGACGAACGCACTTACGAAAATGCAGTTGCGCTACGTGCAGTTGAATCTACAGATGGAATGACTGCCGATTGGTGTCATTTACCTTATGAGTTTTTAGCAGAAATATCGAATAAAATTATTAATAACGTTAAAGGTATAAACAGAGTTACTTATGATATTAGCTCTAAGCCGCCAGCAACAATTGAATGGGAATAGTTTATGATTAAAATTATAGGAATAATTACTTTTTTGTTGCTTTCAACACTCACTTTTGCACAGCCAGACAAAGCTGATGTAGAAACCGTAAATGGTAAAAAATATTATGTTCATTTTGTTCAACAAGGTCAAACCTTGTATGGGATTCACCAACTCTATAATGTTCCTGTAGCTGATATATCTGAAAGTAATAAAGGTGTAGATTCTGGATTACAAATTGGTCAAAAAATTCTCATTCCAATCCCTTTAGATAATTCAAATTTTTATGGTGAACACATAGTTGAAAAAGGAGAGACTTTATATGGTATTTCTAAAAAATATAAATGTTCGGTAACTGATTTAAAAAACTTAAATCCAGAATTAAATGACACTGGCTTAAGTATTGGTCAGGTTTTAAAAGTACCATCAACCAATTCAACCAATCGACCTAAACCACCAACAGAATCAATCATTCAAGATCCACAAGAAATTGCAAATCCTGGTGACACTGTTAATGTAATTTACACCGATTCAATTATAACACATAGTGTGCTTAAACATGAAACGTTATATTCAATATCAAAGCGTTATATGGTGACTGTTCAGTCTATTAAAGCACTTAATGATATCAAAAAAAATAAAGTTAAAGAAGGTGATTTGATTAAGATTAAAGTGAAAAATGTTAATTATGAGATAGTAGAAAATAAATTATTGATGGACACTATTCAAATAGATTCAGTTAATTTTAATACACAGATTCTTAAAAAAGAGAAATACCAAATCGCATTATTATTGCCCCTTATGTTAGCCAATAGTCAAAGGTATTTAGATAAACCAATGAAAGTAGGGGAGGTAAGAGAGCTGTATCCGACAACAAAAATAGCTGCCGATTTTTATCATGGTTTTATGCTCGCTGCAGACTCTTTGTCGCAAGCAGGTTTAAATGTTGAGATTTTTGTGTATGATACTAAAAAAGATACAAATACAATAAAATCTATTTTTAATAAAGCTGAATTCAATCATATGGATTTGATTGTTGGTCCATTTTATCCAAAAACAATAAGCGTTGTAGCCGATTTTTGTAAAAAAAACAAAGTACCAATGGTTTTACCTTTTAATTCAGGGACAAAAGTATTGTATCAGAATCCATATGTTTTTAAAGCAACATCTTCTAATATGACCTTAATGGACGGTGCAGTTGATTTTATTGTTGATGAATATGCGTATTACAATATTGCAATCATTAAGCCTACGTCAACTTCAGATTTAGCTTTGTATGATAGAGCCAGAGATAGATTTAATTCATCTATAGGAGAAAACGCTAAAGCCATGAATTCAAATATTATTGAATTATCTTTAGGGAATTCAAATGGTCGAGATATGAATATAAAATTAAGAAAAGATACCGTTAATGTTATAATTGTGCCATCAACAAATTTAAAATTTATTTCGGGTGTGTTTACACGATTGAATAATGTACTTAATTTGAACCCATATGCAAAAAATATGAAAATTATTGTGTTTGGTCTAGAAGATTGGAATAAGTATGATGATTTAGATTTAAAACACAGAATGAGATTACATCAACACTACGCTTCTTACCGTTATATTGATTATGAAGCTCAAAAAACAACTAAAATGATTTTGTCTTTCCGTAAAAAATATGGAACAGATCCTGAAGTTTACGGTGTTCAAGGATTTGATATCGGTTACTATTTTATGAGTGCAATGTATTTATATGGTGTTAATTATGAAAACTATTTAAATGAATACCAAGTTGATTTAGTTCAAAATAAATTCAATTTCCCAGCAGATGTAAATCAAAATGGGAGAGAAAATAAATCCGTTTCAATTATCGAATATTCAAACTATGAATTGATATTAAAAAAATAATACATTGATTTTAATCGGTTTAGGAGCTGAATGTTTGTTTAGAACATAATTTCAGCAGTTTTTCTACTCTTTTTTAAGCAACCTTTCAGTTATATATTCGTTTCTTTGTAAACAGAGCAAATACCTAAGTGTTATGAGAAAGTTATTTTTGATTGCATTCCTTTTGTTTACAGGAGTAGCAATGAGTCAAACAAAAACAGAAGTTGATCAAAGATTGATTGACAACCATGGTGATGAAATTTACCAAATTCTTGAATATAGAAAAGACTATTACAAATTCCTTTTATGGGAATTGGACAATGCTTACGAAATTGTGTCAATTTCAACCTTAAATAACCCAGTATTAAATTCAATCAACAGTATTGTTGACGATAATGGAAACGCATTTAATGTTGTAAATATTGACAACCCCGAAACATTAAATTTCATTAAATATAATTTTATACGCCAAAAAGAACTAGATATTTATTATGATTTAGGTGATGGGCGTGCTATAAAGTTTACAGCTTTAAAAGTGATGTGGCAACAATTTAGAGATTCTGGTTTAAACACAAAAAATTAAGAAAATGAAACTATTTAATTTAATATTAGGCTTGTTAATTTGTGGAATTTCATTTTCTCAAACTCAAATAGACTTTAATGCCGGAAATAACAATACAACAGTAAGTACGTGTAATGGTTTTATTATTGATTCTGGGGGGCAAGGAGGTTCAGGTTATGGAAATAATGAAAATGTAACAATTACAATTTGCCCTGATACAATTGCGTCTGGTAATAATACTGATTTTATAAATATTATATTTAATTTATTTAATTTGGATACGTTTGATGATAATCCTGCACCAAATCAATCAAATTTAGACGTCATGAATGTTTATGATGGTCCGTCAACGGCATCAAACACTCTTGGTAGTTATACAGGAACTGGACTTGCAAATACAACTATTCAAGCTACAAATTTAAATCCTTCTGGTTGTATTACTTTACAATTTATTTCAAATACTCAAAATAATGCTGGAGCATGGCAATTTACAGCGTCAGCAACATGTGCAACGCCTTGTGCTCCACCTTCTTCAGGTGCTCAAATTAATGGAGGTGATGCTTTAGATAGTATTAGGGTATGTGTAGGTGATCTTGTTGATTTTCAAGAAGTTGGTTCTTTTGCGCAATCGTCATTTAATCTCGTTTCTTATGAATGGAATTTTATGGACGGAACAACTGCTGTTGGTTCTCAAGGTGGTACTGTTCAACATGCTTTTACAGATCCTGGACATTATGTGGTTAATTTATACGTAACAGATGATAATCAATTTACAACTTGTATTAATTCAAATCTAAATGAGTTAAATGTGTTTGTAGCAACTCCACCTACTTTTTACGAATTTCCAAATGACACAAGTTTGTGTGTTGGGGAGTCAATTGATTTAGTAGCACAGCCAGAAATATTCGACAGTCTATGGTCAGGGTTTCCTAATTCAAATTATATAGACAATGGCTGTATGTATGATACACAATTAGGAGTTGCACAAGTTGTGCCTATTACATTAACTGGATTTCAACAACCTACAATTACAGATCCCGGTCAAATCCAATCTATTTGTTTGGATATGGAGCATTCATATATGGGAGATTTAGTAATTCAAGTTCAATGCCCAGGAGGTGGAGCAATAGTTACTTTACATCAACAAGGTGGTGGTGGTACACAAATTGGGATTCCTAATCAAGCTGATAATGTACAGTGTGATCCTGCTGCAAATCAAGGCGTACCGTTTACATATTGTTTTACACCAACAGCTACTGAAACATGGGTACAATGGGTAAATAATAATGGTTTTGGACAAACGCTACCCGCTGGTGATTATGCACCTGTAAATCCTTTATCAGGTCTTGTTGGCTGCCCTATTGGAGGGACATGGAATTTAATAGTGACAGATAATTGGGGTGCTGATGACGGTACTGTATTTGGATGGAGTATTGATTTAGTTGATTCTTTAGATCCTATTGTAGTTAATTTTCAACCAAACGTTGGTGACAATTCTGATTCATCATATTGGGATGCAACAGATCCTTTTATTACTAATATTACCCCAAACGGTAATATAGCAACTATAACTCCTACAGTTGCTGGCGCATATCAATATAATTATTCTGTTTGGGATGATTATGGATGTTATTATGATTCATCATTAACTATTACTGTTGATCCACCAATTATTATTGATGCTGGTTTAGACACTTCTGTCTGTAATGGACAATTGGTTACAATAGGACCTCAAGTCGCACAATGTGGTACTGATGCTGGGAATTATACTTATTGTTACGGGAATAGTGAAAATACTACATTTACCTATTGTCCAGATAATCCAGGTGATGGATTAACATTTATGCAAATAGCATTTAATTCTGGTTCAACTGAATCTGGTTGGGATGATGTCACTGTTTATGACGGTCCAGATTCCAATTCACCTGTAATTGGACTATTTGAAGGTAGTTTAGCGGGTATGGTATTTACTGCTACTAATGCAAGTGGATGTATAACAATGGTATTGAGTACAGATGGTTCTGTATCTTGTACTTCTGGTTCACAAACTTCATGGGATTATGATGTGAGTTGTGGTGGAGGCGGTGCTGCACTGGATTTTGCTTGGACACCAAATGATGGTTCGTTAGATGATGTTACTATTGCAAACCCTACTGTTATTAATCCTCAAACAACAACAACTTATACTTTGTCTGTATCACCTGTAGGTCACCCTCAATGTGTTACGACAGATGATGTAATAGTTTCTATTGGTGGTGGCTTAAATGCAGGAGGAGACAGTACTGTTATTTTTTGTTTTGAAGGTGCACCTGAGGATTTATATAATTATTTAGGAGGTTCTCCTCAGCCCGGAGGACAATGGTTTAACCCCGCAGGTCAAGGAATTACCATGCCAATTCAACCAGATACTATCGCTAATGGTTTGTATGAATATTTAAGAGATAGTGCCGGCTGTTTTGTTTCAGCATTTATTGATGTAACCGTAACGCAAATTGGAGTGAGTGCTGTCATTAATAATTCAGACTGTAATGCTTTTAATGGTGAAGTTCAATTGATTCCAACCAATATAATGGGATCCGTTCAATTTAGTAATGATGCAGGAGCTAATTATCAAACAGGTGACACTTTTATTGGAAGTATGGGGTCTGGAAATACATACAGTTTTATGATTCAAGATTCAGTTGGTTGTATTGCAACTTTAGATACAATTGTAATTGATGATAATTTCCCGCAAATAGATAATGCTGTTACTGTTGATAGTGATTGTGGTGCTAATAACGGACAAGTTGATGCAGCAACAACAGCTAGTGGTGGAACTGCTCCATATATTTATTCTGTTGATGGAGTTACAGCCTTTTTACCATTAGGTCTAACAGGTTTACCTCCAAGTGATCCTAATCCCTATGATTTAATATTAGAAGATGCAAATGGTTGTAGAGATACTATACAAATTACAATTGCTGAAATTAATCCACCTTTAATTACAAATGTAGATATGACAGACGTAACTTGTTATAGTGTTGGTGACGGAACAATAAGTATTAATGGAAATAACCTAATGTCATATTCTATTGATAATGGTGCAAATTTTCAATCGTCTAATCAATTTACAAATTTAACCCCTGGTACTTACGATATTGTAGCGACATCTGGTCCAAATGGAACATTGTGTGCTGTAACAAGTCAAGTTGTAATTATTGAACCTACGGCTCTTCAAATTACAGTACTTTCGCCTGACATTACTGTTTGCCCAGGAGATGATGTTATATTAACAGTTGAAGGAATAGGGGGGAATGGAAATTATACTTTTGATTGGGACTTTTTAGGGAATAATATTGGTCAAGGTTCTACAATCACAGTTACGGCAGATTTTGCAATGCAAGTTTGTGCGACAATGAGTGAAGATTGTCCTTCACCTACTGTTGCACAATGTATGAACATAACTACGACTCCAGACATATCACCCAGTATGATAGCTGATGTAACAGAAGGTTGTTTTCCACTTGAAGTTACCTTTACAAATACATCTAATAGTTCAGATATTGCTTCTTCAATATGGATAACATCTGATGATGGTATTGAGCAACCTGTTGTAGGAAATGCAGGAATAACTCATGTATTCCAAACGCCTGGAATATTTGATATACAATTATCAATGGAATCAATTTATGGATGTACGTATGACACAACATATTCTCAATATATACAAGCGTATGATCATCCAAATGCTAATTATACTTATAGTCCAATTCCTTTAACAATTTATGAAACTGAAGCTCAGTTTACTGATTACACAGAAGGTAATCCGGTATTGTGGTCATGGAACTTTGGTTCTGGTGCAATCCCATTAACTTCTGCTGAACAAAACCCTATGGTGGTTTATCCTGAAGGTATTGCAGCGGTCTATCCTACTATGTTGTATGTATGGAATGAATACGGTTGTGTAGATTCGTTAGCTAGTCAGGTTGAGGTAATAAATGACGTTAATATTTATGCGCCAAATGTTTTTACACCAGATGGAGATGAATTTAATGAAACATGGAGAGTTTATATTAATGGAATTGATATTTATGATTATCACTGTATTATTTTTAACCGTTGGGGAGAAACAATTTGGGAATCTTACAATCCTGAAGCAGAATGGGAAGGTACTTATGCAGGTGGAGATGAAGTACAAGACGGAACTTATGTTTGGTTAGTTTACGCTAAAGATTCCTATAATGATAAAAAATATGAATTTAGAGGTACTGTAAATATTATTAGATAGGTATTAAAAAAATAATTTAAAAGGGGAAAGTTTAATCTATCCCCTTTTTTTTTGTTTGAATAATTTTTTATAATCATAAGGTATTTATTGCTTATGATTTTTACTTTTGCCTTATGGAAAAAATGATTGGAAACAGAATCAGTACTTTAGTTGAAAAAGATATAACAAGTATTATTATCTACCCAAAAAGAACAAGATGGAAAGAGGCGTTGTTGTTTGCCTGGACGGCTGGTTTTAGCATAGCAGGTTTTTATATGATTTACTTATTATTTGGAGGGCTTGAAACAATTGATAATTCAGGATTAAAAGGAGACCCAAAAGAGATTTTAAGAAATCAAAAAATTTATGTAGGTGTATTTGTTGGATTTTGGATTTATTTTGAATATAAAGTAGTAAAAGGTTGGTTATGGGTTGTGTTAGGAAAAGAACTCATTCGGATAACAAAAGATTCTATTCAAATTAAAAATTCAATTATGAGTTATGGTAAATTAAACCAATATTTTTTTGAAAATATTAAAAATATGGATTTAGTAAAACATGAAAGATTGTCGTTCGGATTTGATTATGAAAATGCATTTTGGAGAAAAGGAACCGATAATATAATATTTGAGCACAGAGGTAAATCAATATCTTTTGGTAGAAAGTTAAATGAAAAAGATTCAAGATTATTATTTAGACTTATTGTGGATCAAATGAAAAAGAAATCTAAATAAGACCTTATTTCTTTAATCTTTTAGGATTGTCGTTAATAAATCCTTTCCAACTTCCAGATGTTGATTTATTGTGGAGTCCAATGCCACCTTGAAAATGATGACAAACAGCTGCAGCTAAGCCATCTGTTGCATCTAAATATTTTGGTAATTCTTTAATATCAAGTAATCGTTGAAGCATGGCAGCAACCTGTTCTTTTGAAGCGTTTCCACTTCCTGTAACCGACTGTTTGATTTTTTTTGGAGAATATTCTTCAAATGGAATATTTCGATTCAAAGCAGCAGCAATAGCAACACCTTGTGCCCTTCCTAATTTTAACATTGATTGCACATTTTTACCAAAAAAAGGAGCTTCAATAGCCATTTCATCTGGTTTATATTCCAAAATTAATTGGTCAACGCGTTCTAAAATACGTTTTAATTTGTCAGGATGTTCTTTTATTTTTTTTAAATGAATAATCCCAAAATTTATTAAAGACAATTGTTTACCTTTAACATGAATCAACCCATAACCCATTTCAGACGTTCCGGGATCAATTCCTAATATTATTTTATCTGTTATAGGTTTCAAATTATAAACTATTAGGTTCAGTTATACTTTTTAAAGTGCAAGTGTCATTGCTAATTAAAGACCAATTCTGAACTTCTAGTTCTGTTTTAACAAGCATACAAGTCGATAATTGTATTGACTTACCAGTTAAATCAGTTGCTAAATCTGAAATTCCAAAATTATGACCAACAAATAACACATTTTTTTTTACTGCAATTTCTGCTATTACACTTTTAATAGTTTTTAAATCTGCCAAATACAACGTCTTAAAATCTTCAAATAAATCAACTTTAATAATCTGATCAACAATGTTTGCAGTTTCAAAAGCACGGATTGCAGATGAACATATAATTTGTTCAATGTTTTCATTTTTAAGAAAATCAGCAATTTTTATAGCTTGTAAAATCCCATCTTCACTTAATTTTCTGTCAAAATCTTTTAAGTCCTGCTCACTGTTTACGGCTGTTCCGTGTCTTAAAATAAAAAGATTCATAAAAAAGTGTGTTTTTCTCCAACCCAAAGGTAATCAATCTCGTTAGTTTAAATAGAAATCTTTGTTATGGTTTTGGGTTTATACATAACAAAAGTGAATAAAACTACTTATTCAAGCCGGTTCTGATAGCTCAGAACCGGTTATTTTCTCTATATTTGAACACTGTTATGATTGATAAAAAAATTATAGAAGCATGTATGAAAAATGATCGTAGAGCTCAAGAAAAGCTCTATGAATGGTGTTATGTAAAATTAATGCCTATGTGTGCACGATATCATAAAAATGATGAAGATGCAAGACATGTCTTGAATATAGGGTTTGTGAAAATTTGTAAAAATTTAGAAAAATTAGGTGACGCACCTTTTGAAGCTTGGATTAGACGAATTATAAAAAATACAATAATAGACGAATTTAGAAAAACAAAAAATTATACGCAATTGGTAGATGTGAAAGAAACTGATAGAGAACTAGAGGTTAAGTCTGTAAATGTAGAAAATTCAGTTTGGAGTAAATTAGAAACCGATTTATTGATGAGCATGTTAAAAAGATTACCAGACGCGTCTCGAAAAGTGTTTAATTTATTTGTGATTGATGGTTATTCCCACAAGGAAATTGGGAATATGCTCGACATGTCTGATGGTACATCAAAATGGCACTTGTCAAATGCACGAAAGTTGTTGAAAGAAATGGTAATCAAGCTGCGAAAAGCTGAGGAAGAAAGAATTTGGATGAATGGATAAGGCTTTTGAAAATATGGATAAACGCTTCAAATATATTGAAGAAGAGTTGAATTATAATTATGATTCAAGTATGTGGCATGAAGTAGAATCAACTTTAAGTGATAGTGCTTTAGATAACGCTTTTGTAAATGCGGCAAATTCTACCGTTTTTAATTCCAATATAGATTTTAGTAGTGTAGATAATGCATTTTTAGATGATGCTTTTATTGATGCAGCAAAACAAACAAAAGTAAATTATCAAACAAAATATTTTAATGAATTTAAAGCTGTTGAGTCTGACTTAATACAAAACGATTCATTTGTACATGCAGC
>Ga0316209_1001675_pt1 | contig 21263 bp, 12 predicted proteins | sample 6monopyrite_MG_FD_204945 | JGI IMG/M metagenome (GOLD analysis project Ga0316209, IMG submission 204945) | Microbial mat bacterial communities from mineral coupon in-situ incubated in ocean water Damariscotta River, Maine, United States -... | ecosystem: Environmental > Aquatic > Marine >...
TCCAGTTGACGGATCAGTAATTGCTTCTGTTAATTCTGCATCAGAGGCAGACTACGAAGCAGTTGTTCTAAAAGGGCAAGAAGCTTTTAAAGAATGGAAGACATGGCCAGCTCCAAAAAGAGGAGAGGTTGTTCGTCAGTTAGCGCAGAAATTAAGAGAATATAAAGAGCCTTTAGGGAAACTTGTTTCTTACGAGATGGGAAAATCTTATCAAGAAGGTCTTGGGGAAGTTCAAGAAATGATTGACATCTGTGATTTTGCAGTGGGTCTTTCTAGACAACTATATGGTTTAACTATTAAATCGGAGCGTCCAGGTCATAGAATGATGGAGCAGTATCATCCAATAGGAATTGTAGGAATTATTTCTGCATTTAACTTTCCTGTTGCTGTATGGAATTGGAATACAGCCCTTGCATGGATTTGCGGAGACGTTTGTATTTGGAAACCATCTGAGAAAGCACCAATTACAAGTATTGCCTGTCAACAAATAACAAAAGAAGTTTTTGATGCGAACGATGTTCCAGAAGGAGTTTCAGGCTTGATTATAGGTGGAGCAGAAATAGGTAAATTAATGGCGAATGACACAAGAATTCCTTTAGTTTCTGCTACTGGATCTACTAGAATGGGTAAATCTGTTGGCGAGGCGGTAGGAAGAAGACTCGGTAAATCTTTATTGGAGTTAGGTGGAAACAATGCTATTATCATTACACCAACTGCAGATTTGAACATTGTCCTTCCAGGGGCAGTTTTTGGCGCGGTAGGAACGGCTGGTCAAAGATGTACATCCACCAGAAGATTAATTATTCACGATGATATTTACGACAAAGTGAAAGATGTATTGGTAAAAGCGTACGGTCAACTGAAAATAGGAAATCCATTGGATGAAAGTAACCACGTTGGACCTGTTATTGATAAAGATGCTGTAAATATGTACTTAGATGCTTTGGAAAAAGCAAAATCTGAAGGAGCGAACATCCTTGTTGAAGGTGGAGTTTTAGAGGGTGAAGGATATGAGTCTGGGTGTTATGTTGAACCAGCAATTGTTGAGGCAAAGAATGACTATCAAATAGTACAACATGAAACGTTTGCTCCTATTTTATACATCATGCGTTATTCTGGTGATGTTCAGAACGCTATTGCTATTCAAAATGCAGTACCTCAAGGTTTATCTTCAGCTATCATGACGAACAATATGAGAGAAGCAGAGTTATTTGTGTCTGAAACGGGTTCTGATTGTGGAATTGCAAATGTAAACATTGGAACTTCTGGAGCGGAAATAGGTGGAGCATTTGGTGGTGAGAAAGAAACGGGTGGTGGACGTGAGTCTGGATCAGATGCTTGGAAAATCTATATGCGACGTCAAACAAATACAGTAAACTACACTGATAGTCTTCCATTGGCGCAGGGAATTAAGTTTGAACTATAATTCTTTCAAGGTAAAACGAAATAAAAAAGTCCTGCTAGAAATTAGCAGGACTTTTTTGTATTAATAGGGTTGTGTTTAATTAACAATGAACTTTTTCGTATTAGAAACGCCATTCATTTTAATTTCTATAAAGTATATTCCGGAGTCCATAAAGCGCGTATCAATAGAAACGTTGTTGGAACCAGAATTAGCGTTAATTGAATGGGATTGAACAACTTTGCCAGAAACATCAGTAATTGAAATAATTGCTTGTGCATTTATTTGAACATCAAAACGGACATTGAGTTCTTTGTCAGTAGGGTTAGGATACAGTTTCAATTGAGAGAGCGAGTTTTGCTCATTAATTCCAACAACCAAATCTTCTGATGGTGAACCGGGGTAAATGTTAATATTGTCGAGATAGAAATTGTTGCCACCGCCAGAAGTGAATACAAATTTATACCTAAAGTTATTTACCCAGTTCGCACTTAATATATTTGTAATATGTTCAGTTGTCCAGTCCGAGGAATCATTAGGTGTAAAAGGACTTGTATTTATTTCAGTGGAAAGAGCAAAACTTGGAAGCGTTTTTTTAGTAGACCATGTCTCTCCACAATCATTGGTAACTTGTATTTGTAATTTATCGTCATTATTGGTCGCCGTTCTTTTATAAGCATGTCTAAAACTTAAGGTCATAGATCCTGCTGATGGTACACTTGTTAAATCTACCGGAGCACTAATTAATTCATCTATAGAGCTTTCTTGTTCACCAGCGTTAAGCAATCGTACAGATTGTGTGCTCAACTGTCCCGCCGTTGTGGATAATTCGAATCCTGTGCCTTCATTGTTTATGATTTCCCATTCTTCAATATTCGCAATCGTTGTGAAAGATTCAAAGCCTTCCAAAATTGGCAGAGTTATCCCAGCCGGCAAAACTCTAATATAATTGGTCTTTACTTCAAGATCATTAGTTATACCGTCAGTTGCACTTAACGTGACTTCATACAAACCCGGTGTGAAGTAGGTAACGATTGGGTTTTGTATTGTTGAAGCAGTAATATTTCCACCTGTAAAATTCCACGACCAACCATTAACAACATTGAAAGACTCATCAGTAAATTGTACCTGGTCACCCGCGCATATAGTTGTTTTGTCCGCAGAAAATTGAGCTGTACACAAATAAACATTTCCATCAGCTCCGGTGTCGAGAATGTTTTGTGCTGTCCATAAGTTATTTCTGCCACCAACAGAAGACTGAATGGCTGTTCTCATAACATCACTTTGACCTTGTGTGTACATTGATTGACATGAAAGAGCGTAGTCCAGGTAATTTTGCACGTTGGTTGTTGATCCAGGAGCACAGCCCGCTAAAGTTAAATTACATCCACCAGTTGAGCCTTGTGTGTTAGGCGTATCAATAACTCCATCATCAATGTTACAATTAGATGCTACTCCAGGAGTGTTTGAACTTCCCCATGTATGAGGCAAATTGAACCAGTGGCCTAATTCATGTGTCATTGACCTTCCAGCGCTTAGGCTAGAAGTACCAATTTCTCCAAATTGAGTGTAAAGAATCCAAATGCCATTGGTCATGTCATTTCCCCCAAAATTATTTGGGTAGTTTGTATAGCCTCCTGCTCCGCCTGCGTCTCCAATTACAAATACATTTAAGTATTTATCGCTGGGCCAATTTCCTTGATACACATCATTACCATTTCTAATAGCTTCTACTTGGGCATAACCATCATCACCTGCATAAGATAATGGAGAGGATGTTCTTGTATAACCTCTAAAGCAGCTTCCGTCTGGAGCTTTTGTCGCTAAAACAAACTCCATTCTAACATCGGCCATTAAAGGCTTAAACTCAGCAACAACATCTGCTGTATCCGCATTTCTAAGGCGATAATCTCTGGTCATGACATTGACCGCATTAATTATCTGTGCTGCATCTACGTTCTCTGGTCCACCGTTGTGTAAAACATGAATCACAACGGGAACAATATAAACGGTAGTGTCATTAGACTCGGGTTGATTAGCGGCACTAATTGCTTCGGTCTGTCTTATTAAGGCATCATTGGCAAATTCTTGCACTGCTGCGGGATTATTCATTAACTCATTCATTTTGTGTGATGTTGTACACCAGTTTTCAATAGACTGACTATTGACGAACTGAGAAAATGTTAACAAGGAGAAAAGAAGTAAATGCTTCATAGAAATTGAATTAAAAAAAGAATCCCTGCGTAACAGGGATTCTTGTAAATGTTAAAGTAGTTCGTTATTTAATAACGAATTGGATTGTTTTCTGTCCTGCTCCAGTTGCTATTTTCATAAAATACATACCCGAAGAAAGTGCACTAGTATCCATAAAGACTAAATTCTGTCCCGAATTTGCCTTAATCAAATTCGTTTGAGTTATTTTTCCAGTCACATCTTGGATAGTAATAATTGTTTCTTGCGCATTATCCATAGAAAAACGAACATTTAATTCATTATCTGCAGGATTTGGATAGACAGAAAGATTATTGATAGATTGATTTTCTTCAATACCAACAATATCATCAGAAGGAGATCCGGTGTAAATGTTAATATTATCAATGTACAAGTTATTACCACCACCAGCAGTGAATTCAAATCTATATCTGAAGTTATCTACCCAGTATGCACTTGTGATATTTGTCATGTGGACCGTTGTCCAATCAGAAGAGTCATTTGGTGTAAAGATGCTCGTATAAATATCTGGAGAAAGAATTTGACTAGGAATTGTTTTCCGAGTAACCCATGTGTCTCCGCAATCGTTTGTTACTTGAATTTTTAATCGATCATCATTAGTTGTTCCTCTTCTTTTAAAGGCATGTCTAAAGCTTAACGTCATGGTACCAACAGGAGTAACACTCGTTAAATCAACAGGAGCACTCACTAACTCATCAATGTTTCCAGCTGGTTGAGCAAAGTTTGCCAATTTAGCAGACTTTAAACTTCCTTGACCGGCATTGGTTGCTAAAGTAAATCCATTCCCACCATTATTAATAACTTCCCACTCCACTATATTGGAAAGAGTAGTGAATGATTCAAAACCTTCTACTACAGGCAATGATGCTCCTATTGGTAAAACTCTAATGTAATCGGTTTTTACCTCTGCATTGCTATTGATTCCGTCTGAAGCTGTTAAAGATACTTGGTATAATCCTGGAGTTGAATAAGTAACCACTGGGTTTTGAACAGAAGAAGTAGTTACGTCAGCACCTGGGAAAGACCAAGTCCATCCATTCACTACATTGAAAGATTCATCGGTGAATTGAACTGGCGTGCCCACACACACAGAGTTTTTATCTGCACTAAACTGAGCGGTACACAAATATAAAGGGCTTCCATCAGCACCAACATTTGATAAATTGGCAGCTGAAACAACAGTGCTTCTTCCGCCAATAGAAGATTGAAGCGCGTTACGCATTCTTGTACCTTGACCTTTCGTAAACATTTTAAAGCAGAACGAGTATTCCATGAAATTTTCTACATTGTCTTTCTTGTTATAACCCCAGTAACTATTATCCCCAGTACATGTGTTTGAACTCAACGCACATCCACTTGTTCCAATGCAGATAGGTGTATCTTGCACTCCATCATCAGATGAGCAATTACCAGCAACTGCTGGTGTGTTAGAAGGCCCCCAAGTATGAGCTAGATTCACCCAATGCCCTACTTCATGAGTTAATGTGTGGCTAGAAGAAAGACTAGATGTACCTATTGAACCCGTTAACCTTTGCTGTATCCATATCCCATTATCCATACCATTCCCAATCCAATTATTAGGCGTGTAAGTGTAACCACCAGCTCCGCCAATATCATCTGCAACAAAAACGTTCATGTAATTATTTCCTGGCCAAGTACCTTGATATACATCATTTCCATTCATCACAGCATTTAATTGTGACGTTCCATTTGATCCATCAAAAGTCAATGCAGTTTGAGTCCTTGTAATCCCTTTAAAACAGGTTCCATCAGGAGCAATTGTTGCAAGCCTAAACTGAATATGTGAAGTGTCAATAAAATCTGTAAATTCAGGATCTACAGAAACCACATCAGCATTAGAACCACTAAAATCTTCATTCAAGACTCTAATTGCATCATAAACTTGTTCATCACTTATATTTTCTGCGCCATTCATGTGTAAAATATGAAATACTACAGGAATGTAATAAATTGTACCAGCAGCTTTTGGCTGAGGGTTTGCTAATTCTTGCTGACGAATTATTTCATCCAAAGCCAATCGCTGAGCAGCTAAAGGATTCTTTTTTAATTCATTCATTTTTTTATGTTCTGTGCAAAACTCGAAATTTTCGCCAGGACGCATGTTAAGAGGATCGAGAGTGTTTTTTTGAGCGTAAGTAATGTTAGTTATCATTACTAGACTCAACACAGAGAGGAATATTTTTTTCATAGTTTTCGTGTTTAATCTTTTCAATTTTGAGTTGTGAAGTTATGATAATAATTTGAGTTTCACAAATCAATACTTTTAAGTGGTAATAATTATGGATAAAGTGTAGAAACTGTTTATTCTGTGGTTTCAACCTGTCTTAAATCATAAAAAATGCTGTCAAAATCTGCTGCGTTTAACAGTTGAATGAGCCTTAATGCTGCTTCTTGAGGAGTAAAAAGTTGATTTTCCTCTTTCATTCCAATAAAATTATCTACAGAAGAAAAATCACTTTTTTTAGAAGACCTAATTTGAACTTGCATATCTGTATCAATAACACCTGGAGAAACAGCATACACCTTTGGATGGTTGCCTTTTTCACGTTCTTCCAGATAAAAGGACTCTGTTAACATATTTAATGCTGCTTTTGATGCACAATAACCCGCCCAAGAAGGAATAGCACGATTTGCAGCACCCGAACTAATATTCACTAAAGTAAAAGAATCTTTATTCTCGATTTTTTGATAGATTTTGTGTGCTAGAAGCATAGGCGCAATCGTGTTTACTTGTAAAATAGAATCTAAATCAAGTTTTTTTTTATCAGAAAGACGTTTTATTTCCCCAATTATTCCAGCATTATTTATTAAAATAACGGCTTCTTCTAGAAGGTCAAATGTCAAATTTTCTATTTCAAGAGAATTAGTTAGGTCACACTTCTGAAATGTGTAGTTGTCATGTTCTATTGTTGAATTTCTACCTATCCCAGTAACTAATTCGCCTTTATCTAACAACAATTCGGCAATTGCTTTGCCTAAACCTTTCGATACTCCTGTTATGATGTACATTTAGAGTGACGCATTAATTTCGATGAAACGTTCTACACTTTTGGCAGCTCCAAAGACAACTAGGGTATCCTTTTCTTTGATTTTAGTATCACTTTTTGGAACACCAATAATATGTTGTTCAGTGCATTCTTCCCCTTTCTTTTTTATTTCAAAAACTCGTTTAATGGTAATCAGTGTCATTTCGTACTTATTTCTGAAGCCTACAGAATCAATTGTTCGTCCTACACAGCCTTTTGGAGCTCTAATTTCTGCAATTTCATGATCATCTGGCAATGAAAAGAAAGAGATAATATTTGGGTTTAGTAATTTTTCGCGTACTGCGTCAGCAACTTCTTTTTCGGGAGTTAGAATTTCTGTGACACCAATTTTTTCTAAAATTAGTCGTTGATGATCACCACTTGCTCGTGCGATGATTCTTTTTACTCCTATGTCAATTAAATGAACACAGGTAAGAATAGTAGCTTCAAAATTTTCTCCAATTGATACTACAGCTGCATCCATGTCACCAATGTTTTGTGATTTTAAAGCTCTAAAATCCGTCGCATCAAGCGTTACTGCAAAAGCAACATCATCTTTAATGTGTTCAATTTTTTCTTCATTTGGGTCGAAAGCAAAAACTTGGGCACCTTTGTCCGCTAGACGTCTTGCAATGGACGCTCCATATTTTCCAACTCCAATAACTGCAAATTTGCTGTAATTCATAAGTTTAAATTTTTTAATTCATGGCTTGTCGTAAATCCTCTATAATATCTTCAGCATCTTCAACACCGACACTCAATCTTATCAAAGAATCACTGACACCTGTTTTTTCTCTTTCTTCTTTTGGGATGGATGCATGTGTCATCGTTGCTGGGTGCCCAATCAATGACTCTACTCCTCCTAATGATTCTGCCAAAGCAAATAGTTTTACATTTTTCACAATGGCATGCGTATCTTTTATGCTATTACCTTTCAAATCAAAAGAAATCATTCCACCAAAACCCCTCATTTGCTTTTTTGCAATAGCATGATTTGGGTGAGATTCAAACCCCGGCCAGTAAACGTTGTTCACTTTTGGATGATTCACCAAGAAATTTGCCACTTTTTCACCATTCTCGCAATGTCTTTGAACTCGAAGATGCAATGTTTTGATTCCACGAAGAACTAAAAACGAATCCATCGGCGCAGTTACGGCTCCTGACGAATTTTGAATACGATACATTTCATTGGCAATTGCATCATCGTTGCAAATTAAAGCGCCCATGACCACATCAGAATGACCGCCAAGGTATTTTGTAACAGAATGCATGACAATGTCTGCTCCTAGATCCAAAGGATTCTGTAAATAAGGTGTTGCGAATGTATTGTCAACAGCTAATAGTGTATTTGCCTTTTTTGCAACCGATGCCATGGCTTCAATATCAACAATATTCATCATTGGATTTGTTGGGGTTTCTACCCAAATCAGTTTTGTATTGTCATTTATCGCTGACTCAACAGCAGAGGTATCTGACATTCCAACAAAGTGAAATGTAATACCGTATTTCTCAAAAATAGTTTTGAAAATCCGAAATGTTCCCCCATAAAGATCGCTTGTTGAAACAACTTCGTCTCCAGGGTTTAGCATTTTGAGCACGCAATCAATTGCAGCAAGTCCTGAACCAAAACAAGCACCGTATTTACCGTTTTCAAGAGCCGCAAGATTTTTTTCTAACGCATGACGTGTAGGATTTTGTGTCCTAGAATATTCAAATCCTTTGTGGTTACCCACTCCATCTTGAACGTATGTTGACGTTTGATAGATTGGAGTCATGATAGCTCCTGTCGATTCATCTGGCTGCACCCCAGCATGTATTGCTTTGGTTCCGAATTTCATTTCAATAGATGCATTAAGTGTTGCATGAAACAAATGTAGTAAGAAAAAGAGTAGAGAGCAAGAGGATAAAGTGAGAGTGTAGAGTTTTAAGTGCGAGTTAGGTCGCTATGGTAGTTCAGCACAAATGTTATCACTCAACACTCAACACTCATCGCTTTTTCTTACCTTTATTGCCTTGTCAAAAGAAGTTAAAAATAGCATACGAGAATTACTTGAAGAGACCAGTCGCTTTAATTTAAATGATGTTTTGGTAAATTCAACTGTTGATAACAAGAAGTTGTTGTTTACAGAAGAATTAGCAATTACTATTTCGGATTTCCCTAATAGAATTTTATCAGAGACTAAAAAAGTGAAGAAAGAGTCAGGGGTAAATTCATTATGTTTAGCAACTGAATGTGTTCAGTTGAAGGTTAAAGAAAATCAGGTTCAAACTCCTATTTTTTTGAATTCTCTTTCCTTTTCTGTCGATAAAATCAAAAATACGATTACGCTATCAAGTGATGAGGATGCCGTTTTTTTTAATCCTTTTTTTGTACAATACCTAAAAAACGAACTGAATATAAATGCTCCATTTCCTGACCCAAAAGAAACCGAAGTTGTTTTGAAATGGGTACAACATTTAGGGTTAGTAATCGATGAAAATCATCCTATAATAATTGGCAACTTTCACCATCATCGATTTCAAATTGTCAAAGAACTAGAAGAATTGTTGCAAAAAGAAACCTTGTCTTCTTCTGTTGAATCAATTTTTGGAGAAGGGAAAAAGGAAAATTTAACGATAAATTTTCCAAAAGATGTTCTTCTTTCAACAGATATCGATCACCAAAAAGTGTTTGAAACAGTTACAGAATCAAACACCGTTATTCAAGGTCCCCCAGGAACGGGTAAGTCACAAGTGCTAACTAATGTAATCGCTAAAATTCTATCAGCGAAAAAAACGAGTATTGTCGTTTCTGAAAAAAGAGTAGCGTTAGAAGTTTTAGTAAAAAAACTCAGCGATTTTGGACTGGATAAATATTGCTTCATCGCAAGTTCAGATAAATTGAGTCATGCGTTTTTACAAGAATTAAAAGCGACATGGAACCATTTGGATTCTTACGAATTTGAGCATGTCAATAATCTTCGTTTATCGGAACAATATTTAGACAATTTGCAAATGACATTGGATCTTCTCTCTCAGAAAAATTTGATCGGAGGAGTGTCTTTTCATGATTTTCATAAACTAGCGGAAGGAGTAAATTTATCGTCTTTTACTTATTCAAGTGAAGTGCAAGAAATAGACTATTTTTTGGCGCACCAACACACGGTTGAGAAAGTGTATAAATTAGGCTTGTTTTCTTCTTTGGGAAAGTTAAAAATAGAAACAATTTTAGACAAAGAATTTGACCAAATTGACCGTAAAATTAACCGATGGATTTCGACTATTTCTTCACTCGAAAAGACGCTTGATTTTTCCTCATGGGAAAGCTTCGATACGCTTAAAAAAGAAGCTGCAATTTGTCAAGTTTTTGAGAATGATTTGTACAAAACACACACACAAATTTTCAATCCAAATTCAAAAGCTCAAAGGAAATTTTTGTCTCTTCGTAAAAAGTATATAAAATCAAAATCAGAGATTGAAAAAATTAGTAAAAATACATCTCATTGGAAGATAGTTATTTCAGAAAGCGAAACAAAATCACTGCTTGACCAGTTAGAAAGAAGTTCTTTTTTGAGCAAATACAAAACAAGAAAAAGATGGAAGCAAGTGTCAACATTACCAGTAATCGACGCTCAGAATGAACTAAGAAATCATTTAGCAGAAATAGGTAAAATAAACGATTTTTCGCAAAATTCAATTGAATTTTGCGAAATGGGGTTAGAAAACCCAGAAATTGACGTTCCTTTGATCTATCAAACTTTGTACGCTTATTCTGAAAATGAATGGAAAAAAATAGCTGGTTTTCCGGCAGACAAAAAAGCAACATTAACAAATTCACACAAGAAACTAAGTGACTTGCATATTGAATTAAAAAGGCACTTTCACTTTAATGCGTCAGATAAAATATTGCCAATTCTTGAAAAAATAAAGGAAGACTTGAATTTAATAATTCCGATCAAAGATGAATTGAAGTTGCTTGATCAAGCGACACTTTTTTCCTTTTCTCGGAACAACAATTATGAGAATTTCAAAGGAGAACTATTTGTGTCACATTGGGTTAATTTTCAAACGAAATTCCCTGCATTTTCTAAGTTTGAAACAGCTCAAATAAAGGACAAAACAAAGGACATTCTGCATGCTCAAAAAGAGGAGTTTAAATTGTTTGCAAAATCAATCGAAAATAACGTCTATCAAAGATTCTTAGAATACAATGATTTGCTCTCAATTCCAGCGCGAAAATTAAGCGAAGAATTGAAGGCAAAAAAGGCAAGATTACGGAAGGGCAAAGCAATTCTAATCAAAGAGTTTTCTAAGACAAGAAGCCATCCTTCTTTGCGAGAATTACAAAATTCAGAAGCCAGAGAATGGATACAATTATTGAAACCAATTTGGCTGAGTAATCCAACACAAGTAGGTAAATGTTTTCCTATGGAAACGGCTCTATTTGATGTCGCTATTTTTGATGAAGCAAGTCAGATTCCTTTGCAAAATTCATTGGGAACGATTGAACGATCTAAGCGAATAATTGTTGCAGGTGATGAACATCAAATGGGTCCGAGTTCTTATTTTTCTGCAGGAACTTCTGAACCTGTTGACCTGTTACATCAAGCATCATTTTACTGGGATAAGGTTTCTCTAAAACACCATTATAGAAGCGTTCATGCCGACTTAATATCGTTTTCTAATCAGCATTTCTATAAGAATGAACTAAGTGTATTTCCATCTGTTGGTGCAGAAAATCCCATTCAGCATTATTTTTGTGAGGATGGAGTTTTTGAAGAACGTAAAAACCTCAATGAAGCCAAGATGATTGCTCAATCAATTGAATCGGCAATAAAGCGTGACATTACTATCGGGATAGTCGCTTTCTCTGAAGAGCAACTGTCGTGTATTTGGAATAACCTATCAGCTAAAACGCAAGGGAAACTTTCTGAGAAAATAGAGAATAACGAGGTCTTTTTTAAGGCAATGGAAAATGTTCAAGGTGATGAATGTGACGAATTATTTATCAGTTTTGGATATGCTAAGAATGCAGACGGTGAGTTTCATTTGCGCTTTGGACCAATGAGCACAGTAGGAGGGAGAAAAAGATTGAATGTATTATTGACGAGGGCTAAGGAAAGAATACATTTTTTCTGTTCTGTGCAGGCTGGCGACTTTAAGTTAAGTGAGAATGAATCGGTTAATTTATTGAAGAAATGGATTCTATTTAGCGAGAATTATCAGGAGAATTCAATCACTCAATTCCCTTTTAGTTTGACAATTCAAATCATGGAGAATAAACTAACGATAGAAAACATTCAAGAGCAAATCTCTTCAGCAGAAGAGTTAGTGACTTTTCAAGAAATTCTTGAAAGTAGAGGTTGGTTGACAAGTTATACTTAATATTGTGGCAAGTTATTTGTTCTATTATACTTACTTAACAGCATTTTTAAACCCCAATAAGATGAAATATATACTCGTAATTAGTACAGCACTTTTTCTTTTAGCATCGTGCGCGAATTCCAAGGAAGCTATTGAAGCAGAAGCTTCTGCTCAAAATGAAGCACCCACAACACACGGTCAAGTTCCAAACCCAGGAGACGAGCATCAAATTCTTTTTGAAGATATTACTAAAGGTGATTCTTTGTTCGCATCAATTAAAAGAGGGTATTGCTTTGGGACTTGTCCAGTTTACGAGATGAAAATATACAACAGTGGTCATGCAGAATACACAGGTACGCATGCTGTTGATTTGAAAGGAGAGTATGTAACAATGTTGAGTTACGAGAAGATGAAAAAATTCATAGATGTTGCTGTGGAGATTTCATACTTGGAAATGGAAGATGAATACGACAATGAAAACGTGACGGATTTGCCAGAAACAACAACTTCAATTGTGATGGGAGGAAAAAGAAAAAGCGTCAGAAAAAGATACAAATACCCTTCAAGTTTAAAGGCGTTTGAAAGTGTTTTCGATGATTTATTGAAATCTGAAAAATGGATTTTTGTAAGGAATAGTAAGGAATAGTAGGGAGTTACTCCCCAATATCTTCATTCCACAGATCAGTATTATTCTCAATGAAATCTTCCATCATTGAAATGCATTCTTTACTTTCTAAGTCAATGACTTCCACACCGTGGCTTTCCATAAATTTTCTGGCACCAGAAAACGTTTTTGATTCTCCAACAATTACTATTGGGATTTTAAATTGAACAATTGTTCCTGCACACATGTAGCATGGCATAAGTGTAGAATAAATGACAGTGTCTTTGTATGAGCCAATTCTTCCAGCATTGTTTAAGCAGTCCATTTCTCCATGGAGAATAGGGTTTTGTTCTTGCACCCGTTTATTTCTACCTGAGGCAATTAACTGTCCGTTTCTAACAAGAGCCGAGCCGATTGGGATTCCGCCCTCGTTTAATCCTTTTTTCGCCTCATCAATGGCAATTTGCAAGAATTTGTCCATCATTGTAAATTTTTTGGGTGAAATTAACTTGAAATAATTAACCTATTGTCTAGTTTTCTAATGCGCTGCCAACCAATTATCGGCTACTTCCATTTCTACGTCAAGAGGAACCCCTATTTCAACTGCTGATTCCATTTCATGTTTGACTAATTTTTGCAAAGTTTCTATTTCACTTTCATGAATGTCGAAAACGAGTTCATCGTGTACTTGTAAAAGCATTTTTGATTTTAATCCTTGTTCTTTCATGGCTCCATGTACACCAATCATTGCCAACTTTATCACATCTGCCGCAGAACCTTGAATAGGAGCATTCACAGCATTTCTTTCGGCAAAACCACGAACAACTGCATTGGCAGAATTAATATCTTTCAAATAACGACGTCGTTTCATGATAGTTTCAACATACCCGTTTTCCCGTGCATTCGAGACCATGCCATCCATATAGTCTTTAATGGTTGGATATTGCTCAAAATAACTGTCTATGATTTGCTTCGCTTCTTTGCGAGAGATGCCTAAGTTTTGTGCTAAACCAAAAGCCGACTGCCCATAGATAATCCCAAAATTGACCGCTTTTGCTGAACTTCTTTGGTCACGAGTTACTTCTTCCAATGGAACATTAAAAACCTTTGCAGCGGTTGCTCTATGAATATCATGCCCGTTTTTAAAAGCAGCAATCATATTCTCATCTTTACTCAAGGCAGCAATGATACGCAATTCTATTTGAGAATAATCAGCCGCCATCAATTTGAAACCATTGCCTCTAGAAATGAATGATTTTCTAATCTCTTTTCCTTTGTCAGAACGAATAGGGATATTCTGTAAATTGGGATTGTTAGAGCTTAATCGACCAGTTGCGGCAACAGTTTGCATAAAGCTCGTGTGAATTCTTCCATCCACTTCATCCATTAATTCTGGCAGTGGGTCAACGTACGTATTCTTCAATTTTCTCAATTGACGATAGTCCAAAATCAGTGGAATAATTGGATGAGAATGCTTTAATTTCTGCAAAACATCTTCACCAGTCGCATATTGCCCGGTCTTGGTTTTTTTCGCTTTAGAGGAAATTTCCATTTGATCAAATAAGACTTGTCCCAGTTGTTTAGGTGAATCGATGTTAAAATCGACTCCCGCTTCTTCTTTGATATTTTTCTCTAAGTCTTCTAGTAATTCTCCTAATTCAACAGAATAGCTTCTCAACCCATCGGCATCAATTGTTATGCCTTCTTGTTCCATTGATTTAAGTACATCCACTAATGGCATTTCCATGTTATAGAACAAATCTTTAAGATGTTCTTTATTGATTTGAGGTTCAAAAAGTTGTTTTAATTGCAACGTAATATCTGCATCCTCGCATGCATAGTCAGAAATTTCTTCGGGAGTCAAATCTGCCATGCTTTTTTGATTCTTTCCTTTTTTTCCAATCAATTCTGTGATGGAAACTGGTTTATAGGTTAAAAATCGTTCTGCTAGTACATCCATACCGTGCTTGGAGTCAGGGTTGATGAGGTAATGCGCGATCATTGTATCAAAAGTAGGTGCGTTCACCTTTACTCCATACCGATTAATAACTTTGATATCGTATTTGATGTTGTGAGCAATTTTCTCAATATTTTCCGATTCAAAAAACGGACGAAATTCTGCAACAATTTTTTGTGCTTCTTCAAAATTGTTAGGAGTTGCCACATAGAATGCTTCTCGAGCTTTATAAGAGAATGATATTCCTGTTAAGTTAGCGTGTAGAGCATCTAATCTGTCAGTCTCTGTATCAAAACACACGGATTTTTGCTTTAGAAGAAGACTGAGCAATTCTTTTCGTTCTTCTGGCTGTGTAATGAGATGATAACTTGGCTTTTCAGTGGCAATGGTTTTAAAATTGGCTGTTTCGACAGGCTCTTGTTCTTCCACTAAAGACTGCGTTCCGAATAAGTCCATTTGTCCACTTTCAGAAACTTTAGGAGCACTGACTACAATGTCTTCTCCTAATACTCTTCTTGCTAAATTTCTAAATTCTAGTTCCGTAAAGACTGCTTTGATTTTCTCAGAATTGGACTCTTCTTTGATTAAGTCTTTTTCATCTAATTCGACATCGATGTCGAGAATAATTGTAGCTAATTTCTTAGACATTAATCCTTGTTCCGCGAAATTTTCTACATTCTCTTTTTGCTTCCCTTTTAGCTGATCAACATTTTCAATAATTCCCTCTACAGAGCCAAATTGTTTCAACAATTTAGATGCCGTTTTTCCGCCAATGCCTGGAATTCCAGGTATATTGTCTGCCGCATCTCCTTGTAACCCCAGAACATCGATTACTTGCATTACATTTTCGACATCAAACTTTTCTAAAATTTCAGGAATTCCCCAAACCTCAGCAGGCTTTCCTCCACGACCTGGACGAAACATGAAGATGTTTTCAGAAACCAATTGACCGAAATCTTTATCTGGTGTCATCATATATGTTGTAAAACCTTTCGCTTCTGCCTTCTTAGCAAGACAACCAATCACATCATCAGCCTCAAAGCCATCCACTTGAATAATGGGAATATTGAACGCAGAAATAATATCTTTTATGGGCTGAATCATCGTAATTATTCCTTCTGGAGTTTCGTTCCGATGTGCTTTGTACTCTGGAAAATCTTCTTTTCTAGTTGTTGAACCGTTTGGAGGGTCAAAAACAACAGCAATATGAGTTGGTTTTTCGTTCTTGAGAATATCAATGAGTGAATTGGTAAAACCAAAAGCAGCAGAGGTATTCTGTCCTTTAGAATTGATTCGTGGGTTCTTTGCAAATGCAAAATATGCACGGAAAATTAGTGCGTAAGCATCAATAAGGAAGAGTTTTTTATCGGTGTCTTTTGAAATCATTGTTTTACTAATTTAGAGTTGAAAGATAAAAACAGAAAATTACAGTTCTCTTCTTTGGATTCTAATAAATTACAGATGTAATAATAGTAATTTTAGGGATGAAAAAAGCGAATTAATTGATTTTGATTTCAACAATTTTAACATCCACCTCTATAGTTCTTCTTCAAAGTGTAAAACCTTCGAGGTAAAACTTATTGTTAGCGTCAATTTTGTTATTCATCACGAACTTGAATACTACTTCCAGCTACTTCCATCTTTCTCATCTTTCACAACAATTCCAGCCGCTGCTAGACCATCACGAATTTTATCGGAGGTGGACCAATCTTTATTCGCTCTTGCTTCTTGACGTAGATCGAGAACTAGATCCATTACAGGAGCCAATTTGTCATTGCTGGAGTTCTCTTTAAGTGAAATGCCTAAGACATTTACAACAAAGCCAGTCATTTCTTTTTGGAGTAACACCAAATCCGTTTTAGAAATAGTCGCTTTATTGTCTTTCACTGAATTGATGAATTTTACAACCTCAAATAAATTGGCAACTAAAATGGGTGCGTTGAAATCATCATTCATTGCTGTATAGAAACTATCTACTAATGCTTGAACATCAACAGAGGAATTTTCTTTTGTATATAATTTCTCTAATGTAGTAAGAGCTTCCATTAATTTATTATAGCCTTTTTCTGCTGCCAATAAAGCATCCGAAGTAAAATCTAATGTACTGCGATAATGTGCTTGCATCATAAAGAAACGAACAACCATTGGGTCGAATGCTTTCTCCATAAAGTTATTTTCTCCGGAGAATAATTCTCCAGGAAGAATGGAATTACCAGTTGATTTACTCATCTTCTTACCATTGAGAGTCAACATGTTGCCATGCATCCAATAACGTACAGGTGGTTCACCATTGGCAGATGTTCCTTGAGCAATTTCACATTCGTGATGGGGAAATTTTAAGTCCATTCCTCCTCCGTGAATGTCGAATTGCTTCCCTAAATATTTGGTACTCATAGCTGAACATTCAAGATGCCAGCCTGGAAAACCAATTCCCCAAGGTGAAGGCCACTTCATTAAATGTTCATCTGAAGCGTTTTTCCACAAGGCAAAATCTAAAGGAGCTCTTTTTTCATCTTGTCCGTCTAAATCACGTGTGTTAGAAATAAGATCTTCTATTTTTCTTCCTGATAACTCTCCATAAGGATGTGACTCGTTGTACTTCTTTACGTCAAAATAAACCGAACCGTTTGATTCATACGCAAAACCTTTATCAAGAATGGCTTGAACCATTTCTATTTGTTCAATGATATGCCCCGTTGCTGTTGGCTCTATGTTTGGAGAAATAGTATTAAATTGATTTAAAACAGCATGAAAATCAACCGTATATTCTTGCACAATTTCCATTGGTTCAAGCTGCTCCAATCGTGCTTTCTTTGTGATTTTATCTTCTCCTTGGTCAGCATCATCAACCAAATGACCAACATCCGTGATGTTACGAACATAGCGAACTTTATAACCAAGATGAGTAAGGTAACGATAGACGATATCAAAAGAAATAAAAGAACGGCAATTTCCCAAATGAACATTGCTATATACAGTCGGTCCACAAACATATAAACCAACAAAACCATCATGCAATGGTGTGAATTTCTCCTTTTTTCCTGTTAAGGAGTTGTAGATGGAAAGATATTCTTTGTTCTTGTTCATTTTTACTTCAATTGAAGTGCTAAGGTACTTAACATTGGTGAGAAACATTCAATTCTGTAGTGAATAATTGGAGAGTATCTCTATTTTCGCAGTTCAAATTAATTGACATGAAAATATTTCTGATTCCCTCAAGTTTTACCAGTAAGAATTGGGCGAATTGAAGAAAACAATCATATCCAAGTTCCTAAAATTAAGAGTAAAGACTGTCCATTGATTGTTTTGTGGGAATGAAATTTTAAGAACACAATATACTCTGATTCAGGCAAAACACAGAATTATGAGCGTCCTAAAGGAAGTTAGGGTTTCAACCTTTAAGAGCGAGTTGGTGCAGGTAAACTTGGTTTTAAATTCATTTAAGCAAAAATGCTCAAATCTACTTCAAACTCAACCCTAACTCATTCATTTGCTCATCATTCAACGGAGAGGGAGCATCAATCATTACATCTCGGCCACTGTTGTTTTTTGGGAAAGCAATGTAATCACGAATAGAATCTGAACCACCCATTGTTGCAACGAGTCTGTCTAAACCGAAAGCTAGACCACCGTGTGGAGGTGCTCCATATTCAAAAGCGGACATTAAGAATCCGAATTGTGCCTCAGCTTCTTCTTTAGAGAAACCAAGTAAATCAAACATACGTGACTGAATGTCTCTGTCATGTATTCTTATTGATCCACCCCCCAACTCAACACCGTTCATGGCTAAATCATATGCATTCGCTCTTACTTTTCCCGGGTCGGTATCTATTAAATCCATGTCTTCTGGCTTAGGAGAAGTAAATGGATGATGCATTGCATGGTAACGGTTGGTGTCTTCATCCCATTCTAATAGAGGAAAATCAACAACCCACAGAGGATTGAATTCATTCGGATTTCTTAACCCTAATTCATCACCCATGTGTAAACGCAATTCATTCATTTGTTTGCGAACTTTTTCAATGTCCCCACTCAAAAGCAGCAATAAATCTCCCGCCTTTGCATTGGCGATTTTTGCCCATTCCGCTAAATCTTCTTGAGAATAAAATTTATCTACAGAAGATTTGAATGTTCCGTCTTCATTGCATTTTAAATAAATTAATCCTTTTGCTCCAATTTGTGGCCTACGAACCCAATCAGTTAATTTATCCAATTGCTTTCTAGTGTATCCTGCACAATCCTGCGCATTGATGGCAAGAACCAGCTCTGCATCGTCAAAAATACCGAAGTTTTTGCCTTTGGTTACTTCGTTCATATTCACAAACTCTAAAGCAAAGCGAATATCAGGCTTATCAGAACCGTATTTCTCCATTGCTTCAGCGTAAGTCATTCTTGGGAATTTGGCATCTAATTCTACACCACGAACTTCTCTAAAAAGGTGTTGAATCATCCCTTCAAACACATTCAAGATGTCTTCTTGCTCAACGAACGCCATTTCGCAATCAATTTGAGTGAATTCTGGTTGACGATCTGCACGTAAATCTTCATCTCGGAAGCATTTCACAATTTGGTAGTATCTATCAAAACCAGAAACCATTAACAGTTGCTTGAAAGTTTGGGGTGACTGAGGCAAAGCATAAAACTGTCCTTCATTCATCCTACTTGGCACCACAAAATCCCTTGCTCCTTCAGGTGTTGATTTAATCAAAACAGGTGTTTCAACGTCAATGAATTCCTGTGAATCTAAATATTTACGTGTCTCAAGAGCAACCTTATTTCTCAATAATAATTTCTCGCGAATGGGTTTTCTTCGTAAATCCAAATATCTATATTGCGCTCGAATTTCTTCACCACCATCTGTTTCATCTTCAATTGTAAAAGGAGGCGTTTTAGAACCATTCAGAACCGTTATTTTAGAAACCTTGATTTCAATTTCTCCAGTAGGAATGTTTTTATTCTTGCTGGAACGCTCAATAACTACTCCTTCTATTTTCAATACAAATTCTCTCCCTAATTTTCTGGCTTTTTCACAAACAGAAGCATCTTCATCCATGTTGAACGCCAGTTGAGTAATACCGTATCGATCGCGTAAATCGATGAAGGTCATTCCGCCAAGGTCGCGCGACTTTTGTAGCCATCCAGAAAGCGTTACTGTTTGTCCTATATGCGAAGGGCGAAGTTCGCCACAAGTATGAGATCTATACATATCAATATATTAGTCGGCAAAGATAATTGTATTTAATGAAGAATGAATAATTAACCAATGAAGATTTTCAAAGGTAGATTCAACTAGCTAATGCAAGTTTTTTATTTTCTAGGTTAAAGTTATCAAAAAATACTTTTTCTGAACCTTTGCTTTCAGCATCATTTCAATACTGTATCTTTGGTCGTAAGTTAAATGTTTGTGCTTCATAATACAAAGTTTAGCTTTTTCCCTTGGTTTGAAAAAATCAAGGGAATATTTTTTAAACTACAACTTGCATTAGCATTTTAATCTAGGAATGAACTTTACTTATTCAGTGAGTATTTAAAAGGCGTGTAGTTAGGCTGGGAGCTATCCTTATTCGGGAAAGGTTAAGTTGGTATTAGAATATGAATCTCCAAAAGTGGATGAACTAAAGAAAAGCTGACTTAATGCATCTACTACTTGTACTTTAGACAACTTGCTAAGAGGGTGAATAAAAACAGTCCAAATAATATCGTCTGAAATAGCATATTTTACATCTAATGCTGTGTGAAAATTAGCTTTCAAGCATTCTGATATCATTAATTCATCAGCTTCTTTTAAATAGATAATTGGAGAAATCATCCTCATTCTATTGTGCTTTTCATCGGTAATTGTAATTAAACGTTCAAAACGAAGATTCCTTACAACAATAAAATAGTATGTATATTGGTCTCCAAAAACGACTACATTGAATTCAATAATACTTCAAGTTAACGGTTTGTCTAAGCAATACAAAGATGTTAAAGCATTAGACAATCTTGACCTCCAGGTTGAGCAAGGAACTGTTTTCGGTTTGTTAGGACCGAATGGAAGTGGAAAAACAACCACTTTGGGAATTCTTCTCGGGGTTATTAAACAAAAATCAGGAAATTATTCTTGGTTTGGAAATAATGACGCAACGGAGAATCGAAAAAAAATAGGAGCTCTTTTGGAAACACCAAATTTCTACCCATACCTTTCTGCCGTTAGAAATTTGGAAATTGTTGCCAAGATAAAGAATATAGATAATCCGACTTCTCAAATTGAATCTGTTTTAAAAGAGGTGAATTTATTGGAAAGGAAAAACTCTAAATTCAGAACGTTTTCTCTAGGGATGAAGCAAAGGTTAGCAATTGCAAGCACTCTATTGGGAGACCCCGAAATCCTGGTTTTGGATGAACCAACTAACGGATTAGATCCTCAAGGAATAGCAGAGATTAGAGAATTAATTTTAAAAATTGCCAAAAACGATAAAACCATTATTATAGCCTCGCACATATTGGATGAAATTGAGAAAGTTTGTTCTCATGTGGCTATTTTGAAATTTGGCAAACTGATAAAGCAGGGGACCATTGATGAAATTATTGGGGACGAAAATTACATCATCGTTGCGTCAAAGGACATGATCAAAATGACTCAAATTATTGACTCAAATGAAAACATAGATGTGTTTAAGGCCTCTGAAAGGGAGT
>Ga0316209_1001676_pt1 | contig 21260 bp, 21 predicted proteins | sample 6monopyrite_MG_FD_204945 | JGI IMG/M metagenome (GOLD analysis project Ga0316209, IMG submission 204945) | Microbial mat bacterial communities from mineral coupon in-situ incubated in ocean water Damariscotta River, Maine, United States -... | ecosystem: Environmental > Aquatic > Marine >...
ATTATTATTTTTTTAACATTCAGGCGTTGTTGCGCCTGAACAAAGTTATTATCAATGAAACGTTGCTGGAAAGCTAGATGGTGGGAGTGACAAACCCGTTCTATGTGGCGATTTAGATGGATTGTGTGTGGGAATGCCGTAATGGCCACGCTGTTTTCTTTTAACTCGATACGGATAAGCCGGATAAATAAATTCCCGCGTGACTACCGGTGGTTTTGCCTGATTAATTAAAGCCAGTCGCTGTAAACGTTTTAATTCATTTTGTTCGCGAATCGCTTCACGCTCTGCACGTGCTACGTCGAATTTATCAACAGCGGTTTTCATCTCATCAATTCGCTGTTTCGATGCACTTAACTGCTGAGAAGAAGGTGGCGCTGCGATTGCGATTTTTTCTACCTGGATGAAATCAGTTGAAGCAGATGTTGAATAGCTAACCTTACCTTTACTATCGGTTAATTTATAAACCGGAACTGACTCAGAGCCATTTATTGCGATGCCACGATTTGTTGAATGCACACGACTGTAATCAGAGGCTACTGAGCCTTGAACTACCAGCATTAGTATTACAGTCAGTATTGTATTGAGTTTGTTAGTTGTCGAAACCATGACTCTAAGACTACGGATATATTTGATAGTTTCAAGTAGAAATTTTTGATTGAACGGCTAAAAATAGCCTGTTTTTACATCTATAGACTTACCCTAACCCGAATGGTACGATTCCTGTTACTGTTAATCATTCAACATGCATTGCAAGCATTATGTATCATCGCATTCGCTTCAATTTAACACTGCCTTTACTGTTAATACTTATCAATGTCAGCCTGACATCTCATGCTGATTCCAGTCTACGTAACGTCATGATCACCCCATCTATCGACGCTGTCGTTATCGATCATCATGGCACCCCTATTACAGTCGAACGTATCCAAAATACGCATAACCGACTGGCAGACGATTTCACTAAAACCTCTCGACCATGCCCACCTTTCTGCATTCATCCTATTATTGCAGCCGAGGGTGTTCGAACGATTGGCGAACTCGAATTGCTGGAGTTCCTGATACAGGACGTTGCAGATGAAAAAGGTCTGTTAATCGATGCTCGCATGCCTAACTGGTATAAAAGTGAAACCATACCCGGTTCCGTCAATGCACCTTTTGTCATTTTCACCAAGGCATCAACCAGGCGTGATCGCATGTTGAAGTTATTTGGCGCATCAATCGACGAAGCTGGAAAAAAAGATTTTTCAAAGGTCGTAAAGCTGGCCATATTTTGTAATGGTCCATGGTGCGATCAATCACCACGCGCAATAAAAGGTTTGCTGAGAGCAGGCTACCCACCTGAAAAAATTCAATATTACCGTGGCGGAATGCAGGCATGGAAGTCTTTTGGTCTAACGACCGTACTGCCTGAAAACAACGAAGTCGGCAAATAACAGGAGTTGTAGAGTGCAATTTGCAAATAACAAATTTATCGCCACTTTAGTCATTTCAAATATCGCAGCTTTTACTGTTATTTTTATTTTGATATGGATGTTATGGAATGACAGTAATACGACAAATATTCAGAGTACCCCTACTGTTCAGAATCTCTCTGCTGAAGAAAACAAACCAGCCGCGCCACCCAGATCTGTTAGACAAAAAACAGTCACTATCGTAGATTCAATCGTACAGGAGATGAAGTCAGCAAATTTGACGCCAGATGACGCCGAAAACCCTGACTCTTCAAATACAGGAAAGTTATCTGACAAAGAATATATCGATGCCTTCAAAAAATTCGAAAAAGATAAAAAATCAGTAATAAAATACACCAAGAAAGAAGTTACAAGCATCGAAGCTTCAGACAAAAAAATCAGCTCTGCTGAAAAAAACAAAAACAAAGTCAATATCGTTGATGTTAGCCAGCTCAAACAAAACTCTACCGATAAGAAAACGCTTGCCCAACGCGTTTCCTCACTGGTCGCTGAAAACAAAAACAATGGAACACCAGGCCCTTCGAATAAAAATCCTGGCTGGCAAGATTACCTCAAGAAATTAGACGTTGAAGGCGAAGTAAGAAAAAACGAAATGCGTACCATAAAAGTTAGAAAGGGAGAAACTTTATGGCGAATCTCACTACGTGCTTATGGCACCGGTTTTAAATATAAAAAAATATTTAAGGCAAACCCACACCTGACCAGCCCTCACGCAATTACCACTGGTGAGATACTGAAAGTACCATTATAGAATTATTGATAACGCTCACAATAGAGACAACCACCCGATTAGGTCCATGAAAATTCTGAATCAGGTTTTTCACCTGGGCGATATTTAAGCTGCAGCCCATTTAAAAAATTTCGCAAGATTTGATCTTTGCAGACACGATAATGCTTGTGATCCTTGCGACGAAAAAAAGCACTGAGTTCATGTTTACTAATTTTTAAATCAGCTGACGATAAAATTTCTAACACCTCTTCATTTTTCAGATCGAGCGCAATCTTTAGTTTTCTAAAAATTATATTATTATTTAACTGTTTTTCAGGTTCCGGTAATGGTCCTTCTTTTTTCCCGCGTTTTTCTACAATCAATCCATTTAAAAATATCGCGAACTGTGTATCACTTAAACTTTTATACGCTGGATCATCATCTTTTTTTAACCAGTCGCTTATTTGCTCACGTGTCACCGTGTTTTCTACCTGACCAAATATAGTTATCATTTTTGCATCATTAAAATCAAAAACATAACGTATGCGTCGTAGTAAGTCGTTATTTGTCATAGTGAAGCAACCGCTTTTTGAATTAGAGGTATCAACGGCTCCGGTAATTTAATATTACCACCCAGTGCAAACTGGTGAGCCTGAGCAGTCATCTTCTTCAAGGTACGTACGACAATAAGCAACCATTTTTCTTCATCGTATTCTGGATGTTTATCAACAAAGTCCTGCATGTAATGCTCGATAAAAACCAGAGCAGCTACATCTTCAAGTGTTTGAGTATCGGTGTTTGTTTTCAGTGATTTTTTACCAATCGCTAATTTCACTCTTTCGATAAAGGCTTCATCATAACCCGCCTGTGCCAGGAAAGTGCCTGCCGTTTCTGCATGAAAGGTATACAACGCAGTGCGCCATTGGTGGTAACCTTTTCTATCCATTGGGAAGTCAGTACGTGGCGATTTCCAGCGCTGGATATGTTGCGAATGTACCGCCAGTTTTACGGCATCTTCAGAATCGGGCAAATAACGCTGCAACATATCACTCATTCTATGTGCGTATAGACTTTCTTTTGACCAGTCTTTACCCTCACTGGTTTCGATATTAGGATCTTCATTATTTGCGGCATCGATTAGTTCGATAGCTGTATTAAAAAGTTGTTGCGTCATAATAGTCACTTGCCAGCTCACTGGCTTTAATATTGATTAATGTCGTTATCAGGTTAATGTAAGCCTGTATCTCCGTTTGCACCACGACTGACATCGAGCACATTACGGAGCTGGGATATTTTATCCATTATTCGTGTTAATTGCTGTAAATCACGGATTTCGATAGTCACTGCCATTTTAGCGGATTGCTCTTTTTTATTTGATAAAGTATTAACCGCAACCACATTCACCTTTTCGTCGGATAAGGTACTGGTGATATCACTTAACAATCCGTGCCTGTCATTAGCCTGAATTATTATATTAACCGGATAGTTTTGTATATTCGTATCACCCCATTCTACTTCAATCAGTCGCGCCTGATCTTTATCTTTGAGGTGAATAATATTTTTACAGTCAGTTCGGTGAACACTCACACCTCTGTCTTTTGTTATGAAACCGACAATGTCATCATGCGGTACAGGCATGCAGCAGTTAGCAATACTGGTTAAAAGATTACCTACGCCTAATACGTTGATATCACTTTTAGATTTTTTTACTGTGTGACGCGTTGCTGGCGCAAGTAAAGGAATACTGTCATCCTTATCCTGACTAACATCCAGCTCCTGTAGCAATGCAGAAATTTGCGCAATACTAATGTCTCCCCGCCCCAGGTTTGTATACAAATCTTTTGTGGCGTCGAGTTTAAAATGTTCGACAATTTTTTCCAGCTCTGGCTTTATGCCATAACGTTTAAACTCACGTTCGCATAAAGCTTTACCTTCAAGATAATTTTTTTCTTTATCCTGTTTCCTGAACCAGCCTCTAATACGATTTCTGGCACGCGAGGTTTTTATATAACCCAGATGCGAGATCATCCAGTCACGCCTGGGTGCGGGCTCTTTTGTCGTCAGAATTTCTACACGTTCACCATTTTTTAACTGATAGGTTAACTGGACGATACGACCGTTTACCTTTGCACCACGACAACGGTGGCCAACTTCAGTATGTACGGCATAGGCAAAATCAAGCGGGGTTCCGCCTTCTGGTAAATCAATTACCCTGCCCTCTGGTGTTAACACGAACACCCTGTCGTGAAACATCTCCGACTTAAAATTCTCTAACAGCTCCTCATCATTACTCTGCGTAGAATCGAGTAGTTTACGCAACGAATCAATACCCGATTGCACATTATTTTTCTGGCCATTTGCTTCTTTATATCGCCAATGTGCTGCCACACCAAATTCGGCAAACTCATGCATCTGTTCAGTACGTATCTGAATTTCTACTGGCTTGCCGTGCGGACCATAAACTGCAGTGTGTAATGACTGGTAACCATTTTCCTTCGGATTAGCAATATAATCATCAAACTCTTTATTGATGTGTCGCCACTGCGCATGCACAAGACCTAGCACAACATAACATTCTGGAATACTCTCAACCACAACACGCACCGCACGAACATCATACAACTCATTAAAGCTACGTTGTTTATCTGTCATTTTTCGCCAGATACTATATATATGTTTGGGTCGGCCATAAATCTCGGCTGAGATATCTTCTTTACTCGCTATACTCTTAATTTTTTCGACGACATCAACAATAAACTGCTCACGCTCTTCACGTTTTTCCTGAAGACTTCTAGCAATGGTTTTATAAGTGTCGGGTTCAAGGTATCGAAATGCCAGGTCTTCCAGTTCCCATTTTAACTGACCGATACCCAGACGATTGGCAATGGGCGCAAATATTTCAAGACTTTCTCTTGCCACTTCCTGTTGCTCATTAACATCGGCAAGTTTTAACTGGCGCAAACGTTGAACACGAAAAGCAAGTTTGATTAATACGGCACGCACATCATCAACCATTGACAACAACATGCGACGCAGTCGTTCTACTTGCTCAGGCGATGCCTCATCACTTTCACCATGAAACGCATGAAGCCTTATCACGCTTTTAACCAGCGTCATAATTTCCTGACCATAAATGCTTTCCAACTGCTCGCTGCCGACTGTCGTAACCAGTTGACTACTACTTAATAGTGCAACAATGAGTGTGGTTTCATCTGAACCTAACTCGCTCAACAGTAACGCAACATCGAGTGAACTAGGTAGCGCACCTTCTATCGGCAAATCCCATACTTGTTCGCAAGCATGATGCAGCAGACTATGTTCATCCACATCAAATCCCACCAGTTGATGCAGAAACTGATCAATAGTGAAATCTTTAGTAACCTGGTTGAAGTGATGCGTTTTTTGCATGGTTTAATTTTATCCAGTGTTATATCGAAGTAAACAACACCTATGAATAAGAATGTCCTTTTTTGTAATCACAGTAATACCTGTAAACCCAATCCGCTACGGCTAAGATGTATCCAGAAGTCTTAATTACAAGCTTAGTGAAGGCAACTCTGATTAATTATCATAAAGTTCTGCGGAACTCTCAAGCGTACAGATTCAATGCATGTTTCGCAATGAATGCTTATTGCCTTCATAAGAAGCATAACGCAGAATATGTGCGCTTGAGAGCCCGCCCTGTGGGGCACTGCCCAATAATCTGACTCCGCGTTATCGCTTTTCACCATACAATAAGTATGCTCTCAAACCGATGCCTTGATTCAGATTATTGGGCAGTGCCAGAATTTATGATAATTAATCAGAGTTGCCTTAGTATAAACAGAAAAGTTTAGATGAAAATACGCGAGATAGGGAAAAAACCAACTATTGCAAGCCAGGCACAAACTTATATAACTATATATTGACTACTCTTTACAGTCGGGACATTTGCCATACATAGTAAGACTATGATCTGTTACCTCATAACCTTTTTCAGAAGCAACGTCTCGTTGACGACTTTCGATAACCTCATCATAAAATTCTTCAACTTTGCCACAGGACACACATATGATGTGATCGTGATGGTCTTTTTCAGATAACTCGAACACCGCCTGACCACTTTCAAAGTGATGACGTTCGACCAGTCCAGCCGCCTCAAACTGTGTCAGTACACGGTAGACAGTCGCTAACCCGATTTCTTCACCATCATCCAGCAGTGATCGATATATATCTTCCGCACTCTGATGACGCACCGTAGATGATTCCAGAAAATTCAGTATTTTCATTCTGGGTAGCGTAATTTTCAGGCCGGCTTTTTTTAAATCACTTGATTCCATAAAACTTTCTACTGATTCTCGGGGTCATATGCGGTACTATTTCCGCCTTTGTACGAACAAGACCATTTAACCACGTTTATGATACTGAGAACCACTATCATTTGTAAGATTATGAAATTATTTTCTCACCTAATAACACCTGCATTTATTATATGTTTCGCTGTGCTAACCACTGCATGCGAGTCATGGCTTCCAGAAGCGCATCAACTGGACATGAATCAGGGCAATACCATCAAACTTGAACAGAAAGAAGCCATTGAAATTGGCATGAGTAAATCTGAAGTTCGAAAGATTATGGGGTCACCCATGTTATCAGACCCGTTCCATAACCAGCGATGGGATTATATTTATCGCTTCATACCTAAAAAAGGTTTTGAAAGAAAATCGTTATTAACGTTATATTTTGAAGATGAAAATCTGATTAGAATTGATGATTCGCAGTATGTTGAGCCGTAATGGCCGTAAACGGCAGTGAAAAATTAACATCAAAATAATCTGTCATTGCGAGCGGAGCGCGGCAATCTTATGCAGACAACTCAGCCGTTTAATGGGATTGCCACGCTCCGCTCGCAATGACGCACTCATTTTTAACTGATTAAGCGCCTTTCTTCATCTTCTTCCCTTCAGCTGCGCGTTTTCGCCTGACTTCTTTAGGGTCAGCAATTAACGGGCGATAAATTTCCACTCGATCGCCATCTTCCAGTACCGTCGTCATGGTACTCGCCTTACCAAAAATACCAACCTTGGACGCTTCCAGCACTGTTTCCAGTTCAGGAAAATCCATCATGATGCCCGACTGCACGATGGCAGCACCGATAGTCGTTCCAGAGTCGACATTGACGCTACGGATTATTTGTTTTTCTGGTAGCGCATAAGCTACCTCGATATTGATGCTTTGTTTCATGGGTAATTATCCTCTTTCACCATAAACAACAACAGCACGTTTACAAAATGAATCCACCAGTGAATTAGCTATCTGAGTAAAAATGGGTTTTGCAGCAATTGACATCATGGCGTTATCAAATTCGAAATTCAGGTCCAGGCTAACTCTGCAGGCATCCTTTGTTTTTAACGCCTCAAATTGCCAGTAGCCGCTTAGTTTTTTGAAAGGACCATCGACAAGTTCCAGATCAATTCGTTTGCCTTTTATTAACTGATTTCGGGTTGTAAAGGTTTTATTCAAAACGCTTTTGGCAATTTCAACCGACGCGACCATTTCAGTCTCGGTTTCACTTTTCACTGTTGAAGAACGACACCAGGGTAAGAACGACGCATACTCTGCCACATCATTGACCAGCTGATACATCTCTGCGGGTGAATAATGCACCAGCGCACTTCGTTGAATTTGTGACATACTAAAACGCTAATAATCGAATAGATAAAAACTATATTGCGCCAACCGCTTTAAGGAAGACAACAATAACAGCTACCGGAGTAATATACCGAACTAGAAAACGCCATACATTATACAGCATAGGATGAGTTGCAAACTCATCTCGCGCCGACTGGTCTCGCATCACCCAGGCTGCAAATAGAGCTATAAAAAGACCACCAACAGGTAGCATTATATTTGCGGTTAGATAATCCAGGGTATCGAAGAAGGTGAACTTTTCAAATAAATAAGGAATTGTCAGCGTCTTGTCTTTCCATATATTAAATGAAAATACCGTACCCAGGCCGATAAACCACGTTATTCCGCCCATCCATTCAGCAGCATGAATTCGGCTTAATCCCTTGTTCTCAACAAGATACGCAACAGCCGGTTCGATTAATGAAATGGCTGATGTCCACGCGGCGAATACTAAAAGACTAAAGAAAACCACTCCAACCAGGGTTCCACCAGGCATATGACCAAACGCAATGGGTAGCGTCTGAAAAATCAAGCCCGGTCCGGCGCCTGGTTCAAGACCATTTGCAAAAACAATGGGGAAAATCGCCAGACCCGCCATCAGTGCAACAGCGGTATCAGCAAGTGCAATTATAATAGACGCTTGTGCAATTGAATGTTCTTTTTTCATATATGAGCCATAAATCATTATCGCACCCATACCCAGGCTCAGGGTAAAGAATGCATGTCCCATAGCAATAAGGATACCTTTGCCATCAATTGATCCGGGCGTGAATAAAAATCGCACGCCATCCATAAAATAACCCGTCGTCATCGCATAGATAACCACGACAACCAGTAATCCAATCAATAACGGCATTAATACTGTCACGGCTTTTTCAATACCGTGCTTCACGCCCCGTGCCACGACAGCCATGGTCATTACCATAAAAACGGTATGCCAGGCTAACAGGCGTTCAGGATCACTGACTAAATCGGAAAAAATACTTTTAACACCATCGCCAGTGACACCTATAAACATGCCACCTGCTGTGCGAAACACGTATGACATCGCCCAGCCAGCAATCACACTGTAATAAGATAAAATGAGGATACCGGCAATAACACCTAGCCAGCCTAGCCAAACCCAATTGGGATTTCGATTCTCTTCCTTTGCTAAAGCGCGCATGGTGTTGACAGGGCTTTGAGTACCACGACGACCAATCATGACTTCTGCCATCATGAGCGGTAAACCGATTAAAGCGATACACAGGAGATAGACCAGTACAAATGTACCGCCACCATTCTCCCCTGCTATATAAGGAAATTTCCAGATATTTCCCAGCCCTACCGCGGAGCCGGTAGCAGCCAGAATAAAAACGGTGCGATTGCTCCATTGACCATGTATCGAAGTGCGTTGTTCAGCCATAAATTTGCCATTCATTTTGAGGTGAGCCTTAAACGAAGCACGCACACAGTAAATTTTTAACCATTTTTAACAATTTATAGCAGTGACTCAAGTACTTTATTAGAATTACCCAAAATTCAGGGATCTTTAATCAAGTCTGGGGCGAACAGTTTACCCGGCAAAATCTCGATTCTCGACTTAATTAGAGACTCCTTACTAACAATGACAGCTTGATGAATCTGCCCTATACTTGCGAGCCTTAACCCAGCAGTCGAATAGCCCCGCACACAATGGCAAAAAAACCGAAGAAAAAAACCAACGACAATACCATTGCGCGCAATCGAAAAGCGCGATATGACTATACTATCGAAAGCACCTTCGAGGCTGGTCTGGTTCTGGAAGGTTGGGAAGTGAAAAGCTTACGTGAAGGTCGTGTGCAGATTGATGAAAGTTATATTTTTGCCAGGAACGGTGAACTGGAATGGATCGGTGGCACCATCACTCCTCTGATTTCAACCTCGACTCATATTCACCCCAGTCCGACTCGTGCACGTAAAATATTGATGCACCGCCATGAGATTGATCGACTGATTGGTCAGGTAGACCGAAAGGGTTACACGCTGGTTCCACTGGCTCTTTTCTGGAAGAAAAACGGCCGAGTAAAATTAGACATCGGACTGGCGAAAGGTAAAAAAGATCATGATAAACGTGCGTCAATTAAAGAGCGCGACTGGCAACGTGAAAAAGCGCGGACATTGAAGATTCGTTAGGACGGTTAAAAATCTTTTTACCACAGAGGCACAGAGAGCACAGAGTTTTAGATCCTTGTTAGCTGCGCCTACGGCGAGTTAACAAAGATAAATAGTTTTCTCTGTGTCCTCTGTGCCTCTGTGGTTAAATTTTTTCTTTTTTCAAACTACCAGGACACATCCATCTTCTCAACAATCGCCTGATGTGCCTGTAATTCATCGGTATTGGCCTGAATTATCTTGATAGGTTTCCTGTCAGCTGATAACTTTTTAACAGCAGCGCCACCGGATTGACCTGAAACAACATCATCACTTTCCAGAGATAATACGCTCTGCCCGCCCGTCATGTGTAGATAGACCTCAGCGAGTAACTCAGAGTCGAGCAAAGCGCCGTGTAACTCACGGTGAGCATTATTGACCTGGTACTCTTTACACAATATATCCAGATTATTCTTTTTACCCGGACGCATCTTACGCGCCATAACCAGGGTATCGATAACCTTACAATAAGTGCTGACCTTGCCGAATTCTGATCCTGCTATCTTAAATTCGTGATCAAGAAAACCCACATCAAACGGCGCGTTATGGATAATTAATTCTGCACCGTCGATGTATTCGACAAAATCTTTGACGACATCGATAAACCGAGGTTTATCAGCCAGAAATTCGTTACTGATGCCGTGAACTGCCCGCGCGCCTTCATCAATTTCCCGGTCAGGCTGAAGGTATTGATGATAGTTATTACCGGTCAGTCGACGATTGAGCATCTCGACACAGCCAATCTCGATAATTTTATGCCCCTGTGAAGGCTCTAAACCTGTGGTTTCAGTATCGAGGACAATTTGTCTGGTTTTATTATCTTGTTGCATAGTTTCTTACCTGAGAGGATAACGGAGCAAACTTCCACTCCTATCGCTTTTATAACATTTCATCAATGCCACGGTTTGCTAATTCATCGGCACATTCATTGCCGGCATCACCTGAGTGGCCTTTAACCCATTGCCAGCTCACCTCATTCACCTGCACGGCAGCATCTAACCGTTGCCATAGTTCAGCGTTTTTTACCGGCTTTCTTGATGCAGTTTTCCAGCCTTTTTTCTTCCAGTTTGGTAACCATTTCGTCATACCTTCCAGCACATATTTAGAATCGGTATATATTTTAACCGGGCAAGCGCGGGTCAACGATTCTAATGCCTGTATGACCGCCATCAACTCCATCCGATTATTGGTCGTTACGGCTTCTCCGCCATAAAGATCTTTCTGCTTTCCATTAAAGCGCAAACTCGCACCCCAACCACCGGGACCGGGATTTCCTCGGCACGCACCATCGGTGTATATTTCTACAATTTTTGCACTCATATAAGCATATTTCTGTATTGATGTTGTACAATTCATATTGGTAGCGCCACGAAATGTAATCCAGATAATGCAATATTAAATGATATAGATGACACGGCGCTTTTCGACTTGGAATATTATAGTGCCAGGCCACATAAAACCAGTTGAACTCCATATAAACTTTGCTTGTCTGATTACTACACCGTCATTTCCCTAAAAATAACAATAAGACTAAATATTTTGAAACATTCATTATCCAGTTGTATTACCCCACTTTTTAAATTTTGCAGTATTGCGTTGATAGCACTGCCGCTTGTTTCCTGTAATGAAACGCGTTCAACCACCGCTGAAGCCGCTTCAGAAAAAGCCATTACAGAAAAACTGCATGCAGCCCAGGCCGCAATGCCCTCAGACTCGTTGGAAGACATCGAGTATGATCAGTTTGAAGATCTCTACATAAACGAAGAACCAACCTTCAGTCTCTGGCCTCGCGTTCGCGCAGGATTTCAAATTCCAACTGATTCAAGCGCGTTACAAAAACAGGTTATCAGCGAATTAAAATGGCTCGCTAAACACAAAAACTACATGGCACGTGTTTTACAACGCGCCGACCCATTTCTACATTACATACTTGAAGAAGCTGAAAAGCGTAAAATTCCGACTGAGCTGGTTTTACTCCCTATCGTAGAAAGTGCATTCCAGCCCTTCGCTTATTCACATGGTCGCGCAGCAGGTATCTGGCAGTTTATCCCTTCCACAGGCCGCCAATACGGTTTGAAACAAAACTGGTGGTATGACGGTCGACGTGACATCTACGCATCGACACAAGCAGCATTAAATTACCTGGAAAACTTAAACAAGATATATAAAGGCGACTGGATGTTAGCACTCGCTGCTTATAACTCTGGTTCAGGCACGGTTAATCGTGCAATCAGGCGTAATAAAAAAGCCAATCGTCCAACTGATTTCTGGCACCTGAAATTACCAAAAGAAACGCAGGCCTACGTACCTAAATTGCTCGCGTTGAAAGAAATAATTTCTCATCCTGAAAAATATTCCGTCAGTCTTCGTTGCATTCCGAATGCACCCGGATTCAAACAGGTGAAAACAACGGCTCAGATTGACCTGGCACTTGCGGCTGAATTAGCTGAGATAGATCTGGAAACGTTATACAACTACAACCCTGCCTTTAATCGCTGGGCAACTGATCCGGATGGACCACACTCACTTATACTACCGACCAATGCTGCTGAGATTTTTGAAAAAAATTATGCAACACTGGCTAAAGATGAGCATTTACGCTGGTCACGCCATAAAATTAAATCAGGTGAAACCCTGGGTCACATCGCACAGAAATATAACACCTCGATTAAACATCTTAAAAAGGTCAATAAAATCCGTGGCAATAGTATTCGGGAAGGTAAATTTTTATTAATACCTGTTTCCAGTAAAAATAAAAGCAGTTATGTTTTATCGTCTAGCCAACGACTGAAGTCTACGCAAAGCAAAAAACGTGGCGGCGGCAGTTCACGCATCACACACACCGTACAGAATGGTGAGAGTTTTTGGGAAATTTCCAGAAAATATAAAGTCAATATGCACAACCTGGCTAAATGGAACGGCATGGCGATAAGAGATCCATTGAAAAAAGGACAGAAACTCGTAGTCTGGTCAAAAGGTTCCAGTAGCGCGGGTTCAAGCTCAGCGAAGAAAACGCATAATCCTAACAGCACAATTAAATCTATTCGATACACAGTCCGAGATGGAGATTCGTTATCTCTCATCGCCAGCAAGTACCAGGTCAATGTTAAAGATTTGCACCGCTGGAACACTATCAAAGGCAAGTACATCCAACCCGGTCAACGTTTAAAATTGTATATAGATGTAACGGAACAGAGCGGCAATCAAAGTTAATATTTTTGTTCCAGAATCGAGATATTCATTTATACTCATAACAAAATAGAGTCACTATATGAACGTGGAAATAAACAAATGAGCACAACGATTTCATTTCTGGATCTGAATAATTATCAGCCTCTCGATTCATTAACACCGGAAAACCTGAAAGAAATTGCTGAAAAGCTTGAAGTATTTGATCTCTCAAGTGGCGACCCTGTTTTTACAGAAGGCGATAAAGACGACAAACACATCTTTTTACACAAAGGTAATGTGGAACTGATTAAAGCCGGTAAAACACTAAAGACTATTGAAGCTGGCGCTACCGATGCCAGATCAGCACTGGCACATATTATTCCCAGGAACTTTTCCTGTACCGCTTCTTCTGATGTTGTGATATTTAAAATCGAAGCAGATTATCTCGACACCATGCTTGCGTGGAATCAAACGGGTAGCTTCCAGGTTGAAGAACTCAACAATGATGATGATGACTGGATGACTCGATTACTCCAGACCGAAGCATTTCGACGAATTCCGCCTGCCAATATTCAGGCTATCTTTACCAGTCTTGAAGACATTGAAGTTAACCCGGGCGATAAGATTATCAATCAAGGTGATGCCGGTGATTATTTTTACATCATAAAGTCCGGCAGCTGCAAAGTTATGCGCACGTTGCCGGGACAGGAAAAAGCATTAAAGCTTGCGAATCTCGAAGCCGGTGCCACTTTCGGTGAAGAAGCGCTAATTTCCGATGCAACACGTAATGCTTCAATCGTGATGGTTACCAAAGGCACATTAAGTCGCCTGTCTAAAGAAAATTTTCTGGAATTACTAAATGAACCCATGGTCGACAAAGTCGATTTTACTTCCGCTAACCTAAGGGTTGGTAACGGTGAAGCGGTCTGGCTGGATGTGCGCATGCCTGCGGAGTTTGCTTCTGCGCATATCAAAGGTGCAACACACATGCCTTTAATCTTTTTACGTATGAAGATGAAAGAACTCGATCCGCTGGTCAACTATATTTTGTATTGCGACACAGAACGTCTTAGTGCATCGGCTTCTTACATCTTAAGTGAAAAAGGCTATAAGACATCTATCCTGGTGAACGGTATAAAAGACGCGCCGAATGATCAGCTTGAAGGGTCAAACGTCTAATCACGTCTAATGTCTGATTTCATTTCTTAGTTGTCAGTCAGTGCCAAAGATTTAAAAGCTTGAACCGCAGAGACGCGGAGGCGCAGAGAAAAATATTTATATTAACGTCATTGCGAGCGAAGCGCGGCAATCTCCTGCAGACGACTCAATCGCTTAAAGAGATTGCCGCGCTTCGCTCGCAATGACAAATGAACCAATTCTTTCTCTGCGCCTCCGCGTCTCTGCGGTTAAAGTTTTTGACTTTGTTTCTAGATAACAACTACTCGCCAATTTAAAAAACAACATTTAGTCTTCATACCCCGGTATATCTGCATGATTAACTTCATCAATCTGATTTGATGGTAAAAACTCTTCCGCGTAACGTATATAAACTTTATCACGCACAAATACATCAAAAATATCCGGGTCCACGTGATTATCTTTTTTCATAAAGCCCAATATACGTAAACACTCTGTTAAAGGTTTACCTGTTTTATAAGGACGGTCACTCGCAGACAGTGCCTCAAAAATATCAGCGACACCCATCATTCTTGCTTGTAACGACATTTGCTCACGTGTCAGACCTTTCGGATAACCTTTACCGTCCATGCGTTCGTGATGGCCACCCGCGTACTCAGGCACATTGACGAGATGTTTAGGAAACGGTAACTGTTCTAACATTTTAATAGTGACAGCCATGTGATTATTAATTACCTCACGCTCATCTTGTGTCAACGTACCTTTAGCGATGGTCAGGTTTTCAATTTCGTTATCATTAAAAAACTTCGCTTTTACACCATGCGGATCAGTCCATCGGTATTCACCGATATCTCTTACACGCTGTTGCAATTCATCATCCATAAATTCACCGCCGATATTACTCTTACGGATAAATTCACGATCATCATCAAGCTGTGAATATTTTTTCTGCAGAGATTCATCCAGATCAGAACAATCCGACGACGCGTCTTTAGTCAGACGGTTAATTTTTTCCTGTAAAGCCTGAATTGTGGCATCCCGTTTTAGCACTTCAAAACGGGTGTCTACCGTATTCACTCTGTCATAGATAGTTTCAAGCTTGGTTGCTTTATCGACGACATATTCAGGCGTTGTCACCTTTCCACAATCATGCAACCAACCTGCAATCGTTAGCTCATAGCGATCTTTCTCCGTCATATTAAAGTCTTTCAAAGCACCACTATTCGAACGATGGCATGCATCTGCAATCATCATTGTTAGTTCAGGCACGCGTTTGCAATGTCCACCTGTATAAGGTGATTTTTCATCAATGGCACTCGCCATCAATCTTATAAACGCTTCAAACAGTTCACGTTGTTCCTCGATTAATTTATTATTGGTAATTGCAACAGCAGCCTGCGAAGCTAAAGATTCAGCGAGCTGTTGATCAGAAAGCCCGAACTCACGTGTATCACCCGATTCATCGTCTTTCGCATTGATTAGCTGTAACACACCGATAATGTCGTTATGATGATTTTTAAGTGGTACCGTTAATATTGACTGTGTTCGATAGCCGGTCTGTTGATCAAACTTTCGTGTACCACTGAAATCAAATCCTTTTGCATGATATACATCGGGAATGTTAATGGTGCTTTCATCATGCACGGCAGAACTAACAACATTTGATTTATTTGGCTCACCATTCACCATTAAAGGAATAGGCGGAAAATTGATCTCGTGGCCACTGCTGCCACCCATATGAATATCCAGTGAATGCGTCGTAACAATAATAAATTCCAGTGAGTCTTTATCATCTGACATCTGGTACAAACTACCACCATCAGCATTGGTCAGCTCCATCGCACCGGTTAAAATCTTATCGCATAAAACATTTACATCACTTGCTGCCGATAATGCGATACCGATTTCATTTAGCTGACCAATCTTTGAAAGCATATGATTCATTATTATTACCTGCTTAATTGATTACATATTTCCACTGTTACACCGAAATTTTTATATACTCCACGATATCTTCTCGCGTCATCTCGACCAGCGGGAGAGATCTTAAAAGCCACAGTAAAAGATCTCTCCCGCAGGTCGAGATGACATTGATTGCTTAACTCAAATCATCTTTTTCGGATCCAGCAGTTCTTCCAGTTCTTTACGTGATAAATCTGTCATATCCTCGGCCACATCAATAACAGCACGCTTTTCTGCGTATGCGGTTTTTGCTATTTTTGCGCCCAGCTCATAACCAATGACGCTATTCAATGCGGTGACCAATATTGGATTTTTTGCTAGCGCTGAATTGATATTGTCTTCATTAACAGTAAATCCTGAGATGGCTTTATCTGCCAGTAATCTCGAAACATTCGCTAGCGTTCCGATACTTTGCAATAAGGTATGCGCAACCAGTGGCAACATAACATTCAACTGAAAATTACCAGACTGACCCGCTATGGTGATCGTCGTATCGTTACCGATAACTTGTGCACAGACCATAGCCGTTGCTTCAGGAATAACTGGATTAACTTTTCCGGGCATGATGCTGCTTCCCGGTTGCAGTGCAGGTAATGCAATTTCACCGATACCGGCAAGTGGACCACTGTTCATCCAGCGTAAGTCATTTGAAATTTTCATTAATGATGTTGCTAATGTTTTCAACTGCCCACTTAGTGCAACGGCAGCATCTTGTGAACTCATAAACGCAAAACGATTGCCTGCAGGTTTGAATGTTAGGCCCGTACTGTTTGATAGTTGCTCAGCCACTATTTTTCCAAACGATTCATCTGCATTGATGCCGGTACCTACTGCCGTCCCGCCGATTGCAAGATTGTGAATTTCGGGCAAAGTATTTTCAATGTGTGTCAGTGCCGCTTGCAGTTGTGCAGACCAGCCTGATAATTCCTGTCCCAGACTAACTGGCATAGCGTCCATTAGATGCGTACGCCCGGTTGTCACCACATCTTCGACAGATTTTGCTTTTTTGTCGATGGCTGCAATCAGATACTTGATAGCGGGTATCAACTGCTGGTGACAGGTTATCGCGGCACTGACATGAATGGTCGTCGGAATGACATCGTTGGAACTCTGACTCATATTGACATGATCATTGGGATGCACTTTGACACCGGCTTCTTCCGATGCCAGGTTGGCGATTACTTCATTAGCATTCATGTTCGTACTGGTCGCCGAACCGGTCTGAAAGATATCCAGTGGAAACTGGTTCATTAATTGACCATCGATAACATCGTCGCAGATTGACGAAATGGCGCGACGTCGACTCTCATCCAAACCGCCTAATTGATGATTAGCATTGGCACATGCCTGCTTGACCAAACCCAGCGCCTGTATAAACGCCTTCGGCATGGTGATACCACTAATCGGAAAATTATCGACCGCGCGTTGCGTCTGCGCACCATATACTGCATCCTGGGGAACCTGTAGCTCACCCATGCTATCTTTCTCTACTCTAAACTCACTCATTTACTTATACCCTTACTGTTAAGTTGGTATTCCCACCGCATCATTTTAGAGTGATATAATACCGTTTTTAGACTGATTTATAACAGATTTATGATGGAATTATGATGGAATTAAACGAACTTACTGCTATTTCTCCTGTTGATGGGCGCTATGGTTCTAAAACCGCAATGTTCAGAGACACTTTTAGTGAATACGGGCTAATCAAACATCGTGTACTTGTCGAAGTACGGTGGTTCCAGGCTCTAGCAGCACATAAAGATATCAGCGAAGTTCCCGCTCTTGATAATGATGCGATGAAAGTCATGAATGACATCGTCGACAACTTCTCACTTGACGATGCAGAGCGCATAAAAACCATTGAGCGTACAACTAACCATGACGTTAAAGCCGTTGAGTACTTTCTAAAGGAAAAAATTCAGGGTAATGCGCAACTCGAAGCCAGCAGTGAATTTTTACACTTCGCCTGCACTTCTGAAGATATTAATAACTTATCTCACGGCCTGATGCTAAAAACCGGACGTGATGACATTTTGTTACCGGCAATGGATGAAATTATCGACAACATGAGTAAACAGGCTCAGGAAATGGCTACACAGCCCATGTTAAGTCGCACACATGGACAAACCGCCTCACCAACAACCGTTGGTAAAGAATTTGCAAATGTGGTTTATCGCTTGCGCAAACAACGCGATCAAGTTGCTGCTATAGAGATTGTAGGTAAAGCTAACGGTGCAGTAGGAAACTATAATGCACACTTAAGCGCTTACCCGGATACTGACTGGCCGGCATTTTCACAGCAATTTATCGAGTCAATCGGTCTGAAAATTAATCCATATACCATCCAGATTGAACCACATGACTACATGGCTGAGATGTTTGATGCCATCAGTCGATTCAACACGATTCTTATCGATTTCAGTCGTGATATGTGGGCTTATATCTCCAACGCTTATTTTAAACAAAAAACCATTGCCGGTGAAATTGGTTCATCGACTATGCCTCACAAAGTTAATCCTATTGATTTTGAGAATGCCGAAGGTAATCTGGGTATCGCAAACGCCCTGTTCAACCACTTATCACTGAAGCTACCTATCTCTCGCTGGCAACGTGACCTGACGGATTCGACAGTGCTAAGAAACCTGGGTGTCGGTTTTGCACATAGCATGATTGCTTACCAGTCAATGATGAAAGGACTGAACAAACTGGAAATCAACACCGATGCAATCAATGCCGATCTAGACAATAGCTGGGAAGTGTTAGCTGAACCGATACAGACCGTTATGCGTCGTTACGGCATCGAAAACCCATACGAGAAACTAAAAGAACTAACGCGTGGCAAAGCCATAACACAAGAGGCATTCAAAGCGTTTATCGAAACACTCGATGTACCAGAAGATGCTCGTAAAAACATGCTGGAACTAACACCGCACAATTATATTGGTAATGCCATTGAGCAAACAAAAAACCTCTGATCAGCTTAACTCATTAGGTGAAACCAGTATTGATGACTTTTTAAGTCACTACTGGCAAAAAAAACCACTAATAATCAGGAACGCGTTTCCTGATCTACAATCACCGATAAGCGCCGATGAACTAGCCGGCCTTGCCTGTGAAGATCACGTCAATGCCAGACTGGTTATTGAAAAAGATAAGGATAAAGACTGGCAAGTTGAATTCGGACCTTTCCAGGAAGATCGATTTACTCAACTACCGCAATCCGGTTGGTCGTTATTGGTGAGCGATGTAGAAAAACATTATCCCGAATCAAAATTTTTACTTAATGCCTTTCGTTTTATCCCCGACTGGCGAGTCGACGACCTGATGATAAGTTATGCACCCACCGGTGGCTCAGTCGGCGCGCATACAGATGCTTACGATGTCTTTTTAATACAACTAAGTGGTGAACGCTTATGGAAAATAAGTGAAAACTTTTCGCCTGAAGTCTTGAATGACACCGATCTTTGCATCTTAAAAAACTTTACGGGTGAGCAAGAATGGCTTTTAAAACCTGGCGATATGTTATACCTGCCACCGAATGTTGCGCACCATGGAATCGCACAAGCGTCTACTAATCAGGACGGCACTGAAGAACATTGCATGACAGCCTCAATTGGCTTCAGAGCGCCTTCTGTAAAATCAATGGCGAGTGATTACATCCATTTCGTCAGTGAACACACGCAATCAGATAAACGATATCGTGATACTACGCCAAAGGTCCCCACTCATCACGCAGAAATCACAAATGATACTGTGACTCAATTTATCGATCACCTTAAACAAGGAATGATACTGGAACATGAACAAGTAAAGCAATGGCTGGGACAGTACAGTAGCGACAATAAAGCATTCGAAGATATTACACTAAGTATGCCATTACCCCACTATGAATCCTTACCTGAGCTCTCAGCAAACACTACAGTAAACCAGTCGCCCTACTCACATTTTTTATTCAGCCTGAATCAAAAAGATGCCTTATTATTTGTTGACGGAATAAGTTATAACGTTAGTCAAAACTTCGCAAAAATCATTTGCGAAAACGATAGTATTGATAGTCACAAGTTAATAGATAACATAACTGAAGTTGATAAAGATGTTTTACTAACCTTAATCAATAACGGTTCTGTATCATTACCTGAGAATGCCGACTGAATCATATTTATAATATGAATTTAATTTCAAAAATCGCTAATTGGAAAAAGGACAAACCAGTACTACAAATGATCAGGCGCGAAGTGTTCGTCGATGAACAGCAAGTACCCGAAGAAATGGAATGGGATGAATTTGATGATTCATCCACTCATTTTTTATGCACACTAGAGAACACGGCGATAGCAACTGCAAGATTAAAACCAGATGGCCAAATTGGTCGTATGGCTGTCCTGAAAAAATACCGTAGTCATGGATATGGCAACACACTCCTCGAATTTGTAATTAAAACGGCACGAGAAAAAAACTTCAAAAATCTGTATCTTCACGCTCAAGTTGACGCTATCCCTTTCTATGAAAAACAGGGTTTTTCAGTTTGTAGCGATATTTTTTATGAAGCAAATATCCCACATCGTGAAATGTCGAAGATTATCTGCTAAATAGTACTCATAATAAAAATAAAAAATGAGTATAAAACATGTTAATGATCCCTTCTCAGCCTGTGGCTGAAAAACGTCCTATGTTCTATAAACTTGGCGAAACTAAAGAAGAAATTGAGATTGATACTGCTGAAGAGAATAAAAACGCGGCAATATCATTAGTCAAGCAAGCACACTACAGCATCGATATTTTTACTCAAGACATGGATGCAGTGATATATAACAATTCGGAATTTGAGCGTTCGATATTCGAACTGGCAAGAAAGCATCCTAATACACGTATTCGAATTCTGGCACAGGATTCAAAAAAGGCCGCGCAGAATGGTCACTGCCTGATCAGACTCGCACAGAGTTTAACCAGTTCGGTTTTCATTC
>Ga0316209_1001677_pt1 | contig 21255 bp, 17 predicted proteins | sample 6monopyrite_MG_FD_204945 | JGI IMG/M metagenome (GOLD analysis project Ga0316209, IMG submission 204945) | Microbial mat bacterial communities from mineral coupon in-situ incubated in ocean water Damariscotta River, Maine, United States -... | ecosystem: Environmental > Aquatic > Marine >...
GGCGGGGCGGTCAGGCGTTCGGCTAGGCCGCAGGTCTCCGCAGCGCGGGTCGAGCACCCAAACGCCGAAACCCGGCGGCCTCACGTACACCGCCTCTAGAAGAGGAGGAGCGGAAGCGCACCGGGTTTCATGCGGCTGAGTATCCGGACGCGTTGCCTGAAACGCGGATCCGGCCTCAACATCGCCTTCTCGTGCCTCGAGATCCCACGCACGGGATCAAACGAGAAGGCGAGATTCGTTTTCCGTCGGGTCTACGAGCGGTAGCTGTCGACGCGGAGGAGATCGCTTGCGGAGATGGCCAGCTCTTTATAGAGGCGGGCCGCGATCACGAGCGTGTTGCTCGCCTGGCGGATGGCTTGGGTCATGGAGATGTCCTTTCGGCTGAAGACATGGGGTTCGAGGTCGCGTTCTGGTGTCGTCGCGAAACCCTCGGGAGCTCCCAGCGATTGCGGTCCTGACTCCGCGCTCACAAGTGGGATCTCAAGATGGGAAGTGACCGTGAGCGGGGCTTTCGTGGCGGTGAAAATCGCGGTTTGCGGGAAATCTTCTGATACATTTCCGCGATTCTGCGGCTTGGCGGGGTCTCTCAAAGGCCCCCTGACGCGCAGACGCGCCGCTTCACTTGTCCCGGCGCCGCGATCGCGGTGCGCTTGGCCAGGCAGGAGAGAAAACCCTTTGGCATCAAGTGCTTCGCAGAATGCTCCGGATCGAAAGATCTGGCTCGATGGAGAGATCCGGCCCTGGGCGGACGCGACGGTTCACGTCCTATCGCATTCGCTTCAGCGAGGGTCCCTCGTCTTTGACTATATGTCTGTCCACGATCTGCCTGACGGCAACGGGGCAGGGCTTCCCTCGGGGGCGGCGGTTTTCCGCCTGAAAGAACATATCGAGCGCTTCTTCCATTCCTGCGAGCTGATGGGGCTGCCCCTTGAGCAGGACTTCGAGACGCTGCGGGATGCGATCTGCGAGACGGTTCGCGCCAATCCTGGCGCCCGCGCGGTCAAGATCAGCGCCTACTTCGCTTCGATCGAGATCGATGTCGTTCCGGTGGATACCCACGTGACCATCGCGATCGCGGCCTACGATCCGAAGGCGGACATTCAGGAGCGGCTGCCGATGGCGTCGCCGCCGAAGCCGCGAACGGTGAAGCTCTGGATCGAGAAGGAAACGGCGAATCGGCGCGACGATATCGTTCCGCCCCAGGCGAAGGTTTCCGCGAACTACGCCTCGCCCATGATGGCGAAAACCCGGGCGCGCCTCGAAGGCTACGACGAGATCGTGCTCGTCGATGAAGATGGGAATATCGCCGAGGCGCCGACGTCGAACTTCTTTCTGGTGAATGCCGACGGTGAGTTGTTGACGCCGCGCGACACGAAGGTGTTGCACGGGGTGACGCGGAGCTCGATTGTTGAAATCGCGAAGGCGGAAGGGGTGCCGTTTCGTGAGACGGAAATCACGCCTACCGACTTGATGAACGCGAGTGAAGCTTTCTTGACGGGAACGACCGCCGGTGTTTGGCCGGCTGAGTCGGTGGATCGTCAGTCGCTGGGAAGTTGCCCGGGGCCGATCTCGAGTCGACTGCAGGAGCGCTTCAAGCGCGTAGCGCGGGGCGATGATCCCGAATTCGCCCATTGGTTGACGCCGACCGCAGTCTGACGTTTTCCGTCCAACCGCTCGACCGTATTCATCTCTAGTGAGCGCTTCGCGCCGACAGGGTTCGTGATGTCCAAGAACAGCAAAGAAGCGGCGGCTGAAACGCTGCCCAAGCGGCAGCAGATCGTGCTCTCCGGCACGAAGCCGACGGAATCGAACCTGCACATCGGGAACTATTTCGGTGCGCTCCGGCAGATGGTCGACCTTCAGGACCAGCACGATGACTCGGTCTATTTCATCGCCGACTATCACTCGATGACCTCGGTTCGCGATGGCGCCGAACGCCGCGCGAATACGGAAGCGGTCGCGCTCGACTATCTCGGTGCGGGCCTCGATCCGAACAAGGCCATCCTCTTTCGTCAGAGTGACCTCCCTGAAGTGAACGAGCTGAGTTGGATCCTTTCATCGATCACGCCCATGGGCATGCTCGAGCGGGCTCACGCCTACAAGGCGGCGAAGGACAAGGGCGAGGAAATCGATCACGGGACGTTCACGTACCCCGTGCTGATGGCCGCGGACATCCTGCTCTATGGCGCACATCTCGTCCCGGTCGGCAAAGACCAGAAGCAGCATATTGAGATGGCCCGGGACATGGCGCAGCGTTTCAACCGCCTCTATGAGTGCGATGCCCTAACACTGCCCGAGCCCTATATCCTCGAAGGAACGGCGGTCGTCCCCGGGACCGATGGCCGCAAGATGTCGAAGTCCTATGGCAATACGATCTCGATGTTCGCCTCAAAGAAGAAGATCAAGAAGGCCGTGATGGGCATCGTCACCGACTCGAGCCCTGTCGAAGATCCAAAGGATACCGACCAGGCCGTCTTCGATCTCTTCAGTCTCTTCGCCGATGAACCCGCGAAAGAAGAGATGTTCGAGCGGGCCGCCGCCGGGGGCCTCGGCTACGGCGACATCAAGAAGGATCTCCTCGAACGCCTGATGGACTACTTCGAACCCATGCGCACCCGCCGCGCCGAATACGAAGAGAAGCCCGAAGCGATCGAAGAGATCCTCCGCGAAGGCGCTACCCGCGCCCGAGCCCTCGCGACGCCGATTCTCGAATCCGTTCGTCAGGCCGCGGGGCTGGGCCCCGTCTCCTAGGCTCCGTCTCCTAGGCCCCGCCTCCTGGGCCGCTCAGCGATCTGCACTCAACCCGCATGTAGAACGCGCCGATATCGCATTCCAGGCAGTCGCATCTCGGCTGCATGGGGGTGTATATGCGTGTTTCGGGACTCGGGCTTTTTCTGGGGTGTTTGCTGGGGACGATTGCGATCGTGCTCGCCGGCTGCAATCAGATTGACGCGCATCCGGATGGTCAGGGCTCGGGCGGCGACCCCGCCCCCGCGCTGCTCGAACGCGCCGAGAACGGCGACATCACGGCTCAGCTCTCCGCCGGCCGGTTCTACCGCACGGCGTCGACCGAGGCCGAGGGGCCGGAACGCGCGCGCCGGGAATCCGAGGCGCTGCGATGGCTGACGCTTGCAGCGGAGCAAGAGAATGCCGAAGCCCAGGCGGAACTTGGGATCGCCCTGGCGACCGCGCAGGGACAGAACCGGAACGTGACCGAAGCGCGCCGGTGGCTCGCACGTGCCGGTCAGGCCGGACAGGCGCCCGCGTACTTCATGCTGGGCGAGCTGGCACAAACGGGCGAGGGCAATGCGCCTAACCCGGTGATGGCGGTTGGCTTCTGGAAGAAGGCCGCGAGCCTCGGTCACACGGGCTCGCTCCATCGACTCGGAGAGGCCCATGAGCGTGGGCTCGGCGCCGACCCCGACATCGAAAGTGCCCTCGGTTACTACCGCGAAGCCTCGACGAAGGGCTATGCGAACTCGCAGTACCGCCTCGCCGTGATCTACGACGAGGGCGTGTTGACCGGGCGCGATGCTCTCGAAGCGGTGAAGTATTACCGGATGGCATCGGAGCAGGGGCACGCGGCGGCGCAGGCCCAACTTGGATATCTCTACGCGCGGGGGGACGGCGTCGTTCAGCGCTACGACGAGGCTCTTCGCTTTAGCCGGATGGCCGCGGAGCAGGGCGACGCGGACGGCTGCAACAATCTTGCGGTGCTCTACCTGAAGGGGTTGGGCGTCGAGCAGAGCTTCGATGAAGCACTCCGCTGGTACCGACTCGCGGCGCAGCATAACCATCCCGGCGCGCAGAACATGCTGGGGACGATCTATCTGACGGGGCAGGGTGTTCCGGTTGATGCAGGCGAGGCCGAGCATTGGTGGCGGATGGCAGCCGAGCAGGGTTATGCGGCGGCGCAATACAACCTCGGCGGCATGTTCTCTCGAAAACTCTCGACGTCCCTCGCGCCCGATGAAGCGATTGACTGGTTGGCTCGTGCGGCAGAGCAGGGACATCGCAGCGCAACGAAGGAACTCGCCGAGTTGCAGACGGCGATCGCTACGCAGGCTGAGGCGACCGCATCCGCCGCCGAAGATGCGATGGTCCCGGCCGCGCAGGGCAGCGCCACGCTCTAAGCTTCTTGCATCGATCGCCCAGTCGGAATCGGCCACGCTTGATCGCTTGTTCCCGGCCGGTCGCCCCTTGATGAATCAGTCCCGAACGATCGCCTCGAGTGCGACTCGCACAGCGTCCGCGCTTTCCGGCCGATCCTCCGGCTGCTTCGCCATCAGCGTCTGAATCAAGCTCGCGAGTTCAGCGGGATAGCCCGCGATGCCCTCGCTGGGGTCGGGCACCGGCGCATGGCGATGCTGATCCGCGACATCGCCCTCCTTGAAAGGAAGTCTTCCCGTCGAGAGTTCGAAGAGGGTGACGCCTAACGCGTAGAGATCCGTTCGGCCATCGGCGACGTTGCCCGAGGCCTGCTCCGGGGCCATATAAAAGGGCGTTCCCGCGATCACGGTGGCGCCTTCGTTGCGAACTGCTTCGAGGATCTTGGCGAGCCCGAAATCCATGATCTTCAGGACCTTGTCACGGGTGATGAAGAGGTTCGAAGTCTTGATGTCGCGATGAACGATGCCTTGATCGTGGGCGAACTGGAGTCCGGCGCAGATCTGTAGGCCGAGGCGAGCCGTGTCGCGCGGACCGAAGCGGGTTCGCTGCTTGAGGATCGCATTGAGTGGGAGGCCTTCGAGCAGTTCCATCGTGATGAAGAAGCTGCCGTGTTCTTGATCCGCATCGTAGAGCGTCACGATATTCGGATGGTTCATGCGCGCCGCGGCCTGGGCTTCCGCCAGAAAGAGTTGGACGGCCGCGGGATGGTCGCGGAAGTTTTCGGGCATGCGCTTGAGGGCGATGATTCGACCGAGGCGCCGGTCGCGCGCCTTGTAGACGAGTCCCATGCCGCCGCGCCCGATCTCTTCGAGAATTTCGTAGCGGTCGGCGGCGACGAAAGCGGTGGCCCCCGCTGGTGGAGTGAATGCCGTCGCGGTGACATCGCGTGGCGGGGCCGACAGTTTCTTGCGCAGCCCCTCGATTCGACTGGCGACCTTGGGGTAGGTCGGATCGCGATCGCGCAGGGTCTGGAGCACTTCGAGGGCGCGCGCAACTTCACCATTTTCTTCGAGAAGTTCGGAGAGGTGGATCTCGAGGGCGGGGGCATATTCGCCGGGACGCAAAGCGTCGATACATCGCTCGAGTTGATTTGCCGCGAGGTCGACATGGCCCTCTTGCTCGTAGGCGAGGGCGAGGAGTTCGCCGGCGCGCCCAAAGGATTCGTCATCGGGACCGATCTGTTGCAACAGTCGAATCGAGCGCGCCCGGTCGCCATGTTCCGTTGCCAGCGCGGCCGCTCGAAAGACTTCGCCTAACGCTTCGAGCGCCCCGACAAGCCCTGAATGATCTTCTGCCGCTTCATAACATCGTGCAGCGTCGGCCCATTCCTCAAGGGCCGCGTACGCACGAGCCGCCTCGGGCCAGGCCTGCGCGGCGTCGTACATCTCCGCGGCCTCCCGCAACTCGCCGGCGGTCTCGAAGAGCAGTGCGGCGCGATCGAAGTCCGAAATTTCACGACGAAGGAGGGCGGCTTCGCGGGTGTGGCCAGCGTTCTCGAGTTGTTCCGCAGCGCGCTCGGTCTGCCCCTGTTGTTGGTGGAGCCGGGCGAGCAGGAGCGAAGCGATGTCCGCCTGGCCATCCCGCTGAAGAGCGCGGGCGGCGTTGCCGAGGTCCCCCTGTAAGTAGGAGGCGACAGCCGGGGGGCAGCCCTTGAAGATCAGGCCCTCAGGAAGGCCGAGGTCGACGCGTATCACGCTTGGCTCGTATCCCGTGACCTGACAGGGGCGTTCGACGACGCGGTCACCTGACCCGATGACGATGGAATGATCTCCGAGGGGAAGCGTCATCTTGACGCGTCCCTGGCTCGCATAACGAGCGGACTCGGGCCGATCGGCGATTCCAAGGCCAACATCCCGAGCCGGCTGGCGATCCCAATGCACGCGAAATTCGATGGGCGTTTCGAGTCGGGGGAGGGCGTGTTCGAGCTCGCGACATCGACCCGCTTCGATCGTGACTTCCAGGGACTCTTCGATCTCGGCGAGCAGGGCTCCCGAGGCGGGTGCTGTCGCGCGGCCGAGAATGGAGACCGTCCAGGCGCCGGGTGTGATGCCATCGAATTGAGTTTCCCGGCGAACGCCTGTGCGCGTGTGGATCGCGCGGGCGCGTTTGCGATGGCTTCGCACGAGACGAACTTCGAAGTCGCCTTCGATTTCATCCGGGAAGAGCAGGTTGAGGCGGAGCTCGCCGGTCCCGCGGCGCAACCGCGCGACCACCAGACCTAACGCGAGAGCAAGGGCGATCCCGACCATCCCGATCCCACCCTCGCTGGAGAGGAGAAAGGCGTCCGCGGCGCGTGCCCAGTCCGATTGCGCGAGCAGGGATCGATATCCATTCGCGAGGGACGCCAAAGCATCGGCGAGCGCCGGTCGACCCAGGCTCGCTTCGATCGCATCCGAGACGACGCCCGCAGCGGCACCACCGGCTGAAAAAAGCCAGAGCCCACCGATCGATGCGGCCTGAATTGCTCGTCTTTGAATGCACATCTTCGATATGTGCATCGGTCGAGTTGCACATGAAATAAAGGTGTGGCCCGAAAGCTACAGGGACTGCCGGCGCGGGGGCGACTCAGCGCTACTCAGGGCTTCCGCGCGATCCAATGACGATTGAGATCGCCCTGAGCACCATCGGCACGGAAGTCGGCCACGGTCTCGAGTCCAACCGCGGCAGACCAGCTTTCGAACTCCGCGGGACTCACCTGGTGGCAGTAGCGAGGCACCGTGCTCGGATCGTCTCCGAAGCGGAGTAGGGTGTCACCGGCATCCAGGTCCTGGACATCAAGGGGTTCTCCGAGCACCTCCCCGATCGAGTCCCAAGTTACCTTCCGCTTCTCGAACCGAGCCCGACCACCGAATTGCCAAGAGGTCACGGCGAGCAACCCACCCGGCGCGACCCGCGACGCGGCGGACCGAAGCAGGCTCAGGCGACCGTCCGCGGACGGTACGTGATGGAGTACGCCCATCAGGGCGACCAGGGAAAAGGGGCCCTCAGGAAGGTCTTCACCCGGTACCTCCGTCGCCAGAAAGTCCTGGGCCCGCCATTCAACTCGTTTGGGCGGCGGTGCCTGTCCAAAGTCCGCGCCGAGTCGAGCCCGGGCCGCTTCCAGCAGGCCCTCGCTCGCATCGGTACCGACATAGTCGAAGTGCCGGCCGGAAGCGGCCAGGGCAGCGGCGAACCGACCGTTTCCGCAGCCGATATCGAGGACGGATTCGAAATCCTCGGGCAGCAGGCCGAAGAGTCGGTCCCATCCGGGCCAGGGCAGGTCGGCTCGACTCGCGTCAAACGCGCTCGATTGCGCATCGTAAAACGCGACGGAAATGGCGTGCAGCTGGCGTCGGGTGAGATCTTTCATGAGAGCGCGAGTCTAGGAGGAAAGACGCTTTCGCCCTAGAGCGGGCGGACCGCCTACACTCTGCCCGCCCCATCCAGCCCCGGGTGCCGCGCTCGAAGCCGCTCCCAAGAAAGAATCCCTTGTCCGAGTCGAATGAAACCCCTCCGCCGCGTGTCGCCGGCCGCTTTCGCGGCAAGGCGCCGGATCGCAATTTCGATCCCCAGGCCGAGGGCATTCGCGCAGCGCTGATGCCGCTGATTCGGGCGATCGAGGAGATTCCCGACGAGACGCCGGAGCCGCTGGCAGTCGAGATCATGGAACCGCTGCTGCGCCGCAATCCCTTTCCGGGGGGCGGCTTCTTCTCGCGGAGCCAATTGATCGCGGGCTTCCGCGCCTATGCGAGCGAGGAGACGTTCCGCTTCGAGGAAGCGCGTTTCCGCCGGCGCGTTCAGCGCCGCCCCGTGCGAACCCAGAGCGGCGTTACACCGCTCACGGTGCTGACCAAGCCCTTTCCGTGCCCCGGCAAGTGCATCTTCTGCCCGAACGATGTGCGCATGCCGAAGAGTTACCTCTCGGATGAGCCCGGCGCTCAGCGCGCGGCGAATAACCGTTTCGATCCCTATCTGCAGACGTGGAATCGACTGGCGGCCTTCGATGCGACGGGGCATCCCGTCGACAAGGTCGAACTGATCGTGTTAGGCGGGACCTGGTCGTTCTATCCCGAGGCCTATCAGGTCTGGTTCGTGATGCGATGTCTCGAAGCGATGAATGACTTCGGGGCGGGACGAGATGCGCGGGACGATTTTGATCCGGGGACGCCAGACTTCGAAGAGATCGACGCGGATGTGCGCGGGGAAGACTTCGAAAGGAATCCCTACAACCAGCGCGTGACGGGCTTTCTTAAGGATCGGCAGAGCGGCGAGATGTTGCTCGAACACGAAGGGGCGCCCTGGGCCGATCTTGAAGCAGCGCAGCGCGCGAACGAAAGCGCCGGCGCGCGATGTGTCGGGCTGGTGCTTGAGACGCGCCCGGATCATGTCGACGAAGAGGAGGTGCTGCGGCTGCGCCGGCTCGGGGCGACGAAGGTTCAACTCGGGGTTCAGAGCCTCGATGAGTCCATCCTGGATGCGAATCGTCGGGGGCATGGCCTCGCGGAGACGCGGACAGCCTTCGATCGACTGCGCCGCGCCGGCTTCAAGCTCCACGTGCACTGGATGGCGAACCTCTTGGGTGCCACGCCCGAGAGCGACCGCGAAGACTTTCCGCGCCTCTTCGAAGAGGAAGCGTTTCGGCCGGATGAACTCAAGCTCTATCCCTGCAGTCTGATTGAGACGGCGGAGCTGATGTCCCATTGGAAGAAGGGCGAGTGGCGTCCCTACGATGATTCAGAGCTACTGGAGATCGTCGCGGACGCGATGCCCCGGGTGCCGCGCTATTGCCGCGTGACGCGAGTCATCCGGGACATCTCGTCGGACGACATCGTCGTCGGCAACAAGCGCACGAATTTTCGCCAAATCGCCGAGCAGGAGATCGCCAAGCGGGGCCAGTCCCTGGTCGAGATCCGCGCGCGGGAGATTCGGGGGCAGGCCTTCGATGAGGCCGCCCTAACGCCGCGCGAAACCGAGTACCGAACTGGCGGGAGTCGCGAAGTCTTCCTCGAGTGGGTGACGCCTGAAGACCGGATCGTTGGCTTCCTGCGGCTGTCGCTGCCCGATGAAGAATCGTTTGTGCCCGAGCTCGCGCGCCATGCACTCGTTCGCGAACTGCATGTCTATGGGGGCAGCGTTCGACTCGGCGCTGAACCCGGCGCCGCCGCCCAACATCGCGGCCTCGGCGCACGGCTACTCGACCAGGCCGCCGACATCGCAAAGCGAGCGGGCTACCCCTCGCTCTCCGTGATCTCCGCGATCGGTACCCGCGACTACTATCGTCGCCAGGGCTTCGTCGATGGCGATCTCTATCAGCATCGCGCGCTCGGAGACGGCGCTCCCGCCTAACCCTGTTTGTTCAGTCGGACCCAGAGCGTCGAATCGCCGCGTCGAACGAGCAGGAGCGGTCGCTCTCCCTTCGCGAGCTTTTTCGTGAGATCGCCCGCGCCCTTGATCGCCTTTCGGTCGACCTCAACGATCACATCGCCCCGGCGAATCCCGGCTTCCGCCGCGACCCCTTCCGGGTCGATCTCGGTCACGAGGACCCCTTCGCTTTGGGTGAGGCCGAGTCGATCGGCCAGGTCCGGCGTAATGTCCTGCGCTCGCAGGCCGAAGGCCTCCGCACCCTTGGGCTCGGGTGTCGCGGAAGCGAGTTCCTGGGTGTCTTCCATGCGGCCGATGCGAACCTTGACGGTCTTCTCGCGACCGTCGCGGACGACGACGACGCGAACGTCGGTGTCGACTCGCGTATTCGCGACGACGAGTGGGAGATCCTTCCATTCCTTGATGTCCTCGCCGTTGAACTGGACGATGACATCGCCGCGAACGATTCCCGCGGCCGCCGCCGGCGTATCGGGCATCACCATTGCCACGAGTGCGCCCTTCGGCTCATCGAGCTCGAAGGCCTCCGCCATGTCCTCGTCCACGCCCTGAATCTGGACGCCGAGCCAGCCGCGGGTCACGTGCCCATCGGCGCGGAGCTGCGGAAGGATCTGCTTGGCCTGATTGATCGGAACGGAGAAGCCGATCGTGTTCGCGCTGACGCGGATCGCGGTGTTGATGCCGACGACGCGTCCTTCGAGATCGATGAGCGGGCCCCCGGAGTTGCCCGGATTGATCGCGGCATCGGTCTGAATGAAGTCGTCGTAGGTCTGGGTCTGTTGGGGGCTGACCTCTCGCCGATGTTTGGCGGAGACGATTCCTGCCGTCACCGTGTGTTCGAGGCCGAAGGGATTGCCGATCGCGACGACCCAGTCGCCGGGGCGGATCGCGTCGGAGTCGCCGAGCGCGATCGTTGCGAGTTCCGTGCGGCCGGGGTCGACCTTGAGCAGGGCGATGTCCGTCTTGGGATCGCGGCCGATGATCTCGGCATTGAGTTCGCTGCCATCGAGGAAGTGAACGCGGATTTCGTCCGAGTTCTCGACGACGTGATTATTCGTGACGATGTAGCCGTCGCGGGAGATGACGAAGCCCGATCCTTCGCCCTCGCTCTTTCGTTCGCGGGGCATATTGCGATGCCACGGGGAGCCTCCGCCTCCGCCAAAGAAGTCCTCAAAGCCGGGGGGGAGTTGGGGCATGCCCTGGGGCGCCGTGATGGTGCCGCTGGTCTGGATGCTCACGACAGCGGGGGCCACGCGCTCGGCGAGATCAGCGAAGCTCGTGGGAATGCCAACGGGCTGTGCCTTGGGGACACCGGAATCGCTGCGCCAGAACGCCTCGGCAGCGGGGGCCTCGTCGGCTTCATCATCGCCGCTGCCCCAGAGGTCGATGGCGGCCGCGGCATTCGGTCCGATCAGCCCCGCTGCGCCGCCGCTCGCGATCGAATCGATCTTTGAAGCGGAGTTCAGGCCAACGAGCATGAGCGCGGTGGCCGCAGTCAGAATGAGGAGTCGTCGCATCTTGGTTTTCTCCTGAAATCGAGTGCTCGTGAGTCGCTGCGCAAGCGCGCGCAGTTCCCTCAAAACGACATCTCGATCGGCGATTCGGGCTTACTGGAGCGGAATCGTGAGATGGTATCGGCCGGGTCCCCTCTGGACCACGACGAGTGCACGTGTGTTGCCGCGAAGGCGCGCGACCGCCCGCCGGAGGGCTTCGTCATCGGTGAGGACGACGCCGTTGATCTTGATCAGATAGTCGCCGGCGCGCAGCCCGAGTGCCTCGGCCCCCGAGCCTTCGCGGACCTCGCTGATCTCGAAGGCGCGGTCCGTGGGCGAGAGCGACAGGTCGAGGCCGAGCATGCCGTAGGCGATCTTCGAAACGACGGCGGGCGGCATCTCTTCGGCCCGCGCCTCGACGGCGCGAACGTCGCCATTGTTGAAGAGTTCGAAGGCGATCGGTTGCCCGTCCGTCATGCTCTTGAACATCTCGTTTAGGGAACTCGCGCTTTTTACGCGGCGGTCATCGATGCCGAGGACGATGTCCCCGCGGCGGATGCCGGCCCGTGCGGCAGGGCTTCCCGCCTGAACGCGATTGATCAATACGCCGTGCGCCCCGTTCGGAAGTTCGAGCAGCGGTCTGAGGTTGGGGTCGATCTCCTGGAATTCGAGGCCGAGCCAAACCGGCTGCACTTCGCCGTAGAGAAGGAGCTCGCGGATCACGCGCTTGGCGGTGTCGATCGGGATCGCGAATCCGATGCCCTGGGCGCCGCCCCAGATCGCCACGTTGATGCCGATCAATCGACCTTCCGCATTAAGCAGGGGGCCGCCGGAGTTGCCGGGATTGATCAGCGCGTCGGTCTGAAGAAGGCCGTGAAAGGGCACGCCCCCCTGTGCGTTGACCGAGCGATTGACGGCGGAGATCACGCCGGTCGTGACCGAGTTCGAGAAGCCGAAGGGGTTGCCGATCGCGATGACCGGTTCGCCCACGAGAAGGTCGGCGGAGTCGCCGGGGCGCGTGAAGGGGAGGGTTTCCTTCTTATCCATCAGGATGCGCAGCACGGCGAGATCATTCCGCTCGTCCGCGCCGATCACCTCCGCATCGAATTCCCGCCCATCCGCGATTGCCACGCGAACCCGCGAAGCCCGGGCGATCACATGCATGTTCGTCAGCACGTGGCCCTGTCGATCGAAGATCACGCCGGACCCGAGGTTCTGCACCGTCTGCGAACGCGGCTCAAAGAAGTTTCCGAAGAAGTCCTCGACGCGGGGATCGATGGTCCCGCTTTGGGGCCGGAACGGACTCTGGCTCTCGACGATCTGCTCCGTCGTGATGTTCACCACGCTCGGCCCGATCCGCTCGACCACGTCGACGGTTGCGGTGCGACGCAGGAAAGGATCCGCGGCGAGGGCGGGGCGCACGCCGAACGGGCCGCCCGCCAACGGGAGGAACATCGCCATCGTGGCCACTGAGGCCATCGAGAGCAACAGCATCGAAAAGCGTATGCGCGGGACCGGCTTCATCCTCATGAACTCTAATCGACTCTTCGCACCGGGACGCGGCGCATGCATCCGGGGCTCTTCCTATCTTGCCACGGGTTGGTCGCCGTGCACCCGGGGGCGGTTCTCGAAAGCGGGTCTTCCATTCGGCTACTTGGAGTCATTCGCTCGTATTTTCAATCAGTTGGAGCACGGCCTGAAAGCGTTTTCTCACCCGCGCGAAGTGCCTTCACGAGCGGCACGAGGACACTTGCCGGATCCGCCCCGGTCGCGAGCGCACCGGTCACGGAGAGGCCAGCGGCCCCTGCGGATAGCGCCGTTGCGACCCGCTCGGGGTCCACGCCCCCCTGCGCGAAGACCGGAAGCCCCGCAGCACACGCATCGCCGAGCGCGCCCGTTCCGAGAGGCCGGCGCGTCGCCTTCTTCGAATTGGGATCCCAGATCGGAGCGAGGTGCACGTAGTCGACGGGGCGTCCCGCGGTCGCTGCGTCCCTCACCTCAGCCACCGAATGCAGCGAGCATCCGATCAAGGCTGCGTCGCCGAGGACCGTCCGCGCATCGCTCCGGTGAATCGCATCGAAGCCGAGGTGCACGCCATCGGCACCCGTCGCACGAGCGATGTCGGCACGCTTGTTCAAGATCACGCGCGGCAGATTGCAATCCGTCGGCCGGGTTCCGCACGCGTCATCGCGGGCCGCGACCAGCGCGCGCGCAGTCGCGAGCAGCGTCGCGTCCTCGACTGCGCGATCGCGAAGCTGAATCCAGTCCGCCCCCGCCGCAAAGAGGGCGGCCGCGCAACCAGCCGGCGCCGCACCGAAGGCGGCCACGTCGAGTACGACCGTGAGGATCGGACGCGGAGGCAGATCCATCGGCGCGGCCGGGATTCAGAAACTTGCGGTGCCGTCGAGGGGACTCGAAGCCGAGGCGTAGAGCCGCTTAGGCATTCGTCCCGCCTCGTAGGCCGCGCGACCCGCTTCGACACCCTGGCGCATCGCCCGCGCCATCAGCACGGGATCCTTCGCGTGCGCGATCGCCGTATTCATCAGCAGCGCCGTCGCGCCCAATTCCATCGCGAAGGCCGCATCACTCGCGGTGCCGACACCGGCATCGACGATCACCGGTACTTCAACGGTCTCCATGATGATGCGCAGGTTGGCGGGATTGCGGATGCCCATGCCCGAGCCGATCGGGGCGGCCAGCGGCATGACGGCGGGGCAACCCATCGCTTCGAGGCGCTGGCACGCGACCGGATCGTCCGTGATGTACGGGAGGACCGTGAAGCCGTCAGCGACCAATCGCTCTGCGGCTTCGAGCGTCGCCGGAACATCGGGGAAGAGAGTGCGCTCGTCGCCGATCACTTCGAGCTTCACGAGCTCCGTGTCCAGCAATTCGCGTCCCATCTGGGCGGTCGTGACCGCATCGTCCGCCGTATAACAGCCGGCGGTATTCGGCAGGATCGTGAAGCGTTCCGGCGAGATCACGTCGAGCAGGCGCGGGCCCTTGGCGGCGTCGAAGTTCACGCGTCGTAGGGCGACCGTAATCATCTCGGCGCCGGAGACTTCCGCGCACTCGAGGTTCTGCTCGAAACTTTCGTATTTGCCCGTGCCGATGATCAGGCGCGAGCGAAACTCGAAGCGTCCGATCTTGAAGGCGGGAGCGTTGTCAGCATTGTCAGTCGAAGGGGGGGGACTCATGGTCGACTCCTGGGTCAGCCGCCGCCGACCGCTTCGAGAATCTCGATGCGATCACCGGGGGCGAGAGCGTGTTCAGCGTGGAGGGAGCGGATGATGACATCGCCGTTCACGGCGACCGCGACGCGCTTGCCACCGAGTTCGAGGCGTTCGAGCAGGCCCGCGATCGTGCACGGCCCGGACGCCGTCAGCGCCTCGCCGTTCACTTCGAGTGTCATTTCGTTTGCTGCGGCCACTTTGACGGACTCAGCCACGATCTCTCCTGAACCTCTCTTGTACGGGTACCAATCCGAGCGCCGGCGGGCGCGTCAGCACCGGTCCGCGTTCGAAGCCAACGGTACCCGAAGTTCGCCCGATCGCCGCGAACTTCGCGCGGACAGGGCCAGGGAATTCGGGCCGCATTCGGTAGTCTTGCACCACCCCAGGGAGGAACGACGTGTCGCGAACGAGCGATTCGAGCGACAGCCAGGACGCCCACACCTCCTCCGAGTCGGAGCAGCGACCGGTCTGGGCATTCATCGATGACGATGCCCTTCGGCACAATGCGCGGCGCGCGATCGAGGCCGCCGCGGGGCGGATCGTGATCGGCGTCGTGAAAGCCGACGGCTACGGCCATGGCGCCGCACGAGTGGCCCGTGCGCTGCTTGCGGAGGGCGTGGCACGGCTCGCCGTCGTCAGCATCGCCGAAGGCGCAGAATTGCGACGCGAGGGCATCGCCGCTCCGATCCTGCTCTTGGGTGGTCTGACCGATGCCGCCGCCGCGGCGCGCGCCGTGAAGTGGGGGCTCACCCCGGTCTTGCAGAGCGTTCGCGAGGTTGAGCTCGCGCAGGGCTTCGGTCGACCCGACGCGCCGCTCGATGTCGAGATCGAGTTGGATACGGGGATGCATCGCATGGGCGTGCCCCTCGATCAGGCGAAGGGGTTGCTGGCTCGAGTGCTCGATGCCCCGCAGCTCACGCTGGCGGGGGTCTTTACGCATCTCGCCCGCGCGGATGAGCCGGATCCGGCGCCGAGCCGCGCGCAGTGTGCTCAGCTCGCGGAGCAGGTCGCTGCGATCATCGAACCTGGGGACCATGCGCCGATGCTGCACATCGCGAACTCCGGCGGCTTGCTTCGCCTCGACGAGTTTGAGCGGGGGACGTGCACGACCGGCGCGGTGCGACCCGGGCTGATGCTGTACGGCTTGTCGCCCCTTTGCGACTCGGCGGGTGAGGCGCTCAGTGCCGCTTCGCTCGACCTTGAGCCGGTGATGACACTGGCGGCGCGAGTCGTGTCTGTGCGTCGCGTCGCGGCGGGGGAAGCGGTCGGCTACGGCGGTGAGTGGACGGTGCCCCGGGAGACGACCCTGGCCACGCTTCCCCTCGGCTATGCCGATGGCATTCCCCGGGCGGTGCTCGGGAAGGGCACAGTTCGGCTGGCAGGAGAGGATCGGCCGATCGTGGGGCGGATATCGATGGACTCGCTCGTCGTGGATGTCGGCGATGCGGAGGTCGCGGTCGGGGACGTGGCGACGGTCTTTGGGCGCACACACGAGGGAGATCGGGTTCCAGTCGAGGACTTTGCGCGGGCCTGTGGGACGATCGGGTACGAGGTTCTGGTGGGCGTCGGGGCGCGGGTTCCGCGGATCGATGGGGCCGGGAATCCGCCCGGCGCATAGCGGGAGCGCCGGCGCCGATTGACGCAGCGAGTCCGCGCGGTTACAACATCGCCAGCCCCCAGATCCCCGTCCAGGTAGCGCGTTCAGCGCGCTCCCAAGTAAGTCATTCCGACCCGAGATTCCTGCTCCGCGACCGCACTCCCCAGCTATCGGGAGATTTCGATCGGGTAGTTCTCGGGCGGTGGAATTCTGGACGGGACGAGCGGCGATCGCTCGAGTCCGTGGCAGCCAATCGATCTACATCTATTTAGGGAGACCGCAACGATGCCCCCCACCGAAACCGCTACGCCTGTGACGCGAGCGCTCCTCTCTGTTTCGGACAAGACCGGGCTGGTCGAGTTCGCCAAGGACCTGAGTGATCTCGGCGTCGAGCTGGTCGCCTCGGGCGGAACCGCCGGCGCGATTCGCGATGCCGGTCTGCCGGTTCTCGACGTCGCCGATCTCACGGCGAGTCCCGAGATGCTGGGTGGCCGGGTGAAGACGCTCCATCCGAAGATTCATGGCGGCATTCTGGCGCGGCGCGAACTCGCCGAAGACCAGGCCGACATGGAAGCGAACGACATCCGCGGGATCGATCTCGTCGTATGCAACCTCTATCCCTTCCAGGCGACGGTGGCCCGCGCGGACGTGACCCGCGCCGAAGCGGTCGAGAAGATCGACATCGGCGGGCCATCGATGATTCGCTCCGCCGCAAAGAACCACGCCTACGTCGGCGTGCTCTGCGATCCGACCGATTATTCATCGGTGGTCGAGGAGCTGCGAACGAATTCGGGACTGACCGGCGCATTGCGACGCCGATTGGCGCTCAAGGCTTTTCAGCATACGGCCGGTTATGACGCGGCGATTTCCCAGTGGCTTTCCGAGAACGATCCGGAAGAACCGGCGGAGATCTTCCCCGAGTCGCTGATCATCTCCCTCGAGAAGACGGACGAGCTTCGTTATGGCGAGAACGGCCATCAGCGCGCTGTCCTCTACGGCGGCTTCCTCGAGATCTGCGAACTGCTGCACGGCAAGGCGCTCTCGTACAACAACCTGGTCGATGCCCAGGCCGCGCTTTCTCTGATTGTCGACTTCATGCCGACGGATGGCGGCGCTGCGGGCGAACGACCCGTCGTCGCGATCCTCAAGCACAACACGCCCTGCGGAGTCGGGGCGGGGGCAACGCCGCTTGCGGCCTACGAGAACGCCTTCGCGACGGACCCCGACTCGCCCTTCGGCGGGATCATCGTCTCGAATCGGCCCTTCGATCTGCCCCTCGCCGAGAAGGTCGACGAGATCTTCACGGAAGTGCTGATCGCTCCGAGTTTTACGGACGACGCCCTGGCGCTGCTCAAGAAGAAGAAGAACCGACGCCTGCTGACCTTCGATCGGGACAAGATCGATCCGGGTCAGCTCGAAGTGCGCCGCGTCTTCGGCGGGCTGCTCGTGCAGGAAGCCGATCCGGCGCCCGAAGAAGTGATGACGGCGGAGCTCGCGACGAGCGTCGCGCCCTCGGATGAACAGCGCCTCGCGATGGAATTCGCCTGGCGGGTCGTGAAGCACGTGAAGAGCAACGCGATCGTGTTTGCTGCGGCGGATCGCACGCTCGCGATCGGCGGTGGGGCCACGTCCCGCGTCGATGCGGTGCACGCTGCGGCCGCCAAGGCGAAGCGAGTCGGTCTCTCACTCGAGGGCTGCGTGCTCGCAAGTGATGCCTTCTTCCCCTTCGCCGATGGTCTCGAGACCGCGGTCGCGGCGGGGGCTGCGGCGGTGGTTCAGCCCGGCGGTTCGAACCGGGATGAAGAGGTCATCGAAGCGGCGAATAAGCTCGGTGTGCCGATGCTCATGACCGGCAAGCGCCACTTTCGGCATTAGGCCCTCATTTGGTGTAGCCCGGCAGGCGCCGGCGAAGGCTTCCCACTGATTCATGCTTGAGGAGATCGCGTGAAGGTTCTGGTCGTTGGCGGCGGTGGACGTGAGCATGCGCTCGCCTGGAAGATTGCACAGAGTCCTGCGCTCGAAGCGTTGCACGCGGCGCCGGGTAGCAAGGCCCTCGCCGAATTGGCGACGTGTCATCCCGAGGTGAAGGCGACGGATCTCGAAGGGCTCGTCGCGCTCGCCAAGGCCGAAACGATCGACCTCGTGGTCGTCGGTCCCGAAGACCCGCTCGCGGCGGGGCTCTCGGACAAGCTTCGTGCGATCGACATCGCGACCTTCGGACCGTCTGCCGCTGCGGCACAGCTCGAAGGCAGCAAGGCCTTCTCGAAGGACTTCATGGCGCGGCACGACATCCCGACCGCGGCCTACGCGGTCTTCGATGCAGCCGAAGCCGCCCACGCCTACGTCGATGAACTCGGCCGACCCTGTGTTGTGAAGGCCGATGGTCTGGCGGCAGGGAAGGGCGTGGCGATGTGCCCGGATGCCGAATCGGCCCACGCGGCGATCGACGAGATGATGGCGGACAAGCGCTTCGGCGACGCAGGGGACCGCGTCGTGATCGAGGAGTGGCTGCTCGGCGAAGAGGCGTCCTACTACGCGATCTGCGACGGCGAGAACTTCGTGACCCTCGCGGCGGCGCAGGATCACAAGCGCGCCCTCGATGGCGACAAAGGCGAGAACACCGGCGGGATGGGCGCCTACTCCCCCGCGCCGGTCGTCACGGACGAGGTCGAGAAGAAGATCCTCGATCGGGTCGTGCATCCGACGATTCGCGGCATGGCCGCAGACGGACATCCCTATCAGGGCGTGCTCTTCGTCGGTCTGATGATCAACGAAGCGGGCGATCCCTACGTCATCGAATTCAATGTGCGCTTCGGAGATCCCGAGACCCAGCCCCTGATGGTGCGCATGGAGAGTGACCTGCTCCCGATTCTCGATGGCGCCGCCCGCGGAACCCTGGATTCGGCGAACGCGATCGAATGGGGCGAGGCCGCGGTTTGCATCGTGCTCGCGTCCGGGGGCTACCCGCGGAGCTACGACACGGGCAAGGCGATCACCGGGCTTGGCGAGCTCAGGGGCGACGATCAGCTCGTGGTCTTCCACGCTGGCACGCGTGGCCCGGATGGAAACGATGACTTCGAAACCGCCGGCGGTCGCGTCCTCGGAATCACCGCTCGCGGCGATTCCGTCGCCGCCGCACGCACCCACGCCTACGCCGCCGTCGACCGCGTGTCCTTCGAGGGAATGCATTTCCGCCGGGACATCGCCGACCGCGCCCTCGGACGCTAACGCCCTGTGGCGAGTTCTGCGGAGATCGAGGCGGCAGTCGATGCAGCCCTCGAACGGTTGAGCGCGGATCGTTTCGTGGCCTATCCGACCGAAACGGTCTGGGGACTCGGCGCGTGTGCAGACCGCGCGTCTGCGGTCGATCGATTGCTGGCCTGGAAGGGGCGTGGATCGAATGCGCCCCTGGCTGTACTCGTGGCGACCCCTGCGCAGGTCGAAGATCTCGGTTGCAGCGTCGATGCGCGGGTCGAACGATTGATCGCCGCCTGTTGGCCGGGCCCCCTGATGCTCGTGCTGCCTTGTACACGAAGTTTTGCACCAGGCGTCGCGGGGGCGGCGGGGGCGCTCGGCGTTCGCTGCAGCCCGCATCCTCTTTCTGTGCGTTTGGCGACGGCACTCTCGGATGCGGGACTCGGTCCGCTGACCTCGACGAGTCTCAACCGAACGGGCTCGCCGCCTGCGGAGACCCGTGCTGATGTCGCTCAGATTCTGTCGGGCGCCTCGGATGGACCCGAGGAGCCCTGGCTGGTTGAGGCGGGAAGTCTCGACGCCGGAGGAGAGCGGCCGAGTACGGTCGTCGATTGTACGGGCGAGTCCCTCGTCGTCCTGCGCGAAGGCGCAGTTCCCTCGGATCAGATCGAGGCGGTGGCCGGCGGCGACTCGTTCTAAGCCTGCGACCCCGCGCAATCGCCGGCGATCGCGTACCGTCTGATCGCGCTATTCGCTGTTCCTGGTAGGAGATTGCCCTTCATGACCGTTGTCCGTCCCCTTCGTGCCGTTCGATACGACCTTGCGCAGGTCGACCTTTCGAACGTGATCGTGCCGCCCTATGACGTGATTGCGGCGGACGAGCGCGCGTCGTTCTTCGATCGCGATCCGCATAACGCGATTCGATTTGAGCTGACCCGCGACGTAGCGGACGAAGCGGACGCGGAATACGGCTGGATCCGCGCGAATCTCGATGCCTGGCGCGAGAGTGGGGTGCTTCTTCGGGACGAGGAGTCCGCCTATTACGTGATGGCTCAGCGCTACGCGGCCCCGAGCGGCGAAGTGCTCGAGCGGATCGGATTCTTCGCCGAGTTGGGCCTCGAGGAATACGATGCGCGGGTCGTGCGCCCCCATGAGCGGACGCTTGCGGGGCCGAAGGCCGACCGTTTGAAGCTGCTGCGGGCGGCGGAAGCGAATCTCTCGAGCGTCTTCCTTCTCTATGAAGACCGGGAGGACCAGCTTGGACCCTTGCTTGCGGAAGCGCTCGAAACGGGTCTGCTCGGGACAGCGCGGGACGGGGGCGGCGTCGAGTATCGACTCGCGCGCATGACCGATCCCGCCGCGATCGGGCAGGTGCAGGCCTTCCTGGGAGAACGCCCGAGCGTGATTGCCGACGGCCATCATCGATACGAAACCGCGCTCGAATATCGGCGCCAACAGATCGCCGCCCTGGGCGAAGATGCAACGGCGCCCTGGCAGTCGACGATCGCTTACTTCGCGAACGCCTACGCGCCGGGGAGTCTGCTTCTGCCGATTCATCGAGTGGTGAAGGAGGTCGCCGCGCCGACTCAGGCCGAATGGGCCGAGCGGCTGCCGGGGTGGGATGTGCGCGCGCTCGACGGCGTCTCCCTCGATGGTGTGGAAGGCATGTTAGGCGATGAACTCGCGCCGCTTGCGGGGCAGCCGGCGTTTGTGGCGGAGTCCCGGGACGGAACGACGCTGCTCATCTCCCGGTCCGAGCCGCTCAAGGATGAGTTGATGGTTCGGATCATCGAGCGCGAGGTGCTCGGCGCCGTCTTTGGGCTCGACGTCGATGCGATTCGCGGCGGCGCGGTCAGCTTCCCGAAGAGTGCCCGCCGCGCGGGGCAGGAAGTTCGGGAGGGCGAGGGGACGGTCGCGCTCTACCTGAATCCGATGACCCCGGATGACGTATTTCGGGCGACGGGCGAGGGCGAAGTCATGCCGCAGAAGTCGACCTTCTTCTTTCCCAAAATTCCGACCGGCATGGTCTTCCGCGATCATCGCGACGATCTCGACGAGCAGGCCTGATGGCGATCGACCGGCGCGGCCGCCGAGGCGGACGACGCAAAGGGAAGATGGAGCCCGTGGGCGACCTGGTCAGTAAGGTCCTCGGGGATCTCGGCCTCGATGGTGTCGCGCTTGCCCATCGCGTCGGCGCGCAGTGGAGCGAAAT
>Ga0316209_1001678_pt1 | contig 21255 bp, 18 predicted proteins | sample 6monopyrite_MG_FD_204945 | JGI IMG/M metagenome (GOLD analysis project Ga0316209, IMG submission 204945) | Microbial mat bacterial communities from mineral coupon in-situ incubated in ocean water Damariscotta River, Maine, United States -... | ecosystem: Environmental > Aquatic > Marine >...
CTATTTTGATACGTTTTGAAACAAATAAAATACATTGGAAAGCATTGAACCTATTAGCTTTTTCTGTCATTTTACTTAGACAACTTTAAACAACTTCTTAGAATAAGCATACAGAATGCAAAAAAAAAACTTGTATTAGTAATTTAATGAAGTCACAATTACATTGAGCCAAGCTCGGTTCACAATCTTAATGAACAAAAAAAGACACCCATTTCTGAATGTCTTTTAAAACTAGTGGTGCCTCCAGGGATCGAACCAGGGACACATGGATTTTCAGTCCATTGCTCTACCAACTGAGCTAAGGCACCCGCCTATTTTGTGAGGGCAAAGATAATAACTTTTTCTATTTTCAAACAATCCGCTTCGTTTTTTTTAAATCTCTTGTATCTTTGTTTTTATGAGTATTGGAAATCAGGTCTTTGTTATAGATGCAGGAAATACAGTTATTAAAATTGCACGATTTGATAATGGGGTTTTATCTGACATCATGCGAACAACATTGCCAAAATTTAGTGAATTCATCAAAGATGTTCGAATTACCGATGTAATTATTTCTTCAGTATTATCAAAAGAAAACACAGCTATAATAGCTAGACATTTCCAAACACCATTAATTATATCGAATCAATCAAAACTCCCTATCACTTTAAAATATCATTCTCCAAAAACATTGGGCATCGATAGAATTTGTAACGTAGTTTATGCATCTACGCAAATAACAAAAGGCTTTGCTTTGACAATAGATATTGGGACTTGCATCAAATTTGACCTCGTAAATGCGAAAAAGGAGTACCTCGGAGGGTCTATTTCTCCTGGTATCGAAATGCGCTATAAGTCACTAAACGACTACACTGGAAAATTGCCTTTGATTTCTGAGAAATCAAAAACACCACTTATTGGCAAAGACACAAACTCAAGTATTCAGTCGGGTGTGATGAATGGAATAAATGCAGAAATTTACCGTTTAATGGAACAGTATTCTTCACAATATAGGGACTTAACTTTTTTTGTGACAGGTGGAGATGCAAGATACTTTGATATCCATTCAAAAAATGACATCTTTGCAGTTGAAAATTTAACCCTCATCGGTTTGTATGAAATATATGGTTTTAATGCGTAAACTCTTTTTGACACTTTTCCTTGTTACTTTAACAACAATTTCATTTGCTCAGAAAGGATCTAACTCGCCGTTTAGTTCTTATGGGCTAGGTGAAATCGGAGGACTTGATAATGCTTCTTTTATTGGTATTGGTAACTCTACAATTACACTGATTGATTCTACAACATTGAATTTCTATAATCCATCTTCGTATTCTAATTTATCGAAACACCAACCTTTATTTTCACTTGGGATATCTTCTAAATTGTCAAAATATTCAGAAAATGGTCTCTCCTCCACGGGTAGTGTTACATCGATTCAACATTTTGCTCTTGCCTTCTCTTTTGCAAAAAGATTCGGTTTCGCCTTTGGTTTAAGACCCTTTTCGAGCAGAGGTTATGAATTTAGCTCTCGAATAAAAGTGGCTGATGATTCCCTTAAGTATGTTTACGAAGGCACTGGAGGGCTAAATGAAGTGTTCACTGGGCTTTCAGTAAATGCTCTCAATTACAAAGGTGCAAAAGTGTCTGTTGGCGCCAATTTAGGTTATGTTTTTGGCAGAATGACCAATCTCCGAAAAAGTGCAATAATTACTTCCGGAAGCTCCGTTTTTGCAGGAGGTGTAAGCTCTAAACGAATACAAGCAAAAGCATTTCGTTATACATTAGGCTTCAACTATTCACAAACGATTAAAAAGAATCATTTGCTTGGAATATCCGTCGTTTACGATCCATTTCAGAAAATAAAAGCCGAATATGAGAACGCTCTATTCTATTCTCCAGATATCGACAATGAGAATGCATACGATACACTTTCTGTTAACGATACTCTTTCTGGAAATTTAAGCACCATTCCTACATTAACTTATGGTTTAAGTTATGAATTGAGTTTTAAAGCTAGAAAAGGACAAACCAACGAATTAAATTCCAAAATCGGTTTCCACCTTTCTTATTCTGCCGCAGAATGGTCGAAATATGAAAACACTTTTGATCCTGATTTCACCAATACATTCTTAAACTCAACTAAGATGACTTTTGGTATACAGTACTTACCAGAGACTGATCCGACCATGTCTAAGTTCCATCAGAGAGTTCGCTATCGTGCTGGTGTTTACCAAATTAAGATGCCTTATGTAACAAATGGTGAACGAGTAAGTGATTTTGGCACAACTTTTGGATTTGGCATACCGATTATTATTCAGAACTCACTTTCTTCGGTGAATTTAGGATTTTCAATAGGAAACAGAGGGATTTCTGATAGTAATGCATTAAAAGAACGATACTACGGCATAAACATTGGTATATCAATAGCACCAGGTACTGACCGTTGGTTCGTGAAACGAAAATTGAATTAAAATAAATGACCAAAATGAAACTAGGAAACTTAATACTGACAACTCTTTTATTAATCGGAACTTCCACTTTTGCTCAGGAAGATACTGAGTTAGAATGCAAAAGAATGAGACTTTTTGCACAAGATGAAGTGAAAATAAAAAATTACAAAGCAGCTGTAAAATATTATATCATTGGCGAGAAATTGTGCAACGGATACGACGATGGGAATTACAAACGTCTCATTGGTTCTATTCGTAATGCGATTGGAGGAATAAAAGACGCTGAAGAAAAAAAATTATACACAGATACAGTAGTAGCTGCATATAATAGAAGTGAAGCCGCTGGTTTTTATGATAAAAAGAATGATCTTATTAGAGCATCATATATTCTACAATCATCTGCGCCAGATAGGAAAAAAGCAGATGAATTATTTCAAAGAGGTATTGAAACGCAAGGTGTCGCAACGGCAGAAGGATATGTTTCGTATTATTACTATAACACCTACGCAATGTTCGCAGCTGCACCAGTTGATGACAAGCCAGATTTGAAAAAGAGAATGATTACGGATTATTTCTCGTTATCTACTTTAATCAGTAAAGCAAAAATGTCCGCTAAAACACAAGAAACGATTACAGGTTACTTTAATGCCGTTGTAAAAGATTGTAAAGATATTTTGCCTGAATTAAACGGGTATTTGGAAAACCTTCCAGCAGATAAAGAATTGAGAAAAATGGCACTCATGAACTTTATAACTTTGCTAGAGAAAAAAAACTGTACAGATGCTGATGAGTATGGAATGCTTATTCACGAGTTTGTAGAAACAGATCCCTCATCAGTGGATGCTCAATTAATGGAAGCGAAGCACTACTCTTCTCATGGGAAGCACGCTGGGGCTGTTAAAATTTTGAAAAAAGCGAAAGAAATATCTACAGATGACTTACAGAAGCAAGAAATCAATTACATGATTGCCGTAGAACAGTTCAAGTCTCATTTATACACAGCGGCATATAACACCGCAATGTCAGTGACAGGAGAGCACAAAGGAAAAGCGTTAGCAATTGCAGGAAAATCAGTTGGTTCTAATGCCAATAACTGTGGCTCTAGCACATTTGATAGAAAGTGCAACTACATTTATGCTGTGCAGCTTCTTGAAAGAGCCAGAGCAACTGGAGCGGACACTGGAAATTCCATTTCCTCTTATAAGAGTCGATTCCCTAGTTCAGATGATTGTTTTCAAAACGGAAATCCAAAATCGGTGACTTTAAGTTGCTACGGAGTAACAGTTAATCCATGTAATTAGTATGACTCAACGATCATTTTATAGAATTTGGAGAATACCTGCTTTCACATTGATAGCAGGTATTCTTTTTTCATGCGTGAATGATTTAGATGCTATTCAGAAAGTGTCTTCTGAACCTAATGCCCCAAGTGAAGTTACACGCAACCTAGAGGTATTCTACAATGATTCTGGCTATGCGCGTGTTAAAATAGTTGCAACCCTAGCAGAAACATATCGCATTCCAAAACACATCACAAAACTGAAGGACGGTCTGCGCGTAGATTTCTTTTCAGAAACAGGGGAAGTTGTCTCTCAATTGACATCGCTCTATGGAGAAGTTAACTATGAAACTGGAATTCTAGTCGCCAAAGACTCTGTAGTACTAAGAAATTTTGATTCAAAACAACAACTGGAAACTGAAGAACTATTTTGGAATCAAAAAGACAGTACCATTTTTACAGAGAAAAATGTTATCATAAAGACCGACGGAAAAGGTGTCACAGGAAGAGGACAAGGACTCGAAACAACACAATCATTCGATCATTATGTAATTAAAAAACCAATTGGAAAGATGACATTGGAATAGATTCCCCTTCCGTTTTATTATTTTCCAACTTTAATACTCTAAACTCCATGACTATCCACACTATCAAAAGACAACTTCCAACAATCTTTTTATCTTTGATGAACTAAAAAATTAAAAATGAAAACCTATAATAAAATCATGTTGTATTTTTGGTTGGCAACTTCCATTTTTATATTCATAGCAATAACATACCTTGGGTTTACTGAAGGATTTAGAAGATGGGGTTCATATTACTTTATAGCAATTTTAGCTTTTTTGATGTACTTCATGAGAAAATGGATGATGAAAAGACAAATTCGTCACGAAGCATTTTTGGAAGAACAAAAAAAGACCAGTAATTCTTAGTTTATCCTAAAAACAGTTAATTTATCACTAACTTATAGCTGTTCAACCCTTTATTCTTGCCCACTGTTTTTCGAATGATTAATTTTGTTTACTATCATTTTGTTAGAATTGTAACTTTTTAAACTCTAAATTGTCTTACCATTAATGAAGTTGACCAAATTCTTCATGTTTTTTCTATTTCTTAACCTAAGTTTGTACTCTATAGGTCAGTATATGGTTAAAGGTATTATCTCTGATGAAAATGGTGTTCCAATCCCTTCAGCGAAGGTCTTTGTGAAAAATTCTGCAGAATTAAGAACAATTGCTGATGTAGAAGGACGTTACGAGATGATGCTTTATCAAGGAGAATATTATTTGGTGATCAGCTCTTATGGATATGTTGACCTAGAAGCCTATGTTACCCTTAATGACCATGAGGTTATCGCAAACTTCACCCTAAAACCAATTAGAATTCAAGACATTGATAATGTTTCCGTTTCAGCAAAAAAAAGTAATCCTGGTCGAGACATCATGCTAAAGGTTGTTGCAAAACGAGATCAAATTAATCCTTGGAATTATCCTCACACAGTAGATGGATATATTAAAGCCTCAGAGAAGATAGATAGAAAAGAAGAAAAGGAGAAAAAAAAGAATCGCAAAAAAAAGAAGGAAGAGGTAAAAGACCCAAGCGGAATTGAAGATCCTTTTGCAGAGCAAAAAGCGTTGGATAGAAAACTTTCCAACGATATGAATCTTCTTGAAGTTGATTTTACACGTCACTATGGTGGACGTAATAAAGTCAAGGAAATTAGAAATGCTTACGAATTAAGAGGTTCAAAGCGTAATAACCTCTACTATACAACCACCGTAAAGTCTAATTTTAACTTCTTCCAAAATTTGATTCATTTAGATGACTTACACCAAACACCTGTCAGTTCTCCTATATCAGCTCCTGGAATTCTATCCTATAAATATCGTCTGGAAAAACAATACGAAGAGAACGGACAGAAGATTAGTAAAATTAAAATTATACCCAGAAGTTTTGCAACAACTACCTTAGAAGGATATATCTATGTCATTGATTCTGTGTGGCTAATTCAAAAGCTAGAACTCACAATGGAGAAAGGGAACTTACTGATTTATGACTACTTTACAATTTCTCAGACTTATGAACAGTCTGGCGACACGATGTGTATTCTAGTTCGACAAGAATTAAATTATGGCGTTAAATACAGTAATGAAAATTCTACATGCACAACTATTTCAACATACCGGGACTATAATTTTGAACCGAATTTCCCTTCAAAATTTTTCAATAATGAGCTTTCCGTTACGGAACAAGAAGCGTATGATAAAGATTCTACCTTTTGGAGTGAAAAAAGAACAAACGATTTAACGGCAGAAGAATTAAAATATATTAAGGTCAAGGATAGCATTTATGAATTAGAGCATCGAAAAGAATTTTTGGACTCTATTGATCTGGCTTTTAATAAAGTAACTGTTCTAAAAGTTCTTTGGTGGGGTATCGATCATCGAAATAGAGCAAAAAAAACACAGTGGACGATTAATTCCTTTGCAGCTTTGCTAAGACCTATTTACATAGCTGGACCTAGAATAGCTCCTGGTTTTTTCTATTTCAAAAAATGGAAGGATGAAAGAACACTTGACACTTATTCAGAAGCATCAATTGGAATACTCAATGCAGATATAAAAGGTACAACTTTTGGCAGATATCGCTACGATCCTTTTCACTTTGGAACCATTAACTATAATTTTTCGCATTCTTTTGATGTTATCAGAGATTACGATGCAATTACCCAAATATACAAACGAGACAATTTCATTGAAACAACTGATTTAACAATTGGTCACTATTATGAAATAATAAATGGTTTATATCTGCAAACAGATTTCAGTATGGCGGAGCGGAGAAGTTTGAAGGATTACAAATTCTTAAATACAGATGATATCCTCGCAAACAATGAGCCGACAGAGTTTGAACCATACCAGGCATTTATAGGTTCGGCCACATTAAATTATACTCCGAATCAAAAATACATGAAAGAACCCAACCGAAAAGTCGTTTTAGGTTCTAAATGGCCTACGTTCTATCTTGAGTACGAAAAGGGTTTTCCAAAAATTTTCGGAAGTGATGTAAACCATGATTATATTGCTTTTGGAATTCTTCAAACATTTAAGATTGGAACAATTGGAACTTCAAGTTATCATCTTAGAACAGGAAAATTTATCAACACAAAGTCGCTCAAAGATGCTGATGAAAAATTTCAAAGAAGAAGTGATCCTTTTTGGTTTTCAAATCCTTTATACTCATTTCAAGGGCTCGATTCGACTTTGCCAACTCGAAAAATAACCTATGAAGCCCACTTCGTTCATCATGATAATGGGGCTATTTTAAATAAAATTCCTTTCATGAAGAAAACCAGAATAGGTCTAGTATTTGGTGGCGGTTCTTTATACATTCCTGAGTATGATTGGTTACATTATGAGGTTCTAGCAGGACTTGAGCGTAATTTTAAATTTTCAAAAAGAAGATTGAGAATCGGTATTTATGGAGTCTTATCAGGAGGAAATAGGATACAACCCACACCATCCTTTAAAATTTCATTTGCTGTATTAGACAACCGAAATATGAAATGGAATTTCTAGTCTTTAATTTAACGATTTAGTAGGATTTCAATAATAGCCCTTATTTTATTATGGAGAGGGCAACCTTTTTGCTTATTTTTGCTTTAAGTTTAACAGACCCCCACTAATTAAAGGTTCTCAGATGAAAATTAAATACGGATTCCTTTTATCAATTCTTACAACGTTGTTGCACAGTATTAATGTGCATTCTCAATTGGTGACATCGACTGCCCAAACTCCAACACAATTAGTTCAGAACGTTCTTATTGGAGCCGGGGTAAATGCATCAAATGTCTTATTCACTGGTGTTCCGAATGCAATTGGTTATTTCGATGGCTCTAATACTAATGTAGGACTTAATTCGGGTATTATATTGACATCGGGAACTGTATTAAATACGGGAGACGGTCCATTTGGTCCAAATAATTCTGGTAGTTCAGGGGTAGATAATGGTGCGCCAGGAGAGCCCCTTCTTGCTGCTGCTGCTGGGAATGGATCTTTTAATGCCGCAAGATTAGAATTTGACTTTGTTCCACAAAGTGATTCAATTAGCTTCAATTTTGTTTTTGGATCAGAGGAATATTTAGAATTTGTAAATGGGGGGTGAATGATGCCTTTGGATTTTTTATATCTGGCCCGAACCCTGCAGGGGGAAATTTTGTTGACCAAAACATTGCCATTATTCCTGGCACGACATTGCCGGTTACTATTGATAATCTTAATTCTACATCTAACGCCGCATACTATATTGATAATGGAGACGGAAATTCTGCGCCGCAAAATGGTTCTAACACTTACGTACAATATGATGGTTTAACCGTTCCCTTAGCGGCAAAATCTGCTGTCATTTGCGGTCAAACGTACCATATTATAATTGCCATTTCTGATATTGGAGATGGAGTTTGGGATTCTGGAGTGTTTATCGAAGAAGGTAGTTTTACCAGTCCAAGTGTAGATATTTCTTCAGATTTGTCATCTCTTGGCAATGTTTTAAATGATTCTACTTTAATCGAAGGTTGCGATGCGACCGAAATTTGGTTTGTTAGAACAGATTCTATTGCTTTTAACCAATCTCTTCCTATTACTGTGTCGGGTACAGCAACTCAAGGGGTTGATTTTAATAATTTACCGAACAGTATTGACTTTCTTCCTGGTGAAGATTCAGTTTCAATTATATTCAATGCAAATTTAGATGGAATCCCTGAGGGACTTGAATTTTTACAAATTCTAGTTAGGCTGCCAAACGCATGTGGAACTAGTAGTTCAGATAGCTTGCGTCTTTATATTCAAGACACTGAATTAATGCAAACTACTCCTAATGATACAATTGTTGTTTGCCCTGGAGATGATATTCCTATCTCTGCAGATGTTACCGGCGGCAATCCTGGCTACACCTACTTATGGGATAGCGGAGAAACAACAGAAATAATTAACGTTAATCCACTAGTAACAACTTCTTACAATTTAATTGTAACAGACATCTGTGGTCAAACGGTTAATGAAATTGTCACAGTTGATATTACAAATTACTCACCACTGATTATTAATGTATTAAATGATACAATTGTTCCATGTATTGATGCGGTTGTAGATTTAACAGCAGTTTCAAGTGGAGGTGCAGCCGGTCACGTTCTTACTTGGTTCGATGGATCACAAAACAACACCCTAAACGTTACGACTAGTCAAACAACTTCCTACTCAGTATCTGTTGTTGACCAATGCGGGAATACTGCTATTAACTCTGCAACAGTTACAATAGTAGAACCAGAGGTATTTACCCAATTAACAGAGGATCCTATTATCTGCAGGTGGGATACAACTTCACTTACAGTTACCCCAAGTGGAGGTTATGGTAATACATATACTTATTTATGGAGCACAGGAGAAACAGACTCAACGATTATTGTTACACCTGGAAATTCAACGATGTACACAGTTGAAATTTCTGATGCTTGTGGATACATCAAAAAATGGGACACTATATATGTATCTATGAATCCCTTAGATGCTAATTTTGGAGTAAACGGAAACCTTGAAGAGGAAGGAGAGGTCTATTTTACAAACTATTCTATTGGAGCAAATGCTTACTATTGGGATCTAGGAAACGGTATCTCCTCTACTTATACTGACCCTTCAACGGTATATTACAATACTCAAAATTATACTATCATGTTGGTAGCTTACAATAATGATGGATGTGTTGATACGACTGAATTAGTAATTGAAATAAAGCCTATTTATAGTATTTTTATTCCCAACACTTTCACTCCAGACGGAGATGAATTTAATCAAACTTGGAGACCTTTCATTCGTGGAATTGACATCTATGATTTCGAATTGTTTGTATTCAATAGATGGGGAGAAGTTGTTTGGGAAAGTCATGATCCTTCAGTTGGATGGGATGGCACATACAAGGGTAGGCTGATTCAGACTGGTGGTTACAGTTGGAAAACATCATTTAAAATGCTTAGTAATGATGAAAGAAAAATGTATCACGGAACTGTAAACGTAATTCGATAAGTGAATATTTCTGCGTTTCTGAACTCTCTAAAGTTTACTAACTAGGAAATCTTTTTATTTATCTTTCTCTTTTCATTCTGCGTGGGTTTTTATTAAAACCGTTACTGTATAAATATGAATGAAAATTCACCGTGACTCTGGAATCAAATTCCAAAGTTACTCTTCACGATTATTCTTTTAACTTTGTGTCAAACAAAATTTCAGGAATGTACGGCAAACTTAAAGATCATTTACAATCAGAATTGCAAGCAATTGATGCAGCTGGCATCTATAAAAGAGAGCGAATTATTACAACACCTCAGGGCGCTAATGTTCATGTAAGTACTGGCGAGGATGTAATCATTATGTGTGCTAACAATTATTTAGGGTTATCTTCTCATCCTGATGTAATTCAAGCCGCCAAAGACACTTTAGACTCTCATGGATTCGGGATGTCATCTGTTCGTTTTATCTGTGGAACGCAAGATATTCACAAAGAATTAGAAGCGAAAATCGCTGCTTTCTACGGCACAGAAGACACAATCCTTTATGCGGCAGCTTTTGACGCGAACGGAGGTGTTTTTGAACCACTTTTTACTGCTGAAGATGCTATCATTTCAGATGCGCTAAACCATGCTTCAATTATTGATGGAGTTCGTTTATGCAAAGCTCAACGATATAGATATGCTCATTCTGACATGGCAGATTTAGAAGAACAATTGAAAAAAGCACAAGATCAACGATTTAGAATTATCGTGACGGATGGCGTATTCTCTATGGACGGAGATTTAGCTAAAATGGATGAAATATGTGCGTTAGCAGATAAATATGACGCTCTAGTCATGACTGATGAATGTCATTCAGCTGGTTTTATTGGAAAAACAGGTCGTGGTGTTCCTGAACATTGTGGAGTTCTTGATAAAGTGGACATCATTACTGGAACTTTAGGAAAAGCCTTAGGCGGAGCAATGGGAGGTTATACAACTGGGAAGAAAGAAATTATAGACATGCTTCGTCAGAAATCAAGACCTTATTTGTTTTCTAATTCACTTGCACCCTCTATTGTTGGAGCATCAAACAAAGTTTTTGACATCCTAAATTCTACAACAGAACTGAGAGATAAGCTGGAAGAAAACACAAAATATTTTAAAGAAAAAATTGTTATTGCTGGGTTTGATATTAAAGAAGGAGACTCCCCTATTATTCCAATCATGTTATACGATGCTGCATTGTCACAAAAATTTGCCGATCGATTGTTGGAAGAGGGAATATACGCAATTGGGTTCTTTTACCCTGTTGTTCCAAAAGGGGCAGCAAGAATTAGAACACAAATTTCAGCAGCACACTCTAAATCGGATTTGGATAAAGCAGCCACAGCTTTTATTATAATTGGTAAGGAATTAGGTGTAATTGACTAAAATGATTTCGCCAGGAGAAATACACGAAATAGATGAAATCATAACGCTCACAAAAGCATGTGGTTCCTATATGCGTGAGAATGGCATCGATCAATGGGATGAGAATTATCCTGACCGAGATAGAATTCTAGTAGATTTAGAATCAAAAACACTCTTTGCTTATCGCGAAAATAGTACAATTATAGGAATTGTGGTTTTAAACGAAAATCAAGACGAAGAATACGCTGAAATTAATTGGTCTACCAATGATGACAATAGAAATATTGTTTTACATCGATTGGCTGTTCACCCTAATCAACAAGGAAAAGGAATCGCACGTGAAATTATGGATTTTGCAGAACAGTTTGCAAAAGAACAAAATTACGATTCAATACGTTTAGATACATTCAGTCAAAACCAACGGAGTCAAAAGTTTTACACCAATCGCGGATATACTGATCTTGGACCTATCTATCTCAAGTACAAAAAGGATCATCCTTATTTTTGCTATGAACTGATTTTGTGAATGAAATGGAATCAAAAGGATGGGCAAAATGAGAATCACAAAATATCTATAAATTTATTAGTATGGCTTTAATTAAAAAATGTAGAGGATTCTCCCCTTCTAATGGCAAAGATTGCTGGTTTGCTGAAAATGCAACCATCGTTGGTGATGTGACCATGGGCGACCAATGTTCTGTTTGGTTCAGTGCTGTAGTTCGTGGCGATGTAAATTCGATTACCATGGGTAATAAAGTAAATATTCAAGATGGAGCAGTTATTCACGCTACATTTGAAAAAGCTAAAACAACCTTGGGAAATAATGTTTCAGTCGGACACAATGCGAATGTTCATGGCTGTACCGTTGAAGACAATGTGCTGATCGGTATGGGGTCTATCGTAATGGATGGTTGTTATATAGAATCCAATTGTATTATTGCAGCAGGCGCTGTTCTTCTACAGGGAACAAGAGTTGAATCTTGGAGTGTTTACGCCGGTGTTCCTGCCAAGAAAGTAAAAACTCTTTCTCCCGAATTATTCAATGGTGAAGTGCAAAGAATTGCTGATAACTATGTAGAATACGCTGGTTGGTTTAAGGATGAGTAAATTGGAACAAACACTTGAAGAGCGTAAAAAGTACTTAGCTGAACTTAATCAGGTTGCTATATATACGGGTACTATTCTTCATGGAGAAGATTTGTCAAAAACACGCATTCGGCAACTCAAGAAATACTTCAATAAAACTTTCAATTTATTGCATCGCCTATCATCTACAAAAGGAGACATTACAAATAATTCTTTCCGATATTGTTATGGAGGAAAATTACTTGGTCGAAAAGTTCTAATCGATTTGGGTTTTGTAAGTAAGAAGAATTCATCCGACAAAAAAATGACTTATTCCTTCTTACTAGCAGAACAGGAAATTAACCTCGAATTGGTTTCAAGAATAATTGTAGAAGTTTATTTAAGCCGAAATGATATTCGTGAAATCTAACTTTATGCAATTGAAAATCAGTTAAAGCTCATAAATCTAAAAAAGAGGTAGCGAGCGTCAAGTAGTATTTCTAGCCTATTTTAATGTGCTCAGCGTGTACATTTTCACCAAAATAATTCGTTGCATTACTGTTGAATTCATTCGAATTTTCTGTAGTCAAAAAATGAACGGTCCCGTTTTTTGTGCACTCAGAATTCATAAGAGGATGACGCCATAAATAATCAGCTAAACTGTCCGCCACTATCTTACCTTGTGAAACGATATTCACATTCTTCGGAACAATTGATTTGAGATACTCTTTAACAACGGGATAATGCGTGCATCCTAGGAGAATAGTATCAATTTGCTTATTTGAATGCAAGAGCGTTTCAACGTCTTTCTTTATAAATTCTCTCCCCGCTTCTGTGTCTTGCTTGTTGTTTTCAATCAATGGAACCCACATTGGACATGCTTGCTGGTAAACGGTACATTCAGGAGAAAATTTATTAATCTCGATTATATACGACTCTGAATCAACCGTGCCTTGCGTTGCCAATATGCCAATACAGTTGCTTTGTGTATGTTGACCAATGACCTCCGAGCTCGGACGTATAACACCAAGAACTCTTTTATGGGGGTCAATGTTTGGTAAATCATTTTGCTGTATTGTCCGTAAAGCTTTTGCCGAAGATGTATTACAAGCAACTATTACTAATTCACAGCCACGGCTAAACAATTCTTTAATAGCTTCTAGGGTAAACTCGTAAACAACATCAAAAGAACGCGCACCGTATGGAGCTCTTGCATTATCTCCAAGATACAAATAATCGTATTCAGGCAATTTCTTGCGAATATCATTGAGAATAGTCAATCCTCCATAACCTGAATCAAAAATACCAATTGGTCCCATTTATTGTGTCTAAAAAAAGGGTAATCTAAGCAGATTACCCTTTTCAATATATAAATAAATTTCTATTGTTTATCCATTTTAAGTAATTCTGTGATTACTTCAGTCGTAATGTCAGTTCCTCCTTCAAAATAAAGTGTCACAGATTCATCAATCACGTAATTAATTTTCTTTCGCTCTGACACAACTTGAACAGCCTTCTGAACCATTGTAAGAATAGGAGTATTTAACTCATTAGAATAAACCTGCATCTCTTGTTGTAGTCCTTTTTCTCGTTCCTGCAATGCTTGTTGTTTTTTCATCAACTTTTCTTCTTCAATTTTTTGAATTACCGGAGACATTCCAGCAAGAGCTCCCTGGTACTTCGCTAAAGCAGTATTGAAATCTTGTTCCATTTCTTGTAGCTCCAACATTCCATCTTGCTCAAATTTTTGTAACTTGAGTATCGCCGCTTTACGCGAAGGCAAAGTATCCAATAATGTTTGAGAATTTACATGAGCGACATTTGTTTGGGCAGATATCGTTCCTGCGCTTACTACTACTAAAATTGCTAAAATTAACTTTTTCATTTTCTATTTTTTGTTTATTCTTATTAACGAACAGTGATTCCCATTTCTTTTAAAACACTGTTACTTATATCGTATTTGCTATCCGCATAAATCAAGTTACTCTGATTGGCTTTGTCAAACACAAAACTATAATTTCTTTTTGAAGCAACCTTCTGCATGGCATCATAAACATCGTCTTGAATTGGTTTGATCAATTCCTGACGTTTTTGAAAGTAATCTCCTTTGACTCCAAATCGCAACTTTTGCATTTGCATTGCCTCTAACTCTAATTTATCAATTTCTTCTTTTCGCTTCTTCTTTTCCTCTTTAGGTAAAAGAACTTCTTCGCGTGCAAAGTTTTCTTTCTTTTTAGACAATACTTCATATCGTTTTTCAATCTCTTTTGTCCAACGGTCTGCCAATTTATCTAACTTTTCTTTTGCCGAAGTATATGCTGGAATTTTTTCTAAAATAAAATCCGAATCGATATACGCATACTTCTGAGCATTGACAAATCCTGTGCCAAAAGTGAATAATAATGCAAAAATAAGTGCTTTCATAAAATTATCTTTGTTTGCTCAACGGCGAATTTACTACTTTTATTACAATTTTTATAATTAAAGCTCTCCAAGGTTCATACCAATTGTGAAATTCAATTTCGGATAGAATCCTTTTTCACTTATACTTTGGTCGGAAGCTCTTGTATAACCCCCAGACCAAGGGTCCAATCTGTCAAAACCGAAGCCGTAATCTAAACCGAGCATTCCAAACATAGGTAAGAATACTCTTACTCCAATACCAGCAGCTCTTTTTACATTAAAAGGATTGAATCTTGATGCATCTGGGAATGTATTTCCTGCCTCTGCGAAAATTAATCCATAGAATGTTGCTGATGGGTTCAAAGAAATAGGATAACGTAATTCCAAGGTGTATTTAGCGATAAAAGGATCTCCTCCTTGAGAATGTAATCCTCCTGAGCCATCTTCATAGCCTCTCAATGCAATTATTTCTTGTCCACCGATTTGGTTCACTCCTGTCAAACCAGAGCCTCCTAGATTAAATCGTTCAAACGGCGTGAGTCCTTTTTCAATATTATAAGCTCCCATAAAACCAAATCCAACTCGTGGCATAAGTATCAGTTTTTTATCCTTCGTTAAAGGGAAGTACCATTCTGCTGTAAACTTAATCTTGTAATATTCTAAGTATTTATACCTTTCCTGATTCGTTAAACCAGTATAATCATCAATCCCATCGAAATAAGAATAAGGCAAAGTTGCTTTGGCTGTAAACTTAATATTAGAACCTCCTTGAGGGTAAATAGGTGCACTAACAGAATTTCGTTGCAATACATACTTTAAGGCGATATCATTTGAATAACCATCTGTAAAAATTCCAAAATTCTGGTAGTCAGTAACATCATAGTATTGGTAACTTAACTCATAATAGGCTTGAAACCAATTATCAGGAAATTTTTTACGTCTTCCGATCCCTACTCCAATTCCGGTAATACCAAGTCCCGTAAAAAGCGGATCACTTTTTATTCTACCATTTCCTAGAGCAGTATGATTCATCCACATTGTTAAAGAAGTTGGTTTTTTACCTCCTAGCCAAGGCTCAGTGAACGAAAAATTATAACCTTGATAGAATTTCCCGTTCGTTTGAGCTCTAATAGATAAACGCTGTCCATCTCCTCCAGGAAGAGGAGTCCACGCACCTTTTTTAAATACGTTTTGTAGCGAAAAATTATTAAAGGTGAGACCAAGAGTTCCTATAATTCTTCCTCGACCATCAAGACCTGTTCCACCATACCCTCCAGAAAGTTCAATTTGATCCGATGATTTTTCCTCAACAACATACTCAATATCTACGGTACCATCTTGAGGGTTGGGCTTTGGGTTAATTTGAAAACCTTGTTCATTAAAATAACCTAATTGCGCTAGCTCTCTTTGGGTTCTAATAATATCGTTTCGATTGAACAAATCACCTGGTTTGGTTCTTATTTCTCGACGAATAACATATTCATTGGTTTTGGTATTTCCTTTTATAATGATTCGTTTTACACGTGCTTCTTTGCCCTCAATAATCCTCATTTGGTAAGAAATATGATTTTTCTCCACATGCATTTCTACAGGTATCACTTGGAAAAATAGATAACCTCTGTCCATGTATAACGAAGAAACATCTCTATTGTCCTGACTCATAAAAAGACGTTGATCCAGCAACTCTTTATTATAAACATCGCCTCTTTTAATCCCTAAGATAGTATCTAAAAATGTCGATCTAAATTTTGTATTTCCTATCCATTCTATATCTCCGAAAAAGTATTTTTCTCCTTCATCAATAGTTATGTTGATGTACATATTCTTCTTGTTCGCAAGAAAAACAGTATCGTAAGAAATTTCAGCATCTCTCAGTCCACTCTTTCCGAATTTGGCCATCATTAACGCCTTATCACGTTTATAAGCAGTTTCGTTGAACTTAGAACGCTTAAAGAATCTCCAAAAAACTTTTTGTTTGGTGTCTTTCATTGCGGCTTTCAACTTCCACGTTTTTACTGTTGTATTTCCTGCAATAGTCAACTTGCCGATTTTAACCTTTGGGCCCTTGTTTATGTTAATGACAAAAATTTCTGAATTATTCATTAAAGGATCTGTCTCTTTATCTATCGAAACTTTGACCGTATAATGACCTTTCTCCATAAAATAACCTTTAATTTGATTCTGCGTTGCAAAAATCAAGTTTTCCGTTATTGTTTTCCCGGAAAATAACGAAATCTCCTCTCTAATTTTATCCGCCTCTCTTTTGTTTACTCCAACGAATCTAAAGCGAGAAAGTTTTGGTCTGGGAGACACTTTTATGACCATGTATATCACTCCAGCCACCTCTTTATCTGCCAAAATTTCAACATTAGAAAAAAGGCCTTCATCCCACAGATTATTGATTGCTTTGGAAATTTTATCGCCTGGAATCGTAATAGATTGCCCCTGGCGAAGACCTGCTAATAGTTTAATGGCATTGTGATCATAATTATCTGCTCCAACAACTCTTATTGGTCCTATTTCATAAGTCTTTGGACTTGTAAAGTCAATGTTTATTCCCCCGATAGAAGTTGGTTGTGCAAATGATGCAAATGAAATTAGCAGCACCTCGTAAACAAGAATCAATTGTTTCAATACACTCATGAATTTTTTTCTATTTGTTCTGAAACCATTCCAAATCGTCTTTCTCTCGATTGATAATCTAAAATTGCTTCGTATAAATTCTCTCTATTAAAATCTGGCCACAAAATTTCAGTGAAATAAAATTCTGAATAAGCTATTTGCCAAAGTAAAAAGTTACTTACTCTATGCTCTCCACTTGTTCTTATTAATAATTCTGGATCAGGAATACCTTTGGTAGTTAATTCGTTTGCAAAGACTTGCTCATTGATTCCACTTATTTCTAACGAATTATTTTTTACTTTATTTGCGATAGACTTCACGGCGTTCATCAATTCCCATTTGGCACTATAATTAAGTGCTAGAATAAGGTGAACTCCCGTATTACTTTTCGTTTTATCATATGCACTGATCATCTCTGATTTACAATCACCTGGCAGACCATCTAAATCACCAATCGTTGAAATACAAACATTATTCTTATTGAGCTCATCTACTTCGTTGCTAATTGTATGCACTAACAAGTTCATCAATCCATTAACTTCTTCTTTTGGACGAGACCAATTTTCCGTTGAGAATGCGTAAAGTGTTAAATACTTAACATTGGATTCTTGAGCCCCCTTCAAAACCTCTCGAACAGATTCTACACCAATATTATGCCCAAAAAGTCGGCATTCACCTTGCTTTTTAGCCCATCTGCCATTCCCATCCATTATGATTGCAACGTGATCTGGTGTATTATTAATATCTAATTTATCTAAGAGACTCATTCTCAAAATTAAGTGAACAGCGAAAGTAATGAAAGTAAAGTACTTGTCAATGGTTTTGATGTAGAGAGTTAACTATTCTTAACAAAAAAGGGAATTGATTTCTCAATTCCCTTTTCAGTTTCGATTAACAATTGTTATTCTGCCAATACAATGATTTTATTATTCAACATTTCCATGACTCCACCTTTAATATTAACTCGAATGAGTTTCTTATCAGAAGAATCTATTTTAATTGAATCATTATTGTTATGAGCATTAAAATTATTTTTTAGATTTGCTTTTACGACTCCTTTTGAAAGAGCAGATATAATCGCAGCATGGTTTTCCATCACTTGAAATGAACCATCCAATCCAGGGAATTGAACTGCTTCAGCTTCTCCTGTGAAAATTTTTGATTCTGGTGTTATAATTTCTAATTGCATATTTCGCTTATTAATTATGCGTTTTCTGAAATCATTTTCTCCCCTGCCTCAATAACATCTTCGATTCCACCTTTTAGATTGAACGCTGCTTCTGGGTATTGATCATATTTTCCATTAAGGATATCGTTAAAAGCCTTAATGGTATCTTGAATATCAACCAATACTCCTGGAAGTCCTGTAAATTGTTCTGCAACATGAAAAGGTTGAGACAAGAAACGTTGAACACGGCGTGCCCTATGAACAATTAGCTTGTCTTCCTCAGATAATTCATCCATACCTAAAATAGCAATAATATCTTGCAATTCTTTGTAGCGTTGTAATGTCACTTTTACTCGTTGTGCACAATCATAATGCTCTTCACCAACGATGTCTGGCGTCAAAATTCTTGAAGTAGAATCCAATGGATCTACCGCTGGATAAATTCCTAACTCAGCAATTTTACGAGATAATACTGTTGTTGCATCTAAGTGAGCAAATGTATTTGCCGGCGCTGGATCAGTTAAATCATCCGCAGGAACATAAACCGCTTGTACAGAAGTAATGGAACCACTCTTAGTTGATGTAATACGCTCTTGCATTTGCCCCATTTCTGTTGCTAATGTAGGTTGATAACCTACTGCAGAAGGCATACGTCCAAGAAGTGCAGATACTTCAGATCCTGCTTGTGTGAAACGGAAAATATTATCTACGAAGAAAAGGATATCCTTCCCTTCTTCTTCACCATCTCCGTCACGGAAATACTCAGCCATTGTCAATCCTGACAATGCAACACGAGCACGTGCTCCAGGAGGTTCATTCATTTGACCGAAAACAAATGTTGCTTTCGATTCTTTCATTTCGTTTTTATCAATCTTAGATAGATCCCATCCTCCTTCTTCCATTGATTTCATAAAATCATCACCATACTTGATAATTCCTGATTCCAACATTTCACGGAGTAAATCGTTACCTTCTCTTGTTCTCTCTCCAACTCCAGCAAACACAGATAATCCACCGTGACCTTTTGCAATGTTGTTAATCAATTCTTGAATCAATACTGTTTTACCAACTCCTGCACCTCCGAAAAGTCCGATTTTACCGCCTTTTGCGTATGGCTCAATCAAATCAATCACCTTGATACCTGTAAAAAGTACTTCAGTCGCTGTTGAAAGATCTTCAAATTTAGGAGCTTCACGGTGAATGGATAAACCATTCGTTGTGTCTAAAGGGTCAATTCCATCAATTGCCTCACCCACTACATTAAATAAGCGACCTTTCACTTCTTCACCTATCGGCATTTTTATTGCTGAACCGGTAGAAATAACTTCCATTCCTCTCATGAATCCATCTGTAGAATCCATTGAAATTGCACGGACTGCATTTTCACCAATATGTGATTGTACCTCAAGAACTACACGAGTTCCATTTTCCTTATACACTTCTAGTGCATCGAAGATACTTGGAAGTTCCATTCCCTTATCAAAACTTACATCAATTACAGGACCAATGACCTGTGATATTTTACCTTTTGTATTCGACATTTAAGCGTCTTTTAGAAATTAAAATCTCAATTTTGGGTGCAAATATATGGCTTTTATATCAAAGAGATAGCTCTTGAGAAATATTTTTTGAAAAGATATTGAAATCATTCGAAAAAAGAAAAGAGAAGTAAGTGTTTTTAACTGAAAAAATCAGTGTTATTTACTATTCTTCAGGTTCTTCCCAATTAAATATTTTACAGGTAAATAAGACAATACTACACTCAATGCAGACACCAAAAAGACAATAAGCGCTCCATCTTTCCATGAAATTTTCATTGGGAAAGGCTCACCTCCAGAATTTGGCATGGTAATCAAATCAAATTCTATTTGAAGAATACAGACTAAATAGCCAAGAGAAACACCAATAACAATACCCTTTGCAGCAATAAGTAACCCTTCATAGAAAAATATTCTGAACAAAAAGTGTTCGTTTGCTCCAAAACTCATCATCGTTTTTATATCCCCTAGTTTCTCTACAAAGAGCATTGTCAAAGACGCCACTAAGTTAAACGCTGCCAGAATGAAAATGAAAAGTAAAATTATCATGACAATCACTTTCTCTGACTTACTTGTTTGATAAACCAATTCGTTTTTCTCATAACTCGTTTTTACAATAAAGTCTGAACCAACTAATTGTTGAATTTTTGCTTTTAGAAGTTCTTTATCGATGCCGTTTTGTCCATCTATGTAAACCGAAGAAATTTGATTTTTGTATTTCAATAATTCCTTAGCCAGAGAAATCGGAACAATAAAACTCGTAGCGTTCACCTCTTTATTATAATTCATCCGTCCTGCGACCTTAATAATTTTAGAACGAAAAGGACTTTTTCCGAAGCGGATTTTAATTTTTCTTTTTGGAACATAGCAAACGAGGGACTCAAAGCCATAAGATTCTGGTATAAAACCATCCAAATTATCTAAAAGTGTCGCTCCAATAATACCAAACTGCTGATCTTCATTTTCAAGAACAGATTTACCATCTATCATGTGACTTGTCATGTTTGACATTGCTAAAAACGAAGAATCAACTCCAATCAAATTTGCATTTACCCATTTCTTTTCATGTTTGAGAATAACTACCTCTTCAATAGCTCTGGAAATAGACTTAACTTCATCTAAGGAAGAAAGTCCGTTGAAATCAATTCGGTTTTCAGTAAATGTTTTCCCTTTTTTTACGTGAATGGTTATGTCAGCATCGAATTCTGAATAAAGCTGCTCTATCATCGATTCAATTCCGTTAAAAGCTGACAGCAAGATAATCATGGCCGCAGTAATCGCCGCAATTCCGACAA
>Ga0316209_1001679_pt1 | contig 21252 bp, 17 predicted proteins | sample 6monopyrite_MG_FD_204945 | JGI IMG/M metagenome (GOLD analysis project Ga0316209, IMG submission 204945) | Microbial mat bacterial communities from mineral coupon in-situ incubated in ocean water Damariscotta River, Maine, United States -... | ecosystem: Environmental > Aquatic > Marine >...
CATACGCTTGGAAGTTACCAAAATACTTGGTGATCGCTGCTGTCAATGTCGTCTTGCCGTGGTCAACGTGGCCGATTGTGCCGATGTTAACGTGCGGTTTATTACGTTCAAACTTTGCCTTAGCCATGATGGCCTCCTTAGGTAGTCGTATTTATGGGGGCGGGCGCGCCCGAAGGCGCACCACAGATTAAGCGAATTTCTTTTGGATCTCGTCAGAGATGTTCTGCGGAACCGGCTCGTAGTGGTCAAACTGCATCGAGAAGTTCGCACGGCCCGAAGACATGGACCGCAGCGTGTTGATGTAGCCGAACATATTTGCCAGCGGCACCATTGCTTCAATTGCAATGGACACACCGCGGGTGTCTTGACCCTGCACTTGGCCCCGACGTGATGTCAGGTCACCGATGATACCACCGGTGTGCTCTTCGGGTGTGATCACTTCAACCTTCATGATCGGCTCGAGCAATTTGGCCCCAGCTTTACGCATCCCTTCACGCATACACATACGTGCTGCGATCTCGAAGGCCATGATGGACGAGTCGACGTCGTGGTATTTACCGTCAAGCAGTTCCACTTTGAAGTCGATCACAGGGAAGCCGGCCAAAGGACCGTTATCCATGACAGAGCGGATGCCCTTTTCAACGCCAGGAATGAATTCCTTTGGAACAGACCCGCCAACAACTTTGGTGTCGAACGAGAAACCCTCGCCCGGCTCTGTTGGCATGATGGAGAGTTTTACCTCACCAAACTGACCGGAACCACCCGACTGTTTCTTGTGCGTATAAGTATGCTCGACGGCGTGACCGATGGTCTCGCGGTAGGCCACTTGTGGTGCACCGATGTTCGCCTCGACCTTGAATTCGCGCTTCATGCGGTCAACAAGGATGTCGAGGTGAAGTTCGCCCATGCCCTTCATGATGGTCTGACCGGATTCGATGTCAGTTTCCACGCGGAAGGACGGATCTTCGGCCGAGAGACGCTGAAGCGCGAGGCTCATCTTCTCTTGGTCGCCCTTGGTTTTAGGCTCGATCGCGATCTCGATCACAGGTTCCGGGAAGGTCATTGTTTCCAAGACCACAGGATCCTGCGGGTTGCACAGCGTGTCACCGGTTGTCGTATTTTTCAGGCCACCCAACGCAATGATGTCGCCAGCGAAGGCCTCAGAGATTTCTTCACGGTCGTTGGAGTGCATCATCATCATACGACCAACACGTTCTTTACCACCTTTGGTGGAGTTGATCATGTTGTCGCCCTTGGACAAAACACCCGAATAAATCCGTGTAAATGTCAGGGTGCCCACAAACGGGTCATTCATGACTTTGAACGCAAGGCCAGAGAACGCCATCTCATCGTCAGCACGACGTGGGATGTTACGTGTTTCTGTCTCGTCGCCCGGCTTAAAGCCCATGTAGTCGATCACGTCGAGCGGGCTCGGCAGGTAGTCGACAACAGCGTTAAGCAGCGGCTGAACGCCTTTGTTCTTGAAAGCAGAGCCACCAAGAACGGGAACGAACGACAGCGACAGACATGCCTTGCGGATCAGCGAGCGCAGTGTTTTCACATCTGGCTCATTGCCGTCAAGGTAGGCTTCCATTGCATCGTCGTCTTGCTCGACGGCCGCTTCGATCAGCTTTTCACGGCCAGCGTCAGCCTGCGCTTTCAAGCTATCACGGATCGGTGCTTTGACCCAAGACGCGCCAAGGTCATCGCCTTCCCACAACCATTCTTCCATGGTGACGAGATCAACAAGGCCTTCAAGCTCTGTTTCGGCGCCGATCGGGAAGGAAACAGGAATAGCGCGCGCGCCGGTCCGGTCCTCGACCATATCAACACATTTCTGGAAGTCAGCGCCGATTTTGTCCATCTTGTTGACAAAAACCATGCGCGGAACTTTATACCGGTCGGCCTGACGCCAAACGGTTTCTGTCTGCGGCTCGACACCGGCGTTGGCGTCAAGAACAACAATCGCGCCATCAAGAACAGCCAACGAACGCTCGACTTCGATTGTGAAGTCAACGTGGCCGGGTGTGTCGATGATGTTCATGCGGTGCTTGAGCGAGTCGGGCTCTGCGCCGTTTTCTGTGCGCTCCCAGAACGTGGTTGTCGCAGCAGAGGTGATCGTGATGCCACGCTCTTGCTCTTGCTCCATCCAGTCCATGGTTGCAGCACCATCGTGCACTTCGCCGATGTTGTGTGATTTACCTGTGTAATACAGGATCCGCTCGGAACAGGTGGTCTTACCCGCATCAATATGCGCAATAATACCAAAGTTCCGGTAGCGTTCGAGGGGATAGTCGCGTGCCATATCAGGTGCTTCCTATTACCAGCGGTAGTGGCTGAATGCTTTGTTTGCATCGGCCATTTTGTGAGTATCTTCACGCTTTTTAACGGCTGTGCCACGGCCATTGACCGCATCCATCAGCTCGCCAGCAAGGCGTTCTTCCATGGTGTTTTCATTGCGCTTTTTCGCAGCAGCGATCAACCAACGGATGGCCAATGCTTCGCGGCGCTCGGGGCGGACTTCAACGGGGACCTGATAGGTCGCACCACCGACGCGGCGCGAACGCACTTCGACGGATGGCTTGATCAACTCGAGGCTCTCGTGGAAGACTTCCATAGGGGACTTCTTCAGTTTTGCTTCAACGCGATCAAATGCGTTATAAACGATACGTTCGGCGACGGCTTTTTTGCCATCGACCATAAGGTTGTTCATGAACTTAGTCAGAACAAGATCACCAAACTTTGCATCTGGCAGTACAGCGCGTTTTTCAGCGGCGTGACGACGTGACATATCTTGTATTCCTTACTTAGGACGCTTGGCGCCGTACTTCGAGCGACGCTGCTTACGATCTTTGACGCCTTGCGTGTCAAGAACACCGCGCAGGATGTGGTAACGCACACCTGGAAGGTCTTTTACGCGGCCGCCACGGATCAGAACCACGGAGTGTTCCTGAAGGTTGTGGCTTTCGCCCGGGATGTAAGAAATGACTTCAAAGCCGTTGGTCAGGCGCACTTTGGCAACCTTACGCATCGCGGAGTTTGGTTTCTTTGGTGTCGTTGTATAAACGCGTGTGCAAACACCGCGTTTCTGAGGGCAACCCTCAAGGTGCAGCGACTTGGATTTGTTGACTTTTGGCTGGCGCGGTTTGCGGATCAGCTGCTGAATCGTTGGCATCGTTTGATGTTCCCATCTATTCACTTGGTGGTGCAGGCCAAGCGCGGCCTGCGGGGTTAATTCGTTATGCAAAACGCCGGTCGCGTTGCACGTATCTGGTCGCCATAGGCACAAAACAAAAATTCCGCAGTCAATCCCTTACCGGAGGATTGGTGCGGTGGGTCTACAGAGGAACAAGACGGTATGTGTCCGGTTCTTGACCACTTCAGCTTTGATAACGGGACAAATGGGGGAAACCCCCAAGCCCGGATGAGCGGCGTATAGGTCTGTTCGTTTGTCGTGTCAACAGGACCCGTGGTCTTGCCGCTTGCATTGCGGGCGGTTTCTTTCGCATAACAAAACCGCAGCACGAAAGGGCCGACAGATGATGCAAGCGATTGGACTATGCCGGTTTTCCTATCCTGCCTTGGGCGGGTTTCAGATCAAACATGACACGACCGAGGACCGGATTGCGTTTTTATACGCCGAGGCCCGTTTAGAGGAACGGTTCCGGTTGTTTGAACATATAGCCCTGCCCTGTTTGCGCGCCCAGACCAATGAGAATTGGGAGATGATAATTGTCATCGGGGACAGCCTGCCAAAAGTGCACGCCGACCGCCTGCGTGACCTTGTGAGCGCCATGCCGCAGATCACGATCCAAGTGCACGAGCCCCGCCCGCAGCGCGAGATCATGAAGGAAATCCTGAATGGCGCGCGCAAGGATCCGTCGCAACCCTGTTTGCAGTTTCGCTATGACGATGACGATGCGGTGGCGGTTGATTTCATTGCCCGCCTGCGCGAGGCGGCTGATGATTGCGCGGGGCTGAACGCACGGCATCATGTGGTCGGCTATGACTGGAGCGTGGGCTATGCTGCGCAGTTCAGCGAGCAGGGGGTCGTTGCCCAACAGGTGCAGTATAAGCAGTATGTTGCCGCGTTAGGGGTGCATATTCGTGGCGGGTCAAAGTTTACCATTATGAATTTCGCCCATACCAAGCTGGATCAATTCATGCCGGTGGTGAATTTTGCCGACAGCCCGATGTGGATTGAATCGCACAACGGCTTCAACGATTCGCGCGCCAGTCAGAAACGGCATATTCCCTTTGCGCCGCTGACCGATGCACAGGTTGGCATTTTCAAGGATCGCTTCGCGATCAATGCGGGGCAGATTGTGACAGCTTTCGCAGGCGTTTCGCCGCCACCTGCTCGCGGTATAGGGTGAACATTCCGGTGGCCACGACGATGAACGCGCCCAGCAGCGTGATGTTGCGCGGCCAGTCGCCGAACACAAGGTAGCCAAGGATCAGCGCGGCGATCAGGCTAGAGTAACGGAACTGTGCTACAAAGCCCAACTCTCCCAAGCGCATCGCCGCGACGGAAAACACATAGCCGAACACCACAAAGGCCGCAGAGCCCAGCAAGAGTAATCCTGCGTTGAGGTCAACCGGTGTCCAGGCTTGCGTCGCTGTGACCACAGCCCCCGTCAGCATCACAAAGAAGGCCGCGACCAGAGCCACAAAAACCGACGGCACGCGCCGCGACATACGCCGCACCACAAGGTCGCGCACCGTCACGCAGACCACCGCCAAGAGCGCGTAGGTGCTATAGATGTTGAAGCCGTCACTGCCCGGTTGCACGATCAACATGACACCGGCAAAGCCGATGACAATCGCCAGCACCCGCCGCCAGCCCAAGGCTTCGCGCAGGAAGAGTGCACCACCCAGTGCGACGGTCAGCGGCAGGGCTTGCAAGATGGCGCTGGCGTTGGCGATCGGCATGTTGAACAGCGCGGTGATAAAGAAATAAGCGCCGCCAACTTCGGCGGCGGCCCGCAGCAGGATCATCCCCCAATCGCGTTTTGATTGTCTGAAATCCAACTGGCGCAAAAGATACGCCAAGATCACGAGGCAGATCACCGTCACGACGCCGCGCACAAACAAGGCTTGGAACAGCGGGATTTCGCCCGCCAGCCCCTTCATGAAGGCATCGTTGATGGTGAAAGCCACCATCGAGCCCACCATCAGGGCCGCGCCGCGCATGTTGTCGGAAATTTGCATCATTCGACATCGCTAGCAGCGGTTGCGGATAGACGCCAGAGGCCTTGCGTGATTGTCTGGCGGCATGACAGAGAGCCAGCGATTTCTTGTAGCGACCGGAATGCGCGATGAAGGACCATTCATCGTGGAATGGGTCTGTTGGTATCGGATGTTGGGCTTTGAGGTTTTGGTTGCGACCAATGATTGCACCGATCATTCGGTGGCTCTTTTGGAGGCGTTCCAAGACGCCGGTTGGTTGACCCATGCGCCGCACAAACCACGCAAGGACCAGCCACCGCAAAAATCCGCGCTGCGCAAGATTATCACCCATCCGCTGACAGCCCAAGTCGACTGGACGTTGATCTGTGATGTGGATGAATTTCTGGTGCTGCATCAACACGAGAGCATTGCCGGATTGATCGGTCCCGCGCCGCATGACTTTATGGCGATGGTTTTCAATTGGAAATGCTTTGGGCACGGCGAATGGGACCGGTATCAGGACGGCATCGTGCACCGCCAATTTCGCCGCTGCGGGATGGGGCATTTGCCGATGAACCGGCCATTCAAGACCCTGTTGCGCAATCCAACGGAGTGGAACCGGCTGGGCGCGCATTTCCCGCATGGGTTTCGCGGTGATTGGGCCGCACACGATAGCCGTGTCGTGACCCCTAGCGGCACACCCCTGCCCCAGTTCAACGACCCTGAAAAGCACCCGATCCGGTTTCTGGAGAAAGAGCAGATCGACCATGAGACCGCCCAGATGAATCACTACATCATCCGCGCCAAGGAAAGCTACGATCATAAGCGCGACATCCTGACTGCGGCGGGATTCAAGGTGCGATATACCGACGAATTTTATAACCGCTACAACAGGAACGGGATGCGTGATGTGACGGCAGCGCGGTTTCAGGACCGGTTTGCCGCCATGCACGCACAGGCCTTGGAGCTACCGGAGGTGCTGCGCCTGCACCATATTTGTTGCGCAGAATATGTGGTGCGCATGGCCCGTAAACGTGGCGAGGATCCCGAGGCAGACCCACGTTATCTGCGCCATATGAAGATCGCAAATCGCGTCGCGAGCAACCGCACCCCGTAACGCAAAAGGCCCCCGATTTTCACCGGGGGCCTTTTGATTTCAAGCGGCTAAGACTTACGCGTCGCGGCTCTCGGAGGTGTCCGAGAAGACGTTGTCGTAGTTGTCGGCGCCGACAACATCAGGGGCCTGAACCGGTGCAGCAAGAGCTGCGGCCTTTTCTGCCTCGATGCGGCGCGTTTCAACCACAACGCTGTCACGACCGGCTGCGATTTTGCGCATCTGGCTTGTGGCACCGCCTGTGCCCGCAGGGATCAAACGACCCACGATGACGTTCTCTTTGAGGCCAACCAGTTTGTCGCGCTTACCCTGCACGGATGCTTCGGTCAGCACGCGGGTTGTCTCTTGGAACGACGCCGCAGAGATGAACGAACGGGTCTGCAGGCTGGCTTTGGTGATGCCCAACAAGATAGGCTCGCCTGTTGCAGGACGATCGCCGCGTGCGATTGCCTTTGCGTTGGCTTCATCAAATTCGGCCTTATCGACGTTCTCGCCCTTCAGCAGAACCGTGTCACCGCTGTCCTGAATTTCCCATTTCTGGAGCATCTGACGCACGATAACCTCGATGTGCTTGTCGTTGATCTTTACGCCCTGCAGACGGTAAACGTCTTGCACTTCGTCGATCATATAGTCCGCAAGCGCCTCGACACCCATAACCGCAAGAATATCGTGCGGAGCAGGGTTACCGTCCATGATATAATCACCTTTCTGGACGAAGTCACCTTCGACGACAGGAATGTGCTTACCTTTTGGCACCATGTATTCGACCTTGATATCCGCATCATCTGTGGATTCAATCGCGATACGACGCTTGTTTTTGTAGTCCTTGCCAAAGCGCACATAACCATCGATTTCGGCGATGATGGCGTGGTCTTTCGGACGACGCGCCTCGAACAATTCGGCCACCCGTGGCAAACCACCGGTGATGTCCTTGGTCTTGGCGCCTTCACGCGGAATACGCGCAATAACGTCGCCGGCTTTGACGTCTTGGCCGTCTTCGACCGACAGAACCGCATCCACGGACATGCCGTAGGATACTGGATTGCCGTCGTCTTTGAGGACCACTTCGCCGTCTGGACCGTTGACGATGATCTTAGGCGCAAGTTCGTTGCCTTTTGGTGCCGCACGCCAGTCGGACACGATGCGCTGGGTCATGCCCGTTGCATCATCTGTGTCTTCACGCAGCGCGATACCGTTGATCAGGTCGACATACTTTGCCACACCGGCCTTTTCGGCGATGATCGGCAATGTATAGGGATCCCATTCAAACAGCTTATCGCCGCGCAGGATTTTGACGCCATCTTTCGGGAATACCTTGGAGCCGTAACCAACCTTGTGGTTGGCAAGCTCTTCGCCATTCTCGCCCAGAATTGTCAGGGTCATGTTCCGGCCCATGACGACGTTTTCGCCCGCTTCGTTTTCAAGCAGAACTGCGTTGTCAAAGCGGATTTCGCCCGACTGGGAAGCCTCAAGGAACGACTGCTGGCCACCTTGGGCAACACCACCAATGTGGAACGTCCGCATTGTCAGCTGTGTACCAGGTTCACCGATCGACTGTGCGGCGATAATACCGACCGCTTCACCGATGTTGACCCGCGTGCCACGTGCAAGGTCACGACCGTAGCACATCGCGCAAACGCCGTCTTCAGCTTCACAGGTCAGCGGGCTGCGGATACGCATTTTCGCAACAGCGGCAACGTCGATCAGATCAGCAGTGCGCTCGTCGATCAATTCGCCCGCAGAGACGATCACTTCGTCGGTGCCCGGCTTGACGACATCGTCAGCAGAGACCCGACCAAGCACACGCTCGGCCAAAGATGAGACAACCTCACCATCGTTCACGGCGGCCTCGGCTGTGATCGCACGTTCGGTGCCACAGTCGATTTCGCGCACGATGCAGTCTTGTGCCACGTCAACCAGACGACGTGTCAGATAACCGGAGTTCGCTGTTTTCAGCGCGGTATCGGACAGACCCTTACGGGCGCCGTGTGTCGAGTTGAAGTATTCAAGAACGGTCAGACCTTCCTTAAAGTTCGAGATGATCGGTGTTTCGATGATTTCGCCGTTCGGCTTGGCCATCAGACCGCGCATCCCGCCCAACTGTTTCATCTGTGTGACCGAGCCACGCGCACCGGAGTGTGCCATCATGTAAACCGAGTTTGGTTCACCTTCAGCGCCATCCGCAAGTTTCGGCGTGGTCGAAATAGTGGTCATCATCGCGTCGGTGACTTTGTCGTTGCACTTGGACCATGCATCGACAACTTTGTTATATTTCTCGCCTTGAGTGATCAGGCCGTCCATATATTGTTGTTCAAAGTCCTTGACCTGCTCGCGGGTTTCTTCAACCAGCGGCCATTTGGTGTCAGGCACAACCATGTCGTCCTTACCAAACGAGATGCCCGCTTTGAACGCTTCGCGGAAGCCCATTGTCATGATCTGGTCACAGAAGATGACAGACTCTTTCTGGCCACAATACCGGTAAACGGTGTCAATGATCTGCTGCACTTCTTTCTTGCGCAGCAAGCGGTTGACCAGCGCAAAAGGCGCCTTTGTGTTCAGCGGCAAAAGCGCGCCCAAACGCAAACGACCCGGTGTGGTCTCGAAGCGGGTCATCACTTCGTTACCTTCACCATCGATCTGCATCATGCGGGCCTGGATTTTGGCGTGCAGGTGAACTTCACCCGCAGTCAAAGCGTGCTCGACCTCTTCGATGTTCGAGAACGCCATGCCCTCACCTTTCATGCCATCACGCATGATCGTGGTGTAGTAGAGGCCCAAAATCATATCCTGTGACGGCACGATAATTGGCGCGCCGTTTGCAGGCGACAACACGTTGTTTGTCGACATCATCAGAACGCGGGCTTCAAGCTGTGCTTCCAAAGACAGCGGCACGTGAACCGCCATTTGGTCGCCGTCAAAGTCAGCGTTAAACGCGGAACAAACCAGCGGGTGCAGCTGGATTGCCTTGCCTTCGATCAGGACCGGTTCAAACGCCTGAATGCCAAGACGGTGCAGCGTTGGCGCACGGTTCAGCATGACGGGGTGTTCGCGGATGACTTCATCCAAGATATCCCAAACCTCTGGGCGCTCTTTTTCGACCAGTTTCTTGGCTTGCTTGACGGTAGATGACAGGCCTTTTGCTTCAAGACGCGAGTAGATGAACGGCTTGAACAGCTCGAGAGCCATTTTCTTGGGAAGACCGCACTGGTGCAGTTTCAGCTCTGGGCCGGTCACAATGACGGAACGACCAGAGAAGTCGACGCGCTTGCCCAAAAGGTTTTGACGGAAGCGGCCCTGCTTGCCCTTGAGCATATCGGACAGGGATTTCAACGGACGCTTGTTGGCACCCGTGATGACACGACCACGACGGCCGTTGTCAAACAGCGCATCAACAGATTCCTGCAACATCCGCTTTTCGTTACGCACGATGATGTCAGGTGCGCGCAGTTCGATCAGACGCTTGAGACGGTTGTTGCGGTTGATCACGCGGCGATACAGGTCGTTGAGGTCGGAGGTCGCGAAACGACCGCCATCCAGTGGGACAAGCGGGCGCAATTCTGGCGGGATCACGGGGATCACGGTCAGAACCATCCACTCCGGGCGGTTGCCGGATTCGATAAAGCTTTCGACGATCTTCAAGCGCTTGATAATCTTCTTTGGCTTCAATTCGCCGGTTGCTTCCTTAAGGTCAGCGCGCAGGGTTTCTGCTTCGCCTTCAAGGTCGATCAAAGACAGCATCTCGCGGATCGCTTCGGCGCCGATATTGGCTTGGAATGCATCCATGCCGTAGACGTCTTGCGCGTTGTAGAACTCTTCCTCGGTCATCAACTGGCCGTAGGTCAGGTCGGTCAGACCCGGTTCGATCACGACGTAGTTTTCAAAGTAGAGAATACGCTCAAGGTCGCGCAATGTCATGTCCAACATCAGGCCGATGCGCGATGGCAGGGACTTGAGGAACCAGATGTGCGCAACTGGTGCAGCAAGTTCGATGTGGCCCATCCGCTCGCGGCGCACTTTTTGCAGTGTGACTTCAACGCCGCATTTCTCGCAGACAACGCCGCGATATTTCATGCGCTTATATTTACCGCACAGGCATTCGTAATCTTTGATCGGGCCAAAGATACGCGCGCAGAACAGGCCGTCACGCTCTGGCTTGAACGTGCGGTAGTTGATGGTTTCCGGCTTTTTGATCTCGCCGAAGGACCATGAAAGGATCCGTTCCGGTGAGGCCAAAGAGACCTTGATTTCGTCAAATGTTTTCGCCGGTGTGAGCGGGTTAAACGGATTGTTTGTCAGTTCCTGGTTCATCTTCAATTCCTTGAATTGGGGTGCGTTAAAAGGTGGGGGGAGTAAGGGTTGATGCCCTTACTCCTCTTCCTCCGCATCCAGGAGTTCCATGTTGAGGCCGAGGCCCCGGACTTCTTTCACAAGCACGTTGAACGACTCTGGGACGCCTGCCTCAAAGTTGTCTTCGCCTTTGACGATGCTTTCATAGACCTTGGTGCGGCCTGCAACGTCATCGGATTTGACAGTCAGCATCTCTTGCAGCGTGTAAGCCGCGCCATATGCTTCCAGTGCCCAGACTTCCATTTCCCCGAAACGCTGACCACCGAACTGGGCTTTACCACCCAGCGGCTGTTGCGTGACCAAGGAGTATGGTCCTGTGGAACGTGCGTGGATTTTGTCGTCCACGAGGTGGTGCAGCTTGAGCAGGTATTTGATCCCGACAGTCACCTTACGGCTGAACTGTTCGCCGGTGCGACCGTCAAACAGGACGGACTGACCAGAGGTATCAAAACCAGCACGACGCAAGCTGTCGTTCACGTCTGCTTCTTTTGCGCCATCAAAGACAGGTGTTGCGATTGGCACGCCGCCTGTGACGTTGCCCGCGCTTTCGACCACTTCGGCCTCTGTCATGTCGGCAATGCCTTCGTCATAGACATCATCGCCATAAACGATGCGCATTGCGTCCCGCACAGGTGTCAGATCGCCAGAGCGACGGTATTCACCAAGCGCGTCAGCAATCTGGTTACCAAGACCGCGCGCGGCCCAACCCATGTGACATTCAAGGATCTGACCAACGTTCATCCGTGACGGCACACCGAGCGGGTTCAGACAGAAGTCGACCGGTGTTCCGTCCGCAAGGAACGGCATGTCTTCCATGGGCACAACCTTGGAAATAACACCTTTGTTGCCGTGACGACCCGCCATTTTGTCACCGGGCTGAAGCTTGCGCTTCACCGCGACAAAGACTTTGACCATCTTCATCACGCCTGGTGGCAGATCATCGCCGCGACGCACTTTTTCCACTTTGTCTTCAAAACGGGCATCCATCGCACGCTTCTGGATTTCGTATTGCTCGTTCATCGCCTCGACGATCTGTGCGTCAGCTTCGTCTTTCAACGCAAACTGCCACCACAAGCCGCGCGACACTTCTGACAGGGCTTCTTCGGTGATCTCGGAGTTGGATTTGAAGCCTTTCGGCCCCTTCACTGCGATTTTACCCAAGATTGTGGTCTTGAGACGCGCATAGATGTTGCGGTCGAGGATGACCAACTCGTCGTCACGGTCACGTGCCAGACGCTCGACTTCTTCACGCTCGATCTGAAGCGCGCGTTCGTCTTTTTCAACGCCGTGGCGGTTGAAAACGCGGACTTCGACGACCGTGCCGAAATCACCCGGTGGCAGGCGCAAGGATGTGTCGCGCACATCGGATGCCTTTTCACCAAAGATGGCGCGCAGAAGTTTTTCTTCCGGTGTCATCGGGCTTTCGCCTTTTGGTGTGATCTTGCCAACAAGAATGTCTGCCGGGCCCACTTCGGCACCGATATAGACGATCCCTGCTTCGTCGAGATTGCGCAGGGCTTCCTCGCCGACGTTGGGGATATCACGTGTGATTTCCTCTGGCCCAAGCTTGGTGTCACGTGCGGCAACTTCGAATTCATCGATGTGGATCGAGGTGAAAACGTCGTCGCGCGTGATGCGCTCGGAGATCAGGATACTGTCTTCGTAGTTATAGCCATTCCAAGGCATAAACGCGACGACCACGTTTTTACCCAGCGCCAATTCACCAATATCGGTGGATGGACCGTCGGCAATGACCTCGCCTTTTAGGACCGTATCGCCAACTTTCACCAAGGGACGCTGGTTGATGCAGGTGTTCTGGTTGGAGCGCTGGAATTTACGCATCCGGTAGATGTCGACGCCAGCATCACCCATTTCAAGGTCATGGGTGGCGCGGATCACGATACGCTGCGCATCAACCTGGTCGATGATACCCTGGCGTTTCGCCATGATCGCGGCACCACTGTCGCGGGCCACAACTTCTTCGATACCGGTGCCCACAAGTGGGGCCTCGGCCTGCAGAAGTGGCACCGCCTGACGCATCATGTTCGAGCCCATCAAGGCCCGGTTCGCGTCATCGTTTTCCAAGAACGGGATCAAGGATGCGGCAACAGAGACCAGCTGCTTTGGCGACACGTCGATCAGGTCGACATTCTCGCGTGGGGCAAGTGTGTAGTCGCCGTTCTTACGGGTCGAGACCAGCTCGTTCCCGAATGACCCGTCGTCGTTCATGTTCGCGTTGGCCTGCGCCACAGTGTGCCGCATTTCCTCGGTCGCCGACATGTATTGCACGTCGTCGGTGACCTTGCCGTCCACAACCTTGCGATAAGGTGTTTCGATAAAGCCGTATTTGTTCACGCGGGCAAATGTCGCCAGCGAGTTGATCAGACCAATGTTTGGACCTTCGGGTGTTTCAATCGGACACATGCGACCGTAGTGGGTCGGGTGCACGTCGCGCACCTCGAAGCCGGCGCGCTCGCGGGTCAAACCACCTGGGCCCAATGCAGAAAGACGACGCTTGTGCGTGACTTCCGACAGGGGGTTGGTTTGGTCCATGAACTGCGACAGCTGCGAAGAGCCGAAGAATTCACGCACAGCCGCCGCCGCAGGTTTTGCGTTGATCAGGTCTTGCGGCATCACGGTGTCGATTTCGACGCTAGACATGCGTTCCTTGATCGCGCGCTCCATGCGCAGCAGGCCAACACGGTATTGGTTTTCCATCAGCTCGCCCACGGACCGGACGCGGCGGTTTCCAAGGTGGTCGATATCGTCGATATCGCCCTTGCCGTCGCGCAGTTCAACCAGCGCCTTGATGCACGAAACGATGTCTTCACGGCGCAGGGTGCGGATCGTGTCATCGGCATCCAGATCAAGACGCATGTTCATTTTCACGCGCCCGACAGCGGACAGGTCATAGCGTTCGCTATCAAAGAACAAGGTGTCGAACAGGCCTGCAGCCGCATCAACGGTTGGTGGCTCGCCCGGACGCATCACGCGGTAGATATCCATCAGCGCGGTTTCGCGGTTCAGGTTTTTGTCAGCCGCCATTGTGTTGCGCATATAGCCGCCCACATTGACGTTATCGATGTCGAGCACGGGAATTGATGTGATGCCCGCATCAACCAATTCACGCAATGTGCCGCCGATCACTTCGCCGGCTTTGTCCATCTCGAGCGTCAACTCATCACCAGCCTCGACGTAAATCGCGCCGGTTTCCTCGTTGATGATGTCGCGCGCGACGAATTTGCCGACGATGTCGTTGAACGGCACCAAAAGATCGGTGACGCTGCCTTCGTCGATCAATTTCTTGACCGCGCGAGGCGTTACTTTTTCGCCCGCTTTGGCGATCACTTCGCCGGTGGCCGCGTCAACAAGATCGGACAACGGACGTGTGCCGCGCACCCGCTGTGGGAAGAACTTGGTGGTCCAGGCATCGCCCTTTTTGTCGAGGTTGAAATCGACGGTGTTGTAATAGGCATTCATGATGCCTTCCTGGTCCAGACCCAGCGCATAAAGCAGCGTGGTCACAGGCAATTTGCGGCGACGGTCGATCCGGCAGAACACAAGGTCCTTGGCGTCGAATTCGAAATCGAGCCAAGAGCCGCGATAAGGAATGATCCGGCAAGCGAACAGCAGCTTGCCAGAGGAATGGGTCTTGCCCTTGTCGTGGTCAAAGAACACGCCGGGGGAGCGGTGCATCTGGGACACGATTACGCGCTCGGTGCCATTGACGACAAAGGTGCCGTTTGGCGTCATCAGGGGCATGTCACCCATAAAGACGTCTTGCTCTTTGATGTCTTTCACAGACTTGTTGCCTGTATCATCGTCCACATCAAACACGATCAGACGCAGCGTGACCTTGAGCGGAGCGCTATAAGTCATGTCGCGCTGCATACACTCTTCAACGTCATATTTCGGCTTTTCCAGCTCGTATTTTACGAACTCGAGAACAGCGGATTCGTTGAAATCCTTGATCGGGAATACCGACTGAAAGACACCTTTGATGCCTTCGCCGTCCAATGGGATCGGGCTGTCGCCGGACCGCAAGAACAGGTCATAGGAAGATTTCTGAACCTCGATGAGGTTCGGCATTTCAAGAACTTCACGGATTTTTCCGTAGTACTTACGCAGGCGTTTCTGACCGAGGAAGGACTGAGCCATGTGTAATGTCACCTTATATTTGTCTATCCGAATCTGACGTCGCCCGGGCCGCGACGGCACACTCATTTGACCGGGGGTTTCATGTCTATTCGTGGCAACCGTCCCACCGGTGCCTCCCGACATTTGAAACCTACCCAAGACGGATGTTTACTAAAACAGCCTTCTAAGACAGGTTTGGCTGGGCGCACAAAAGCGCACCCAGCCTAGTTTTGCAGGTCGATCAGACCCAAAGTAGAGATGGCTTAGGCCAGCTCGACCTCTGCGCCAACTGCTTCCAGCTTGGCTTTGACTTCTTCAGCTTCTGCTTTGGAAGCGCCTTCTTTGATTTTGCCACCGGCTTCAACCAAGTCTTTTGCTTCTTTCAGGCCAAGACCTGTGATCGCGCGGACTTCTTTGATGACGTTGATTTTGGACGCGCCTGCATTCTTGAGAACGACGTCGAATTCTGTCTTCTCTTCAGCAGCTTCGCCACCAGCAGCCGGACCGGCCATCATGACAGCGCCACCAGCAGCAGGCTCGATGCCATACTCATCCTTGAGGATCGTTTTCAGTTCTTGTGCTTCCAGAAGTGTCAAACCAACAATCTGTTCTGCGAGGTTCTTAAGATCAGCCATTATACTGTCTCCATTCGATATTAATGTGTTCCAACGTCGGCAAAATTAGCCCAGTCGGATAGTCTGGTTGCTTTATGCAGCCTTCTCTTCGATGGTCGAGAGAATGCTCGCGATGTTGGAAGCAGGCGCGCCAATGGCCCCGGCGATGTTCGAGCCCGGTGCACCGATACAACCCACGATAGAAGCAATAAGCTCCTCGCGGCTTGGCATCTGTGCCACGGCTTTCACACCAGCGACGTCCAGTGCCGTATCACCCATTGCACCACCAAGAATAACGAGTTTGTCGTTTTTCTTGGCATATGCATCGACGACCTTCGCAGCAGCGACAGGGTCTTCGGAATAGGCGAGAACGGTCATGCCGTCGAGGTATTCAGCAATGCTTGCGCATGGCTTACCCTCAAGGGCGATTTTGGCGAGCTTGTTCTTGGCAACGCGGACGGACCCACCCGCTTCGGACATTTGTCCACGCAGGTCCTGCATTTCGGCAACTGTCATACCCTCGTAGTGGCTAACCACAACGACGCCAGAGCTTTCAAAGATTTGGCCAAGATCGCTGACCAACTGTTCTTTTTGTGCTCTATCCACAGTTTCACTCCAAATTTGGGGGTTACCCCCGGCTCAATTTTGCCGGACAGCGAGCCATCCGACATTTCGGGTCCGTTATTACGGGTGAGCCAAGGATGCTGAGGAGAGCCTCGCAAATCTTGTCAAATCCCGTCTCAGGCAGGAATTAATGACCTTTTAAGGGGCCAACCCACCATCTTGGACGAAACAAAACAGCGCGCGACGAATCGCACGCTGGCTTGTGAGGGTTGATATAGAGTCTCGCGACGCAGATGTGAAGGCCTTGCGGGCGAATTCTGCACGACCCCACAAAAACGGGGTGCGGCAAGAAAAAAGGGCCGCCCGATGGACAGCCCCTTTTAAGACTTGATGACAGGGAAACCCCTGATTTTAGCTTAGTTGCCTGTCGCGTTTGCGATATCAACAGAAACGCCCGGGCCCATTGTCGAAGATACGGCGATCTTCTTCATGTAGGTGCCTTTTGCGCCTGTTGGACGGGCTTTTTGCACAGCGTCAACAAAAGCCAGAACATTCTCTTCGATCTGCTGTGCAGTGAAGGATGCCTTGCCGATGCCCGCGTGAACAACGCCAGCTTTTTCAGCTTTGAACTGAACCTGACCGCCTTTTGCCGCTTCAACAGCCGCTTTGACATCCATGGTCACCGTGCCAACACGCGGGTTTGGCATCAGGTTGCGTGGACCCAGAACCTTACCAAGACGACCGACAACGGCCATCATATCAGGTGTCGCGATGCAACGATCAAAGTCGATTGTGCCGCCTTGCACGATTTCCATCAGGTCCTCGGCACCGACGATGTCTGCACCCGCAGCTTTTGCTTCGTCAGCCTTGTCGCCGCGTGCAAACACAGCAACGCGAACAGTTTTACCAGTGCCGTGTGGCAGGTTAACCGTGCCGCGCACCATCTGGTCGGCGTGACGTGGGTCAACACCCAGTTGCAGCGAAATTTCGACAGTCTCGTCGAATTTTGCCTTTGCGTTGTCTTTGACCAAAGCAACCGCTTCGGTGACCTTGACGTTATCTTTGCCTGCGAAAGCTGCGCGAGCAGCCGTTGTGCGCTTACCGAATTTTGCCATTACTTCACCTCGATGCCCATAGAGCGGGCAGAACCCGCGATGATCAACATTGCGCCCTCGATGGACGTCGCATTGAGGTCCTTCATCTTGGCTTCCGCGATTTCACGCACCTGCTTGGCTGTGATCGACCCTGCAACAACTTTGCCTGGCTCTTTGGAACCAGCTTTCAGCTTTGCGGCTTTCTTGATGTAGTGGGACGCAGGTGGCGTTTTCACTTCCATCGAGAATGATTTGTCGGCGTAATATGTGATCACGGTCGGGCAAGGCGCACCTGGCTCCAGGTCAGCTGTTTTGGCGTTGAACGCTTTACAGAATTCCATGATGTTGATGCCGCGTTGACCCAATGCGGGGCCTACGGGTGGGGATGGATTGGCTTGCCCAGCTTTGACTTGAAGCTTGAGCGATCCCATTACTTTTTTAGCCATAAGGCGTCTCCTTCATTTCAGCGATGGGCCTGAACCCATCCTACAATGCCCATAAGGGGCGTTTTGCGGTGGTTCGTTGTTGCTTTTCAGAACGGATCTGAAAACAACGCACTCCCACCTCTGAGACACGCGTTTAACCTTGCTTGGTTACCTGCGTGAATTCCAGTTCGACCGGTGTTGCCCGGCCAAAGATAGAGACCGTCACCTTGAGGCGCGCGTTCTCTTCATCAACTTCTTCAACCATGCCGTCGAAATCTTCAAACGGCCCTTCGTTGACTTTGACTTTTTCGCCGATCTCGAAGTGGATCAGGGTGCGTGGTGCGTCCTGTCCTTCTTCGACGCGACCGAGAATCGCCTGCACTTCGGCATCGCGCATCGGCATCGGGCGGCCTTGCGGGCCCAGAAAACCGGTGACGCGGTTGATCGAGTTGATCAGGTGATAGCCCTCGTCCGACAATTCCATGCGCACCAGCACATAGCCGGGCATAAAGCGACGCTCGGCGGTCACTTTCTTGTTGCGGCGCACCTCGATCACTTCTTCAGTGGGCACCAGCACTTCTTCGATTTGGTCCGTCAGGCCCTGCTCTTCAGCCTTCTGCCGAATGGTCTCTGCGATCTTTTTCTCGAAGTTCGAAAGAACGCTAACCGAATACCAACGTTTCGCCATGTTTTTCGACACCTCAGCCGTCAGCACCCCGAGGGGCGCGAATTCCAATTAAATCAGGCAGTTAACCCGCCTCATCCAGAAAATAAAATACGGCGCGCAACTTGATTCGCCGCACGCCATTTCTGGAAGTCACGGGCTATTACCGCTCATACCATGTGTTTTCAAGTAGGTATGGGTAAAAACCCGACAGTCGCTTACGAGCCGAAGTAGGTCAGCACGTTTGTTAACCCGAAGCGGATCGCCATATCGACCAGCGAAAAGAAGATCGCCGTCAAACTGGCCATGATGAAAACCATGATTGTGGTCAGGACCACTTCACGGCGGGTGGGCCAAATGACTTTGGCGACTTCTGCACGGACTTCTTGTGCAAATTTGACGGGATTGGCGATGGCCATTGTTCACTACCTCTTGCGGACTAGTCGCGACATACGGGTTTGGCGAGGTGATTTCAAGCCCGCAGGATCGTGACTCCGGCCATCTTGTCGATCTTTGCAATCTGCTGGTCATAGGCCGCTTGCGCCAACGCGGTCTGGTTTTCGCCAAATGGCGCAAAGGCGGGGCTTGCCTGCGAGACCGGGAACAGGTCGCGGGCGGAGCTGACCTCGCTTGAGTGATTGAGGACGTGATCGACGGCAGCCTGCGACAAGCCTACGTGCACCTTTTCGGGGAACGGTGCGATACGCGTACCCGCCTCGGGGCCGATCATCGCCCCGCTCGCCTTATAAAACCGCCAGCGGTAGTCCTCGAAACACCACACGAAGATGTGGCCCAGACGCGGGATGTCGTGCAGACGCCCGATCAGGCCCGCCCAATCGATCAACGCCATGGGGTTTTTGGCCAGATAGGCATCGAACGGCATCCTTGTACCGCCCGTCAGCGCCTGACCGTAAGCAGAGCTCAAAAAGCTGGCGGGATTACGGATGCCAAGACAGATATCAACGGGATGCGGTGCAACAGCATCAACAAGCGCCGCGATACGTTTTTGTGCCTGCGGATACAGCGGGGCCAGCATGGTGCCATCTTTGTCGTGCATCACGCCGATGAAATTCTCGTCGCTGAAAATCAGCCGGTGCCCGTCCTTGATCATGAAATCAAACTGGTCGGCAGGGGTCCGTTTTGGTTCGGGTTTTTTGCGATAGACGTCCAGCCCAAAAATATCGCCCAAGCCGCGCTCTGGCCGGCGCAGGTTTTCGGGGCCGTAATAGCGCACCCCCGCTTTGATCAGCGCCTCTTGCTGCATTACAAACGAGCGCTGCAAATGCGTGGTGGCGGTTTTATGCGCGCCAATATGCAAGGCGACGGATCGAGGGGGCTGTTGGTTCATGGGGCGGGCTGTCCTTTGATAAGGCATCGCATCATGTGGTCTTGGCAGGGGTGCACGGGCTCGAACCGTGGACCTACGGTTTTGGAGACCGTCGCTCTACCAACTGAGCTACACCCCTAAGACCGCCTGTCGATTAGCCCGAACAGGATCAGGGATCAAGAGCGATTGCAGCGCAACCTTGTATTCAGGTCCAGAAATGTCGAAACAATGGGAACAACGGAGGCCGCTGATATGACATTTCGCCGACGCATCGAACATTCACGACGTCTGGCTTGGCTTTTGGCGGGGCTGGCGGCGGCCTATCTGTCGCTGTGCCAACGCACCACACGGTGGGAATATCGCGGGCTCGAGGGGTTGAAAGCCGACCTCGCAGATGGGCCTGTATTGCTGCTGATGTGGCACGGGCGGTCATTGATGGGGCCAGTTCACTGGCCCGTCGAGGCAGGGCCACTGTCGAGCCTTTACGACGCCTCGCCGATTGGCCGCGTGTCGGGGGCGTTGCAGCGCAGGCGGGGCCTGCAACCAATGGAGATGTCGGACAAAATGTCCAACCTTGCTGCCTCTCGTGTGATCCTGAAACGGGTGCGCGAAGGGGTCAGCATCGGGATGACAGGCGACGGACCACTGGGGCCAGCCCTCGCGGTGAAAGACGCGCCGCTGGACTGGGCACGGGTGATGAAGCGGCCCGTGTATGGCTATGCCTTTGCGACCAAACGGCACCGGATACTGGCAAGCTGGGACAATATGATGCTACCATTGCCGTTTACGCGCGGGGCGGTGGTGTTTGCGCGTATCGCCATAGATTTGCCGCGACAGCCCACGCCAGAGCAGCTGGAGGCAACACGGGGCCAGTTAAAAATGGCGCTTGATGCAATGAACGCCAAGGCGGACACGCTCGCCGCTTAAGGGGCGGCGCGCTTGAGTGCCTGAATATCCGCCCCGACGATCGCCGCTTCATGTGCGATGATCACCTCAATGGGCCAGTGCCACCATGCAATATCCAGCAATGCCGCGATTGTGGCGTCGTCAAAGCGCGCCTTGATCACGCGGGACGGGTTACCGCCAACAATCGAATAATCTGCAATAGTCCCAGTCACCACAGCACCTGCCCCGACAATCACGCCATGGCCAATCACGGCTCCGGGCATGATCCGCGCACCCTGTCCAATCCAGACATCATGACCGATGACCGTATCCGGCCCTGCCGCGGGCATGGACGGTGCATTCGGGCCATCGCCGGTAAAAATCATAAACGGAAAACTCGAGAAACCATCATGCCGATGATTGGCCGAGGACGTGATGAAGCTGGCCCCATCGGCAATCTGGCAAAACCGCCCGATCATCAAACTCTCCGGCGAAAAATCATACAGATATGGCGCCAGCCGAAACGCCCAGTCGGTCGGTGGGGTATGGGCACTGGCATAGCTATAGTCGCCAACTTTGAATTTCGGATGATCCCTCACGGCAGGCGCAAGAAAGACGGTCCCTTCATGTGGCGTGCCATCGGGCAGAATAACAGGATGCAGCGTTGTCGGATCGGCAATCGGGCGGGGCACATGATGTCCTTTGTTTGAAATTTTATGCCCCGAAAAACGGGGGGTCGTAAACAGAAAAAGGCCGCCCCAATGGAGCGGCCTTCTTTTTATCTCGTGAGGTGCGCATGAACGCGCACCCTACATTTTACTTAACGATTTTGGACACCACACCAGCGCCAACTGTGCGGCCGCCTTCGCGGATGGCGAAACGGAGACCGTCTTCCATTGCGATTGGTGCGAT
>Ga0316209_1001681_pt1 | contig 21231 bp, 18 predicted proteins | sample 6monopyrite_MG_FD_204945 | JGI IMG/M metagenome (GOLD analysis project Ga0316209, IMG submission 204945) | Microbial mat bacterial communities from mineral coupon in-situ incubated in ocean water Damariscotta River, Maine, United States -... | ecosystem: Environmental > Aquatic > Marine >...
ATTTTTTCTGAATTGCTAAGCTCTTGTAAATTCATTAGTTTTTCCTGATTTATAAAACTGATATCCTTATTTTAGCTGATTTTTGATTGGGAGAGTAAATATGCAATTAGTTTAAGTTTATCAAGCACATAACTTATCAATATGAAGCTTTCTAAGACTCCATATTTTTTATAATATGCACCCTATTAGGCGCCCTATTATAATATTTAAGGGCAAAAGTAGCCTCAGACAGTGCTTAAATTTAGAATATTTATCATCTTACATGACTATAGCTACCCATTGCCATATTTAAGGGGTAAAGTAGCCTTGCAATGTAAAACTTTTTAATCAAGGCATCCTATTAAGATATTTAAGGGCAAAAGTAGCCGTAATTAAGCTTTTACTAATACACAAATTGAAAGGACTTTTATCATGGATGAGTCAGTTACGTTTCGCCCCACTGCGACCAGGTTGATGGATCAAGTACGCGAAACACTTCGGTTTTATCATTACGCCTACAACACTGAAAAATCGTATGTTGAATGGATAATAAGATTTATTCGTTTCAATGGAAAAAAACACCCCAGAGAAATGGGTAAGCTTGAAATTGAACGTTTCTTAAGCCATCTCGCGGTTAATCGCAATGTCGCTGCTTCAACTCAGAACCAGGCATTTAATGCCATTATGTTCCTTTATAAAAAAGTGCTTGATATGCCAATGGATCTTGATATCCGGGCAAGACGTGCAAGTAAAGGCAAAAGGCTCCCTACTGTATTAAGTAAAGACGAAGCAAAAGCTTTGTTGGCCTGCATGTCTGGCACGGCAAAAACATTAGCCTGCTTGATGTATGGTTCCGGTTTACGCTCATTGGAAGTTGTACGTTTACGCATTCATGATATTGATTTTGAAAACAATCAAATTTATGTCAGAAATGCCAAAGGTGGCAAAGACCGTACAACTATCTTCCCTGATGCTTTACATCAACCCATTCGTGATCAAATTGAAGTAGTAAAGAAAATACACGATACCGATTTAGCCGAGGGTTATGGTGAGGTTTATTTGCCGACGGCGTTAAGTCGCAAATACAGTAAAGCAAACATTTCATTTGGCTGGCAATATTTATTTCCTTCTAAAGTGCGTTCGACTGACCCACGTTCCGGCAAAGTCATGCGCCATCATCTTGATAAAAGCTCATTACAAAAAGCGGTATCAAGTGCAAGAGTTAAGGCCGGGATTATTAAACGCGCTTCGCCACATACGCTTCGACATAGCTTTGCAACACACTTATTAGAAAATGGTGAAAACATTCGCGTATTACAGGTGTTGTTAGGGCATAACGATGTTAAAACTACAGAAATTTACACGCATGTGATGCAAAAGAACCACGACAAAGTTAAAAGTCCGCTGGATGATTTTAGTGAATAATGACTGCCGCACTGTTTATATTTTTTACTTTTCTGATGATGGTCACGTTACCCGCATACCTTATGAAAAATGGAAACGCATAAGCTCAGGTGAAGAGTCTGTTAAGGAGTTTGCAAACACATCTATATTATTCCTTTAACTAAATATTGATCTTCATTCTTACCTACATCGTCCCGCGATTGCAAGGCTATGCACCAAATTTGTACGTAAATGGTTTCAAGTGCTTTTTATTAGTGCGTTCTTATATATAGAAAATCCTATCAAGGTCTCGTAAGCCTGTTCCATCGACGGTTTCACAAGTTGGCACAGAACCTGCTATTACTAAAATTATGTGTACTGGCCAAAGGCGGCCAGTGTGATATTTAATCTGATTTAGCTATCTATTCACTGAGCAATGGCGCTCATTTCACAGGCAGAGTCTGCCTGTGAAATGAGCGTTTTTTTTGCCTGAATTTTTAGTAAGAATTTTATGAAACTTTTGGAGAACTTGATGAATTTTTTTATGACGTCTGAACCCGCTATTCAGTCAGAGAGTGATTCGGCACGCCCTATGTTTAAACATACTGTTATTAAAAGTATTGCTGCCGGTATCGTTGCTTCAGTCTTGCTTTTATCTGGCAATGTTATTGCCGAAACAGAAGGGCTTGAAAAAGAAGACCTGAAGTTCGGTTTTATCAAACTGACCGATATGGCACCTCTCGCGATTGCATATGAAAAAGGTTACTTCGAAGATGAAGGCCTGTATGTCACTCTGGAAGCGCAGGCCAACTGGAAAGTTTTGTTAGACCGTACTATCGATGGCGAACTTGATGGTGCGCATATGCTTGCCGGTCAGCCATTAGGCGCGACTATCGGTTTTGGTACCAGGGCAGATATTATTACGGCTTTTTCCATGGATCTAAATGGCAACGCAATCACCGTATCCAACAAGATCTGGGATGAGATGAAAAAAAATGTACCGCATAAAGATGGCAAGCCGGTACACCCGATTAAGGCAGATTATCTGAAGCCCGTTGTTGACCAATACCGTGATGAAGGTAAACCATTCAAAATGGGAATGGTATTCCCGGTCTCGACACATAACTACGAGTTGCGCTACTGGCTGGCGGCAGGTGGTATTCACCCGGGTTATTACGCACCTGAAAAAGGCGATTCATCAGGAACGATTGATGCAGACGCTTTACTGTCTGTGACGCCTCCGCCGCAAATGCCTTCTACTATGGAAGCAGGTACGATCTACGGATACTGTGTCGGTGAGCCATGGAACCAACAAGCAGTATTTAAAGGTATTGGCGTACCTGTGATTACTGACTATGAAATATGGAAAGATAATCCTGAAAAAGTATTTGGTGTATCGAAAGCATGGGCGGATAAAAACCCGAACACACATAAGGCCGTGGTAAAAGCGCTGATACGCGCCGCTATGTGGCTCGATGAGGGTGGCCTGAAGAATCGTAAAGAAGCTTCAAAAATTTTGTCGCGACCTGAATATGTGGGTGCGGATTATGAAGTTATCGCAAACTCGATGACAGGTACTTTTGAATATGAAAAAGGTGACAAACGTTCACTTCCCGACTTCAATGTGTTCTTCCGTAACAAAGCAACTTACCCTTATTACTCCGATGCGGTTTGGTATCTATCACAGATGCGTCGTTGGGGTCAGATATCTGAATATAAATCTGATGACTGGTATATGGACATAGCGAAAAAAGTTTATCGTCCCGACATCTACGCCAGTGCTGCAAAAGAACTGATTAAAGAAGGTAAGGCGGATGCAAAAGACTTCCCGGATTTTGATGCAGAGTCTGGTTACCGTAAACCGCAATCTGAATTTATCGACAAGGTTACTTATGATGGTAGCAAGCCCAACGCATATCTAAAGTCTTTCAAGATCGGTCTTAAAGGTAAAGACAAAGTGAAATAACACGGGACACGAATGGTGGCCGCAAGCAAAGGATGTTTGCCGTCACCTTCAGGAGTGTGCCACACGCGAGTTTATATTCTCGCGATATTACTGGAGTAAAGAATGCAAGCAACAAAAAGACCCGCTTTGAATTTACAATTTTCAAGGTATACCACATTTACTGATGATCAGTACCGGATGTTTATCCGGACGTTTGTTTTTCCATTACTGGCGATAGGTATATTTTTACTTTTCTGGACGGCATCGGCGCAGCAGGTGAAGACCTCGCTGGGTGAACTGCCAGGGCCGATAGCAGTGTTCAAACAGGCAGACAACCTGGTGGATGAACATTTTGCTGAACGAGACAAAGAGCTGGCTTTTTATGATCGTCAGGAAAAACGCAATGCGGCAAAACTGAAAAAGAATCCTGAAGCGGTGGTAAAGATTCGTTCTTATACCGGCAAGCCGACATTTTTTGATCAGATTTTTACCAGCCTGTTTACCGTATTCACAGGTTTTATTTTGGCATCGCTGATCGCAATTCCGATCGGCATCATCACAGGCTTGAGTAATGATCTTTATCGATCGATAAACCCAATCATACAACTATTAAAACCGGTATCACCCTTGGCATGGTTGCCGATTGTTACTATGGTGGTGAGCGCGGTTTACGTGTCCGATGATCCGATGTTCGACAAAGCCTATTTGACTTCGGCGTTTACCGTGATGTTGTGTTGTATGTGGCCAACACTTATCAACACCGCTGTCGGTGTGTCTTCTGTTGATAAAGATCTGATGAACGTCAGCAAAGTTTTAAGCCTGGGTTGGTTTACCAAGGTTTATAAAATTATTCTACCGTCATCAGTGCCCATGATTTTTACCGGTCTGCGTCTAAGCCTGAGTATCGGCTGGATGGTTTTGATCGCTGCAGAGATGCTGGCACAAAATCCGGGTCTGGGTAAGTTTGTCTGGGACGAATTTCAAAATGGTAGCTCCAATTCCCTGGGACGTATCATGGTTGCAGTCATCGCTATCGGATTAATCGGTTTCATGCTGGATCGAGGTATGTTGATGCTGCAGAAAAAGTTTTCCTGGGATAAAAGCATCATGCTGCGTTAGACGGTTGGCGTTAATAAAACAATTTTGGAGTAAAGATAATGAATAATATACATCTAAACATCGATCATATATCGATGGAATTTCCGACGCCAGACGGTCCTTATGTCGCTTTGCATGATGTAGACCTGGAAATGAAAGAGGGGGAATTCGTTTCGCTGATCGGGCATTCTGGCTGTGGTAAATCAACCGTACTAAATGTAGTGGCAGGTTTATACAAGGCGACTATGGGCGGTGTTGTGCTTGATGGCAAAGAAGTGAATGAACCCGGCCCTGAACGCGCAGTTGTATTTCAGAACCACTCACTGCTGCCGTGGCTGACCGCTTATGAGAACGTCGAGCTGGCTGTGAAGCAGGTTTTTGGTCGGGCTGGTTCGAGTGAAAGAAAATCAAAAGAAGAGATGAAAGACTGGATTGAGCACAACCTGCACCTGGTGCACATGGATCACGCTATGCATAAACGCCCGGATGAAATTTCCGGCGGCATGAAACAGCGTGTTGGTATCGCTCGTGCCTTAGCGATGCAGCCAAAGGTGCTGTTGATGGATGAGCCTTTTGGTGCTCTCGATGCATTGACCCGCGCACATATGCAGGAGTCATTGATGGAGATCCATGCCGAACTGGGTAATACCGTTATCATGATTACCCATGATGTTGATGAAGCTGTCTTGCTGTCTGATCGGATTGTGATGATGACCAATGGACCGGCTGCTGGTATCGGCGATATCCTTAAGATTGATTTAGCTCGACCACGTGATCGTGTGGTGTTATCTGGTGATGAAAAATACAACCATTATCGCCATGAAGTTTTACAATTTTTGTATGAGCGACAACGCCGCCCCGGTGAAAATAAAATTGAAAATGAGGAAGCGCAGGCAAAAAAGTCTGACGAAACGAAGCATAATGTCGTCGATATTAAGGCTGCGTAATTCGTTAACATTTCAAAAGTATAAGACTCTGTCTACAAACTATCTGATGAGTAATTATTACCTTTTGCTTACCAGATAGTTCTTCATTCTTTATAGCGCACTGCCTCAGTGCGATGACTGACAGTATGCACCAGTCAGGTGCAATATCACCTTTAATTACACTATGACAAGCGTAACAGTCCTTACACGATGGCAATATCAAACATGGCATGAATCTTGTTAGTACATTATTAAATATTGATATACGTTTATGTGAAACGAGGCAAGAATGAAAGAAAAACTGGTTTTAGTAGGTAATGGAATGGCAGGTGTGCGCGCTATCGAAGAATTATTTAAGCACAATACAACAGGCGACAAAGGTAGTGAGCAATACGATATAACCGTGATTGGTGCCGAGCCACACCCGAATTACAATCGTATTATGTTATCGCCTGTACTTGCTGGCGAACAGACCATCAATGACATTATCCTGAACAGTGTTGAATGGTATGAAGAAAACAACATCGAGTTAATCACAGGTGATGCAGCGACAGAAATTTCGCGAGTAAAAAAAGCAGTCATCACAGAAAGTGGTAAAGAGCTTCCTTATGATCGACTGTTAATTGCAACGGGTTCAAGCCCGTTCATTATTCCGATACCGGGTGCAGATAAAGAAGGTGTGCTTGGTTTTCGTGATATCTATGATGTCAACGTTATGGTGCAGGCCGCAAAAGATTATAAAAAAGCCGTGGTTATCGGCGGAGGTCTTTTAGGTCTGGAAGCCGCGAATGGTTTAATGAAACAAGGTATGGATGTAACCGTCGTGCATCTGCTTGATTCATTAATGGAGCGTCAGTTAGACAAACCGGCATCGGCATTACTAAAAGCCTCATTAGAAGAACGCGGCATGACATTTTTGATGGAAGCCTCAACCGCAGAAATTGTCGGTGACAAACACGTGAGTTCGGTTAAGTTTGCAGACGGTTCAGAAATCGATACCGACCTTGTAGTGATGGCCGTTGGTATTCGGCCTAACTTCGAACTGGCAAAAAAAGCCGGCATACATTGTGAGCGTGGCATCGTGGTCAATGACACCATGCAGACTTATGATCCACAGATCTATGCAGTTGGTGAATGTGTGCAGCATCGTAATGAATGTTACGGTCTGGTTGCGCCGTTATTCGAACAGGCAAAAGTGGCGGCAAATCATCTTGCGCATGTTGGTAGTACACGCTACATCGGTTCAATGACCTCAACAAAATTGAAAGTGACTGGTATCGATCTATTTTCAGCCGGTGAATTTAACGAACAAGAAGGCGACGAAGTTTTACAGGTACAGGATGTTGCCAGCGGTATGTACAAAAAATTAGTGATCAAAGACAACGTCATCAAAGGCGCCGTTATGTTTGGCGATACCATGGATGGCACCTGGTATTTTAGTCTGATGCGAGATGCCACAAATATTGCCGATTTTCGTAAAACGATTTTATTCGGTCAGCATGATTTAGGTGATGCCGGTCACGGTGAATCATCGATGGTAATGGCGTTACCCGACGATGCAGAAATTTGTGGTTGTAATGGTGTTTCTAAAGGCGACATCGTACAGGCGATTAGCAAAAACGGTATCTTCACATTAGATGAAGTACGCGCACATACAAAAGCTTCATCATCATGTGGATCATGTACCGGTTTAGTTGAATCACTATTGGCATCAACAGTAGGTGAAGGTTACGATGCCACGCCAAGTAAGAAAGCAGTGTGTGGTTGTACTGATCATGGTCACGATGATGTTATCAATGCCATTAAAGATTATGAATTAAAAACGATGCAAGCGGTTCGTGAATTCCTTGAATGGAAAACACCGGATGGTTGTGCCGCATGTCGTCCTGCCCTTAATTATTATTTATTGGCACGCTGGCCTGAAGAGTATAAAGATGATGCGCAGTCACGATTCATCAATGAACGTGCACACGGTAACATTCAAAAAGACGGAACTTATTCTGTGGTGCCGCGCATGTTTGGTGGACTGGTTAAGCCAAATGAGTTACGAGCAATTGCAGATGTATGCGATAAATTTGACGTGCCGGAAATGAAGGTCACCGGTGGTCAACGTATCGATATGTTTGGTATCAAAAAAGAAGACCTGCCTGCAATGTGGAAAGATCTTTCTGATGCAGGTTTTGTTTCAGGCCATGCTTACGGTAAAGCGATGCGTACTGTGAAAACCTGTGCCGGTGACACATGGTGTCGTTTTGGAACGCAGAACTCAACAGGGCTGGGTGTGAAACTAGAGGAGTTGACCTGGGGTTCATACATGCAGCATAAATTTAAACTGGCTGTGTCCGGTTGCCCACGTAACTGTGCCGAAGCTACCATTAAAGATTTTGGCGTGGTCTGTGTTGATTCTGGTTATGAATTACATATCGGTGGTAACGGCGGTATTAAAGTGCGTGTTACCGATCTGTTGTGTAAAGTCGAAACGGAAGAAGAAGTACTGGAATATTGTGCTGCCTTTACTCAGAAATATCGTGAAGAAGCCCATTATCTTGAACGTACGGCGCCGTGGGTTGAGCGCGTTGGTCTGACGTATATCAAAGAATGTATCCTCGAAGATGAAGCAGAGCGTAAAGCACTGGCAGAACGTTTTGCTATCAGTCAAAAAGTAGCACAGGTTGATCCGTGGAAAGAACGTGCGGAAGGTGTTGCGTCACATGAATTTACACAGCTGAAAGTAGCGGGTTAATTTAATTACTCCCTCTCCCTCTGGGAGAAGGGACTAAGAATGAAAAACTGGAGAATAAATATGAATAACTGGACAGAAGTCGTTGCACTGGAAGAGATCCCGCAGTTGGGTTCGCGTGTTATTAAAACAGATACCATGAACATTGCTGTGTTCCGTACAGCAGGTGATGAAGTGTTCGCTATGAAAGATGAATGCCCACACAAACAGGGGCCGTTATCGCAGGGAATCGTGCATGGCACATCTGTAACTTGTCCGCTACATAACTGGAAAATTGATCTGGCTAGTGGTGAAGCACTTGGGCCAGATGAAGGTTGTACAAATGTGTTTCCAGTTAAAGTTGAAAACGGCATGGTGTTAATTGATTTTAAGTTGGCAGTAGCGGCTTAAAAAATTACTGTATAGAAAATCAACCACAGAGGCACAGAGTTCACAGAGGAAAGAATTGTAGAGAAAAGCATGAGGTTTTTCTCTGTGAACTCTGTGCCTCTGTGGTGAGATAAAAGAATATGTTATTCGGTCGTAAACAAAAAAATCCTATCAAGATTGTTGATAAAGGTGTAGTGGAGTGGAAGTATGCCACCTGTGGTTATTGCTCGACGGGTTGTGCAATTGAAGTTGGATTAAATGATGAAGGCAAACCGGTTTCATCTCGTGGTGTTGCTGATGCAGATGTTAATCGTGGCAAATTATGCCTGAAAGGCATCTATGAGCACGAGTTATTTGATTCTGCTGGTCGCGGAACGGTTCCGAGAAAACGAGATCAATGGCATGAAGACTGGCAAGACACAGATTGGAATACGGCACTGGATACCACGCATGATGAAATTCGTCGCATTCAGGAAAAATATGGTCGCGATTCATTTGCGATTATTTCTACAGGCCAGATGCTCACCGAAGAGTTTTATACACTTGGTAAATTAACACGTGGCTTGATCGGTACAAATAACTATGATGGTAATACCACACTGTGCATGGCCTCTGCAGTATCAGGGTATAAGCGCTCGTTCGGGTCAGATGGCCCGCCCGGTTGTTACGAAGATTTCGAACATACCGATTGCCTGATTGCCTGGGGTTCAAACTTACCAGAACAGCACCCCATTATTTACTGGCGCATGAAAGATGCGCAGGAAAAAAAGAAGTTTCCACTCATTGTTGTTGATCCACGTGTCACTATGCTGGCGCAGTTCGCGGATATCCATTTGCCGATTACACCCGGTACCGATGTCGTATTGCAGAATGCAATGATGCACGTCATTTTCGATGAGAAGCTTGAAGATGCGGCCTACATAGAAGCGAATACGAATGATGTCGAAGCCTTACGTGAAGAAGTCGCCAGGTATGATCCAACTACCGCTGCCAAAATATGCGGTATTGATGAAGACACCATTCGTAGTGTGGCACGTTTATATGCAAACGCGGGTGCAGCGATGTCCATCTGGACTATGGGTATCAACCAGTCAACGCATGGTTCTGATGGTGTTGTTGGTATTAATAATCTTTCACTGATTACCGGCAATATTGGTAAACCAGGTGGTACTTCACTTTCTATAACCGGACAGTGTAATGCGATGGGTACCCGAGAATGGTCATCTTGTTCTGGACTGCCTAATTACCGCGCGTTGGAAAATGAACAGGACCGAAAAGAGATAGCCGAGTTCTGGAATATCGACGAAGAATTTTTGCCGAAAAAACGCGGCATGTTTCAGACTGATATCTACCATGCTATCGAAGCAGGTGAAATAAAGGGTCTGTGGTTAATCGCCACCAACCCATTAAGTTCATTACCGAATTCTGAACGTGTTCGCCGTGCTATGCAAAAGCTTGAATTTTGTGTGGTGCAGGACTGTTACGAAGATACTGAAAGTGCGCAGTATGCACATGTCTATCTACCGGCCGGCACCTGGGCTGAAAAAGATGGTGTGATGACCAATACCGAACGCCGCATCAATGTAGTTAAACCAATCGTTAAACCACCGGGCGAAGCCAAATCGGATCTATGGATTTTTAATGAGATGGCAAAGCGGTTTAATAAAAACAATAAAGTATCCTTTCCTGAGAAAGCAGCGGATATCTTTCTTGAAATGGCAAGTATCTCTAAAGGTCGTCTGGCAGATATCTCGGGTATGAGCCATGAATTGATTGAACAGCATCGCGGTGTGCAGTGGCCTTATACTGATAAGCAGCTCAAAAATAATGAAACGCCGCCACAAGGCGGTAAACGGTTATACACTGAAACCGCCACTTTTCGTCATGCTGACGGTAAAGCAAAACTCATTCCCTTACCGTTCATTGATAATAATGAAGTGCCGGATGAGAAATTTCCAATCTGGTTGAATACCGGCCGGTTAATCGAACACTGGCATGGCCGAACCAAAACCGGAAAGATTGGTAATAACAATAAATATAGTCCGATTCCTTTTATTGAAATTAATCCTGATCTTGCGGTTGAGTTAGATATTCAACGCGGCGAATACGTGCGACTGGTTTCCCGTCGTTCTGATGCGGTGGTGATGGCGACACCCACTCAACGTGTACCAAAAAATATGATTTTCCTGCCCTTTCATTTTCACGACTGTGCGAATCGTTTAACGCTGGGTTTGCTTGATCCACACTCTCGTCAGCCAGCATACAAACAGTCGGCAGTGCGTATTGAAAAACTGAATGACCAACAAGCGGCAGCAAAGCTAAGCATGGAAATGCGTGCCTTTTAACTTAAGAGTTGATGACTAGTGATTGAAGTAAGAGACAACGAACCAGAATACGCTTTACTGAAAGACCCAGGCTGTAAAACGCATAATGTCTACGGTGATTCTATTGAGACAGTGAATGAAACAGATTCACTTCGTGATCAATCGTTAAACATCAATGATGATGGTGCTATTGGTGAAAATCCTAACCGTTATAAACAACACGGTTTTTATTTTAATGCAGACAATTGTATTGCATGTCACGCCTGTGAAGCGGCCTGCAGTGAAAAGAATGATAACCCGGCACATATTTCATTTCGATCTGTTGGTTTCGTAGAAGGTGGAACGTATCCTGCGTATCAACGTATTAATATTTCCATGGCATGTAATCATTGTGATGATCCGGTTTGTTTAAAGGGTTGTCCAACACGTGCTTACACCAAATATGCAGAATATGGTGCGGTATTGCAAGATCCGGACATTTGTTTTGGTTGTGGTTACTGTACCTGGGTGTGTCCATATAATGCGCCGCAACTTGATCCGGTGGAAGGCCAGGTTAGTAAATGTAATATGTGTGTTGATCGACTCGAAGTCGGTTTGAAACCTGCCTGTGTATCTGCTTGTTTAGGTAACGCACTGGATTTTGGTGTAGTAGAAAATATTCCCGAGAATCGTACCCAGGCTAAAACGGAAATCCCCGGTTTTCCCCGAACCGATATCACTCATCCAAATATTCGATTTCAACAAACACGTACCACGCAGCGAGACATGAATCGCGTTGATCAGAACCCGGTGAAATATCACCGTGAAGAAAATTCTGAAAACTTTAAACCGGTGGTGGATGTAAAAAAAGATAATACAAAAAATGGCAATGTTCGCGAATGGAATTGGGCAAAGTTATTAGGCTCACATGAAAACGCACACATTGCCTTTACCTTGAGTGCGCAAACAGTGATGGCTGCCTTTTTAATATTACTGACTGGTTACGGGTTTGCACCTGTAACGACCATGCTAGTGGGTGATGCACTTATACCTGCTCTGTTAGTCATGGTTGTATTGATGAGCTTCGGTTTGTTTAAGCTAAATATGCACCTGGGTAAACCGCATCGTTTTTATCGTGGTTTCTATAACCTTCGACATTCGCCAGTCAGTCGTGAAATTGCAGGTGTCTCGGCTTTTTATACCGGTCTATTGGGTTACAGTTTATTTTCACTGCTGGCCACGATAGATACGGGTTACACGAGTTATATGCATGCACTACAAATATTTTTCGCGGCAATAGGTGTGTTAGGAGCGGGATTTGGTGGTTACTTCATGTACAGGTTATACCGTATTGAAGCACGCCCCTTCTGGAATCACTGGCATACGGCCGCTAGTTTTTGTGCGACTGGTTTGGTATTGGGCTCGTTAATGTTAGCACTGACAGCACTTGTATTTTCCGGTATGACAAACAATCTTGCTACAACGTTGTTGAGTTTAATCGGATTCGGTTTGGCATTAGAAATTGTAGGGCTGGTTGGCCATTCAACAAGTCTTAAGTCTGCCAGTAGCGAAGGGGCAGCATCGTATTATTTACAAACGACGCGATATGGGAATGCCTACTGGTTGCGTAACGCTTTACTGGTCATGGCACTATTGCTAATTTTCTATATGTTACTAAGAGAAAACTTTTCTGCTGTTGCTTTTGCCGCACTAACAGTAATTGCATTTAGCAGTAATATTATTGGCCGCGCATTATTTTATGTTGTAGTTATTCCAACTACGATGCCGGGTGCCTTCTTCTGGAAAAACGAAGGTTTTGTGGAGCATGCTAGAGAGGTTGGCCTGGCTGACATGCCACAGATGGGCGTGGCATATGAAAGACACCATAAATTTAATATTGCTGAATTAATCGAAACAATTAGAACAACAACGATGAAGCAAAAATATACACAGCTTAAAAGTATTTTTACCGGTTAAGTAATAGATAATGTTTTATCTTTTTTGATAGTGATGATGAAAAATTGATTTACGTTATTTTTAATACGGAAGATATGACTGATGGAAAGTATTAGTGAATATGAAGTGCCGGTACTGGGCTTGGCGGCTTATTCCGGTACGGGTAAAACTTCATTACTAGTTAAGCTGTTACCGTTAATGAAATTGCAGGGTTTGCGTGTGGCGATGATTAAGCAGACGCACCATGATTTCGAAATAGATAAACCGGGTAAAGATAGCTTTGAATTAAGAAAAGCTGGCGCCGACCAGGTCTTGCTTGCATCGGATAAACGTAGTGCTTTAATCACCGAATATGAAGAAGTAACTGATCGATCATTAACTCAGTTAATTGCTGAGCTGGATTTAGGTTCTATCGATTTGGTATTAGTTGAAGGTTTTAAATATGAGTCATTTGAAAAAATTGAGTTATATCGACCGGCAGTTGGTCAAGATCCAACTTTTCCAGAAGACAAATCCGTTATTGCGGTAGCCTCGGATGTGCAGCTCGATACCGGTAAGTTACCCCTTTTAAATATTAATGTGCCAGAAGAAGTGGCAGGTTTTATCAACCGCTGGCTGGATCAGAACGGAGAAAATAATGTTAAACGATGTGCTTGAAGTTAATGAAGAGAGTATTCAGATTGATCATGAAGGTTTTCTATTAGAGCCCTCAGACTGGAATGAAGACGTGGCCCATGCCATCGCAAAAAAAGAAGGCATTAAAATGACGGATGATGTTTGGGAGGTTGTCATGTTTGTTAGAGAGCACTTTGAAACCAATCAATGCATTCCTGAGCATCGCAGACTCCTGCAAGCGCTTCGAAAAAAACACGGTAAGGATAAAGCCACACGACGATATGTTTATGACATGTTCCCATATGGCTACGGTCAACAGGCCTGTAAGATTGCTGGTATGCGAGTTCCGCTGAAACTATTACTTGATCTTTAACTCAAGCGCCACAGAAGTCCGTTTTTCAGAGAAATTTAGAGGTAGTCGGTAAGCTACACTATATAAGTAAATGCTAATATGTTATGCTCGCGCCATATCTGCGAGTTGTGCCATCAGTTTTTGCTCGCCTTAATCAAGATTTGGGGATAACAATGAGTGAAAAGAATAAACAACTGGAGTCGTCTGATAAAGTTAACGATGCTATATCCAGATACAATGGTTCTAAGCTAATCAAATTTGACGAAAATAATACTGTTAGGCCCGGCAATGATATCAATGCCAAAATTACCTCTTTAGATACCGATCTCGCGCATCTGCGAAATGAGCTAGGTTCGATTAACAATAGTGTTGAAGAAGGGCTGGATCGACTAGGGGATACCGATACAGATCTTACTGCAAAAGTTTCTGAAACTTACAAGCGATTGGGCGAAATTGATAATGCTTATAAGTCATTACTGGAAATTTCATCACGTATTGATCGTGACATTAGAAAGTTAAATGGTGATGTTAGTACAGTTGCAGAGCAATCAGCATCCGGTATTAAAAATCTTGAGCAATCAAATATTGAACAGTCACATGAATTCACGCAAAAAAACCAGCTGGTTGCATCAAGAGTCAGCCAGTTAGTTGAAACGTCAAAGTTAACCAATGATTTGCTTGAGCAAAAAATTCATACTACGACAGAAAGTATTTTACATATCGAAAAACAAATCGTCGCAGAAATTGAAAACCTGTCAAGTATTACTGGTGAAAGAACAAAATCTATAGAGTCATCAGTCGATAGTAACAAAGCAAAAATTCTAAAACTGCAATCAGTTGATGAAGCAATAATCAGGCGTGCAACGACACTGGAAATAACATCAGCAGAACTTTCCGTGTTCAGTCAGCAACTGGACTCATCAGTAGAACAATTAGAATCAAGTTCAAATGTATTAACGCATGGTATCGATACATTAAAAGAGCGTACGTCCGAGTTAGAAAAATTATCCAGTAATCATGGGCTGTTGATCGGCGGTTTGCAGAAAGCCGGTGCTGAATTATCGGATAAGATTGTTGCTTTGACTAACCGTGAAAATAAACGATTCAATATTGTCAGTGCTGGTTTTTTACTTTTACTCGTAGCTACAGCCGTTATTTATTTTGCACAACAAAACCAGTTCGAAACTAACGACGCAACCATTGCAGAGCGTAGTGAAATCGTTGACCATAAGTTTGTTAGCTTGCAGCAGAATCAAGCAGTTTCGACTGAAGCGACTAATAATAGTCTAACTTTTTTGCAAGATAAAATTGAATCGTTAAATGTAGCAATGCAGGAAGAGATTGCGCAGGTCGATTATAAATTGCAAGGTATGAAGGATCAGGTTCAGAGTGTTGACGGTCGATTGAGTGAGTCATCACCGTTTAGTGGTATTGGTGATGATAATATTCTTCATGGTCCACAATGGATAACCGAGTTACCAAAAGAAAATTATGTGGTTCAGTTAGCGTACATCAGTGATAAAGCGACAATGTATGAAGTGGCACAACGATACAACCACTACCTGAAAGAGTCATTGTCTTATTTTGAAGTGGAAAAAGACGGCATAACTAAATATGTATTGCTGTCAGGTAACTATGCAACACAGGATAAAGCGTTATCAGCGATAGAATTAATGCCAGCATACATTGATATGCAGCGTCCACAGATAAAAAATATCGAGACAGTACAGGCGTTTATTGCGCAGTAGAAAGTGGATCTTTACTAAAATGTGGCCGGGTTCGCTTAATATTGCAGTGTTGTATGGAGCAATAATTATTGAACTGGATATATTTAAAAACAGATTAAAACAAGGAAAAGGATCGGAGTGATGACAATTATCGAGCAATTAGCGTTTCAGGAAAAACTTGCCGCTTTAATAGAAGGTGGAAAAGCAAGGATAAAACACACGGGGCAGGTCGTTGAATTAAAACGTGTGAGCGAGCATGGCATTTCAGTAGTGTCATTTCGTACAGGCGGCGAATATTTTATATCGAATAAATACCTGGAGCCGGTTTATGGTATTCACTAGCTTGTTCGCGTGGTAGCTTACGGCCTTGAACGGGTTTTTAAGATTCACAAGAAGACTAGTCTTGTCTCGTCATTTAATTAAGCGTGAATGCCTCAACCGAACCATCCGTTACAGTCATGTGCATTTCCTCTTCTTAGTTAAGAGGTGAGTGTGTTTTAAAATCCTTGCAGAACAATTTTTCCGATTGCTTTACCTGACTCCAGTTCTTTGTGTGCAGTCTTCAGATTTTCGGCATTAATGGCGCCCAGATTTTTACCCGATGTTGTCTGGATATATCCCTGATCAACTAAATCTGCTACTCGGTTTAGCAGTTTGCCTTGCTCATCCATATCTGCCGCATTAAACATAGAGCGTGCAAACATAAACTCGATGTGTAACGACTGGCTCTTTAGCTTCAGCTTCATTACATCCAGCGGTGTGCCGGGGTCATCAATCATAGCTATCTTGCCAAATGGCGCCAGCAGTTCCGTATAAGTTTCGAAATAAGATCCGGTACCGTTCAAGCTGGCAATGTGTGTTACCTGACCGATGCCTAATGCCTCTATCTGTGGTTGGAGTGGTTGGCTATGATCAACCACATGGTTCGCGCCCAGTTGTTTTACCCAGGCTTGAGAACTTTCACGTGACGCGGTGGCAATAATAGTGGCGCCGGTAATCGCTTTGGCTATTTGAATTAAAATAGAGCCAACGCCACCAGCAGCACCAATGACCAGAATGACCTCATCGGACTTTTCTGTTGAGCCCGGATTTTGTTGTTTTATAGCAAGATGCTCAAACAACAATTCCCATGCCGTGATGGTTGTCAGTGGTAGCGCGGCGGCTTCGGCATCAGACAGGCTTTTGGGCTTGCTGCCGACAATACGCTCATCAACCAACTGGTATTCGGCATTACTACCCTGGCGGTTAAGATCACCGGCATAGTAAACGACATCACCCGGTTTGAATTGTGTAGCGGTCTCACCTGTAGCAACAACTTCACCGACCGCATCCCAACCAATGACTTTAAAGTTACCGTCGTCGGGGGCGACATTCTGGCGAATTTTGTAATCCACCGGATTGACCGCAATCGCTTTGATCTTTACTAATAAGTCGAGGCCGGATGCAACGGGCTGAGGCAATTCGATATCGGTTAAAGACTCGGGGTCACTGACAGGTAGTGATCTGGTATAGCCAATTGCTTTCATGGGTTTTCTCCTGTTGTATATTCGCTGGATTTGATTTGGCTGCCCTGAGTTAAGTGACCGTTGCAAGCAGAGATCACGCTTGCACGAATTGTGCAGTATTCACCGAATATCCTACACACCATTATTACTCTGACCATACAGCAAACTCATTACCACCTGGCTCAGTAAAGTGAAACCGGCGACCACCAGGAAATGAAAAAATTGGCTTAATGATTGCCCCACCTGCTTTTTCAATTTTTGTTTGTGTTTGCTCAAGCTTCTCGCTGTAAAACACAGTTAGTAGGCTACCGTTTTTAGTAGTGGATGATAAGTTTGATTTAAAGAATCCACCGTCAATACCAGCATTTGAAAAAGCGGTATAGTCAGGGCCGTAATCTATAAACGACCAGTTAAATACTGCTGAGAAAAATGCTTTAGTAGACTCAATATCTTTTGAAGGAAATTCGAGATAATTGATTTTTTCATGTTTATTCATTTAATTTACCTGCAAGCATATAGCGTCCGCAATAAGCGGTGAAGTATTTTTGCCAGCAAACTTAAATGACATATTATGCACCTTTTAAACTAAAGAGGCGCAATCAACTAACGGCATCAAGCGCCTGGCTGACATCAGCGATAATATCATCGATGTGCTCGATTCCCACATAAATTCGCACCAGGTCGGCGCTTACACCGGCAGCTGCAAGTTATTCATCGTTCATTAGTGGCTGTTGCAAAACAGGATAGAGTATCGCAATAGAAGCAGTCTAAATGCAAGGGTTCTAAGAAAACTTTTATGCTTAACCATCACGGCTGGATAGTAAAAGGGTGAAGGTCTGTCTATCAATGTATCTCAGGTAAGCAATACAATGAGCCGATGTATTTGTTCTGAATTACTCACTGGTTTTTTGATGTCAAAGCCAATTGCCTGGTATTACATTAAAATAAGTAAGAGAGCGGTTGCTCACAACGACTAGTTGTGTGGAACGAGCCTTGTTATGCGATTTTCTATTTATACGCATAGGTATAATACATGCTGATGTCATTCCATATGCCTTTTTCAGTAATAAGCTTTTCGATATTAGATTCGTATTCTTGTTTGCATTGCATCATTATTTCAGGTGGAACCTTAGTAACCGGGTGCGGGTATTGTCCAGGGAAGAAATCACTTTCATCTATCCATGAATTTCTTGCCTGCTCAGCAGGTATATAATAGCCCGCTTCTTCAACACGAATATCGACTTTTTTAAAGCCCGCTTCGGCAAGTAATTGCTCGCTCTTTTCAATGGTGCTTGTAGCATTATTTATTAGATATGGATAACCATGCCTGGTAAAGACTTTTCGTGCTTCGCGAATCCAGTAGTACGATGCCTCTGGCAAGGCATGGAAACCAAGGATGCCACCTGGTCGCAATAGACTATGCCATTGTCGCAATGTTGCTAGTGGCTCAAGTATGCAGAAAAAAGCTGATGCGCAGTAAATTCTGTCGAAGCTGCTATCGGCAAACGCCAACTTTTCTGCATCAGCGACTACAAATTCAAGATTATTGAAATCCGAGTCATTCAATTTTTTGTTTGCTTCTGACAGCATGCCTTTTGAAAGGTCAATACCGATGGATTTTCCTTTTGGTCCTACAAGCGATGCAGCATGAAATGCAATCGTGCCGGTACCTGTGCCGATATCCAGAGTGGAATCACCAGAGCCCGGCGGTATGGTATCGATTAACTTAAGTGCAGTCTCTCGATGCCATTGACTCTTATCATGATTCCCGCTTCTTTCGTCGTATGTGTCGGTGATATGTTTATGGTAAGCCTGTAAAGCCTCAATTTTCATGCACATTCTTTAGCGCATAACTTTGCGCGTAAGCTGCGGGTTAGCCAGTTCGAGTTAACACGATAGTTATGCATTTAACGCCAACCAACACTTTTTGCCCACGCTTCCACTCCATTTATATATGACTCGTAATCCTCCGGCGGCTGATTGCCTTTTGAAATTACTTCTTCTTTGTGCTCTTCCAGAGCTTCTTCGAAAGGCGGCAGGCCTACAGTTTTTCTTAGCTTATTAACCTTTTCAGGATTTTCTAACTCACAGGTAAATTCTCCCTGTTCATTCCAGTCAAGGACGGTTCCGTAAATTTGCGGCTTGCCTTCGTTAAAACGTATTCTGTCTGATAATAGTGCTAGTTGTTTTTTTGGCGCATCACCCTTTTCTGCAGCCTCAGACAACAGGCTAACGAATTTACGTTGTAAATAGGGCGTACAAATTGCGTGCTGTGCCACCAGCCAGGCTAATCTGGTCCCTTCAATACCTACCTTTGATATAGTTGGCCATCCATGTTCGGTTATTATTTCATCCAGAGCATGTGCATTTTCTATATGGACTTTTCTTAACTCTTGATCGTACTGCCCATAAAGCCGACCTTCACTAAGCAGCTTATTATTTGTTGTAACATCCCTTTCTTTCAATTGCGTTAATTGTCCAATCAATTTATTGTTCATCGCTTTGCCTCTTTTGATGCATAACGAGACTGTAGAAAAACCCCAAAATTTACGAATTTGGGGAGTTTTGAAAAAAAGCACAAAAGCTTAAATCTATACAACATTTGTCCTCTGGCTTACTATGAATCTATATGCATAGATTTTAAGATAAATAGGGTTTGCGGCATAGGCTAATTAATTTAAATTACTTATATCTCTTTCTATTTTTATGTTGTACCAAATTAGGGTTTTTCTACAGCCTCAACGTCTTGCTAAGCGGCGTGTTTTTTACGTCCGCTTTAGCTACTTGTTAGCTGATTTATCTACAAGCTTACCGTCGATAAATTTATGCAAAATACTAGAAACGAACGTTTGGTATGGCATACCTTCCATTAACGCCTTGGCCTGTAAAGAACGCAGATCCCTGGAGGACAACCTAATATTAATACGTGCATCCTTTTTAAATGTTGCCTCAGCGACAGATGTATGGTGCTTGATTTTCTGTTTTTCTGTTTTAGATTTTTTCAATTTTCCTGATTCGAATGCATCAAGAATTTCTTTTTCGTATGGATCTAATTTACTCATTGGCATCACCTACATACTGCTTAGTTGCTTTTCGACTAGGAATAATTGTTTTAAGAAATATCTGATCCTTCTCTTCTACATAAGGAACCAAATAAGCGTAATCCTCAATTAAAACAACTGAAATTTTTTGATTAGGGTATTTCTTGGTATTTGGGTGATCATAAATTGCCACTTCATTACCTAATTGAATATTAAGTACTATTTCTTCAAATGAGACACCGCGCTCTTTTTGAAGCAACTCATTTTTTTCCGGACTCCAAGAATATACCTTCATTTAGGAAGAGTAGCACAATGTGTGCACTTTGTCATCTTGAAATCAACGGTTGAGCTGTGGTGCGCGCGTTTTCCAGCGCGTCACACACGAGCGTATTGTTAGGTCTCAACTCGTGAATTCTTCCATGGCATAAGTAGCATTTCTCTTTCTTTCTCATTCAGTAGACTTTCCGAGGCGTAAGACATTGCAGCCTGTAAAAGTATTGACGTTGCTCGCGACCATTGAACATTTAGCTCGTATTCACCTTCTTCGTCAACAAGGACAGCGGTGTCGTTTGCTATTTCTTCGGCGCGCCTAAAAACTGTAGATGAAATAAGTCGGAATCCAATTCCGATTGGTGAAGAATCACTACTTCCTGAACTAGAGAGCATATCACGATATTGGGAGTTGGATTGGCAACGAAGTCCTGTAGTGCCTTTTAACCATACATTCCATGCCTTGTCATATAAGTCCGCATTTGACTCAATAAAGTGCTTAGAAATGATGCTGACTTGGGACTCTGTTAGGTTTGATGCAGCATTAATTAATGTAACTACTTGCTCTCCATTTTGGCCGAATAATTTGTGTATAGGAACTTGTTCTTGAATCTTTACAGCAACGGCCCTTGTATAACCTGTTGAATCCATAGTGGGGAAAAAATCAGTAGGTGATAAGTCTTCCTTAGTGACCGGATCAATAATGTCAACCATCAGCAACTTACCAGGCCATCTTGTGATAATAATAGTCTTCATCGCGCGGTGCACAGCTATAAACGGAGGTTTTCGGTTACTGTTTCTAGCAATGCCCCTAGTAGGGGCATCGCTAAATGCCCCTTCATCAGAATTTGGCACGTAAACATAACCGTAACCGTGTATCATTTCAGTCTCTTTCTTAGGGGATATAATAAATCTGGTTTTAATTAAATCAAGTATATAGGTTCTGATTAGGGAACCGAAATGGATTTTCGCAAGTGGCAGGAGGCTACGATGACTAAACCCCGTCTTATTGATCAGGTACG
>Ga0316209_1001682_pt1 | contig 21218 bp, 21 predicted proteins | sample 6monopyrite_MG_FD_204945 | JGI IMG/M metagenome (GOLD analysis project Ga0316209, IMG submission 204945) | Microbial mat bacterial communities from mineral coupon in-situ incubated in ocean water Damariscotta River, Maine, United States -... | ecosystem: Environmental > Aquatic > Marine >...
GTCGACACAGACATATAAGCCTAGTGTTGATATTACATTTTCTTCACTGGCAGCGGTCTGTTCATCTGAGTTGCTGGCGCTAGTGCTGACAGGAATGGGTGCGGATGGCCGAGATGGTGCGCGATTGTTAAAGCAGAAGGGCGCCACTATCTGGGCGCAGAATGAAGAGAGTTGCGTTGTTTATGGAATGCCGATGGCGATTGTTGAGGAAAATCTTGCTGATGAGGTTTTGTCGCTTGATGAGATCGCTTCACTGTTTAGAGGGGAGGTATAGTCAATGGACATTATGACTATTGCTGGGGTAATCCTCGCGGGTATTTCCATTCTTGGTGGTAACTATCTGGAAGGTGGCCACCTTTCTTCCTTATTGTTACCTGTCGCTTTTTTGATTGTTGCTGGTGGTACGCTTTCCTGCCTTTTGGTACAGACGCCAATTGATATCTTTATGAAATCAATGAAGATGACTCGTTGGATGATATTTCCACCAAAGTTTGCAGCGATCGAGGCAATCGAGAAGATCACAAACTGGAGTAATATTGCGCGTAAAGAAGGACTGCTTGGGCTTGAAGCATTGGCCGAAAATGAAGAAGACCTGTTTGCCAGGAAGGGGCTGCAGTTACTGGTTGATGGCAGCGAGCCTGATGCTATTCGCGGCATCATGGAGGTAGAGCTGGATACCAAGGAGCATCACGATACTCAGGCGGCTAAGGTATGGGAAGGGATGGGCGGTTATGCACCGACCATTGGAATTATTGGTGCGGTGATGGGGCTTATCCATGTGATGCAGAATCTCGCTGATCCAAGCAAACTGGGTTCAGGTATCGCGGTGGCATTTGTCGCGACGATTTATGGAGTAGGGCTTGCCAACATCTTTTTTCTGCCAATGGCGAATAAGATGAAATCTATTATTCATGATCAGACCAAGTTTCGAGAGATGATTATTGAGGGGATTGTGGCAATTGCTGAAGGCGAAAACCCTCGAAGCATCGAAACTAAGCTTCAGGGCTTTATTCTTTAACGGTTAAGTTGCATGGCACGTAAACCGAAGCATGAAGAACACGAAAACCATGAGCGCTGGTTAGTCTCATATGCAGACTTTATCACCCTGCTCTTTGCATTTTTTGTGGTGATGTATTCTGTTTCCTCCGTTAACGAAGGTAAGTATCGGGTTTTATCGGATGCTATTGTGGCTGCTTTTCAGCAATCACAAAAATCACTTAAGCCTATTCAAATTGGTACTACGGCTCGTTCACCACAAAAGGCGACCCTTGAGTTTACAGACACGGCCCATCCTATAAAAACACCTGAAAGCCCTTTTAGCCAGGTTTCTCGAGCTAATAAAACCGAAGGTGAGCATAAAGAGGACGAAATGGATTTTTCGGAATTCCCAATGGCGGAAGAGCGTATGCTGAAAGATGGAGAGGCTGGCGATCAGAGTAAATCTGATGCCAGTCAGGCGGGTTTAGCTGAAGCGCAATTAAGCGTGATTGCAAATGAGATTAAAGCTGCGATGCAGCCTTTGATCGATCATGATCTAATTTCGGTTAAGCGCAATAAGCGCTGGATTGAGGTTGAAATTAATACTGATGTTCTCTTTGCGAGTGGCAGCGCACGGATGCAACCACAATCGATACCGGTGTTGGAAGCGTTATCTCGTATTCTAGCGGCATTTCCAAACGACATGCGTATAGAAGGGTTTACTGATAACGTTGCGATTAAAAGCCCTGTGTATCCCTCCAACTGGGAACTTTCTGCGGCACGTGCTTCAAGTGTGGTACGACTCTTTTCTGCTCACGGGGTTGAGCCTGAAAGAATGGCGGCGATTGGCTATGGTGAATTTCGTCCATTGATGAGTAATGACACTCTTGAAGGACGTATTAAAAACCGCCGAGTGATGGTGGTAATAACGGCTAACCGCCACATGAAACGTCCCAAACCTAAACCTGAGCCTAAAGTCGAAGAGAAATCAGTTGAGCCTGAGGGAGAGCTTGTAGATGCTGACGTAAGTGTGCCTGTCGAGGATGATTCTGTAAGGCTTGATGCTTTGATCGCATCATCAGGCTTGCACCGTACGACACCTGTTACAATGGATAAGATTAAGCCACTGGAACGCTCCTCTCCATGGGGGCCACCTCAGCTTATTGCACCACCAATTAAGTTCCTCTCGCCGATCTCTATTCCTTCTACGAATGTTGGCGCCTCGCTTCCCGTGACTTCAGACTCATCGACAGGTGGCGAATAGTGCGTATCTGGGCGGTTGCCAATCAAAAAGGTGGGGTTGGTAAAACGACAACCGCCGTTACCCTGGCTGGTCTGTTATCTCAGCAGGGGCACCGTGTCTTATTGGTTGATATGGATCCGCATGGTTCGATGACGTCATACATGGGCTACGACCCAGAAGGCGATGGTAGTAGTCTTTATAGTCTGTTCCATGGCGGTAGTGGCCCAGTGCCTGAAATGATCCGAAAAACAGGGTGTGAGAATATCTCAATCTTTACTGCGTCAACGGCACTGGCAACACTCGACAGGCAGCTCGGTACTCAAGATGGAAAAGGCCTGGTCATTGCGCGAGGTCTGGCACAGATAAGCGATGACTATGACTATGCCTTATTGGACTGTCCGCCAACACTTGGTGTGTTGATGGTTAACGCATTGGCCGCGTGTCATTATTTAGTTGTACCGGTTCAGTCTGAGTTCCTTGCGCTAAAGGGACTGGAGCGGATGATGCGCACGATTTCGATGATGAATCATGCGCGCATGACCCCGATCCCATATCTAATTGTGCCGACGCTCTTTGATCGTCGTACACGAGCATCGGGACAGGCGTTAGATAATATGAAGGCGCTTTATCCTCAAACATTATGGAGTGGGATTATCCCTGTGGATACACAGTTCCGTGAGGCGAGTCGTGCTGGTAAACCTGTCTCATTGGTGGCGCCACGCTCGCGTGGGGCAGTTGCATACGGTGAACTTTTGCATGATTTGCTGAGAATTGATATGCCCGCTGCTAAGGTGAAGGCAGGATGAGCGATAAAGAAAAACCAGCCCTTGCAACGCAACAAAAGGCACTGACCCAATATCTGGACTCACTTTTGATGGAGATTCCAGAGGAAGTACCTGTGGTGGGCGAGGCTGTTGTTGCTCCCGTTGTTGAACGGCTTGCCGCAGTGGAGGTGATCGATGAGTTTGATGTGGTCGTCGACACTGCGCAGGCTCAAGCGGTTGAAGTTCAGAGCGATAATGAGAGTGACGCTCTAGTGCCTGAATGGGGCACGCCATCATTTAAGGCGCTCTTTTTTAATGTCGGCGGCATGCTGCTGGCAGCACCGCTTGAAAAGCTGAGCGGTGTTTTGACCGAGTGTGATGATATTAAAGTGATGCCGGGAAATACTGCGCGCTATTTAGGGGTGCTGGTACACCGCGGAAAGACCATTCGTGTGATCGATTTTGAACATTTGGTGGCAGAGCTGAGTGGTGAAGCGGTGACGCCATCAGCCAGGGAACTCGCTCCACCAGACCGTATTGTGTTAATTGAAGGTGAACGTATTGGCATTGCATGCCGTGCGGTGGCTGAGGTTGAAGAGATTGACGCTAGTGGTGTGCGCTGGCGAGTTGGCACGACAAAGCGGCCCTGGTACAGAGGAATTGTTGTTGGAAAAATGTGTGCTTTGCTTGATATCGATGCCTTGTTGGCACTGTTGAATGATGATGACGCAAAATAGCACCTTCTAGAGTAGTCATTATGGATTGGGTGAAGGCTGGGTCTGAATTGGTTTAGGGTTGGTTTTGGATTGGTTCTTGGTACATCTTATGCATGCTTAACAGGAACGATTGTGAGTGTCTGTTGATTGACGCTTGTGATAATAGAATGATATGTCTGAAATTGTGAAGGGAGTGATGGGATGAATCAAAAGGCAGCAAATCCTCAGGATGAAGTGCTTCAGTGGGTCACCTTTAAGCTGGAAGGTGAGACCTATGGCATCAATGTGATGCAGGTACAGGAGGTGTTGCGTGTGAGTGAAATTACACCTGTTCCAGGTGCGCCATCATATATTCTCGGCATTATTAATCTGCGTGGTAACGTTGTTACGGTGCTTGATACACGAATGCGCTTTGGTTTACCAATGTATGAAACGGATGATGCTTCGCGCGTAGTCATAGTGGAATCTAATGGCAATGTACTGGGTATCCTGGTTGATAGCGTGGCGGAAGTTGTTTATCTGCGTTCATCAGAAATTGAATCCGCCCCAAATGTGGGTAACGATGAAAGCTCGAAATATATTCAGGGTGTCTATAGCAATGAAGGTAATCTTTTGATCCTGGTCGATGTGAATAAGTTGTTGTCCAATAATGAGTGGCAAGAGGTTGCTGAATTTTAATTTCAATTTTAAGGTGGAGCGTTATGGTTGATGTTGGCTATGTCCCCACTGTGAAGTCACCCTGGTTTAATCTGCCATCAGGGAAAATACAAAATATGAGAGAGATCAACCCCATTTTGACGGTTATGCATGAGGTGATGAGTGATGGAATTTAGTGAATATTATATGGTGCTACTGGGTGTGCTCAATGCGGCATTAATTGCAGTCGTACTAAAACTTGCCGTACAGCAACGTCAGCGTAGTATGGTATATGAGCGTAAACTGAAATTGTTGAACGATGAAGTGAGTGCGCTCTGCACTGGCGCTGTTGGGGCGGGTGGGTATGTTAATAAATTAGAGCAGAAACTAAAGCGAGTTATTGAACGACAGGATCAACTTGATTCACGTGACCCTTCTGACCGAGCGATTGATCAGGCCACCAGAATGGTTCGTCAGGGTGCCACTGTAGAAGAGCTGGTTGCCTCATGTGGACTGGTTCGAGCTGAGGCAGAGTTATTGTTGTTGTTGAACCGTGCTCAGGCTGAAGATGGTAGCTCGCTACGTGTGGTGTCAGGATAGTGGACAAAAACTGACGGATTCGATGCCTTCAAATTCAGCGCCAGGCTTGCCAATGTAGTAACCTTGTGCGTAGTCAATGCCATACGACTTGACCATTTTAAATATCTCTTCGCTTTCAACAAATTCCGCAACGGTTTTTTTTCCGAGAGTTTTAGAGATCTCCACCATTGATTTAACCAATGTCTGATCGACTTCATCATGAGCTAAATTGGTAATAAAGCTACCATCAATCTTCAGATAATCCACCGGAAACTGTTTCAGGTAGCTGAAAGAGTTAAAGCCGACGCCAAAATCATCGAGTGCAAAGCTACAGCCCAGCTCCCGTAGTTTTATAATCATTTCACGTGTTTGTTCGTAATTGGCTATGGCCGCCGTTTCAGTGATTTCAAAGGTGATGCGATTACCGTCAACCTGTGATTCAGACAAAGCGTCTTTGATACGCTGTAGTAGTTCGGGGTCGTGGAAAGCGTGGCTGGACAGGTTGATGTTTAATGAAACATAGGACTTACTCGCAGGTAGTTGCTGTAGTGCGCTGATTGCCTGCTTGATGACCCAGTTATCAATGTCATGAATCATACCGATTCGCTCTGCCACTGGAATAAATATAGCGGGGGATATGAGTTCATTATTCTCATCGCGCATCCTGATGAGCGCTTCATAATGTTCTATCTGGCTTGTCTTCAGGTTGATGACGGGCTGAAACATCAGGCAAAAACGGCTATTTATCAGGGCGTCTTTGATTTTCGGCGTCCAGTATGCCTCGTCTCTGAGCTGATGAATTTCCTGATCCTGATTGTTATATTGATGAATCATATTGCGCCCATGTTTCTTGGCAATAAAACAGGCTTGATCGGCGCGGGCTAGCATTTCACTGGCGTTTATCTCCTGATTTTCGATGACTGTGGCGAATCCGATGCTAATACCAATATTGTAAACTCTGTCGTCGATTTCAAATACGAACGTTTTCATCGCCTGTCTGATTTTCTCTGCAAATGATAGCGCTGCTTCTGCCCTGTTGCTTTGAATGAGTATGGAGTACTCGTCTGAGCCTGTGCGAGCAATTATCTTGTCATCATCAGAGAGGTCACGTAACAGGTTCGCGATGTTTACCAGTAATTGATCACCCATCTGATGCCCTTCGAGGTCATTGATGACTTTAAATTGATTAATATCAATATGGAGAAGTGAGACTGCCAGATTCTTTTTGATGCCGTGTAAGAGTGCATCTTCGAGTGCCTTGACGAGCCGACGGCGACTATAGAGACCTGTTATATCATCATGGTTAACGAGGTGTTGAAGGCGAGCATCAACAACCTTGCGTTCTGCTAATTCAGTTTCGATTTCACGAGCATTAATCCCTCTGATGATACGTTCTTTTTTGAGCAACAATGCCGAGTAGATACGCGGTGCGAAATGAGCAGGGCGCAGTGGTGTATAGATAACATCTGTAATGCCACTGTTAAAGGCTTGTTTTGCACTTGCTTCAAACCACTCTGGGTCCGACGCAATTAGAATGACCGGAATATCACGCCAGGCACGGCTTTGAGTAATGCGTTTACAGAGTGTTTGCCATTTGATATCAGGCAGGGTGCTGCTGATTAAGACGAGGTCGATCTCTTGATTATTTTTGTGGAGTGAGCCATTTAACTCAGAAAGGAGTTCGCTACCAGATGATGTCATTTGTGTATTTCTAAAGCCACTGCGATGAAGCAGTGCTTCGGTGAAAAGCGCGTGGTTGCTCTTCTCATTTGCGACAACAATTCGCATGGCACTGAGCCCGTCTGCCTGACCACTTTCGTGAGTGTGATCGGGGAGATCGCATTTGGGCTTATGCGTTTGCGTTACTTTTGGAGATTGGTCGCCCATGAATGCTCTTTAAACCGATAGTTAAATGATCAAGTGTTACTATTCAGATTGCACTTAATGTAGCGGCACAAAGTATTGAATTATTATAGTGTTAAGGCTGATTTATATGAATTTATTGCGATCTTATGTGATAACGCCTATTACTATAGTCGATTGCTGCGTTTTCCAGAGATGATGTAGGCAAAGGCAATGACCTGCGCAATCGTAACATAGAGTGCACGCGGAATTTCATCGCCCAGTTCCAGTTGAGAGAGCAGTTGTGCCAATTCTGCATCTTCATGTAGCGGAATGTTATGTTCCTTGGCAATTTTCAGGATCTCTTCGGCAACATGCCCGCTGCCCCTGGCGGTGACAGTGGGGGCATTTTCGCCATCGTAGAGCAGGGCAACGGTGGTGACCTGTTCTCTCTTGTCTGTATTCATGCGCGTGTATCCACTAACAATGTGTGTCGTTTTTGCAGGGGAGGGGCTGGTGGGCTGCCATGATGACAGCTGATCTCCCCAGCATTAACCCCGTGCTTTTCAAGAGCATCTCTCAGTAGCTGTAAATTGTTGTCGATCAATAAAGCCGTCTCTTTCTCTACTGCCCACAGCCGGGTCGAGCTGCGCTCACCCTGAATTGTGATGGTGGCATACACGGTACCTATTTCGGGTAGGTCTAGCGTGAGTGTCACCTGCCAGCGTGATTCTTGCTCCTCATCTTCCTGTGAGTCATCTTTTTCAATGCGCAGTTGCACCACATCAATGTTTTCGCCATGACGTAACGGTAGTTCAAAGGTCCATGACTGAGGGGTGTTACTGTCTTGCGGTGTTGAGGCGAGTTGACTGAGCTGTACTCGTGCAATGCTACCTTCGGCCTGACGAATGAGTTCGTCAATGACCTGGTCGCGATGTTGCAGCATCACCAGTGTTGGTGATTGTGGCTTTTGTGACTGTAGTGGCAGGTGTCGAAAAAAAGGAACCGGCAGTCGATTGGTGGCAGTGGTGAGTTCAGCTAATAAGCGTGATGACGCAGCTGTACGGGTTGTTTCTTCGCTATGGGTACTGTTCGCAGGTGCACTTAACAGGCGTAGTAGTTGTTCTTTGATCGACTGAGGGGGCGTTTGGCCATTGTTCGTTGTATGTGATGCGCCAGTGCTGCTACTTGTGTTTGGCATGACATTAGTTTGAACCGTCGAAAGTGGTAGCGGAATTTTAGACGGGTTATTCTGACCGTTGGGGGCTTGCCGTAATACATCCAGTAGTTGTAGTAAATTGGCTTTAAAATCTTGTGTTAGGGTCTGTGCTTGCGCTGCATTTGAGCCATGAGTCATTTTATTACTGTTCAGTGGTGGTTGTAGATTGGCGAGTTTCTTTTCGAGCAGGATGCCAGCGTTATTGATTGCGCGTTGTAACTCTTTGGGGTCACCAATTTTATCGACTTGCGCAAGGTTTTCGATCAATTTCTTTACGCTGCTACTGATTTCAGGGGTAAGCGGTGCGGCAAGTTGTGTTTTTAATTGTGATATCGCGGCAAGATTGGCGAGTAGTGGTGTCAGTGGTGCCTGCTTAGGTAGTAGTACTTTTATTGCGGTACTCTGCACTGGCTGGGGCTGTTGTAATGCCGGGAGTAGCGGCGGTGCGACACGCAGTAATGGTTTATCCCCGGCGCGCATTACGGTTAACGTGAGGAGCTCCCCTTTTTGATGCTGTTTGTTCGTGGGGGCCTGCAGCAGTGTATTATCAACACGTAGTTTCACGCTATTTTGCAGGCTTTCGACCACTACCGCTTTCAGCATCTGGCCTACCTGGAGTGAGTGGGCGGTCGCCTTTTGCTGGACGGCTGTCTGAGGCGGCGGTGTGGGAGGCGTATTCTTGATTTCCATTTGTCTGGCTGTGTGTACGTCGCGTTATAAATTCATGATAAGGGGTGGTATCTCAGTGAAAAGGATCATATTTATCATCTATCATTTCTATCGGCAGCTGCTAGTAATTGACCACTCGCAGCAGCTTGATTAGAGTAGGCCGCTATGAATCCTACATCAGAAGCATTATCGCAGTGGTATATCCGTCGTGGCGAGGTTATTCGGGGACCGTTTTCGGAGGCGAAAATAGCGTATTACCTGCTGCATGGACGTATTAAAAAAAGTGATGAATTAAGTCAGGATCAACAGCAGTGGCAATTTTCCTCTGAATTTCCACAGCTTCGACCTTTGATGCTGCAGGATGCAGCGGATGATGCCTTGCAACGGCAGCAGCTAATGGCGAGAAAACAGTGGGAGGCGCAACGTGAACGATTTACTGGTGAACCACGTTATCAGCCGCTGTCACCTGAAACTTATGATGAGACTGTTGAGGCCGCTGCTTCGGGTGGGATTTTCGCGGCAAGCCCATCCGTAACCAGTCGCCTGAATCAGAAGAAGCCGGTTAATCGCAGATTGGTGGGGCTGGTTGCATTTTCATTATTAGGTGCGATGAGCGTGATGATCTACCTTAATACGCCTGAGCCTGAGGTGGGTGGTATCGATTGCGCGATGAAGGCGGCACCACAAGTGAACTGGAGTAACTGCCAGATGGCGGCGGCACACCTCTCTAATGCAGATTTGAGCGGTGCGCTAATGAAAAATATGAACCTCTCTCGTGCTGATCTTCGCGGTGCCCAACTGATGGGCGCTAATCTCTCTTTTTCCAACCTGAGTGCGGTGTTGTTAAATGACGCCGATGTCCGACAGGCAACGCTTGTGGGTGCCAATTTAAGTGGTGCAGATCTTGGTGGCGCACGCTTTGATGGCGCAGACCTTTCGTATGTTGATTTCGGCGGTGCGAATATGGCGGATGCCAGTTTTAATGGGGTCAAACTGGATAAGGCAATTTGGAATGATGGACGCACTTGCTCTGAGGGCTCTATTGGAGAGTGTCAGTAAATCGAAAAAACAAGGCAAATGAATGCCCCGCAAAAAAACCTCGCCTAAGGGGAAAATAGGGCGCACGAGGTTGAGAAATAAAGCAGAGTGCTTTGACCATAGATACGCTTAGCGTGGCGAGATTTTTCAAAGCACTCTTTTGTTGCCTTTAGGCTGGATTAGAATTTGTGCTCAATGCCAAGCCCATTTGCACTTTTGTCTGTGCTGTTGTCATCGTTTTTAAGTGACGCGCTGTAGAAATAGACTTTTGATTTTTTACCCAGCTTGTAATCAACTCCAAATGCCACTTGCTCTAGCCCTTTGCTTTTTTCATCACCTGAAGCGAACTGTGCTTTTACTTTCCAGTTGTTGATTTTGTAAGAGGCGCTTACCACGGTGCTGCTTTCATCTTTTGATCCCGGTGTGTTAGCAGGTTCTGAAGTGTTAAGTAACGCGCCGACGGTCAGGTCATTGAATTGGTATTGAGCAACCAGGCGGGTGGCATCTGTTTTGCTGACTTCGCTGTCAATCGCGGCCGCCAGATAGAGGTTCTTAATACCTTTATAGGTCACAGAAACGGAGCTGCCATCATCTTTGGTTGTCGCATCTTCATCCTGAGTAACCGCCGCATTCAATGCTAAGCCCTTGAAGGTCGGAGATGTGTACATAATGATGTCATTTGCGCGGACTTCACCTTCAAGCACATTTTTGATATCGCCATAGGTTAAATCATTGAACAGATCGATTTTCCCCTGGGCCAGTTTCATTGGAGTGTCATGGGTTCCCACCATGATGGTGCCTGCCGCGGTCTCAAGGCCGACAATCGCATTACGTTGTTTGAAAATCGTTGTGTCAGTTGCACCCGCGCTAGATGCATTTTTTTCTGTTGGATTAACTTCGTACTCAAGTTTGTAAATCACAGACATACCGTGATCGACCGCAGTTTTGCCTTTGAAGCCAAGGCGTGAAGCGTGGCTTTCCAGGTAGGTATCAGAGACGCCTTTATTGTCGGTGCTCAGTACCGCTGCATTTATTTTGCCATAAATCTTGCCGTCAATTGGGCCTTCTGCATGTGCAGCTACCGGTACAATGAGTGCTGATGAAAGCAGTAGTGGCAGATAGTTTTTCATTGAGTTAACTCCCTCGGGTATATAATTACTTTGTTATTAAAAATGCGCTGTATCGCGACTGGTGAGGGATTATGTGGCTGGTTTCTTACACGTACGTTGTAGATTTGTGAATAAAATATGACATCTTGCTTTTACCTGGAGATGCTTAATGGCGGCCTGTTGAAATAGGGATGTATTGATGTGGAATGTTATATTTATCTTGTTTTACGAATGACGCTAAGTAAGGTGTGATTTGATGACTGTTTGCCCTTGGGAGGCGTTAAGGTGGTATCATATGTAAGTTAATTTGCTGTCTTTAAAAGAGAAATCCTACTGAAGCGGGCGAGGGTCTGTTGACGTTTCATTAGCATGGCGCTTTTTCAGGCGTAACCCGCAGGGCTGGGCCCATTTTCCCGCCCCACTGCGTTGTCAGTCGCTTATGTAGAATAACTACACTGCGCTTCTTCCGCCTCGTGGGGTGAAAAATGGACCCCAGCAGTGAGATAAATGAAACGTCAACAGATCCTGAATTACCGTGATGTAATATGGCTGTAACAATTATTCGTTTTAATCTTAAATTCTTGTGAACGGATCATTTGAGTGGGTTATTGATGGCTGCGAAAATTTTAATTGTTGAAGATGAACCTGCAATCAGTGAAATGATTGAAGTGGCGCTGGTACGGGCGAATTTTGAGGTTATCAGAGCGGAGGATGCTGAGGAAGCGATGAGGTTGTTGGGTGACGTGTTACCGGAGCTGGTGTTGCTGGACTGGATGTTACCGGGTGCCAGCGGAATGGAATTTGCGCGGCGTATCAAAAAGGACGAGCTAACATCTCATATCCCTATCATCATGCTGACGGCAAAAGGCAGTGAATCCGATAAAATCAATGGTCTGGATGCGGGTGCGGATGATTACATTACCAAGCCATTTTCGCCGCGCGAGTTAATTGCGAGAATTAAGGCGGTGTTACGCAGGACGTCACCACAGAGCGAAAGTGAAACAATTGAGATCGATAAGCTGGTGCTCGACACCGCCAGTCACCGTATTATGGTCGATGATGAGCCGCTTGAGTTGGGACCAACAGAATACCGTTTATTGCACTTTTTTATGACACACCCAGAGCGTGTTTATAGTCGTGGCCAGCTGCTTGACCGGGTGTGGGGAAGTAATGTTTATGTCGAGGAACGCACCGTTGATGTGCATATTCGACGTTTGCGAAAGGCATTAACACCGTCAGGATATGATCATTATGTACAGACAGTGCGCAGTGCGGGTTACCGCTTTTCAACAAAGGTCTGACATTTGTTAAATCCATGGGCATCTGAAATTAGGCGTCTAGTCGCGCTTATCGTTTTGACACTGTTAGTGGGTCTGCTAACCGATAAACTGTTACTGGTGGCGTTAGCTGCCACAGTGGGCTATCTCTGTTGGCACATCACCAATCTTGTGCGTCTTGAAAAGTGGCTGCGCAAAGGCGGTAGCGCAGTGCCGCCGATTGGTAATGGGGTGTGGGGTGAGCTCTATTATCATATCTACCGCATGCGTCAGCGTAATCGAAAAAGTAAACGTCGTCTCGCTAATGTCATCAACCGCTTTAGAGAGTCGACATCGGCGCTGCCGGATGCGGCGGTTGTGTTGCAGGCCACTGGCGAGATTGAGTGGTTTAATGGTGCCGCGGCACAGTATCTAGGTTTAAGTGCGCCAAATGATATCGGGCAGCGATTGATTAACCTGGTACGGCATCCTTCTTTTGCTGAGTATCTGACTAACGGTGAATTTAATGGTTCGCTTGAGATATCCTCGCCTGTTGATGATGCGATGGTACTGGATATTAATATCGTTCCCTATGGTGGGAAGAATCAAAATCTGCTGGTTGCACGTGATATTACGCATATCAAAAAACTGGAGAACATGCGTAAAGACTTTGTTGCGAATGTGTCGCATGAGTTGCGTACACCATTAACGGTACTGACGGGGACGCTGGAGAGCCTGACAGATGCCGATGATAGTGAGACGCTGGAGGTTTGGCGGCGCTCGCTTGGGCATATGCAGCAGCATAATATGCGTATGCTAAGCATCGTTGATGATTTGCTGATGATCTCACGACTGGAAACAGAAGATAACCAGCGTGACCATTATCCAGTCTCACTTTCGGCAATGCTGTCGACAATCTATGAGGAGGCCAGTGTGCTGAGTGCTAAGCAGCATGAGATCAAAATGGATGTCACCCCTTCGCTTTGGCTGATGGGGGATGAGAAAGAGTTGCACAGCGCCTTTTCAAATTTAGTGGCGAATGCGATCCGTTATTCACCGACGGGGGGGCTTATTACGGTTTCCTGTCACAAGAAAGACAGCGGGCTTTATTTTTGTGTGAAAGATAGTGGGATTGGCATTGCCCCTCACCACATTCAGCGCCTGACCGAGCGTTTTTACCGCGTTGATGCGGGACGATCGCGCGCAAGTGGTGGTACCGGGCTGGGGTTAGCGATTGTTAAGCATGTACTTGATCGTCATGGCGCCAGGTTGGAAATTACCAGTCGGGTTGGGAAAGGCAGTGAATTTTGTTGTTATTTTCCTGCCGATCGTATTTGTACCCCTGAGAAATAGCATGATTCTTTTGCTGTAATGAAACTGTCATGTTGTGTTCATATCATTGACACTAATCTGTCTAATAATGGCTGCATCTGATTTGAAACAGATTTTTAATTGCCGGATAAAGATCCACATTAGGAGTAACATGTAATGAGACTTAAGACCCTTTCAATTGCAATGGCTGGTTTAATGGCCGCCACTGCGACCGCTTCAGTGATGGCCGCTGGTGCAAAGCTTGATCCAGATCTACCCGTTTACGAGCGCGCCAGTGGTGTCTCTGGTAATCTTTCGAGCGTTGGCTCGGATACGCTGGCGAATTTGATGACCCTGTGGGCTGAAGAGTACAAGCGTTTTTACCCTAACGTTAACATTCAGATTCAGGCAGCGGGCTCTTCAACTGCACCACCGGCACTGACTGAAGGGACCTCTAACCTTGGCCCAATGAGTCGTAAGATGAAGGGTAAAGAGATTCAATCATTTGAAAAACGTCATGGCTATAAGCCTACGGCGATTCCGGTAGCAATCGATGCGCTAGCCGTTTATGTTCATAAAGATAACCCAATCGAGGGCATGAGCATTGCCGATGTCGATGCTATCTTTTCTTCAACCCGTAAATGTAAAGGGAAAGAAGACATCACTAACTGGGGGCAGTTAGGACTTGAAGGGGCATGGAAAAACCGTAAAACACAGCTTTATGGACGTAACTCTGTTTCAGGTACTTACGGCTATTTTAAGAAAAAAGGGTTGTGTAAGGGTGATTTCAAAAACAATGTAAACGAGCAGCCTGGTTCTGCCTCGGTGGTTCAGTCGGTGAGTTCTTCAATCAATGGTATCGGTTACTCGGGTATCGGTTACAAGACCTCGAGCGTTAAAGCGCTAGCATTGTCTAAAAAACCAGGAAAGCCACTGGTTGCGGCGACACCAGAGAACGCTGTGGATGGGACTTATCCTCTTTCGCGATTCCTCTACGTATATGTTAATAAGCACCCAAACAAACCTCTTCAGCCTTTAGAGAAAGAGTTTTTCACCATGGTGCTGTCTAAGATTGGTCAGGAAGTGGTAGTGAAAGATGGCTATATCCCGCTACCGGCTAAAGTGGTTGAGCGTGAATTAGCTAAAATGCACTAATCACTGATTGCATTTTATCTTGAAAAGGTCCCGTCAGTTTGGCGGGGCCTTTTTTTTGTTTGGGGGCCGAGCAGTCAGGTGTCACTTTTAAGGTAGAATACGACTTTTAATTGTAGCGGTTGTGAGAAGAGAGTCATGCAGATTTCCCATTATGAACGCCTGGGCGGAGAGCAGGGGGTGCGCCGTCTGGTGGATCGTTTTTATGACCTGATGGATAGATTGCCGGAGGCCGCAGGGATTCGGAAGATGCATGGCGAGAGCCTGGATGGTTCACGTGATAAGCTCTTTATGTTTCTCTCTGGCTGGTTGGGTGGGCCGGGGCTCTACACTGAGCAGTATGGACACCCGCGTCTACGCGCTCGCCATCTGCCTTTTTCGATTGGTGAGGCGGAGCGTGATGCATGGATGCTGTGTATGTCGCAGGCCTTGGATGAAATGATGCTTGATACCTTGTTGCGAGATCATTTGAAGCAGTCGTTGTGGAATACAGCTGACCATATGCGCAACGAACAGCCATAAAAAAACCCACCGGATTGGGTGGGTTTTTTAAAATACAGCTCAGGCGTGAATCCTGATAGTGTATTTAGCTTAGTTGGCAGCGCAAGCAGTTTCTTCTTCGATCACACCAGACTCTACTGCGTCAATTGCTTTCTGGTCATGCGCGTTTGCTGGGCAACCACAGCTGTAACCGTCTTCAGTTGCGTGCATTCTTGCCTGTTCGATGTGCCACTGCGCTACTTTCAAATGCTGATCTACGTTCATTGCAATAAACCTTCTAAATTGGAGATTGAAAAAATAGTTGAGCATTACGCTCAGGATAAAGATTTTACCATTAAAACAGAGAAAAGGTAACTGTTTTAGCGTGTTGTGAGCGCAATGCTGGTTGGAAATGGGTATATTACGGTTCAGCTTTGGGCGAAATGGTCGTCTCTTTAGTAATAGATAATAAGTGAGAGAAAACAGGTAATGAGTGACGAAGTAATAGACGCAAGAATTACCCCGCAAGGGCACATGGATGTATTGTCTAGAGTTGAAGTGAGTAAGCTACTAGACCGAAGTAAAAATGGTTTGTACACCACGTTCCGCAACTGTTCATTGGCGGTGTTAAATTGTGGTAGCGATCTTGATGATGGCAAGGAGCTGCTTGAGCGTTATCCTAATTTTGATATTCGCGTGATACAGCAGGAACGTGGCATTAAACTTGAGGTTAAAAATGCCCCACCGAGCGCCTTTGTTGATGGCAAAATGATCAAGGGTATTAGCGAGCATCTGTTTGCAGTGCTGCGTGACATTATCTACGTGAGTGATGAAATTCAGGATAACCCGACCTTCGATCTTGAAAGTTCTGAAGGGATCACCAATGCGGTTTTTCATATTCTGCGTAACGCTAATATTTTGCACCCACGAACAAAACCCAATTTAGTGGTGTGCTGGGGCGGCCATTCGATCGGGCGTCATGAATATGATTACACCAAAGTGGTCGGTTATGAGATGGGTCTGCGTGGTATTGATGTGGGTACCGGTTGTGGGCCGGGTGCGATGAAGGGGCCGATGAAAGGTGCCGCAGTGGGCCATGCAAAGCAACGCATTGCAGATGGCCAATACATTGGTTTGACCGAGCCGGGAATTATTGCAGCGGAATCACCAAATCCAATTGTTAACAACCTCGTTATTTTTCCTGATATCGAAAAACGCCTTGAAGCCTTTGTGCGCACTGCCCACGGCATTGTTGTTTTTCCTGGCGGGGCAGGCACCGCTGAAGAGATTCTCTATTTGCTCGGCATTCTGTTGCATCCAGAGAACAAAGAGATGCCATTTCCGATGATCCTCACGGGGCCGGAAAGAGCGCGTGCTTATTTTGAGCAGATCGACGAGTTTATTGGTGCAACCTTAGGCGTTGAGGCGCAGTCCCGTTATCAGGTTATTATCGATGATCCGGTAAAGGTTGCTCGTGAAATGTCAACGGGGATTGAAGCGGTGCGGAAATTTAGAGTTGAAAAGCGTGACGCTTACTACTTTAACTGGTTGCTAAAGATTGAACCTGCATTCCAACAGCCTTTTGCCCCCACGCATGAAAACATGAGCGCTCTTGCATTGCATAAGAATCAAGAGTGCCATCTGTTAGCTGCAAATTTACGACGTGCCTTTTCCGGTATCGTGGCGGGTAATGTGAAAGATGACGGTATCCGCGCGATTGAAGAACATGGTCATTTTGAGATTCGCGGTGATGCAGCGATTATGGCACGACTGGATGAGCTGTTAAGTTCCTTTGTTTCGCAGCAGCGCATGAAGCTGCCGGGTTCTGTCTATACACCTTGTTATAAGGTCATTCGATGAAGCATCGCGTCTACTTTGATCTCATCTGTATGGAGTGTTTGTGAAAGCGTTTCCATTACCGTTGCCAGAGGGGATGAGCGCGGAGACCTTTTTGGCCGAATACTGGCAAAAAAAACCATTATTGATCAAGGCCGCATTCCCCAACTTTACAACACCGCTTTCTCCCGATGAAATTGCAGGCATGGCGTGCGAAGAGGGGATTGAGTCGCGCCTGGTGATTGAAAACAGTGGCGTGAATCAACGCGCTGCAAATGATGAAGAGCTTCCCTGGCAGCTTTCACATGGCCCGTTTGATGAGGCGATTTTTTCTGAATTACCCGCAAGCCACTGGACGCTGTTGATTCAGGAGGTACACAAATATGTGCCAGCACTGGCGCAGTTGTTGGAGTCATTTCGTTTTATCCCCAACTGGCGCATTGACGACATTATGGTGAGCTATTCGCCTGTGGGTGGTTCGGTAGGGCCGCATGTTGATCAATACGATGTCTTTTTGTTGCAAGGGCTCGGGCCTAAACGTTGGCAGATATCGATGGCTGGGGTGGGTGATGGTGATCTTATTCCAGGGATTGAACTGCAGATTCTGGCTGACTTTAAGGCAGAGCAGAGTTGGGATCTGGAAGAGGGGGATATGCTCTATCTGCCACCGGGAGTGATTCATCACGGTGTAGCGCTGGGTGATAGTCTTACCTACTCGGTTGGTTTTCGGGCGCCTGCGGAATGTGATTTGATTACAAGCTTTATCGATTATCTCGCTGAAGAACGTCTTTCCGTGGCACATTATCAGGATCCCGATTTGACCCTTCAGCAACATCCCGGTGAGATTAGCGCGGCATCGCTACAGCGTGTGCGTGACATTATTAACCGCATCCCAGTGAATGACGTCGACCTTGCTCGCTGGTTTGGGCAAGTGGTGACGGAGTCGAAGAGTGGTGACCGTGTTGAGCCTAATGCAAAGGCGCTCAGCATCGATGCCTTTGTTAAGCGGTTTCAGCAAGGCGAGCAACTGTGGCGCTGTGAATTGAGTCGTTTTGCCTGCATTAATCAGAAAGATTCTGTTTTGTTATTTGTGGCAGGAGGTGTAGAGACGCTAAGTAGTGAGATAACGGCGGCTGTTTATCTGCTATGTGATCAGCGAATTCACAGCATTTCTGAGTGGGCTGCGCTATTGAAGGCACCTGATAGTGCTGCGTTGTTATGCCGTCTGTATAACGCTGGGCATCTTTATTTCGAAAATGATTAGGGTTGAGCAAGTGGCGTGGGCAGATGGACAGGCGTTGATCCGCCCAATCCGAGAAGCGGTTTTTATTCAGGAGCAAAAAGTCCCTGTTGAGTTGGAATGGGATGGGCTGGATGCCACGTGTATTCAGTTGTTGGCGTTCAGCGGCAATGACGCAGTTGGTACGGCGCGAATGACGGCCGCAGGCAAGATTGGTCGCATGGCCGTATTGAGTGGTCACAGAGGGCTTGGCGTAGGTAAATCACTACTATCTAAAATGATTCAGCTGGCTCAAAAGACCCACCTCTCTGCTGTGGTATTGGATGCTCAGGTGAGTGCGATTCCCTTTTATCAGCCATTCGGGTTTGAGGTGGTGAGTGAGCCATTTATGGATGCGGGAATTGCACATCGTAAAATGAAGTTGTTTTTTGATGTTGAATAACTGATTGTTATTTCACCGTCTAAAAGCGCACTATCTAGTCATAAGCCATCTCTAGATTGTTCAAATGTTTATGTTGTGTTGCCGATACTTAATTAAATGCTTATGCTATATTTCTGGTCATATATGTAAGTTAGCATTCGGGTGATTTTTTCGAATTAGGGTGAATAAGAGATGTCGATCAATGCGTTAATTGTTGATAGCTCAAAATACAACCGGCAGATGTTAGAAAGCATGCTAACCGGGATCGGGGTCACTTGTGTCGCTTGCTCAACGGGAAGAGAGGCACTGGCGCTGGATAATCGGCGTCATTTTGATTTCATTATTGCCTCACGTCACCTGGAAGATACTGAAGCAGAGTTATTTCTGCTTCGCTTTAAAGAGTTTCATTTAATTGATGATGCGTTGACGATTATGTTGACCGCAGATGATGTTGCCGATGTTTACCTGGATGCGAACAGGGCAGGCTTCAAACTTGTTTTTAATAAAAAAGATGTCGCTGCAATTGAGAGCTTTCTATTGGAAGCGATTAATAATCGTACTATCGATTTGCAGGCGAAAATTCTTTATGTCGAAGATGACCTGTTATTTGCGGAGCTGACGAAGTCATTGTTACAGCGCTATCGCGCTAAAGTTGAATTTGCCTCTGACCTGGCTTCTGCAATAGCGCTTTTTAGAGAACAGGACTTTGATCTCATTATTACCGACTACTATTTGGGGAATGATGAAACAGGGGATGACTTAATTTCATACGTACGTGATTTTGAAGATTCAGATAAATCACGCATTCCTATTCTGGTTGCCTCAAGTGAATCAAGCCAGTCAAAGCGCACTTCATTTCTACGTAATGGCGCGAATGATTATATTATCAAACCTTATGATCATGATGAGCTGGTAGCACGAGCCTCGAATTTAATCGCCCATAAAAAATTATTTGAACAGTTTCGTAAGCAACAGAAAGAGTTGTTGAAACTGGCGATGAGTGATCAGCTCACGGGGCTATATAACCGGCGCAGTCTGTTTGACTTTGGTCCCAAATATATTAGTGATGCGCTGCGTCATCAATACCCCATTTGCTTGCTAGTGATTGATGTTGATCACTTTAAGGCGGTTAATGATACTCACGGTCATGCCAAAGGGGATGTGGTATTGAAAACACTTGGCGAAGTGATGCTGGCGTCCTGCCGTACCGCAGACTTTGTGTCACGTTTTGGCGGTGAAGAGTTTGTGATACTGCTATCTCATTGTGGGATGGATGATGCGAAGATCAAAGCTGATTTGCTGCGCAAGAGCGTGGAGGAATCGAAGCCTGATGGCCTGGTGATAACGATAAGTGTGGGGGTGGCGGAGCTTGAAGTGAATGACGACCTGGATTCGTTATTTGGTAAAGCGGATTTGGCAGTCTATAAAGCGAAGGATAAAGGGCGCAACCGAGTTGAGCAGTATATTGAGGGTGAGCTGAAAGGGGAGTCTTCCTGAGCGTTAAGCATATTGCCCAGCACACCAGCCTGATGCCCAGGCCCACTGAAAGTTATATCCCCCCAGCCAGCCTGAAACATCCACCACTTCCCCAATAAAATATAGTCCTGCTATCTGGGTACTTTCCATTGTCCTGGAAGAGAGCGCATTGCAATCAACACCGCCGATTGTCACTTCTGCTGTGCGGTAGCCTTCTGTGCCATTGGGTTTGATTTCCCACAGATGAATGTAGCTGTCAATCTCTTCGAGTTGTTGAGACGAGAGTGATTGAAGTGGTGTGTCGAGTGGGAGCCCCTTTAGTAAGGTGGCAATGACGCGCCTGGGCAGCCAATTGTGTAGTGCATTGTTTAGCTGTCGTTGAGGGTGTTGCTGTTGTAATTTTTTTAATTCGTCGATGATGGCGACGTCAGGGCAGAGATTAATTGACACTGTTTCGCCGGGCTGCCAATAGGATGAGATTTGCAAAATTGCTGGGCCGCTCAGGCCTCGGTGAGTAAAAAGCGTGTTCTCTTCGAAGCCTTGTTTGTCGGTGCTGACGCGAGTATTGATCGCGATGCCGGAGAGTTCCGACAGTTGTGCCTTGTCGCTGGGCTGTAGTGTAAAGGGCACCAGACCCGCACGCGTTGGCCATACTTTGATACCAAACTGTTCGGCGAGTTTGTAGCCAAAAGGTGATGCACCCATTTTGGGAATGGATAGACCGCCGCTGGCGACAACCAGCGAGGGGCAGTGGTAGTGCTCAAGTTTAGTGCGTAGCTCGAAACCACGATCAACTTTGTCATCTGATTGATGAATGGCTTTGATTTCGGTGTTGAGTTGTATTTTTACATTGGCCAGGCGCGCTTCTGACAGCAGCATATTGAGAATATCTTTTGCGCTCTCATCACAGAACAGTTGACCGTGGTCGCGTTCATGAAACGGGATCTGATATTTATCAACTAGCGCTAAAAAATCCCACTGAGTAAAGCGGCTGAGGGCCGACTTACAGAAGTGCGGATTATGCGAGAGGTAGTTTTCAGGATCGATCTGATAATTGGTGAAGTTGCAACGGCCGCCACCCGACATGAGTATCTTTTTGCCGGCTTTGTTGGCGTGGTCAAGCACCATGACGCTGCGCCCGCGTTTTCCAGCTTCAATCGCGCACATAAGGCCAGACGCACTGGCCCCGATAATAATAACGTCGGCTTCTATTGTCATCTGGGTACGGCCAGGAAGGTGATGGAGTTGCGGTT
>Ga0316209_1001683_pt1 | contig 21206 bp, 17 predicted proteins | sample 6monopyrite_MG_FD_204945 | JGI IMG/M metagenome (GOLD analysis project Ga0316209, IMG submission 204945) | Microbial mat bacterial communities from mineral coupon in-situ incubated in ocean water Damariscotta River, Maine, United States -... | ecosystem: Environmental > Aquatic > Marine >...
CACAGGCCAAAAGTTCACGGCGGTCTTCGGTGGAAAGAAAATTGGAACCGATCATACAGAAAGTAGAATCCAATCGCGCTAAAACGTCAACCAATTCTTCGGGTCTTCAAGGACTCTGGGTATAGTTTTAAATCGGGCTCTTAGGCGTCCTGCACGGCGTGGTCCATCTGGCTGCGCCGTGCGATGGCCTCCCGGCGGTTGATATGCACCGTGACCATCAGATCACGGGTCACTTTGGGGTAGGCATCCAGCACAAAGAAATCACCCTGCACCTTAAACACCGCTGCCCCGGTCAGTTCATAAAGTTGAAACAGCTGCCGCATGGCGCGGTTGGGCAAATAGTCAGGTTTGGTGTACCAGTTCAGCGCATAAAGGCTGCTTTGACCCTGACGGCGATAACAGGGCGCATAGGCCTCCATCGTGGTGGCCCCGGCGCGCACCAGCCTGTCATATCCCGCATCGGGCAGGGCCAGTGACAGCTCATGCAAGGCCAGCACCGCAAAGATATGGCCGTTTTTGACATGCAACATTCGGCCACGCCGGGTGGGATATTCCTCAAACCACAGATATCCGCGTTTGTCGCGGGCACTGATCCAGCGGGCGGGTCGCTTTTGCCCGGCGATATGGGGGGACAGATAGGCATTGGCATAGGCCCGCGCCAGATCGGTGGTATCCAGATGTGCGCGCATCCGCAGGCAGGCCAGAATGGCAAAGGCATTGGTCAGCCCACTGACCCAGGGGCCGGGGATCACCACCTCCTTGTTGTTGTATTCAAAGCGGTTTTCGATCCAGGCGGTGGGGCCATGGGCCCCGTCGGGTTCAAAAACGGAATAGTCTTTCATGAGGTCCAGCAGCGCCTGCAACAGGGTCAGCGCGCGGGCGCGGGCATGGCTTTCAAGGCGTCCTTCGATGAAATTGCATAGCGCAATTGTATTGCGCCACACCACCACCGGCTGAAACGGCTGTTGGTAACGGGTGTGATATATCTCATCCCAGTCAAACGGCAGGGCCTCTTCCAGCGGTTTGTCCGGGCGCGGTTTCCATCCCTCAGGGGGCCAGAACACCGGCGTGTGTCCGGTCACAAGTTCAGGGTAAAGTCGGTAAGGACAGCTGAGCACATCGGCCCCCGTGGGGGTCAGGAGCACAGGCGCGGCCCCCGTAGGCTGGACAGGGTGGCGCTGGCTGACACCGGGTTGCCAGCCGGTCAGTTGAAACCGCCGCCGCCGCAGGTCTTGGCGTGTCAGGCCTAAACGCTCTGCCGTTTTCGCGAGCATATGGCGTGAAATATTTGTTGCAGCGGAGCCTAAGGACATGCAGCCAGCACCTTGCACGGATAAAGGGGGGGGACAGGGGTCATGGTGTGAAAAACAGTCTCTAACGTGACTCTAAATGGCGCTCTATCTGTGTTATGATTTCATCCAGCATGTCTGAATTGACCTGCTTGCCCTCAATGCGGATCACATGGCCTTTGGCATCGCTTTGACGTCTTAGGGTGATCCCGTTGGAGAGGGTCACAGAACCCACCTGTGCCTCGCGCGGGGGGCGCCCGCCCTTGGTGCGTGGTTGATTGCGCTCCTTGGTTTCGGCGGCTTTGACGAGCGTTTCCAGCGTCGCCCATTCAGCCGCGGCATCCTTGCTGGGGGCCTGATCAAGGGCGGTGTGCAGTTTCTTTGCGAAACCTGCCCGCAGGGCGGCCACAAGGCGCAGCCCCTGTCGTTCCGTGAGGGCGGAAGGAAAGCTGAGTTGTGCGCCCAATGCACGGTGGACCTCGGCAAAGCTGCGGATTTTGGAGCGTTTGGCCTTGCTGCCGGCATGGAAGAGCCCGTCCACGGCACTCTCAACACTGTCAAAGGCGCCCTGCTCAGTGGCCAGCACCGCAATACGCCCGCGCTCATAATGGCTGAGGTCGGCGCGAATTTCGTTTTCCTCAACCATGGCGACATAGGCATCGCTGGCCGTGTCAGGGGCGCGCAACAGGGCCGGGGCATGGGCAAAACGCGCCTCGCCGGTTTCGGCGTGAAGTGCGCGCAGGGCCATCAACCGCCGCCAGCCGGAAATCAGGCCATAGCCGCCGCCGTCACCGGTGCGGGCAAACACCTCAATCGGCAGGCGCAGCCCATGGGCGGCGATGGAGGCCTTGAGTTCAGCCATTTCCGTGTCGTCGGCGGCAATCCGGTCGCGCAAAAGTGCGTCATCGACAACGTCCGCCAGTGCGATCTGTTGCACCACCAGTCCGGCATCCAGCGCGGCGCGATAGCGTTCCGCGTCCGCTGTATCGCGGGCCTGCTCGGCGCGCTGGCCGGCCGCACCCAGTGCCGTGAGTGCGGCGGCTTCCCCCGCGACAGAGGCGATGGGGGGCAGGGTGCTGCGACTTTCGTTTTGGCCCAAGCCTTCTTCGACGCGGCGCAATTGTTCCGCGCTGGGGGCCTCGAGGCGTCTGCGTTTAGCCATGATCAGGCTCCTGTGTTTGTGTCGTAACAGGCTCTAACATCGCCTGATCGCGCCACCATGCGCCAATCAGCAACTCTTTGAACTCTGCATAGGTACGGTCAAATGCCTCGCGGCCCCGCAGGTAGGTGTCGCGGTTGAAATCGCGGTAATCCGCCTCGTAGATGCCATTCACCTGCTCACCCGCTTGGCCCACGAGGGCGGTATATTCCTGCCGGTATGTGTTCATGAAATCGCCAAAATAGGCTTGGATGACATTGGCCAGATCGGTTTGTTGGGACGCATCAAAGCGGGTGATCAACGTGCGCACCACATCCCATTCAAAGGTCATTTCCGGCAGGCCCGCCCGGCGTCGTGCGGTATTTTCGCCCTCTTCGATGCTGGCGAAGGTCGCATGTAGCATATCAAAAAACCGGCCCGTAGAGTCAAATTCAAGGAAGGACGCGCCAAGCGGCACCAGCAGAATGTCCGCCGCTGCCAGCGCGTTGATGGTCAGATACCCAAGGGCGGGCGGGGTATCGAGCATGATAACGTCGTATTGCTCCAGCAGCCCTTCGCGCTCCAGGAACCCGGTCAGCGCGTCCCACAGTGGCCAGCTGCGCAGCCCCATGCGCCAGACCGGCACCTGAAATTCCGCCCAATAGAGGTTCAGCTGCGCGCCGATCAGATCAATGTTGGGCCAATGGGTGGACTGGACCACATCCGCCGCATGTGTCTCTAACGCTTGCTCTAGCGTCTCATCCAAGGGCAACGGTGGTTCCCCTTTGGCGCTGCGTACTTCGTTTTCGGTTTGCAGGTGCAGGGCGTAATCCTTGGCCAGCAGCGGAAAGACGGTTTGCCATTCATCTGTGACCTTGCCGTCCAGAATGGTGGTCATTGATCCCTGGCTGTCCAGATCAATCACCAGCACCTTGTAGCCATCAAGGGCCGCTGCCATGGCCAGATGCGCGCAGGTGGATGTCTTGCCCACGCCGCCTTTGAAATTGGCCACGGCGGTGACCTTGGCAGGCGCCCCTTTCGGCCGGTAGGGTTGGTATTGTTTGGAACTCAGCCCCTCAGCCGCGAAATGTGCGCGCAGGGCCATGACCTCTTCCAATGTGAACCATTTGGAGCCTGAGGCCCCTTCGCCTTGCGGCAGATCGGGGTTCGCCTTGAGCACGCGGCGCAGATGCGCAGGTGCCACCGGGATCAGGTAGCGGCAGATTTCCCAGATGGAGAATTTGCGCAGCCGTTTTTTGCCGTCGGGGGCATAGCCGCGCTTGGACAGATCGCTGCGGCCCTGTTCACAAAATGCCGCAGCACGGGCAAAACGGTCCGTGTCTACGGGCGGGCCAAGCCGCTCTGCGGCTTTTGCAGGATCAAGCGCCTGATAGGGGGGCGTATAGCTGCCCGAAGATTTGGCCATGTGCGCTCCGATAGGGGATATGCGATGATTTGGGCGGTTTGGCGAAAACATCGCACATTTGGTGGCGCATTGGAATGGCTGTCATGTATGTTGTGGTAGTTTCCTGACCTTTGTGGTTTGGCTGAGAGGCACACAGAGAGCGAGGTCGCATGGCGCAAGAACCCGGATCGGCATCTGGACCTGCAAAGGTCTGTATCCTGATGGCGGTGCATCAGGGCGCTGCGTTCCTGCGCGACCAACTGGACAGTTTTACCGCGCAGACCGGGGTGGATTGGTCACTGGTGGTCTCAGATGACAGCCCGGACCCGGATGATGGCAGCGGGGCGATCTTGCAGGGGTTTCAGGCCGAGAACCCGGCGCGTGAGATCACGCTGCGCACAGGCCCGCGGGCCGGGATTGGGGCCAATTTCCTGACGTTGCTGCGCGATGCCCCACGCGATGTGCCCTTTGCCGCGATTTCTGATCAAGACGACGTCTGGTTGCCGGACAAGCTGGCCTGCGCGGTGGCGATGATCGGGGACAACACCGACATGATACCGACGCTATACTGCGCCCGCACGATGGTGGTGGAGGCGGACCTGAGCGAAGTTGGGGTTTCCCCCGCCTTTGGCCATGCGCCTGCCTTTGAAAACGCATTGGTTCAGTCGATTGGCGGGGGCAACACAATGGTGCTGAACCGGGCGGCGCTTGATCTGGTGGCGGAGGCCGCGCGCGAGGTGCTGGCCGGGCCGGGCAGCGTGGTGGTGCATGACTGGTGGCTGTACCAGATCATCAGCGGTTGTGGTGGCGTGGTGCTGCGCGATGATAGACCCGCATTGTTGTACCGACAACATGGCGGCAATGCGATTGGGGCCAACCGATCGTTTGGCGCGCGGGTTGGACGGGCAGCGGCGGTGCTGGGCGGACGTCTGCGGCGCTGGAACCGGATCAACATGGCCGCCCTTGCCGTGTCTGAACACCGCTTTACGCCCGCCGCCCGCCGCGCGTTGACACACTACCGCGCCGCACAGCGCGGGATGGTCTGGGATCGGTTGGCGGCTTTGCGCGCCTCAGGGGCATGGCGACAGGGCAGGGTGGACACAGTGGCGCTTTATCTGGCCTGTGCGCTGGGGCAGTTATGACGGCAAGGATGACTTGCGGTAGGGCGCTTGCTAAGAGGGTCACAAAAAGGGAGGCCTGAGCCTTGCAGATCGAACAGACAGCACTTGATGGCGTTGTGATCCTGACCCCGGCGCGCCACGGCGATGCGCGCGGGTTCTTTAGCGAAAGCTGGAACCGGGCGCGGATGGTTGAGGCGGGCATCGACATTGATTTTGTGCAGGACAACCATTCTGTTTCTGCCACTGTGGGCACGCTGCGGGGGCTGCATTTTCAATCCCCTCCCCATGCGCAGGCCAAGCTGGTGCGCTGTGGGCGCGGCGTGTTGTTTGATGTGGCCGTTGATATCCGGGTGGGCAGCCCGACTTATGGTCGTTGGGTCGGCGCAGAATTGTCGGCAGAAAACGGCCGTCAGCTTTTGATCCCGGCAGGGTTCTTGCATGGGTTTGTCACGCGGGTGCCTGACACAGAGATTATTTATAAATGCAGTGGCTATTACGCGCCTGATTGTGACGGCGCGGTGCGTTGGGACAGTTGCGGGATCGCTTGGGGATTTGACGGCGTACCGATGCTGTCTGACAAAGACAGGGTTGCCCCGGCGCTGGCGGATTTCAAATCACCTTTTGTGTGGGAAGGATAAGCGATGCGTCTTATGGTTACCGGCGGTGCCGGGTTCATCGGATCAGCCGTGGTACGTCAGGCCGTGGCGCGGGGTCACGAGGTGCTGAACCTTGATGCGCTGACCTATGCGGCCTGTCTGGACAATGTGGCATCGGTCGGGAATGCCCCGAACTATAGTTTTATTGAGGCGGATGTCTGTGATTTTCCCAAGTTAGAGACGATATTTGCTGATTTCAGACCTGACGCAGTGATGCATCTGGCGGCGGAATCCCATGTGGACCGGTCCATTGACGGACCCGGCGCGTTTATCGAAACAAACGTCACCGGCACCTGTAACCTGTTGCAGGCGGCCCGTGGGTATTGGGATGGCGCTGGACGCCCGCAAGACTTTCGGTTTCACCATATTTCCACGGATGAGGTCTATGGCTCGCTAGGGGCTGAGGGGCAATTCACCGAAGACACGCCCTATGCGCCAAACTCTCCCTATTCCGCATCAAAAGCCGCCAGCGACCATCTGGTGCGCGCCTGGGGGGAGACCTATGGCTTGCCCATCCTGATCACCAATTGCAGCAACAATTACGGCCCCTACCATTTCCCGGAAAAGCTGATCCCGGTGGTGATCCTGAATGCCTTGGCGGGCAAGGATATCCCGATCTACGGCGATGGCAGCAATGTGCGCGATTGGCTCTATGTGGAGGACCACGCTGATGCGCTGCTGAAGGTATTGGGCGAAGGGCAGGTCGGGCGCAGCTATAACATTGGCGGCGAAAATGAGCTTAGCAATTTGGAGTTGGTGCACAAGATTTGCGCCATTCTGGACAGTGCACGACCCATGGATCGACCCTATTCGAGCAAAATCACCTTTGTGACGGACCGTCCGGGCCATGATGCGCGGTATGCCATCGACCCGACGCGTATCCGCAATGAACTCGGTTGGCGTCCCTCTGTGACGGTGGATGAGGGGCTGGCGCTGACCGTGACATGGTATCTGGAAAACGAGGGTTGGTGGCGCGCGTTGCAAAATCGCGAAGGTGTGGGCGCACGCCTGGGGATCAAGACATGAAGGTGCTGGTCTTTGGTCGTACCGGGCAGGTGGCGACCGAAGTGCAGCGTCGGGGGGATGTGATTGCGCTTGGTCGCGCGCAGGCGGACCTGAGCGACCCGGCAGCTTGCGGTGTGGCGATTGTGGCCCATGCGCCGGATGTGGTGATCAACGCGGCGGCCTATACCGCAGTGGATAAGGCTGAGGAAGAAGAAGCGCTGGCGCATGTCATCAACGCGGATGCGCCGGGGGTGATGGCGCAAACCTGTGCGGCGCGTGGCATCCCGATGGTGCATATTTCAACTGATTATGTCTTTGCCGGAACCGGGCAGGCGGCGTGGCAGGAAACAGACCCTAATGCGCCCCAAAATGCCTATGGACGCACCAAGCTGGCAGGTGAGCAGGCGGTGATCGCAAGTGGCGCGCGCGCCGTGATCCTGCGCACCTCCTGGGTGTTTTCGGCCCATGGCAACAACTTTGTCAAAACCATGCTGCGGCTCAGTGATACACGTGATGCCCTGAGCGTGGTGGAGGACCAGATCGGCGGGCCAACCCCGGCGGCGGATATTGCCGCGACCTGCCTGCGAATAGCGCAAGCCATGGTCAACGGGCAGGGCGCTGGCATCTATCATTACGCAGGCGCACCCGCAACGTCATGGGCGGATTTTGCGCGGGCCATATTTGAACAGGCAGGGCGCGAGGTGGCGGTGACGGGGATACCAACTGCGGATTATCCGACACCGGCAAGCCGGCCACTGAATTCGCGGATGGAGGGTGCCAAACTGCTGACAGATTTTGGGATTACACCCAGCGATTGGCAAGCAGGCCTGCGGGCGGTGTTAAAGGAGCTGGGACATGCGTAAGGGGATCATTCTGGCGGGGGGCAGCGGCACGCGGCTGTACCCGATCACCCAAGGGGTCAGCAAACAGCTGATGCCGATCTATGACAAGCCGATGATCTATTACCCCCTCAGCGTGCTGATGCTGGCGGGGATACGTGAAATCGCGGTGATCACCACACCGGGGGATCAGGAACAATTCAGGCGGCTGCTGGGGGATGGCAGCCAGTGGGGGGTGTCGTTCACCTATATCGAACAACCCAGCCCCGACGGATTGGCGCAGGCCTATCTGCTGGCTGAGGGTTTTCTGGATGGGGCGGCCAGCGCGATGGTGCTGGGGGACAACATCTTTTATGGCCACGGCCTGCCTGAGATGCTGGCGGAGGCGGCCTTGCGTGAAACGGGGGGCACGGTGTTTGCCTATCACGTCACCGATCCGCAGCGTTACGGCGTGGTGGCGATGGACGCGGCGGGGCGGCCCACGGCGATCATCGAAAAGCCTGACGTGCCGCCGTCAAATTACGCGGTGACGGGGCTTTATTTTCTGGATGGACGCGCACCGGAACTGGCGCGGGGCATCACGCCCTCACCGCGCGGTGAGCTTGAGATTACGACGCTGCTGGAGGCCTATCTGAACGACGGCACGCTGGAGATCGCGCGCATGGGGCGCGGCTATGCCTGGCTGGACACCGGCACCCATGACAGCCTGCTGGATGCGGGCAATTACGTACGCACCTTGCAAAAGCGCCAAGGTTTGCAAAGTGGCTGTCCCGAAGAGATTGCCTTTGAACAGGGGTGGATTGATCGGGCACGTCTGCTGCAACATGCGGCGGATTACGCCAAAACGGACTATGGTGAATACCTGCGCAAACGGGCGGATCAGCCGGTCTAGGGGCCTGGCCCTAGAAGCTCATCCCAGGGCAGGGGCCGTTGCGCAGGCGCGACAGTTGGCGCGCGGTTGATTACCAGATTCTTGACCTTGATCCGGTGAAAAGGCGGCAACAGACCTTAGCGCCAGGACAGCCCATATGCCCGATACTTCGCCACGTCTTCAACTGCCTTTTGTACAGCCCGCGCAGGCCCAGAAACATGTGACTGTGAACGAAGGGTTGGCGCGTCTCGATGCGCTGGTGCAGGCCACTGTGATTTCACGCGCGCTCAATACACCGCCGGTGGCCCCACAGGAGGGTGGCAGTTTTATCGTGCCAGCAGGGGCGACAGGCCTGTGGGCCGGGTATCAGGACGCCTTGGCGATCTATCATCAAGGTACCTGGGAGATGATTACCCCCGGTCAGGGCTGGATGATCTATGTGCAGGACGAAGACCAACTGCTGCGCTATCTGGGCAGCACCTGGGGGCTGTTGCCGCTGTCACAAAGCACAGCGATGCTGGGCATCAATGGCACGGCTGACACCACCAACCGGTTTTTGTGTCAATCCGAGGGGGTGGTTTTCAACCATGCCGGCAGCCATCAACGCACCACAATCAACAAGGCAGCGGCGGGCGATGATGCCTCACATAACTACCAGACGGGGTTTTCATCCCGTGCATTGGTGGGGCTGCTGGGGTCGGATGATTACAAGATCAAGGTATCGGATGATGGCAATACCTTTACCGATGCGTTGAGCGTGGATCGCACCAGCGGGCAGGTCTATCTGCCGCAGGGGGTGCGCCTTGGCGGTGTGGCGGCCCAGAACACGCTACAATCTTATGAGACGGGCGTATGGACACCCTCACTGGGCACCATTGCGGCAGGCGATCTGGCGGTGGCCACAGGTCTGACAGTGGCTTATGCCTATTACGTCAAGGTGGGCGCGCTGGTGACGGTAAATTTCGGGTTCAACCTCGCCGGGCTGGCGTCCAGCGGCTTTACCCAGAAATCCACGATGCAGATCACCAACCTGCCGTTCAACAGCCGTGACGACGGCGGCAGTGTGGACCAGGGCGGGGTCACCGGCTTTGTCTATCAGAGCATTGGCTCTGCGAAGGCCAGTATGCTGGGTGGTGGGGTGGCGTCAGTAGGTTCGCTGTATTTGTTTGTCTTTCACACAGGTGTTGGTGAGGCGCGGATGACCGATCGGTTCCACGTTTCTGCCACTTATATGACCGATGAATAACGGGGCTTAAAACGTTTCGACTTTACATTGGAACACACCGGATCGTTTTTCGCGTTCGACCGAAGGGAGAGGCAGCGAACAAACGTTTCAAAGTTAAGTCGAAGCGCTATAGGGTCCTGTTTCTAGAGAAACACCAGATCATCCGCAAATTGCAGCGCTTCGATGTTCACAAGCGTATCCGTGCCATCACTGCCACCGGGGGTATAGGCGACGGTGGTGGTGTCGGTATTGTCTGTGAGAATTGTGTAATCAGCCCGATTACCACTAAAGAACGCATAGTCAAAGCCGCCGCCGCCATCGAGGTAGTCATCTGACCCGCCCCCGGTCAGCCGATCCACACCGCCATTGCCAAACAATTGATCCTCGCCGTATTGGCCGCGCAATTCGTTGCGGCCATTGTCACCGGTAAGTTGGTCATCGAAATTTGACCCGGTCAGCCGCTCAATCGAGGTATAAAGATCACGCGCCGCGTCACCCGCACTGCCCCGGCCCAACAAGAGAGAGGCCGTAACCCCAGTTCCTGCCTCGGCGTAGCTGACCATGTCAAACCCCGACCCGCCATCATAGCGGTCCTTGCCGCCGCCGGATCCGACAAACCAGTCATAGCCCCCCAACCCGCGAAAATCATCCGCCCCGTCAGAGCCGTAAAACAGGTCGGAATAGATTGAGCCGGTGATCCGTTCCACATCAACATAGCGATCACCATCGGCCTGGCCTGCGCGGCCCCGTCCGGCACCAAGGTCGACCTCGACCCGGGCTGTGGAATAGGCATAAGACACCATGTCGCGGCCATTGCCGCCGTCAAAATAATCAGCCCCTGCGGAACCGACCATCCAGTCATAATCCCCCAAACCCCGCAGACGGTTGTCGTTGTCATCCCCCTGCAGGTAATCGCCGTAAATGGACCCGGTCACGTTTTCGATGCCCGTCAACGTATTGGTGTCGCTGCCAGAGCGCGCTGTGCCTGCGCCAAGATCGACAATCACCCCCAAGGCTGCGTCCACAAAGCTGACCATATCCACGCCCATGCCGCCATTCACCACGTCGTTTCCGACGCCGGGGGTCAGAACGTCATTGCCAGCATTGCCCATCAATGTGTCATTGCCGGTGTTCCCGGTCAGGGTGTTGTTCCCGCCGTCCCCGGTCAGGGTCAAATCCCCCGCCACAGCGTCGGCTGCAAAACCGTCCAGCTTGAGGTTGCTGTTGGCCATTGTGATGGTGCTGGAGACAACACCCGTCAGACTGCCGCCTGAAAATGTGACCGTATAGCTGCCTGGATCCAGTTCCAGCTGATAGCCGCCGCTGGCCCAGGTGGTTGTACTTTTTGTGGCACCCCCCGCATCGCTGACGGTGACCATGATACCGCCCAGACCTTCGCCTGCGTCATAAAACCGATCGCCGTCCTGATCGCGCAGGACCACACCCAGCAGCTGTGGATTATAATCCGAGCGCGCACCAAAATCCTGGGTGATCACATAAGGACCAACCCGGGTGTCTGGGTTGTTCTCGGCAAGTGCTGAGATGCCAATTTCGGTAAAGGTCGAAGACAGGATGGTGTTGCGATGCCCGGCGGGATCCTGAATGCCATCACCAAGCTCTTGCCAGTTGCTGCGCAGGGTGTCGCCGTCAAAATCCTCGGCATCATAGCCCCAGTCGATAAAGAAGCCTGCCTGCCCGTGCTCTACGCTCTTGGCATAGGAATAGATATTTTCACCCACGGCGCGCAGGTTGGTGTAACCTGCATCTCTGACACGATCGAGCAGCCCGGCTTCTCCGGGCAGTTGATGGGATTGGGCATCCGCTTCAATCAGCAGGCCTGCGTGGTCGCGTGCGGCATCCGACAATGCATCGTTCAGGGCCAGTGGCGCCACGCTGGGCAGTCCTGAGATTTGCTGCTGGAACGATGCCATATCCACGTTGAAGTATCGTATGGCATTGGCGATATCGGGATCGTTCGCGGCGGCCTCAACCATTGCATCGTACTCTCCAGCCGGGTTGAGACGGGCACGGTTAATCAACTCCAGCATTTCCTGTTCGAAACTTGTCGGGTTTGGCATCAGAATATCCAGCTCATACGTTGTTTGGGACACCCTAATTCCAGTTTGCGGCAAAATTCAGGGATTTATGGGGCGCCAAGCGGTTCTTAGCCGGAACATCCTTAACAATTTGCGAAAGGCCGCTTATGGGGCGGACAGAGGAACCGTGCCGAGCGGCACACCGCTAAAGGAACAGGGTATCGTCGGCAAATTGCAGCGCTTCGATGTTGAAAAGGGTGTCAGTGCCATCCCCGCCCTGCCCATTATAGCGCACAGTGACGCCACTTTCGCTGAGGTTGATGGTGTATTGATCGCGGTCTTCGCTGAACAGCGCATAGTCAAAGCCGCTGCCGCCATCCAGAAAGTCATCTGACCCGCCCCCGGTCAGCCGATCCACGCCGCCATTGCCAAACAACAGATCCTCGCCGTATTGGCCGCGCAGCTCGTTACGGCCATTGTCACCTGTCAGGATGTCATCGAAATTCGACCCGGTCAGCCGCTCAACAGAGGTATAAAGGTCGCGCGCCGCATCGCCGCGACTGCCCCGGCCCAGCAAAAGTGAGGCAGAGACGCCCGCATCTGAGGCCGCGTAACTGACCATGTCAAACCCCGACCCGCCATCATAGCGGTCCTTGCCGCCGCCGGATCCGACAAACCAGTCATAGCCCCCCAACCCGCGAAAATCATCCGCCCCGTCAGAGCCGTAAAACAGATCCGAGTAGATGGAGCCGGTGACCCGCTCGACAGAGATCAAGGTATCGCCCGCCGCCTGGCCCGCGCTGCCCAGCCCGGTGCCCAGATCCACCACCACCCGGTCTGGCGAATAGACATAGGAAATCATGTCACGCCCGGTGCCGCCGTCGATGGTGTCCTGGCCCGCGCTGCCCACCATCCAGTCGTAATCGCCAAGGCCGCGCAGACGGTTGTCATTGTCATCCCCCCGGATAAAATCGCCGTAGATCGACCCGGTCAGGTTTTCGACATTGCGCACGGTGTTGGTGTCACTGCCAGAGCGCACTGTCCCGGCTGTCAGGTCCGCGATCACCGCCTGACTTTGATCCACAAAGCTGACCATATCCACCCAACCGCCGCCATCAATAATGTCATTGCCCGCACCGGGGGTCAGCCAGTCTGACCCGTCATTGCCCATCAATGTGTCATTCCCGCCCAGCCCGGTCAGCGCATTGCCCCAAGCGTCGCCATAAAGCCGGTCATTGTACACACTGCCTCTGATGCCTTCGATGCTTTGCAGGACATACCCCTCAGCGGCGCCGCCATTGGCTGCGCTGTTGGCCAGATCAACGGTGGCTGCCAATGGCGCGCGTTCATAGGTGACCGTATCCAGGCCATTGCCGCCGTCGATGGTGTCAGGATATATGCCTGCCTCAAACATGTCATTGCCGTTAGACCCGGTCTGGGGCAGCGGGTCGGGCATGATCACACTGCCCCGGGCAAACAGGATCGCGTTTTCGGCGTCTTGGGCATCAATGGTGCGCCCGTCTGTGGAATAAAGCCGCAATTCGTCCCCATCGACATAAAGCCGGATGCCACCGTTCTGGTTCTGGACGCGGATGTCCTCCATTGAATTGACAAAATCATAGCCCGACAGGTCGACCTTGTCGGTGGTGACATCAAAATCGCGCACCACATCGCGGTTGGTGTCAGGATTAAAGACAAAGACATCTTCGCCGCCCTGGCCAAAGAATTCATCCGCTCCGGTGCTGTCGATCATGATGTCATCCCCCGCCCCGCCCCGTAGGGTGCCCCCGGCAGTGGCGGCGGTCAGGATGTCGTCATCATCGCCGCCATTCTGCCCGGTGGCGGTGATCCCGAAGGTGCCCGGGTCAAGTTCAAACCGGGTCAGGCCGGTGTCACGCGCGGAATAGACCAGCAACTCAACACCGTTTGCTTTGCGGGCAAACTCCAGCTGCTCAATGGACCCCAGTGCCATCTGCACGGTGTCCTCTACGGTTACGCGATGTAACAGACGTCCGCCGGGCAACATCTGATAGATGCTCAGCCCGCCGTCATTGCCGCCCACCGCCACCAGATGCAGCCCCCCTTGCGAAAAGGTCGCAAGGGCCGAGGTGCCGTCAAAACGGGTATCCAACGTGTCATTGGCCTGATCCACAAAGCGCAGCTGCCCGGTGTCATCCAAGGTGAGCACGGTGAGGGAGCCGGTGCCATAGGAGCCCAGCAGGACAAAGCTTTGCCCGCCCATCTGCACGGTGTCCAGAACCGTTGGCATGTCGATGGGCAGTTGGTCAGCCGCGCCAAAACTGCCCGTTAGGGTCAATTGGCCCGAGGCATTGGCGCTGAACACGCTCAGCCCGTCATCCTGCATGGCCGCCGTCACCAGCCAGGTCTGGCCGTTCATTTGCAGGCTGGTGGCATTGGTCACGCCGCGCAGGGCAGTATCGCCGGTATCTGCGATGGTCTGGATCAGGGTGGGATAGCCGGTGGTTGTCACACTATAGACAGATACGCCACTGCCGGTTTCGCGCGAGGCCAGCATATAATCCTGACCGCCAATCTCAAACCCATACATCTGGGTCAGATAGCCGTAGAACCCGGTGCCGTTAAGATAGGCTTCGCCATTGCCACCGTCCTGCGCCAGATCAATCAACGCGGTGCGGTCAATTGTATAGCTGGCATCGTTCATGGTGATGTTGCGGGTTTCACCCGTGGCGCGGATACTGCTTGAGATACCGCCCCCCGTCACCTGCCCGGTGCCCAGATCAAAGCTGTTCTGGGCCCGGCTGCCCGGGTCATAAACCTCGATCTGCGTGGCCCCGCCCTCAGAAGAAACGGAAAACCGGGAAATCTGGCCCAGAGCGCTGAGTTGATTGCCAAAGAAGGTCTGAATGTGAGTCAGCAGACTCATGCGCACCGCTCCACTTGTGTGGGGCGGTTTTAGGGGGCTGGCAAAGCGCGACAGCGGGCAGAAATGTGGTCAAAAAATGAACCTTAAGCCCGTTTTAGTAATAATTTTCAGATACTTGATGATAGTGCAAGCCGCTGGGCCAGCGCGATCCAGAAGGCCTTGTTCAGCTTATCACGATACAGATCAGCGCCTTGGGGCAGCATCGCGCCAATCTCAAACTCAGGCTGGCAATATGCGATCCGCTGTTTGAGGGCGGCGTTGGAGGCGGTGAAACTCTCTGTAATCTGGGCCACTTCGGTGGGGGTAAAAAGAGTGGTGCGTTTGCCCGGCCCATAGCTGTGGTCGATCTGGGTCTGGATCAGGGCATATAAGGCGGGGCTTGCCGGGTCTGATGGGCACAGTTGATTGGCCGCAAAGGTGACCAGGGGCGGGGCTGAGACATTGGACACTTCTGGCGACACCGGGCGCAGCTTGGCCGGATCAAGGGTGCAGCCGATTTCGCGCAGCACAGCACCTGCCATGCCCGCGGTGGTGATGCTTTCGCGGTCATAAGACAGCAGGCGCACCTCGTTGCGCGCAAACCCGGTCAGGAAATGACTGTACAGCCGGTCGTAGTTCAGGCTCAGCCCGTCACATGATTTTTCGCGCAGGGCGGTCTTTAGAAACGGGTCCCAGGTCTCCGCTCCCCGGCTGCTGGAAACCTGTTGATAGATCGACTGGATAAACCCTGCCTGATTGCGAAAGGTGCACAGCAGGATCACCTCATCAAAGGCCGCCACAAGGCTGCGCATTTCGGCCATGTCAACGCGCGAGGTGATCGGGCGCAGGCGCGACAGTTCTTCGCTTGAGACAAACACGGTGCGATCACTGCGGGCATGATCGCTGGCCAGCTTGTGCCACAGTGCGCGGGCGGCTGTTGGGTCCTCACCAAACCCTTTGTTCCAGACCCCGGCCAGCGGGTGATGGCGCTTCTCAGGTGTCAGTCTGGGCACAATCACCCCATTGCGGCCCAGCAGGGCGGCGTTCTTTTCAAACAGGGTCTGTATATGGGTGGTGGCTGTCTTATGCGTGCCGATATGGATGCAGATTTTTGACAAAGGGGCTTTCCGCGGCTCAACAGGTGATCTTTTCCGGGCCATCTTTGGCGCAGTTTCGGGGAGGGCTATCGGCTTTGTGGCTCAGGATCAAGGTCAGGGGTTTGCAACGTGCGGGCTTGTACGATCTGCAACGCATTGGCCTGGGCAAGCGCGCCCATGATCCGCTCAATGGCATGGGCCGTGGTGCCGTCAACCAGCGCCTGTTCGGGTTCAAAATCATCCGCGCCTAGGCCAAGGGAAATCAGCTGTGCCAGCACCTGTGGTTTGATCCAGTAAATCGACCCGGCAGGAAAGCGGAGCGGCCCCGGCCCGGGATCAATCTGCGCGCGCGCCAAAAGCTGTGTCGCCCGGGGCCGGTTTGCCCCCCACCAGTTGTCGCCTTCATAAAGCTGCCCGTCTGAGACCCAGAAACCCGCCGTCGTGTCCTCAATAAACCGCGTCAGGCGCTGTTGTGTGACATCAGGCGCGCCCAGCACACCGGCAATCAGGTGGCGGCGCCAGTCCTCGCCATCGGCGCGGTGTGGCGATTTTTTGGAATGCAATTTGCAGATTGCGGCATAGCGGGCAAACAGCCCGGCATTCACCAGATGCACAAAAGGAAAGATATCGCGCCCATGGTTGGGCAGTCGCCACAGGCGCACATCTGGAAAGGCGCTTTTGATCCGGGCCTCAAGCGCCGCAGCACCGTCGCGTTCCGTGAGGGTGACAAAAAGATCAAAGGCAAAGTTCTGGGTCGCCAACAGCGGGGCCATTTCCTCCCAGAAGTCGGCATAATAGATGTGCAGCAGCACCGCGACGGGGGCCGCAGGATCGGGGCGGTCAGCGGGCGTGATCACGGGCAGATCAGCACCGCAGGGCACACCACTGCCAAGGGGGGCCAGTACCAGCCGGTTCTCTGCCGCTCCGGTTTCAATGTAATGCAGCAGCGGTTGCAGACCCGGGCGCGCCAGATCGGGGTTGTGAAACAGATAGGCGCGCGGCGAGAACCGTGGATTGGGGCACAGGCCGTTGGCCTCGCCCATTTGCACGTAATGACGTTCCGGCCAAAGATGAAACAGCCGTTTGAGCCGGGGATTGCTGGTCAGGTAAAAGTCCCGATCAAACTGCCCGGCACCCTGCATTTGCGCGATATAGGCCCGGTCGGCTGCGGGCGGGTTCAGATACCGCAGAACGGTCCGTATTTTTCGGATCAGAATATGGTTCATGGGGGCTCCGGCACTGTCAGGCCGGAGCTATCAAAGCCTGTGTCGCGGCGCAATCACTGTGGCTGTGTGGGGAGAAGGTGGTGATGAGAGAGGAGCATCCAGGCTAGGTAGGTGTCATCATTTAGGGAATTATCCCCCATTGAGTGGTTCGTACAAGACCAACTTATTCTGGAGAGTTGGTTTAAGCGTCGCTGTGCCCTTCGTGGGGTCGCTTTGGGTAGGGGGCAGGATCCTTGTCTAAGCTTTTGATTTCATCGTTTTGGCCACCTGTACTCACCTGTGATGAGAATGTGCCCCCACCCGAGAGGTGACATGTGCGGCAGGAGTTCCGGTCGACAGCTCAGCCCCTCACGTTTTCTTTGGGAAATAGCCTTACCAATTTGATCTGTGTTCCAATAAATGATGATGGCGGCGAGAAGGTTGAGTCCCGCCATTCTGTAATGCTGACCCTCGGAGGTTCGATCTCGGATTTCACCCTGACGTCCGATCCTCAGCGCATTCTTTAAGGCGTGATGGGATTCACCTTTATTTAGGCCAATTTACGCGCGGCGCTGCATGTCAGTGTCCAGCAACCAGTCGATGATAAAGAGTGTCCGTTCGACCCGTCCGATTTCACGAAGGGCTATGGCCAGATCATGCTGGCGTGGCTGGGCGGCATGGCACCGGCTACCATGGTGGCCGCGCTGCGCAGGATATCTGGCCAGTTTGTCACAATCGTGCCCTCCCTGATTTTGCCACCAATCAACCCTTTCAGTTCCTTTGGGACGCTGCCCGGATCAAAGACATACAGACGCTTTGATGGCAGATCTCGGATGCGCGGGATAAACCGGTAGGCCAGAAGCGATGTCACAGCAAAGACGTGATCGGTGAAGCCGCCAGTGTCCATTGCCCGGCAGTTGATTGTGCAGCAATCAATGAGAGGGGGCGTATTGCTCACGGATATTTTTACCCGTTTCGTTCATCAGCAACCCATCAAGAATATATGGGGCCTCGCTCACTGTCGCCGGTATGTTCTGGGTGGCGAAGGGGCCAAACTGATCGGACACGTGGGTGTAGGCTTTCAACCCGGGTTCATTACCGTATTTGGCGTTGATAAGGTTCATGGCCTCGCCCTGTCGTGTGGCAGGGAAGAACTGTCCATCGCTGGACGCGGTCCCGCCTGTACCCCAGAACCGGGCCATGGGTAAGGCGGATTGTGCCTTTATGACCATGGCCAATGCTCGGTTGATCGCATCACTTTCGATATGCCAGCGCGACAGACGGGAGAGCTGGGAATAATCATGTGTGTTTGTTGCTTCAGCCATTTTGCTAAGGCCCAAATTAAGGCCTTCTGCGAGCAAGACGGTCAAAAGCCCAATCCTGTCCTTGCAGGGTGCGCCTGTGCGCAGGTGGGTGAACGCCTCCGTAAAGCCCGTGGCCTCGTCCACCTCCAGCAGCATATCCGTAATCCGTACATCCGGCAGGCGCCGGTAGAGATCGAGAACAAGTTCATCTGCCTCTGCAGGAACATCAGCAGTCAATCGATCAAGTTTCAATATACCATTCTCAATGGAACCACCCGGAATGGCTCCGGTTTTGGCGGCTTCAGCCAGCCGTTTCAAACCATCAGACATGCGCGCTTTGCGGTCATCCAACCATTCCACTGGATCGAACGGAACCGTCAACCGAGGCGTGGCCTTTGCCGCTTCAATAGGCACCAAAGCCTGTTTCAGATCGTTGTAGCGCCGTGAATGTGCCAGCCAGATATCGCCGGATCTGAAGGCATCACGCAAGTGAGACAGCACAGCCACCTCCCATAGCCTGTGGTCGCCACTGCCAGCAGCCTGGAGGCCATGGCACCATTTCGAATTGCGCCGCAGGAAGGTTATAGGCCGTTCCGACACATCCTTGTTATTTCTTATGATTTTGGATGCGGCCATCAGGGGCTCTGCTACCGATGCAGCCTTGATATCCAGCGCACGCAGCATCCGCGGCGCGTAACGCCGAAAGAGGTGATAGCCCTGTCCCACATGGGCTAAAGGATCAGCTGACATGGTATTATCCAGCTGGGCCGCCGTTGCGACAAGACCTTCGAGATTATGCCACCCACAGGCGGCGGCAACTGCCGGATCAAGGAGCGCATCATCCCCCTTTGCTTTGAGCAAGGCCGTGCCAAAACGTTTAAAAGAGCGTAGTGTCTCCTGCAGCGACGTTTTAGCATCGGTCATCTGTGTGTCGCACGACCTCTTAGCATCGCGCCATATTTTACCAACGATCCGGTCATGCATTGCCCGGCAGGCGATTGCGCAGCAATCTGCCGAGAGGGGTTTTCCACGACTGCATCGGCAATGGTTGTGCGCCACTCAACAGTGCAAACAGCAAGTATGGCTAGTCGCCGATCGCTGGAAATATCCCGTAAGCCGTCCGTAAAATAGCGTTCGCCCTGACGACGAAGGCGGATGATCCGGTGAGGCGGAACGCCGTCCAGCACATCGAGAGGCAGCTCAATGCCCTGCATAAACTCCAGCCGATCCAACAGTCGGTTAATGTCAGCTGAGTTTTTACCAACTTCAAATTGGCGCAACCACCCTCTCAGGCATGCAAGCATGCCCTGCCGGGCAGTGGTTAAACCGGCTGACCGGACCATCAACGGTTTCGGATAGCAAAGTATCGAGTTGGGTTTTCATTGCGTCACTCAGACGACCGACGATGCATGTTTCAATCCGCCGCTCTGCCGCAACAAGGGCGTCAGCACACAGGCGCTCTATGACCGAAATACCCGGCAATATAATCTGCCTGCTTTGGCACTGCTTTACGAAGCGTCGGGCCAAATCCTCGTTGGAACGTGTTAGCTCAGCCTCACTTATAAGCCATGCCTTCAGATCGCGCGCGCCCCGCCCGGAAAACATCTTGTAACCATAAATTTCACGCAGGGCAGAGAGATGTTCATGGCGGGTCTCTTCGCGGGCAGCATAGCCCATCAAATCATCGGGCTTCAGGCCAAGCTGAGCAGCAAGAAACTGCGATACTTCCTGAGGGATCATTTCCCCGGGCGCAAGCAAGCGGCCTGGAAAACGCAAGGCGCAGAGCTGCAAAGCAAAGCCAAAACGATTGTGCGCACGGCGTCGTGTCTGAATGTATTCGAGGTCATCATCGGCCAATGTGTAGTGGCGAAGCAGCGAGGCTTCGTCAGTTGGAATATCGAGTAATGTCTTACGTTGGCGTTCGGTCAGAATGTGGCGTCTTGGCATGACTCGAGGTTCCTGTCGGTGGGGTGGTTTAGAGAATGAATACTTGTCCGTAAGAGGTTCGTTCAACGGACGGTTTTGAATCTGGATCGCGGCTCTGCGAAACAGACCTCAAAAGCGTCTCATATAAATGGTACGGAAAGATTTGCAAAAGCGGCCCCCTATACGTACAAATCTCCCATGAAAAATACCCTCATCGGATATGCCCGCTGCTCCACCGACAAACAGGACCTGTCAGCCCAACGACAGGCGCTTTTGGAATTGGGTGTCGCGGAAGACCTCATCTACACAGACCACGGTTTGACCGGCACAAACCGCGCACGCCCCGGCCTGGATCAGGCCCTTGCCGCCGTGCGGGATGGCGACACTTTGGTCGTGCCTAAGTTGGATAGGCTGGCCCGATCCGTTCCTGATGCCCGCGCCATCGCCGATCAACTTGAAAAGAAGGGTGTGAAGCTCGCTCTGGGGGCCTCAGTCTATGATCCAACAGATCCCATGGGCAAAATGTTCTTCAACATCCTGGCCACATTTGCCGAGTTTGAATCCGACCTCATCCGCATGCGAACCCGCGAAGGCATGGCCATTGCCCGTGCAAAAGGCAAATTGCGCGGCAAACAGCCAAAACTATCTGAAAAACAACAAAAAGAACTCGGACGCATGCATGCAACCGGCGAGTATTCTATATCTGATCTCGCTGAGGCCTTTTCTGTCTCGAGGCCAACAATCTATCGGACGCTAGCGCGTATTAGCACCAAAAATGTAGCTTAGCTTAGGATCCTGCCCCCTACCCAAAGCGACCCCTTCGTGACGATCAGTGGGATCGGATTGAACCCTTGCTGCCGGGCAAGACTGGGGATCGTGGCCGAACGGCCCGCGCCAACCGGTTTTTTGTAGACGCGGTTCTGTGTCGGTATGGTGCAGGTCAAAAAAACGCACTGCATCGGGCGTTCCAAGGGGGGGATGAGCACTAAAATCCACGCCACATGTGATGCGTTGGGCATCTTCGACACCGAGCGCGAGATCAACGGGCTGGTTGCCGAATGGGTACACCTTAGCCCCAATCGGGCGCTCATACCAAACAGCCTGATTTCTGACTCGTGATTGCGGGGTTTCTCTCCGGCGGGTTTCGTGATTCCCTTGCGGAATATCGACACTCGCGGTGGAGGGGAACATGATTGGCATTGAAT
>Ga0316209_1001685_pt1 | contig 21183 bp, 19 predicted proteins | sample 6monopyrite_MG_FD_204945 | JGI IMG/M metagenome (GOLD analysis project Ga0316209, IMG submission 204945) | Microbial mat bacterial communities from mineral coupon in-situ incubated in ocean water Damariscotta River, Maine, United States -... | ecosystem: Environmental > Aquatic > Marine >...
AGGGGCATTGTTTTAGAGACCACGTACTGGAAGCCTGCCCAGCCTGTATCCCCAGAACCGGGCTTGTGGGTGATATGCCGCATACTGTTGAGGGTAGCTCACTGGAAACGATTCGTCACATGGTGGTCTCTGGACTTGGTGTTACAGTGTTACCGTGTACCGCTGCAGGCGCGCATTCTTATTCGCAGAGATTGTTATCTATTCGCCGCTTTAGTAATCCTGTGCCGTCTCGCACAGTGGCGTTAGCATGGCGAGTGTCTTTTCCTCGCTCTAAAGTCATCGATGTTATCAATACAGTTGTACGTGACTGTAATTTAAGCTGTGTAAAACATGCTAGAAGTTCGTAACTAAAAATTATAGTTGCATGCTATTAAAACAAGGATAGCAGCCCATCATATTTTTGGTTTGAGCTCCCTAAGTAAAGATCCGTTAATGATTGGATCCGGTAGAGAGTCTGGCATTTAGGTAGGTCTGCTTTCGAAAATATTTGTAAAAGTGGTCATTTTTCACGAAGCCGACATTTAAATTTTCTGCTTCAATTATCCAGAACACTACACGTACAGTTATGTATATACGGATAAGTGAGTTTTTACACAGCCTGAGCACATAAGGGACATTGGATAATGGAGCACTGCTTAGAAGAATTCGTACACAACAGACATTCAAAAAATAGTCGTAACAAAGAAAATTCCGACCATAACGAGTATTCGCACTATTCAGGACTTTCACTCTTAATGTAAATATGCCCGTGCGGGAAGATATATGCTATAATCCAATTAGCAGATTAATGAGGGCAAACCAATGGAAACTATTGTTCACAACCCATCAGAGTTAGGCTGTTTAGCCAGTCAAACACGCTCAGAGCTTGGTCTGCGCCAATCCGACTTGCACGCCTTCACCAAATTAGCGACCCGCTTTATTGGTGAAGTGGAGCATGGCAAGGAAACAGCCCAAATTGGAAAAGTTATGGATATGCTTGAGAGCCTGGGTCTTGAGCTGGTTATCAGGTCAAAATCAGAAGAAGACAAGGTTAACCCGCATCAATTAGGGCTTTCTAAGGTGCGCTTCTGGTCTTCTGGCGACAAATTGCCCGTCAATCGTGTGATTGCTCGTGTGCTGGCAGACCCTACTAAAGAAGATCTGTTAATCCTAAAAAAACGCTTTGGAATGGGCCTGGTTTTATCGACGTGGAAGCAGTTAATAGAACGTCGAGAAGTGGCTGAATCCGTTATTCCTATTACCGCCACCCTCTTGAGAAAGCTAATAACTACGTGAAGAAAAATACTGAGGCACTTGCAAAGAAAATTTCAGGTGAAGCATTTCTTGTGCATTTCCTGCTTGTTGGCGGGACAGCGCTGTCTGTTTATCTAGAACATCGATTAAGTGAAGATTTAGACTTTGCAACCACAGAAAAGAAACTTCCCAAAAAGGCAATTTCTGATTTTCTTAATCACCTGAGGGAGGACGGTTGTGAGGTTGAAGATATTCTTCCTATGGCAGAGCGTCAGTACGCAGAGAATGAAGGCTGTGACATCGATGACCACCACCAAGACTGGTCTGTTGATGGAGTAAAGCTTACTTTTTTTACATTGCCGAAGGAAAATGGGCGAGAGAAATTAGCGGAAGACCCAGGCGAAGAATGGTCAAAAAACTTACGTCTGGCATCATTAGAAACGCTATTTATCACAAAAGCGTTAGTGCTTGCCGATCGACATGCCATGCGCGACAACTTTGACATGCATGCTTTATTGCAGCGTGATGATTTTTCTTATGCCGATGTGATTAAGGCGTTTAAGACATATCGACCATACACAGATTTAAATATTCCTTTCAATAGATTACGCAGTTCCGATTACCCATTAACCGATCCAGGTTTATCAGGTCTTATCGATGAAGAAGAGGAAGACACTATGAAAAGAATTCACGAATACTTCATCAATCTTTTAGATTTAGAAAGTTCCTAAAATATTCCAGGTATTATTTTTATGCACTTCTCACACGATGAGCCTGGGCAACTGCTTAATTGGTTAATCAAGCATCTTCACAGCTTGCTCTTGTATTCTCAATCACCGTAACAAGGGAAATAACCAGTTGATATGTAACATAACTTATGTGACATATAAATATATTATTGCATCCGGAAATAGGCCTAAGGCATTCTTAATATCTTCTAAGAAATGTATCGTTAATTTACAAATATGACATTCAATCTTGTTAGCTCAATGGGCCAGGTCACCACAGGCTATGTGAAAACTATTTTGGAAAATTGAAAGTGGTAAATTACTGTCGATATCCAACCAGAAACGAACTCTATGTGGGGGCGATTATCACTTATTTATGAAAAACCGTACATATTTAGGGACTGGACTTTTAATATACAAAATATTTTGAGTTTTCACACAGCCTGAGCACATAAGGGACATTAGTGGCTAATGGCCAAATAGGGGTAAAGCTCGGCTTAGCGGACAGACATACGTCGTGTTTATATGGCAAAGATTGTCAATATATGCCATAATTTATGCAGAGGTGATAATTATGGCAACCATGAACGTTTCTTTACCAGACCCAATGAAAGAGTGGGTTGAAGATCAGGTCGGTGGCGGCTTGTACAGTAATGCTAGCGATTATGTACGAGACTTAATTCGTCAGGATCAGGACGCTCAAAATAAACGAGAACTTCTTGTAAAGGCATTACAAAAAGGCGAAAAAAGTGGTGTTTCAAAACGAACTCTGGATGATATCTGGAGTGAAGTAAAAGCTAATAAACGGTGAAATATCAACTAACGGAGGAAGCTGACAGGGATGTTGAAGAAATTCTTGCGTATTCAGTAAATAGTTTTGGTGTAGCGTAAACAGAACATTACTTTGAAGCACTAAAAGAGTGTATTGAGCTACTAGCTGATAATCCAAACATTGGGCACAGCGCTGAAGACATCTTGCCGGAGTATTTACGCTTCCCATACGAAAGCCATGTGGTTTTTTACAAAAAACTTTCCTCTTCAATTTTTGTGGTGAGGATACTCCACGAACGTATGGATCCAGAAAGGCATATGAAAAACCTTTAATTTGAAGACCTTTAAAGTTTTGGTTTCAACTATCCAGAACACCACAAAACAGACCTTGGTGAGAAATCACTAAAAGCAATCAAATCGTACAAAGGAGACGTTCACAGGAGCCTTATTAATTCTGAACCCTTACGTGGTATACGACCATGGATGAGTCATTGGATGCGATGCTGAAAAGATAATAAATCTTGGCTATCGGGTATTATCGGGTATAATCAGGTATATAAATCGGGTGTAGTGTTCGATAATGAGGTCTTAATGAGAGAACCAAACATCACCGTTGGGCAAAATACCTTGCAGCTTATCGCTGAAATCGATGAGTTCAAAGGTCAATGGCAGGCGCTAAAAACACTCTCACCAGAACGCCTGCAACAACTGCGTAAAGTGGCAACGATTGAAAGTGTTGGTTCATCTACACGGATCGAGGGTGCAAAGCTCAGTGATGTGCAGGTAGAGAAATTACTTTCCAACCTTGGTTCAACCTCTTTTAAAACCCGTGACGAGCAGGAAGTGGCTGGATACGCGGAAGCAATGGACTTGGTGTTTCAATCCTATGAGGATTTACATTTAACTGAAAACCATATTCGTCAGTTACACCAGACTTTACTTCGACATAGCACCAAAGATGACCGACATCGCGGCTCTTATAAAACACTTTCCAATAGCGTTGTAGCTAAAGATGCTGAGGGTCATGAAATTGGCGTGATCTTTGAAACAGCAACGCCATTTGATACGCCTAGAGAAATGGAAGAATTAGTGCGATGGGCATCCAAAGCAATTGATGAATCGTCGATGCATCCGTTATTGATCATTGCGGTTATCAATGTGGTGTTTTTAGCTATCCATCCATTCCAGGATGGTAATGGTAGGCTTTCGCGTGTACTCACCACATTGCTATTATTACGTGCAGGCTATGAGTACGTGCCTTATGCCTCTTTAGAAAGTATTGTTGAAGAGAATAAAGACCTTTACTACAAGGCATTGCGCCGCACACAAACAACGCTTAAAGATGATTCACCAGATTGGGAACCTTGGGTTGGTTTTTTCCTGCGTTGCTTGAAAAAACAAAAAGCCAATCTTGTTATAAAGGTCGATCAAGAAAAGGCGGCAAGTGATACATCATTGCCTTCGCTTTCTGTTCAGGTGCTTAAATTCTTGGGTGAGCATGAGCGCTTAACCATTGCTCAAATGGTGGAGCTGACTAGCGCGAACCAAAATACATTGAAAGTAAGGTTGCGTGAGCTGGTTGAAGACGGTCGTATTCAGAGGCATGGGAAAGCACGGGCAACATGGTATAGCTTGGTTTGAGTAAAAGATTCAGGTGGGTTTATATGAGCGCTGTGATGGTTAATTGTTGCCGGTAATGCCTAAGTGGAAGACAGTGAAAGAAAGCTTTGATGGCATGGCATGTTTTTATTTGAATGATGTTTGAATGCTTGTGTTTTTGAGTTAGTTAAAGTGTGTTTTGGAGCTGGTTGTAGATGATGTTCACAGAAGGAATAAATAAAATAATGACAGAGACAAAGACACTTCTTATTTCGAAAAAAAATAACCCTAAAGAGTTCTTTTCAGAGTTGCATCGTATTAGGCGGGAGGAATACCAGCAAAAAGAAAAAGTGCTCTCTGAGCTTATTATAAAGATTAACAAAGAGGATGGAGTTGATTTTTGCCAGATAGCTGTAGATGCTATCAATGATGGTTTTAGATGCTTTGATGTAACTCCAGTTCTTGAAGAATCCTTAGCTGATATGAATTTGAATATCAGTTCCGTTTTGATGCTTGCAGAATCTCTGTTTGAGGGTATGCAAGGCGATATGGCGGCATTTAGGCAATTCAAATCATTTGAAGATTTAGTCGTTAAACAGCCAGAATTTACTAGAAACCTTCTTGAAGAGCTTCTAAAGCAAGATAAGCCTTATGTTGTGGGTTATGTTTCAACTCTTTACCAGAGCCTATCAAAAAACAACGAGCGTGAAATCCATAAAGAATTGTGTGCGTTAAAAACGCACAAGTCTAAATACGTTCTAATGGCGGTGGCAGATGCTCTTGGAGCATTGAATTATAAACCTTCAAAGAACCAAAGTTTAGTTAAAAAGACTCTTAATGTCCTTGAGGAACTGGAAGCAAAAAACCTTGATGAAGTAAAACGTATTGCTGTTTTTGCATATATGAAGCTTTTTGATTATTCAGAACAGTCAAAAAATAAGCTCATTAAACTTTCAGAAAGTAATCAACCACTGATACTGGGTGCACTTTCCCATGTCCTTTTATGTACTCAGGAAAAATCTGGGAATGAACAATGGTTTTCAGATGTACTACTGAATCTAACTAATACGTCATGTGATGATAAAGGGATTATAGAAAATATCGATTTCGTGCTGGCAGGCTTAATAGAGAAAAACGATAATTGGGATTTGGCCGAAGGATTTTTTATCTCTTGGCTCCAAAACAGTAACTATGATTCTAAGAATGATAAACTTTCTGATCTATTTAATTCGACATTTGCGGCCATTGTAAACAGACGAGAGAAATTTGAAATATTACTAACCAAATTCTTTAATCACGACAGTTTTAAAATTCATGGTGCAGCCTCTGAGTTAATTTCATATTGTCAGCTACATAAGGTTAGCCAGCTTAATCTTGATAAGAAGTTGTTAAAGTCTATGTCATACGAGGACTGCCTATATATTAGTAGAAAGGTCTTGGGTTATGTGATCTCTTCAGAATATCTATGTTCTTTATGCTTCTCGATTCTTGATAAGTCACCTAGAAATATAAAATTAAAAGGCTTGATATATAGCGTTTTTAGATCTCATATTGGAGAAAACTACCCTGGCCGTACTATTGAATTTCTCAAAAAAGTTTCTTCTCAGACTAAAAGCATAAATAAAAAGCAAGTTGCAGATCAGGTTGTTGAAGATATAGAAAATTATTTTTCGGAAAGGGAAAGTCTCCCTAAATTAAATGAGCTAATAGCCCCTAAACAAAGGTCTCAGAAGATTTTTATTGAAAGTAATAAAAAAATGAAAGCCGCCATGGAAGAGGCACAACAAAACTCATTTGTGTCTATGATTGCATCGAGGATTGTTCTTAAACACGGGAAAGGATCATTCCATTTTATGGATGGGAAATATTCAAATATTTCTAAGCTCGGTTTGTACTCTACAAATATGGAAATGCCTCATGCCGAAATAACTCACCCTGTTGATGCAGCTCTCGAAAGGATGAATTTTCGTCTAGTGGAGAGGGGGCAATAATGAAGCTTATTATTCGTGAGTATCTTGCCTTACTTAAGGAATCTGACGAATTGGACCGACTTTTGCCTGATCTTTTATTGTCTATGACTATTCCGCCCATAAGCCATGCACAAAAAGGTGTACGGCAGGCTGGTGTTGATGTTGCGGCAGTAGGTAAAGATCCTGATACAGGTAAAAAAACACTATTTCTTTTTGTGATCAAGCAAGGAGATATGCGGAGATCGGATTGGAATAACGGACAACAAGCGGTCAGGCCTTCTCTTGATGAAGTTAAAGATGTTTACTTAAATAATAATGTAGCGCCACGTCATAAAAAGCTGCCTATAAAAATAGTTGTTTGTACTGGTGGTGATTTAAAACAGGACTGTCAACAAGATTGGACTGGCTATAGAAAAAATAACGAAAAAAAGGGTGTTTTGGAATATGATTTCTGGGGAGGATCGGAATTTTCAATTTTTATTGAGAAATACCTTTTCAATGAAAATGTTTTACCAAGTGAGTTTCAATCTAAATTTCGTAAAACCTTAGCCTTGTTGTCTGATCCGGATTATGATTTTTCTGATTATTATTTCATATTAGATGCTCTTTTATTGAGGGCTGATTATGGTGATATAACCAAAAAATTCACTCAGAATAAAATATTAAAATCTTTCCGTACTATAAATCTCTGCCAAAATATCATCTTTTTTTGGGCTAAGAGCGAAGATAATATAAGACCTGCAATATATTGTTCTGAGCGAACAGTGTTAAATGCTTGGGACGTAATTAGACGATATGAAATTTATAAAAATAAAAAAATATTGTCGGCTTACATGGATTTACACGGCACCCTTATTCACGTTTACAATGACTATGCAAAAAAAGTACAAGGGCACTGCAACGTAAAGAATGGTTTTTCAGGTTACAGTAATGATTACATTTTGGAGTGTTTGTCTATATTTGAAAATTTGGGCTTTTTAAGCACTTCTGGCTTACTTTTTTTATCTCAGGCTTCTTTGGAAAAAAATAATACTCTCTTTGAAGCAAGCAAAGCAGTAATGGAGATGCTTAAAAGTTATATAAGTAACCAAATGGCAGCTCATTCCCCTTGTTATGATGGTCATATAATAGAAATATCAGAGGCAATATATCTCCTACATTACTTCGAAGAGGATGAGTTTATAGAGAATTGGATACAAGAAATTATTAATAGTGTTTCATTCTCTTACCGCTATATGAATAAATACTTTCCTATTCATTCTGATTCTTTTGATGATCTTGTAGAATTGAATTCTGCTGAAAATATAAATAAAAAACAATTCTTTGAGCTTTCAACTTTACTTCCGATATTATCTCAATGGTGTGTTGCATTAGGCCAGGATGAAACATATTTAATGATACAAAAACTTGCTACTGAGAATTTTCCTGACTGCACAATGCAAATTTGGTATCCAGATGAAGAGACGGATGCTTTACTATATAGTTCAAACGCTGCTCATGAATCCGGTAATGTAGAAGCACCACTGTCTTTGAGTGTTTCAATACAAGAAATGAAAAGTAGGATTAAACTTGTTCAAGAAAAAACAATTCTGCTTGATGAGTTCTCATCCTGTAAATTAGGGCTACCATTTCTTCCAATTCTAGCTTCTAGACATTTTAGAACACCTATGTTGCCCATTTATTGGCAATCAGAGTTAATTGAGCATGACGGCACCGAAAGTGAAGGGATTTCCTAGAATAAAAATTAGTGTGTGTATCTTTTTTATGGATGAAATGGACTAAATAAATTAGAGGAATTTATGGCAAAAATAATTCACTTAGAAATCAAAAACTATCGGGGAATAAAGCATTTATCTCTAGAGTTTAAAACAGATCAAAATTTGATTTGCCTTATAGGTCGTGGTGATAGCGGGAAAACTACAATTTTAGATGCGATTTCATCAGTTCTATCACCAAGCTGGAATTTAAATTTCTTTGATACTGATTTTTATAACTGTGATCATAGTCAGAATATAGAAATAACCGTTTCATTGATCGATATTCCAGAAAAGTTTTTGTCTGAAAATAAATTTGGTATCTACATCAGAGGTTTGAACACACAAAATAATGAAATTATTGATGATGTGGCTTTGGAGGAATTGAATGAGGACTTAATTCCTGTGTTAACTATAAAGTTAACCGTAGAGAGCTCACTTGAGCCTAAATGGGTCGTGACAAATACGCGGGAACAAGAAGACAAATCTATCAGCGGAACCGATAGAGCGCACCTCAACTGCTATATGATATCAGACTATGTTGATAGGCATTTTTCTTGGAATAAAGGAAATCCTCTATATGCATTACTAAAATCAACTAATGTTGATGAAAATACAGATGATAACAACATAGTCATCCAGTATTTAAGGGAGGCTAAAGAAGAAATCGATAAAAATGATTTTGAAAACCTTGATAAAGCAACTGCTTTAATTAAATCACAAGCAGCAGAATTGGGTTTAGACATTTCCGAAGCCAGCACAACTTTAGATTCAAGAGAGCTGTCAATTAAAGATGGTCGAATTAGCCTACATGAAGATTCAGTCCCTTTCAGGCAAAAAGGGAAGGGGTCTAAAAGACTGGCATCTATAGCGATTCAATCAGTGTTAGTTCGTAATGGTGGGATTATGCTTATTGATGAAGTTGAGCAAGGACTGGAACCCGATAGAGTTAAACAAGCTGTCAGGTCTTTGAAAGGGCATCACGCAGGCCAAATATTTATTACAACACATTCACGAGATGCCATCACTGAGCTTGGATCAGAACCGCTTCTTTTTCTACTCAAAGATAAGAAAACAGATATTATTGAAACACGCTCCTTTAGTCTTAATCATGAAGACCTTCAAAAGACAATTAGAGCTTGCCCTGAGGCTTTTTTTGCAAAAAAAGTAATTGTATGTGAAGGCGCAACAGAGATTGGCATTTGTCGTTCCATGGATAAGTGGAGAAAACAAAATTCCAAAGATCAGATGTCATTTAAAGATTGTTCTTATGTAGATGGGACAGGGAATACTATTGTGCAAAGGGTAAACGAAATTAACGGAGTAAGTATCAAAACTGCACTTTTTTGCGATTCAGACTTAGAAGAAATTAATACTAAGAAGAACCAGTGGGGAACAGCGGGTGTTTCCATTTTTGATTGTGAAGATACATTGTTTTTAGAGCAGCAAATATTTAAAGACTTGCCATGGGCTGCTATTAAAAAACTAATCGACTATGTTGTAAGTAATCATAAAAATGGATCTTCAGATGCAGTTAAAAATTCCATTAGTACGAAATACCCATCAGGTAAAACATTTCCTGATGACTGGGAAAATGTTGATACTCAAGAAATGAGAGAAGCTATAACTAGTGCATCTGTGGTAAAAGATAAAGAATGGTTTAAAGCTATTCATCATGGTGAAGCTCTTGGTGACATAATATTTACGCACTTTGATACAATAGAAGAAGATACTCGCCTCAAAACTATTTTAACTGGTCTATCAGACTGGGTTGATGAGGCTGATGCGTAAATGGATTACCAATCCTTTATTGATGGAGATAAAACACTACTCATTGCTCCCGCAGGTTATGGAAAGACACATACCATTGCTGAGTGCTTAAAATATACAGCAGGGCGGCAACTTATTCTCACGCATACACATGCTGGTGTTGCCTCTATTAAAGAAAAAATAAAAAAGCACAGTATTATTTCTAATCGATACAATGTTGAGACTATTAGCAGTTTCGCCCAAAAATATGTGAATGCATTTTATTTAGGTACGGATATGCCAGATCAGGAAAATGCAAGAGAGTATCACCCATTTATCATAGACAAAGCAGCGATTATTTTTAAATCAAATCCAATTAAAGATGTTATCAAAGCAACATATGCCGGACTATTTGTCGATGAATATCAAGATTGCACAAAACCTCAACATGAAATGATTTTAGCTTTATCTGAAAGTCTTAAAACTCATATTTTAGGAGACCCACTACAGGGTATCTTTAATTTTAACGGAGATTTAGTGAATTTTGATACTGACCTGTTAGATTTTGAGAGAGTACCTGATCTCTCAACCCCCTACAGATGGCATCAATGTGACAGGGTATCCCTTGGTGATGCTTTGAAAGATATTAGAGGGAAATTAGATAACCAACAACCTATAGATCTCAATAATTACTCTCAACATATTGAAATTATCCATATCAATGAAAGAGATAAATATACTCCTAGAACACCATACAATCAAAGACTACAAAAGTTGAGAAATGAAACAAATATTTTAGTAATACACCCTATTAGCAGTAATAAAGCGCCTCGAACATCATTCATCAAAACATTTAAGGGTTTTTACTTGGTAGAAAGCATTGATGATCCAGATTTTTATAACATTTCCAAGCAATTAGACCTCGCAAATACTGATATAAGCGAAAAAAATATTCGTGATATTGCTTATAAATTATTTGGACAAGCAGGTTTAGGTGAATGGTTTAATTCAAATGGCTTAAAAAATAAACGTTCTGAAGAAGATAAAGCTAGAATTGCGAACATTCAAAAATTAATCGTTAATTACAATTCTTATTATAATCTAAAGATCATATTGTTAGCGGTGAAAAATCTACCGAATGTTAAATGTTATCAGAGTGAGTTATTTAATAGTTTGATAAAAGCAATAAGCATATCAGTTATAGATGGAACTTCAGTTTATGAAGCAATGAAAAGTCACCGCAATGTTATTAGACGCTCTGGCAGAAAAATTATAGGAAAATGCATAGGAACTACCTTACTAACAAAAGGTCTTGAGTTTGATACAGTTGTAATTCTTGATGCTCATAAATTTGATTGTCCAAAACATTTGTATGTAGCTCTTACTCGCTGTTGCAAGAAATTAGTTATATTTTCTTCACAGAGCACATTGTCTCCATATTAATATCAGTAGTTAGGGCTTTAAAGAAGGTGTACCCAATAACATGCAGATGTCTATTGTAAAGAATAAAAGAGTAGAGGCTTTTTCTGGTGGGTGTGGTGTATGTCCTTTCTGTGGTTCAGAAATGATAGCTAAATGCGGCCCAAGAATTATCCACCACTGGGCACTGTACTTGTCAAGTCATACCGGACACTTTACGTTTGCATTTAGCCGAAGAGAAAGCCGAGGTGTTTTGTTGTTTGTTTCTGGATAATAGAAATCGTGTTATTGAATTTAAGCGGTTATTTAACGGCACTATTGACGGCGCAAGTGTTTATCCGCGTGAAGTGGTACGTGAAGCATTAAATTGAAATGCAGCCGCTGTTATCTTTGCGCATAATCATCCATCTGGTGTGGCAGAGCCATGCAGACGAACAAATCACGAAGCGATTAAAAGAGGCTTTGGCTTTGATTGATGTGCGTGTTCTTGACCATATCGTGGTCGGTGATGAATGTGTTTCATTCGCCGAGAGAGGGCTTCTTTAGTAGCCTTTAATGAAAGCCGTGAAAATTGTGCTGCCGAATTGTCGGCAGCGTCCTTGGTGCGGGATAGAAAAATGATAAGGAGGCATTTATATACACTTAGGCTTTTCGACTTTCCGTTTTGCAAACAAAGTTTCGTTTATCTCATTACTCGTGCCATGGGGTAGAACGGTAAATGTGATATATTTTGTTAATTATAAATAAGAAAAAACATGTGGTTGCTACGATTATTGTGAATCTATGATAGAAAAGGGTAAAGTTTGTGTCAAATAAAAAAGAAGTTGAAGATCGGTTAAAATCATTTGATAAAATATATGAGGCTGATGAAAGGCATGATAATTCAGTTTATACGCTAGATGATGTTCATGCTGAATTATCGAAAATTGTCCTAAACGATTCTGTTTCCATAGACGTTCGTCAGCTATTTGAAACAGCAAAAAATATATCACTTTATTCTTGGTTTGTTTATCGGTTTCACCAAGCCTCAGAGCTTATAGTATTTTCGGCGCTGGAAATGGCGTTACGTGAACGATATGCCATAGAAAATCCTGATGTACCATCTAAAAAATATCCTTTTGGGCTTTATCATCTTTTGCAACATGCAAAATCAGAGGGATGGATTACGAATGAGGGGTTTCCAAGCTTATATGAACGAGCAAAAACCTTTGCTAAAGATAAAAAACGTATAGAGATAATAATGACACACGATTTTGAAAAAGAGCCATCAGTGGCGATAGAAGAACCAAGCATGGACGAAATTGAAGAAGCTCTTTCAGAGATAGATATGGTTGGTGCAATAACAAATAATGCCAATACAATACGAAATAGTCTGGCGCATGGATCAAGGACACTGCATCCGAATAGTGTTTCGACATTATTTACGACTTCCGAAGTTATTAATCAAATCTTTTCTGAGTAAAAATAGCACTACCAGGTTGCCCGACAGTGCTTCTTAATTACATGTAGAACCGTCCTGTTAGGGAACTTGGGGACAGTATAACTATTATAAAACACCTGCTACATCATTAAGATGTTGTGAAAGATTTATGAATTTGTAGGGTAACAGTGAAGGTCCGCTATTGCGGAATTTTCAATACTAGAAAAAGTCCTCCAATGTCGCTTAATGATTGTATCCGGTAGAAAGTGCTGTTTGTAGGAAGGTCTGCTTACGGAAGAATCTGTAAAAGTGGCCATTTTTCACAAAGCCGTCATTCAAAGTTTTTGCCTCAATTCACCAGGCCACCACAAAGCCGACCTTGGCTAAAGTGGCTTGACCAAACACTTCAAGACGTGAAGCAGACCTTATTATTTTTGTGTCCTATATTAAAACCGGCCGCATGTCTTTATCATCCCAGTGCCAACATGGATGATTGGCGCGTAATTTAATACCACCCAGCCAACGATCTGGCGGATTTAATGACAACCATCCCTGTGTTCCAGTTAGTACTTTTTTACCGGTATCCGTGATAGTTAATAAACGCTCGTGCCATGGTTTTTTTAAATCAAATTCGGAAATTTCAAAAACAGGTTGAGAGGCTTGCATCATTGATTGCAAAATGAACCAATACATAATATCGCCAAGCCAGGGGAGTGGGTCGCGCTCTGACATAAGTTTTTTAAACAACTGGCCTGCTGTAATACTCTCTTCATTAAGCATTTCGAGGCTTAGTTGCTCGGTTAGACTTAAGCCGTTTCTGGAGGAAGGTAGCTCTTGTAGATGACGCCGTAACGCTGTTTCCATATAGGGCAGGCATTTAATGTCTTTTGACTTTATAACATCGTACAAGGGTAGTGGGCTAGACTCGCCCAAAGCATTCCAGACCCGTTCGCCTAATTTTAACTGCTGCTGATTAACAGGTTGTCGCCGCTCCCAGAGTAGTCGAATGGCTTCTGGTGGTAATTGACCTAAGCCAATAAATCGTACTGATCCTGGAAAGTGATTAATGGAAATCATCTCCAGTTTTTCAGGCATATTGTTTCTTGCATAAAATGACAGCAGACAGGCCAAGATCAGTTGATCATAACCATCATGCTCAAACCATAATACGACACGGTCATACTGCTGCGCAGCGTGTTTTAGTTTGTCATGTGCAGTCTCCAAATATGTGCGTGTACTATCTAGCGTCTTATCCTTACGACTGTCGTCTAGAATACTTTCAAATAGAGGGTCATAAGATTCGTGAAGAAATTTAGCGCGAGTATTTATAAAGTTATCGTTTAAAAGTATTGGGCCTTGACCATAAGGGTCAGAATATTCAAGAAAGTCGCCATTGAAGCCACCAGCAGGCAATGTGAATCCCAGGTCGGTTCCACAACGAATATGTAGTGTTTTGAATTCCGTGTCAGGTGATGAAGCTTTTACTTTTATGGCATCGCTCGCTTGTGCCATTGACGTAATATGCGCTTTTAGCTTAGGCCAACTGGGCAGACCTAGCTCACGGGCAATAACAAGTTGCGCATCACTAAGTTGGGCTTTCCCTTTGTTAGACGTTAATGCAAGATATTTATAATCTGCATATTTTGGGTGATGCTGTTTGAAACGTGAAAGCGCAGAGCCCTCTGCAGAGTGGAAAGCTTTCAGAAGCTCTTTAGCACGTTTTTTTTGTTGCTCGAGATTAATTCGAAACGGAGTGACGTCGCGCGATATTGGTTCGCTCATTTTAATTACCTTTTCTAATATCTGTGTCCGCCAGTCAGATGGAAAAGGGAATTACATAGGCTAAGTACTATTGGATCTTGGGCGCAGCCCTTTCTGCGGACACAGTGGCTTTGATCAAGCCAGAATTGATAGTGCCTCGTGTCGATTGCTATGTCAAATCAATCGGCTGTTTAGAATGGGTGTGTCTAATGTTAGATAGCGTTGGTTCCTGACTTCCCATAACACCACAAAGCTGGCATCTAGAAAATAAATCAGATGGTAAAATTTAGCTATAAGTGGACGCTCATAAGTTGGTTAAAATTTAGGCGATTATGTACTTAACAAAGGTAAGTTAATATAGTAGGATATTCAGTGCGTGACAGGCCGGTAGCTGAATTACAATTTAAGAGAAATGATTATGAAGATAACTCGATGTGAAGATGGGTATAAAATAGTGCCGCTCACCAGTGATAGCGAGCGGCACTTAGTTTGGTTGATGGACTTACTTACAAGCGATCCCGTAACCAATCAAGAACCTCTTGACTCGCTCGACCAGTCCAAGGCTGCGTCAGTGTAATTACGAGGAAAGTATCATTTTTGTCTATTATTGATTTAAAGGCATTGAAGATAGTTTGTGGGCTATCATCAGTTTCTACAGCGTATGAAGATTCAGAAAGCCTAGCCCAAGAGCCATATGCTTTTATCTTTGTTAGTACCTTGTCGTGATTTTGACCTGGTTTGTTGAGGTCGTATGTTATTAATCGTACAGCCATTAGCGTAACCCTCCATAGGGTTTAGAAATAATTATTGATGAAATTTATGGATGGAGAGGCTATACTTTGCTGGTGAGCTGTCATACAGCATCTACATCAAGAGTTTAAAGGCGCTAGCCCGCCGCACTGGTTACCGCCAGTACAGCAAAGCATCACGCTTTAAACCCTTCTAACGATGTATTGCCAAAACATGCTCATCTCCTTCCGAAGTTTTACTTCGGTGTTGGTGGTTAAGTGGGTGCTACCCACGCAAAATAATGACGAAGATGGTTATTCATTATCAGTGTTGCCGTCTTCGTCATTTCTACTTTGTTCACTTTAAATTACTAGAGTCTTCATCACTTATAGGCTCTAAAGAATAGACTCCTTTTTTATTAGGTACAGCATGAATAAGTCCTTTGTTGCCCATTCTGTACATCCTATTTGTAATAGCATTTCTTTTATTGATTTCATTAGTTAGTTTATATAAGCCGACAATGATTTGATCTAATGACATGATGCCACCAGCTTCTTCAATCATGTTTAAAATGACAAATTCAGCCTTATCTGCATCGGAAATGCTAAGTTCCTTAATAAGATCTTCTGGCAAATCTTCAATATCTTGTGGAGATAAAGAAAGTTTTAGTTGAGTGAATTTTTTTTGTTCTTTTTCAGGTTCTTTTTCATTTGCCAAACTGTTTATAAAAAGTGCGAGATTTTCGAACTTTTCAGCAGTCTCTAAATGTTTAGTTTTTTTGTAAGGATTATTGGCAAATATTTTCGCCCTTTCGATATGGAATTTTTCTTGGTTATTGACAAATGCAATATTGTCTTCTAGACTGTTCATCAGCTTGACACCTTTTTGTTGAGCTATAGAGAGTATTTTCTGTTGGAACAAATCACCCTTTAAGCGTTGTAAAATAGCGGAGAGGGAGGGATTTGAACCCTCGGTGGTAAGGACTAGTTACCACAACGGATTATAAGTCCGGCACCTTAGACCGCTCGGCCACCTCTCCATATATATAATATAGCTATATAAAACACACACATACAAGTACATTTAAGGGGTCGGTAGCGAAAGCTTCGACCCCTTCTACGTTATAGGTATCGTAACAAATCATCTATATTGAATCAACAAGATTTGCAGAGAAATTCGTGAGAAGTTGCAATTTAATCGTTATTTTGCAATTAAACTGCAATTTGGCTGTTTAACGCATTGTGCTAGGGCTACTTTCCAGTTATTACTTAACGTTGTCCTGCGACACACTTTATACGCAGATAGTGGTGTTATATAATGTATCTGATGAAAGATAACAAACCTAAGTCGCCTGGAAAAGACGAAGATTTTAATAGAATCGTCAAGCAGTTGTTGGCAACACCGCCAGCACCTAAGAAAAAAAGTGTAAAGAAGAAGAGCAAGGGTTAGTCTTTACCCTCTAGCCACCGTTCATAGGCTATTGCCTTGATCGTCTCTATAACTTCCTCGTAGTATTTACGAGAAAGATATTTATCATTGCTTGTGATGCCTCGCATATGTAATACGCTTGCCTTCGATGCCGCGCAGCGCTATGTCTGTGCGTTCTAGATCGTTGTATCCTAGCTTCTCACGATGGTTATAACGGAAATCATATTCACACAAATAGCGTTTTAGGTGTTGCTTACCACAGTGTTGATAAACGCCGTTCATGCCGCGCTTAAAGATTGAGAAATAACCTTCGATAGTATTGGTGTGAATATTTCCTCGTACGTATTCACCGATGCCATGATTAACATGATTGTGTGAAATAAAGTGATTGTCTAGTGAAGAAGACTCTTTCCCTTCGCGCTTAGTTACATAGACGCCAGCTTCATCAGTCATGATATTAGTGTCAGAATCTATTTGCTCATGGATGATAGGCATTAATGTTTTAGCGTTAACCGCATTAACATGGAAAGAGCGAGCGCGACCATCACGCTCAACAAGTGTTAATACTTTATTCTTATGATGGAAACCGCGAGCTTTGTATTTCTTCTTGCCATCGTTGCCGATGTACGTTTCATCTACCTCAACAGTGCCGCCATTGCCGCCCATAATTCCAGGCGAACCGTCACGCATAGCTTCACGGATACGGTGAGCCATAAACCATGCGGTTTTATAAGTTACACCTAAAGAACGCTCAAGCTGTTTAGCTGAGACACCTTTTTTAGATGAGCACATAAGGTAGCAAGCTGATAACCATTTATGTAGGCCGACTTTAGAGCGCTCAAAGACAGTACCCACGGTAACAGTAAATTGTTTAGAACAATCATTACAGTGATAAAGACCTTCGCGGATTTTCTTTTTCTCGTTAGCCTCAACCGCATAGACACGTTCAAAGCAACCGCAATGAGGGCAGGTCGCACCATTAGGCCAGCGTAGTGACTCTAGATGCTTACGGGCTTCATTGGGGTCGTTGAAATAGGGTGAATGTAAGTTACACATTTTATTTTTTCCTATGTATATAAAACTTTTCTTTACAGGCCGTACATTTTACGGGTTCAGTATTACCTATCGCGTTTAGCGGTATTATCGGAGATTTTTCACCATCAAATACAAAGCAAAGCGGGCATGGGAGTCTGTCGCTCGGAGTAATAGATGCCCAGAGTATCTTATAGTTCTGTATCGCATTTTCGGTTATCAGAGCAAGCTGGCGTTCTTTTTCTCTGGCTTGTTCAATGATTTCAGGTTGTTCAGACGCGAGTTCAGGAGTTTCTATAGGGAGAGAAGCAAGCTCTCCCTGAAGAATATCCCTCTTTTCATAAAGAGACTTAACGAGTACGGCAAGAAGGTCAGGATTTTCCATTATCGGTATATTTAAAAGTTTAAGACAGATTAATTATCTATATTGTGCCTACCTTTGTCAAGTATATAATCGCCAAAATTTAATCCCTTCGTCTCCTTTAACCCGTCACCTTTAACTATAGACTTACAATTATATATACTTGGTGGCACAAAAAACAGAAGTTGCACTTTCAGAAGCAACCTGTTTATTTATGAAAAAAAGCTTACAAATCGGGTAAATTGACCACAAAGTCGCCGTTTAGCTTTACAGTGCCATTTTTATAACCACGGTGACTTAAGAGAGGGGTATTATAACTGGTGAATATAAATTTAAAAAAAGAAGCATTCATGGCATTAAGGAAAGTCATGGATTCTTACTCACCAATATCAGATGAAACCTGGGAAAAATTGGATGCTATTTGTGCTTTGAAAAGCATTAATAAAAACTGCAATCTCTATAATAGTGGTGGAGTCCCCGAAACATTTTCTTTTGTTTACTCTGGTTTATTTAGAGCATTTATAAGAGACAATAATGGTACCGAGTACAATAAAATATTTTTTGACGAAGGAAAGTTTCCCGGCTCAATGACGGCATTATTAACCTCGACGCCCTCACAACTTACAATTGAGTCCTTAGAGTCTTCTTCTGTCGTGCTAATAAATTTTAAAGATTATCGAAGGTTGTTGTTAAAAACGCCTGATTTAATGCTATTTCATATTTTTTATTTAGAAAGAAACTGGTTGCTTGCTAAAGATGCTCGAGAAATAGAGATAGTTCAGGAAAATGCCTCCCAAAGATACTCTCGATTTTTACAGGAGTATCCATCAATCTGCGCGAGAATACCTCAGTATCATATTGCTTCACATTTGGGAATAACACCGACACAACTGAGTCGAATTCGAAAAAAAATCTAATTTATCAACCTATGTAAATGCAATCAGATGTTTTCCTCAGTATTCTAGTTACTACTTGGTAACTTATTGAGGTAGTTAAAGTGAATATTATAAAAGCATTGAACTGGCGTTATGCGGTAAGACAATTTTCAGATGAGGTAATAGATGAGCATCATCTTCAGGAATTATTAAACGCAGCCCGCCTGAGCGCCTCATCTTATGGATTACAGCCCTACCAACTGTTAGTGGTGCAATCAGCCGATATTCGACAGAAACTATTAGCGCACTCTATGGGGCAGGATAAAGTTGCCCATTGCTCACACCTTCTCATATTAGCCGCTCGCACCAATATTGGTGATGATATCGTCAGCCATTATATGCAAAAGTTATCCACTGCCCGGGAAATCCCCTTAGCTGATTTACAAGGCTTCTCTGATCATATTAAAAGAGGCTTTGAAATTATGAGCGAACAACAAAAACAGGATTGGGCGCATCAACAGGCTTATATAGCGCTAGGGAACTTATTGACCTGTGCTGCCATAATGCATATTGATACTTGTCCGATGGCGGGTTTCGAAGCCGAAAGCTACGACAAAGTACTAGGACTAGCTGAGAAAAATCTAACAACTACAGTCATATGCCCAATCGGTAAACGTCACCCGAATGACTCAACTGCATACATGCAAAAAGTGCGTTTAGATCATGACGAAATGGTAATAAGGTTATAATCATGAGTTACTTATGGTTGTTAGCACTTATGGGTGGTGCAGCTATTGCGGCCCAGGCCAGCATGAATGCTCATCTTGGAGTGTTGCTTAAAAGCTCGTTAATCGGGACAACCATTGCTTTTATGCTTAGTGGGTTATTTACCTTAATCGCGGTACTTATCTCGACAAAACATTACCCGCAATCTGAAGCTATAAGATCGGTGCCACTCTATCTATGGTTTACAGGTAGCTTGCTTAGTGCTTTTGGTGTCGCTGTATTCTATTACTTAATCCCTAAAATGGGTGTAGGCCCTATGATGACTTATGCGCTAACAGGCCAAATTTTAATTGCAATGTTAGCCTCTCACTTCGGTTGGTTTAGCTTACCCATTAAACCGATTAACGCGGTCAAACTAATCGGCATGGTAACTTTAATTGCCGGTATTTTATTGGTTAATCGGGAGTGATTGTATGGAACTCAATGAACTTAATAAGGCTAATATCGACAACCTCACCAGCCTCTGGAAGAAAATGGGTGTTCAGTCTGGTGCCTCATTATCCACCATTAAACAATTGAATAAATCATTAAGTTGGCCGCACCGTTGTTGGTTTGACTGGGAAATAAATACTCAGGGAATATCTTCAATAGATAACATTATCTCTCATTTAGAGGATGACAGCATCATACCAATATGGGACGTAAAAACCGGAAACACCAACCGTCTTGAGCAATTATTAATTGATGAGAAGTTTGAAGTATCGTTTGAACAATCTGCCATGTTTTTAGACGCAAAAGAATATGAGGTGTTAGATCTTTCCGATGTTGATGTAATAATAGTAGACTCAATTAGTGGTATTGATGCCTGGACTAAAGTTGCGATTCAGTCTTTTGAATATAAGATAGATATTTCTGTTATTCAAAAAATTGCTAGTGACCCTGATGCACATTTATTTATTGTCACAGTTAATACTCAACCTGCAGCAACTGCGATGATTTATAAAACAGGTGAAGTGATAGGCATACATCAAGTGGGCGTGTCGGAAGCGTATCGAGGTAAAGGCATCGCTTATAAACTTATGCTATATGTCATAGCGCGATGCGTTGAATCCTCTTGCAAATATATTACATTGCAATCATCCGCTGTTGGACAAGGCTTATATGAAAAATTGGGGTTTAAGCATCAATTTATTATACGTAATTATCAGCGCACTATATTAGGGTGATATTTAACAAAACATTGCACTGGTCACGCCACAATGTGTGAAGTTAACGTCCGCTATGGATTAGATTTCAATTATCAGGAAAAACACTCAATGTCGCTTAATGATTTAGGCTGTGTGAAAACTATTTTGGAAAATTGAAAGTGGTAAATTACTGTCGATATCCAACCAGAAAAGCACTCTATGTGGGGGCGATTATTGCTTATTTATGAAAAACCGTACGTATTTAGGGACTGGATTTTCAATATACAAAATAATTTGAGTTTTCACACAGTCTGGATTGGTATCTGACATGCAACTTAGTTGCAATGATAGTTCGTTCTGATTAGAAACAGACACCCAGAGTGATGTAATGCGCCTAATTTGTTGCAGCTTTAGGTGCGGCTACTTTTTTCTGACGCGACC
>Ga0316209_1001687_pt1 | contig 21161 bp, 20 predicted proteins | sample 6monopyrite_MG_FD_204945 | JGI IMG/M metagenome (GOLD analysis project Ga0316209, IMG submission 204945) | Microbial mat bacterial communities from mineral coupon in-situ incubated in ocean water Damariscotta River, Maine, United States -... | ecosystem: Environmental > Aquatic > Marine >...
CCTATTCTTCCATTTATGTCGCAAGTAATAGCTTGATGATGATGGGTGTATCTAAGATGGACTTTCTTGAAGAAGCTAAAGAAGTTGCAGAAGCTGATGACTTGCCATAGTTAATAATATATATCAATGAAGCCCTGCAAATGCGGGGCTTTTTAGTTTTTGGAGATTAATAATGAGTTATAAAGTTTATTTGTCCGGTGAAATCCATAGTGATTGGCGTGAGAAAATTGCACAAGGAATAAAAGATAAGAATTTAGATGTTAGATTAACTGCTCCGGTAACAAACCACGAAGCCAGTGATGATTGCGGTGATAGAATTTTAGGTGCTGAAACAGAAGCATTTTGGAAAGATAATAAAGCGGCAAAAATTAATGCTATCCGTATTCGTAAAAATATTGCAGACGCAGATATAGTAGTGGTACGTTTTGGTAATAAATATAAGCAATGGAATGCCGCCTTTGATGCAGGCTATGCAGCGGCTCTAGGCAAGTCCATTATTACATTACACGATATTGAGTTAACACATGCGCTTAAAGAGGTAGATGGAGCAGCGCAGGCGATATGCCAAACACCTGAACAAGTTGTTGAGATATTAGATTATTCAATTAACGGTTAGATTTATTTAGTCTTAAACTGACTGTTAATCATTGCCTGCGCCAGCAGGCTTTATACTCTAGAAATAGCAACTAATTAGCCTTTTTTAGAATAGTATGCTCTACTTTTAATGAAGCTATCAATTATATTTCCAAGAGTATGAGGTGCGGTCAATATAGATTGCAGATTACCCCGGGGATTAATCAGCATTAATGCAGAGCTATGATCCATTAAGTAATCATCTTTTGATATTTCACCACCTAAGCCTGGTGCTTTTCTGTATACAGCATTTAAATTTTTCGTGAATTTTTCTATGTTTTCAGGTAATCCCGTAAGGCCTGTAAATTCTGCATTAAAATACTCAATATAACTATTCATAATTTCAGGAGTGTCGCGCTCAGGATCAATTGTTAGAAAAATCACATGAGGCGGATTTATTTTTTGTGATGATAATTCACGGTGCACTTCAGACATTAAAGTAAGCGTAGTAGGGCAGATGTCCGGGCAATGTGTATAGCCAACAAATACTATGCTCCAATGCCCAGTTAAATCTTCATTAGTAAATTTATTCCCCAGATGATTAACTAATTTAAATGGTTTAATTATTTTTTCGGTTGGATAGATTGCACCTTGAATTCGTGGTGCTGATAGTAAAGCTTCGTTAGTGTTAGTGCTTTGTGCAAGCCAAAGACCAGCAGACATTGCTACAATTGCAACAACAACTAATAAGAGTGTTGAGTTTTTTGGCATATAAATATCTATGTTTGTTTTTGTCTTAAAATCATATTAGCATAATTATTTAATAACTATTTATAATACTTGTTCTTCTTTATTTATAATGCGTGAAATTATTATTAGTAATTATGTATGCGTCACGTGTATATCTAAAACCTGTATAACTAAGAAATGAGTCACTATATATTTAAATTGAGTCTAATAAGATATTTCAATCAATGACGTTGCTCGTATAAAAGTAATTTAATTCCTGCTTTATAACTAATTATATTATTTTTCTATGTTCTACATTTAAATAAATATAGTCTTTACCTCTTCATAGATACATCCAACCTTTTATGTGCAGAACTATTATTGTTGCTTGTAATTATCTCTTTATTCTTTTGCTTAACTTTACACATATCTATTAATCTATAACGATAATCTAATACATAATATTATTATATTACCAGTAGTTGAAAAAATATCAGTTTATCTTGCCTAAAGAATTATTGAATTGCGCCATGCAGATTGATCATATAGCATGAATAATTATAAAAAAGAAAATGATTTAATCTTGAATAGTAAGTATTTTAAAAAAGTTAGTTTAGCTGCAATTGCTTACATTAATCTTTATTAATCAGACTTCTAATACTAATTATTCCCCCAGAGGCAACTCATGACCGATATCGCAATTAGTCCTAACAATTTTAACTGGCGTAACTATTACAATTTATGCAAACCTAAGGTTGTCTATCTTATCGTATTTACGGCCATTGTAGGTATGCTTCTATCGACGCCAGGGGCTTTGCCGCTTGGCACATTCTTAGCTGCTACTATAGGTATTGGTCTCGCGTCTGCGTCAGGTGCTGCATTAAATCATTGGGTTGACCAGCGTATTGATGTTGTGATGGAACGGACCAGCAAGCGACCACTGCCGCAGGGTGAGCTATCCCCGCGTTCAGCACTTATATTTGCATTGCTGCTTGCTGTGTTAGCAATGGCGATTTTGCTGCTTTGGACCAACCCTATTACTGCCTGGTTAACGCTAACATCGTTGGTTGGTTATGCTGTTATTTATACGATGTTTTTAAAGCGTACAACGCCACAAAATATTGTTTTGGGTGGTGCGGCTGGTGCAGCTCCGCCGTTACTTGGATGGTCAGCAATGACGGGTAGTGTTAACACTGAGGCTTTATTATTATTTCTCATTATATTTATTTGGACACCACCGCATTTTTGGGCTTTAGCGATTAAGCGTAGAGATGAGTATGCTCGTGCTGGTTTACCCATGTTGCCAGTAACACATGGCATTGTATTTACCAAGTTTCATATCGTACTGTATACATTGCTATTGTTGTCCGTAACATTAATGCCATTCGTAATTCAAATGACAGGGCTTATATACTTCTCTGGCGCTTTGGCTTTAGGTATTGGTTTTATATATCACGCGGTTAAATTATATAGAACAGGTGATAGCGATGCGCATGCGATGAAAACATTCACTTACTCTATTTTTTACTTGAGTGCCTTATTTGCATTTTTCCTGGTCGATCATTACGCAAGAATTTTGTACAGATTATTCCTCTAGGTTGTTCGTTTATTTACATAAAAAAGCGCACTTACAGTGCGCTTTTTTATGCCTGAAAGTTAATCCATGCGATTAATTATGGAAATGCGGGAATGCTTGGTTCTGAACCACCGATTACAGCATTTTTATGAGTCTCCACCTTATGAGTAATGCTATCCACCAGGATAATAGGAATATCGGCCATAATCAGGATCATTCCATCGTCCATCGCAGACTCAAACTCTTTAAGGCGAGTATTTTTCGTGCTAGAACCTATCATCCCGGATGTCCAGATTCCAAAGCCTGCTCCGAAAATAGTACAGCCTAATACAACAATACCCATCATTGAACCAAGTTGTAACGCCGTAATGGCGACTATACTGCCAACAAAGCCTGAAATGCCTCCTATAATCATGCCACTCTCCAGGCCATGAACAATGTCGCTTTTCTGAAATACTGTGGCTTCTGGCAGGTTGCCGAGACTAGTGCCTTCTTTAGCCATGACGTGTATATGTTGCTCATCAATTCTCGATAGCAGAAGTTCATCCACCACTTTATGGGCGCTATCTAAACTGGGAAGTAAAAAGTAGAGTCGTTTTCTCATTTTGAATCTCCTATATTTACAAGGGAGGAGGGCTCGATAGAAAGATCATCTATCAATAATGATTATAGGCATATATTATTAACTAATGAGTATATTAACGACCAGTGGTATTTAAAATTTAATTATTATCGCCCATTAAAAAAGCCCGCAAAAGCGGGCTTTTTTAATGTAACTTTACTATTTAAACGGATAAAGCTGAAAGCAAGAAAACTGCTGCTCCTAAAAACACGACTAGCATAACCAAACCAATAGTCACTACCCACGTAGAATAGACAAAGCCTTCTTCTGCTGGAATATGCATAAAGATAGGAACACCAATATAAAGAAGATACACCGCAGCAGCAATAGCCAGCATGCCAACAGCAACATTAATATAGAGAACCGGGTAGAGAGCAACAAAGCCTAATGCGAATAGCGGCAATGAAGTAAACACTGCTAATTCAGTACAATGTAGCGGGTTTGGGCTTAAATCAAATGTCTTGGCTAACCAGCATATTGAGTAGCCCAGAGCATATACGCCGATGTTAAAGCTTAAGTAAGCCGCTAGTGCAATTATAACAGCCTGATCCTGAGCCATGAAAAAGGGCGTACCAATACCAAGGTCCCAGCCTAAGTATACAGACGCTATATAGCCGCATACAGTAGGAATAAGTGATAAAAATGCGATATGCAACATGATATCTGTGATTTTTGCAGGCTCACGATCTGCATCTTCAAGACAATGCTTTGGTTCATAGAAAATGTGAGAAAAATGTTTAATTAGCATATAGAGTTACTCCCGTTTTAATAAGCTCTATTTCATTCATTTAAATAACATATTATTTAAATACGATTATAGGGCTTAACACTGTAATTTTATTAATATATTGATATTTTTCTCTAGAAATATTCATATAAATTATATACATAATTTATACTATTTAATATATAACATACGTAAACAGTGTATGTGAAGCAATATGTTGTTTATATTGATAATTAATTAAAAATTTTATAAAAACAACATGTTAATACATTGCTTATCCTGTTTAAGAGTGAGAATTTCATGTATATTTATCAATTTAAAGAAGGTTAAATACTGTGCACGAACAAAGTACTAATACTGAAGAGCAGTGTAAAGGTATCGGATTTTGGAGTACCGTACAAAGTACAGTGGCTGCTGCATGCGGTATTCAGACTAAGGCCAATCGAGAGCGAGATTTTGCACGTGCCAAACCCTCAACTTTCGTTATCGCCGGTATAGTGTTTGTGATTATATTTATATTAGGAATGTACGGAATAGTGCAATTGGTTTTATCAGTAGCCGCACCGAACCAATAGTAGTTAAGCGAAATGTTTGCTAAAACTATATAACTTAAGACTTATGGCTCGGCATATTTGCACTAATAATGTTATCCAATTCTAGAAATTTTAAGAAGTTTATTTATATCTTTTAATATGAGCTTGGCATCAAGCGAATTAGAAAACTTCATCATTACATTGCCATGCGGATCCATTAAATAAATATACTGTGATGTGTCGTTTGCGCCTGGTCTTATTAACTCAGCAGCATTTTCAATAGCTCCATAAACACGGACAGCCGTAGGATGCTCATTTTCAATCAATTTCATAAGTTCATTATGAGGCGCGGTTAAATGAACAATGACATGTTCTACACGATCAGCATTTTTACCTAGAGCAAGATTAATCTGCCGCATATTGTATAAATCATTTTCACATTTGCTATCGCATGATTCATTTACAAAATAATACATACGCCATTTTGGTGTTAAATCATCTCGGCTTACAGTTACGCCTAATGGGTCTTTAAGATTTAAGCTTTCAATATCTACTATAGGTGTTATGAGTTGACCATTACTTGCCACACCAGGGCGATTACCAAAGAAATAATAACCATAAGCTAAAAATGCAGGAATCAGGAAAGAGGCTAGTAGTATCCATAAGGTCAAATTGCTGCGTTTTGGGGTGCTTGTTACTTCATTCATTAGTATAAACCTGATTAGTTTTCTTTGTATTAACTACAATGTATATGATTAATAGCGTTAGAGATAGAGCATACCACTGGAATGCATAAGCAGTATGCTTTTCACTTCGCATATTTATTTTTAGCGGCATAATTTCAAGTGGCGTATTCTGTGAATCATTAATAATGAGCACCATTGGTAATAATTTATAACCGAGCTCATTTTCAATTTCAATCGTGTTGATATACTGCAGTACTGCTGGCCAATGCGTATAATCGTTAGCTGAACTTGACAGCACAACACCTTTGCTGGGTGGCAAAGACAATAACCCAGAAATATTCATAGCAATGATTTTATCCAAATTTATATCGGGTAATTCATTTCTGCTTTTACCTATGGCTAGCCAACCACGATTGATTAAAATTCCTGTGTGCTGATTTAGTTTTAATGGTGTAAATATACTGTATCCAGCTACCATATTGAGCACTTGATTATCAAAATATATCTGATGATCAACATCGTATTCACCTGAGACTAAAGCAGGATGATAAAGCCAGTCTTCTTCTGCCTTATTAGACAGTTCATTCAGAGGAACTGCTTGTATATCTTGTCGACTCTCTATGATTGACTGTAAATTAGACTTATAATCAGCTCGTTCCAGCTGCCAATTACCCAGTGAAATCATTAAATATAAAAGAGCGCAAGCAATAATACTTGGTATTAATTTGGGCTTGAAAATATAATTTCTGATGTGTATTTCAGGCATAAAATCGTTTAATTTTTTATTGAGGTTAATAAATTGATATTTAAAATTGTAGTTTTAGTTCTATTGGCGATTGTTTTAATAAGCTTAGGCTCAGCACTCTACCATCTAGTGAGCAATAAAGGTGATTCTGATAAGTTATTGAAGTCGCTAACCTGGCGTATAGGTTTGTCCGTGTTTATTTTTATTCTACTATTTATTGGCCAGGCAATTGGCCTAATTGTTCCTCATGGATTGTAATTAACGCGATTACCAGGAAGTATACTCCTGTTACCTATTTAGCCCTGCAATACTATTAAAGTATGCAGGGCTAAATTTTAGCTTAACATTAATAATTAGGTGCTAGGCTATAGCCAGTATACAAAGATATATAAGCCCAACCATACAACATCTACAAAATGCCAATACCAGGCGACTGCTTCAAAACCAAAATGCTTTTCTGAAGAAAAATGCCCCTTCATACAACGCAAAAAGATGATGAATAACATAAGCGTACCCATGGTTACATGGAATCCGTGGAACCCGGTAAGCATAAAGAAGGTGCTACCATAAATACCCGATTCCATTGTTAAACCTAATTCATTATAAGCATGAATGTATTCTTCAACTTGTAGAATTAAGAAACAAATACCAAGTAGTACGGTTAAACCTAAACCAATATTTAGATGCTTACGGTTACCTGCACGTAATGCGTGATGTGCCCAGGTTACTGTCACACTTGATGTTAACAGAATGGCCGTATTGATAGCAGGTAAACCCATCGCACCCATTGCTTGCTGAGGTGCCGTAAAGGCTTCATTATTTGGGTTGCTTAATAATGGCCAAACCGATTGGAATGCAGGCCATAAAAACTCATGTGTAGAAACATTATTACCTGCACCACCTAACCAGGGTACAGAGAATGTTCGTGCATAGAATAAAGCACCAAAAAAAGCTGCAAAGAACATGATTTCTGAAAAAATAAACCACATCATTCCTAAACGAAATGATCGATCAACTTGTTCGCTGTAGTTGCCAGCCATTGACTCATTAATAACACTGCCAAACCAGCCAAACAGCAAGTAGGCAACCATTAACAATCCAGCAACTAATATCATGCTAAGTGAGCCGCTATGAATAGTATTTACCGCACCAATAACTGACGTTAATAGCGCAATGGTACCAACAATAGGCCATTTACTGGGTTCTGGAATAAAATATTCACCATGACTTAAAGTACTCATAATTTATGATCCTGATTAAGTGAAAGAGCGACCTCAGGCTGTGAAACCTGATTATTTTCTGTGCTGGTAAAGAAAGTATAGGATAAAATGACTTCGTTCATATGTTGTGGTAATTCACTATCCACAATAAATGTAACGGGCATTAGTTTTTCTTCGCCAGGTTTAAGTTCTTGCTGTGTAAAACAAAAACATTCTGTTTTTTGAAAGTAAGCTGCTGCTAAACCAGGTGCAACACTTGGAACAGCCTGGCCAATAATACTTTCTTTTGATTTGTTTTTTGCAATGTAATTTATAGTAGTAGGTTTCCCAGGATAAACTTCAATAAAACTTTGCTGGGGCTTAAATTCCCAGGGCATAGATTCATTTAAGCTGGCGAGAAAAGTAACTCTTACAAGTCGACTTCCATCAACAACAGGTGCACTGGTTAAATTAACCTGGTCACCTGTTTTTCCATTTAAACCAGTTACTTCACAAAATACATCATAGAGCGGAACCAGCGCATAACCAAAGCCAAACATCATTGCCACAAGGAGTAACAACTTGCCGACTACCGGCTTATTAATGTTTGTCTGTTGGTTATGATCTGTCATCTTTCTATTCCGCTATACCACCTATTATTTAACTTCTGGTGGAGTTGTATAGCTGTGGAATGGAGCAGGGGATGGAAGCTCAAATTCCAAACCTTGTGCGCCTTCCCAAACTTCGCTTGTAGCTTTCTTACCACCCCGTACACACTTAATAACCAGGTATAAGAAAATCAATTGAGAGAAGCCAAATACAAATGCGCCAATTGATGCGATTTGATTAAATTCTGCAAATTGCAGAGCGTAATCTGGAATACGACGAGGCATACCCGCTAATCCAACAAAGTGCATAGGGAAGAATAAAACGTTTGCAGAAATACACGTTAACCAGAAGTGCCACTTACCTAATGTTTCATCATACATATTGCCAGTCCACTTAGGTAACCAGTAATACACTGCGGCCATAATTGAGAAGGCTGCACCTGTTACAAGTACATAATGGAAATGCGCAACTACGAAGTAGGTATCGTGATACTGGAAATCTGCCGGTACGATACAAAGCATTAAGCCTGTGAAACCACCCATGGTGAACAGGAATATAAAGGCAATCGCAAACAGCATAGGTGTTTCAAATGTTAGTGCACCACGCCACATGGTACTGATCCAGTTAAACACCTTCACGCCTGTCGGCACCGCAATAAGCATAGTGGAGTACATAAAGAATAGTTCACCAGCCACAGGCATACCCGTTGTAAACATATGGTGAGCCCATACAATGAACGACAGGAACGCAATAGAAGCTGTTGCATACACCATTGAGCTGTAGCCAAATAATGGCTTGCGCGAAAAGGTGGGGACTATCTGCGAGATAATGCCGAATGCAGGTAATATCATTATGTACACTTCAGGATGACCGAAGAACCAGAAAATATGCTGGAACATAACCGGATCCCCACCACCGGCAGCATCAAAGAAACTAGTGCCAAAATGACGGTCAGTTAGCATCATGGTTACTACACCGGCTAATACGGGCATTACCGCAATCAATAAATAAGCCGTAATAAACCAGGTCCATACGAAGATAGGCATCTTCATATAACTCATACCAGGCGCACGCATATTCATAATAGTAGCGACAACGTTAATTGCACCCATTACCGATGAAATACCCATTAAGTGAACTGAGAATATAAAATAGTCAGTACTATCTGGCCCATAGGTTGTGGAGAGGGGTGCGTAAAAAGTCCAGCCAAAGTTTGGTGCAGAGCCCATTCCCATGATGCTCATCGCCAGACTTGCTAATAGCAAGCCAAATGCCGCAGGAAGCAGCCAAAAGCTCCAGTTGTTCATACGTGGCAAGGCCATATCTGGTGCGCCGATCATCATCGGTAATTGCCAGTTAGCCAGGCCTACAAATGCAGGCATAATTACCCCAAACACCATGATTAAGCCATGAAGTGTTGTGAGCTGGTTAAAAAATTCAGGTTCTACAATTTGCATACCTGGTTGAAAGAGTTCAGCACGAATAATAAGTGCTAAAGCGCCACCAACAAAAAACATTGTGAATGCAAACCATAAATACATGGAGCCAATGTCTTTGTGATTGGTACTAAATAACCACCGACCAATGCCAGTAGGCTTGTGGTCATGATCGTGATGTTCTTCTACTACAGCGTTCATAATTGCCTCTTTTATTAGTCTAATTAGCGGGCCGATTTAACATCGGATGGTTGAACCATATCGCCAGCGTTATTACCCCAGGCATTTCGCTCATAAGTAATAATGGCAGCAAGATCAGCATCATTAAGTTGCGGACCAAATGCTTGCATACCTGTACCAGCGACGCCGTTAACTACTACGTCAATGTGTTTGGCAACATCACCAATAGCAATGGCACTGCCTTTAAGACCAGGGAACACTCCTGGCAAACCTTCACCACCAGCCATGTGACAAGCCGCACAGTTAGTGTTGTAAGTCGTTTCACCATGAGCCATTAACTCATCCATAGTCCAGGTTTTTTCTGCACTAGCAGCTGCTGCCACTTTTTCGGCTTTCTTTTCATCTAACCAGGCCAGGTAATCTTCTTTAGATTTGGCCTCTACAACAATTGGCATAAAGCCATGGTTTGCACCACAAAGCTCTGCACATTGTCCGCGATAAATCCCCGGCTCTTGAATAGACGCCCAGCTTTCATTAATGAAGCCTGGAATTGCATCTTTCTTTACACCAAATGCTGGGACCCACCAAGCGTGGATAACATCGTTAGCGGTAAACAGGAAACGGATTTTTGTATCAACAGGGACAACCACTGTGTTATCTACTTCTAGTAAGTAGTTTTCAGTTTTCGCCGCTTGATTAGAAATTTGTTCTTTAGGCGTACTCATGTTGCTAAAGAAGCTTACGTCTTCACCCACATAGTCGTAGTGCCACTTCCATTGGTAACCCGTAATTTTGATAGACATATCGGAATTAGATGTGTCTTCCATATCGAGCAGAACTTTGGTGGCGGGTATTGCGATAGCAATCAAAATTAAGACGGGGATAACTGTCCATAAAATTTCTATAGTAGTGTTATCGTCAAATTGAGAGGGGCTGGGGTTGTTAGATTTTCGATGTTTAAGAATGGAGTAGGTCATAGCGCCATAGACGACAATACCGATTACTACGCATATCCACATGACAATCGTGTGGATATCGTATGCACCTTGACTGAAGCTTGTAACACCCGGTTTTAAGTTTAGCTGGTAGTCAGCGTATAACGGGTTGCTGGCAAGCAACAGACAGGCAAGGCCTAACGGCCGGCTTACTGCTCTCATTTTTACCCCCTGGAGTAAATTTCACTAGTTATTATCATTTTAAACTCTTAAAAAGCCACTGCCTTTGCAGCAATAACTTAAAAAATATTCTTAATTTATTCTTTTTATAAATATTTGAGTGATATTTTTAACTTCTAATAACCCGAAGATTTTCACGTAAAATTATGAGTTATATCACGCAGTTGTTTGATTAAGGTCAATATAAATACATGCTTATTAAAAAGCAAGAGCCCTTTCTTTTAATATTGTTATAAAGGCATAACTATAGTTAATTAATAATGCGCTTATTTTATTATTTTAATATCAGTGTTTGTTAATTTCATAAAATAAGAAGTGTTTTTATAAGTTATCTTTATTTTGCTATATACATTATATGCAATTAAATAGGCAGTCTTCATATGGGCGTGTTAATCAAAACGCAACTGCAGAGTTATTACCATTAAGAATTCATTCTGTTGCTGTTATTAGTTAACCACTAGAATTATGATAAAACCTATAAAATGAATCGTTTATATTCACGCAAGCAGCGTGACAATGTCCCGTGATTAGCATAAGTATTATCGGGAATACATTGAAATTGAACAATTAAACATACTTAATGAAGAGGAAATGAGCGTATAAACATCACTAGCAGTGATTTAACATAATATACATTATGCGTACTAAGTTGTGATTCCTACAACAGAGATTTAGTAAAAATATAGAATCAAATTGAGAACAAGTGATAATATGGAACGCACGCAACATCTAATTGGTTGTATTTGTTGACATTCCAGTCAGACGGGATAAAATAAGCACAGCTTGAAAGTAATTCTTATATTTATGCAACACCATTTCGAAGTCAGTAGTTCCTCGTTCTGTTATTCATATTTTATATCAACACATTTCAGCACAACCGCTTGTAACAGAGCACAAATTAAACAAATAAATAGGATATGACTTATGTCTACTACTACTGGTACAGTAAAATGGTTCAACGAATCTAAAGGTTTTGGTTTTATTGAGCAAGAAAACGGTCCTGACGTTTTTGCACATTTCAGCGCTATCACAAGCACTGGTTTCAAAACTTTGAACGAAGGCCAAAAAGTTGAGTTCACAGTAACACAAGGCCAAAAAGGTCCTCAAGCTGAAAACATTGTAGCGCTTTAATAGCATACGTAATTCAGAATGAGCTGATGTTCTCAGAACATTGGTATAAAAAGGTAAGCATAATGCTTACCTTTTTTTGTGGCTTATAAAAAACGACTAGCTTAAAGATAACTACATAATTTAATAATTTATTAACAGAAATAAACTATTAAAGCGCTTTTACATGGCAAGCAATTACAGGATAATAACCGCTCAATACACAAAGTGATTTTAACAATTTAAAATGCCTGAAAACCCGCAGTCTTTAAACTTCTTCAGCGTACCTGATCAAGCCAAAAAAAATGAATATGCACAACTATATGGTTGTAGTCAATCATTAGCACTTGCGCTGCTTTCGCAGGTTAAAACCAATCCAATTGCAGTAATTACAGCAGATGTTAACGAAGCTCAGCAGTTACAAAATGAGCTCACATTCTTCACATCCGGTAAATGCAAGATACTAGAACTGCCTGACTGGGAAACTCTACCCTACGATATTTATTCTCCGCACCAGGATATCATTTCACAACGCTTAACTACCTTGTATCAGTTATCTGATATGAACTCTGGCGATATATTAATCATGCCGGTTTCAACGTTGTTGCAACGCTTACCGCCGAAATCATATATAAAATCACAGGTATTGCTACTTAGCAAAAATCAAAATTTAGATATAGAAAATTTCAGAAGTAATTTAGAACAAAATGGTTATCAATGTGTCACTCAAGTTATGGAACATGGTGAATTTTCTGTAAGAGGTTCAATCATAGACTTATACCCATCAGGACATGATTATCCCTTTAGAATTGATTTGTTCGATACAGAGATTGATACAATACGACGTTTTGATCCTGAATCACAACGATCATTAGATGCTATTGAATCCATTGAAATATTACCCGCTAGAGAATTTCCATTTAACAAAGAATCAATTAGTGAATTTCGTATTCGTTATAGAGAAAACTTAACTGGTGACCCTACTTTAAGCAAAATTTACCAGGAAGTTTCACAAAACAATATACCTAATGGCATTGAATATTATTTACCGCTATTTTTTGATCATTTAGAATCTGTATTTAACTACTTACCACGTAATACCGTATTCTGCTCGGATAACAATTTGGTTCATATCACTGAACATTTTTATACCGACGTTATGGATAGATTTGAGCAGCGTAGGCATGATGTAGAACGCCCTATTTTGACGCCAGATAAGCTATATTTGAATACAGATGAATTGGCATCTTCGTTACAACAGTTTTCTCAAATTCAAACACAGACAAGTAAAAATCTACCGGGAAATACAGCTACTGACCTACCCTTTATTGCACCTAAAAAATTAGTTGCAACTGAAAAATCCAACACTCAAATATCAAACCTTATTACATACATAAAAACATATGAAGGTCGTGTACTGCTTATTGCTGAGTCGACTGGTCGTCGCGAAATGTTGCTGGAAATGTTACATGATCAACGTGTCTATCCTAAAACATTTGAAAACTGGACATCGTTTATTGATTGCGCTGATTCAATAGGCGTATGTGTTGCACCCTTAAATAGAGGATTAAATATACAGCAACCCGCTCTATGCGTCCTCACAGAAGCCCAAATATTTGGTGAAAGAGTACAACAGCAAAGACGACGAAAGAAACGTACGCGTGACGCAGAAGCTGTTATAGGAAACTTAACCGATTTAACAATCGGTGCTCCTGTCGTTCATGAAGAACATGGCGTTGGTCGATACATAGGTTTGCAGAAATTAAACATCTCTGAAATTGAAGCGGAATTTTTGACTATAGAATATGCTGGTGGAGATAAATTATATGTACCTGTTGCTTCACTTCATTTAATTAGTCGCTACACCGGTGCCGATGTTGACCATGCTCCTCAACATAAATTAGGCACTGAAGCATGGTCTAAGGCCCGTAAGAAAGCGGCTAAGAAAATTAATGATTTAGCTGTAGAAATACTAGATATACATGCGAGACGTGCAGCAAAAGGTGGCCATAGTTATAATATAAATTTAGATGAATACAGCCAGTTCGCATCTGCCTTTCCGTTTGAAGAAACTGAGGATCAGCAAAAGGCCATTGATGCGGTAATAGAAGACCTATCCGAAGAAAAAGCAATGGATAGAGTTGTTTGTGGTGATGTAGGTTTTGGTAAAACTGAAGTCGCTATGCGCGCAGCTTTTATTGCCGCGAACAGTAATAAGCAAGTGGCTATTCTTGTACCCACTACCCTGCTCGCCCAACAACATTTTGAGAATTTTAAAGACAGATTTGCTGACTGGCCATTTAAAATTGAATGCCTATCTCGTTTTGGCACAAAGAAACAGCATGATGCTGTAATAGCTGATTTAAAAAATGGCAAAGTTGATATTATTTTAGGTACACATAAATTACTGCAAAAAGATATTGGTTTTAAAAACTTAGGCTTATTAATAATTGATGAAGAACATAGATTTGGCGTTAAACACAAAGAACAATTTAAAAACTTACGTGCCGAAGTAGATATTTTAACTCTCACAGCTACCCCTATACCGCGTACATTAAACATGTCCCTTGCTGGTATGCGTGATTTGTCTATTATTGCCTCACCACCTACACAACGTCATGCAATTAAAACCTTTGTTTCTGAATGGAATGATCAACAAGTTCAGGAGGCTTGTTTACGTGAAATTAAACGTGGTGGACAAGTCTACGTTCTTCATAATGAAGTCAAATCGATAGAAAAAATGTGCAGAACGCTTGAAGAACTGCTTCCTGAGGCAAAAGTAGAATTTGCTCATGGCCAGATGCGTGAAAAAGATTTAGAACGAATAATGCAGGATTTCTACCATCAGCGTTTCAATATTCTCGTAAGTACTACAATTATTGAAAGTGGAATTGATGTGCCCTCTGCTAATACCATTGTAATAAATAGAGCTGATAAACTAGGCTTAGCACAACTGCACCAAATTAGAGGTCGTGTTGGCCGATCTCATCACCGTGCATTTGCCTACCTTATTACACCTCCGCATAAATTAATGACTAAAGACGCTATTAAGCGATTAGAAGCTATTGAATCTCTTGAAGACTTAGGTGTAGGTTTTACCTTAGCCACACATGACTTAGAAATCAGAGGTGCCGGGGAATTATTGGGCGATGGGCAAAGTGGACAGATACAGGAAATTGGCTTTAGCTTGTATACAGATCTTTTAGACAGAGCAGTAAAAGCGCTTAAGGCAGGTAAAAAAGCGGATTTGGACAAACCAATGCACCAGGGCGCGGAAATCGAGCTAGGTGAACCCGCATTACTACCCGATGATTATATTTTTGATATTCATACTCGCTTGATTGTATATAAGCGTATATCAAATGCGGCTAATCAAAATGAATTAGATGAAATACGCGTAGAACTTATTGATCGTTTTGGGTTATTACCGGAAGCAGCTAAAAATTTCTTTGAAGTCACATCGCTTAAATTACTGACTGAAGAAATTGGAGTAGAGAAAATAACAGCCGTTGATGCCTTAGTAAGAATTATATTTAATTTAGATGCAAATATTAATCCGGCAGAACTAATTAAATTAATTCAATCTAATCCTGAAATGTATCAACTTAAAGGCACACATACGTTAATGATAATGCAGCAAACAACAACATGTTATGAACGCATTGAATTATTACGACAAATATTTGGCGTTCTTACATTAAAGGAAGCGGCTTAATGAATATGAAAAATATTATAGTACTGACGATATCTTTTTTACTGTTATCAAATAGTTTATACGCGGCAGAGACAGGATATGAAGTTGAACTAATTATATTTGAAACCAATGACTCCTATCAGCTCGAAGCCGAAGACTGGAGCTATAATGACATGCTGAATAATGATAAAGATATTGCTGAAATTAAAAATGATTATCATGATAAAGCCTTTATTGAGCTTGACTGGCAACAGGCAAAATTAGCAGATAGCCTTGCAAAGATAGAGTCCAGTGAAAGGTATACTGTCTTGTACAAAAAAAGATGGCGGCAAACAGGCTTAGATAGAGCCACAGCATACGCGATTGAGATTTCTTCTCTGGAGGAAACATCCGAAGCACCTGAAAAGGCAGTGGCATCTGACTTACAAAACCCTATAATAAATACTAATATTTTAAATAACTCAATGGACAATATAACTATAGACGTACCAACGTATATTCAGGGACGAGTTAAGTTAATCATGAGTCGTTATCTTCATTTTGAAGTTAATTTAAATTATTTTAAAATGAATAATGATGTAGAAGAACCTGGTTACAGATCATTTCCAGTCGTTTCTGAAAGACGAATGAGAAGCCGGGAGATACACTATATTGATCATCCGATGGTGGGAATTATTGTTTATGCTTTACCTTTTAAAATTGAAGCTGATATTTCTCCAGATGAAACTAATATTGAATCAACAGCAATAAATTAATGTCATGACAACATACGGTGTTGAATGAATATAGCAAACAAAAAATTAGTGCGGAAATCGAAGTCGCGGGCCATCAGCAATAGATATTGAATCTACAAATACCATACCATTTGCAGTGCGCGGGAATGTTAATCGGCGGTTACTTAACTGATTTGTAGGCACAGTACGCACTGCCTTATAGGCATTATTATGATCCGTTAATGAAATCAATCCTAATATACATGCCATTTTTCTATTATCTAAATTGTGCGCCTGCGCAGAAGGTAAGATGTCGTAATATATTACACATTAACGACAGCTGCCTTAAATTCTTGTCGAAATATTTTACGCATTTATTAAATGCTAAACTGTAAATTAATTTAACATAGCCATAAATACCTGTATTTACATAGTTTAATACTATTGGCACTTTAATTGCTTAATTTTAACTATATCAGATTATTCTATCCCTCTCACATAAACGAGTGATGTTTAATCCAGTTTACTCTGTTTAAATAGTGTAAATGTTTGAATGGACTTAAAAATGGAAATTAAAATGAAAATAAAACTTACCCACAAAACAGCTATTAAATCTTTAATTTGTGCGACTTTACTTACTGCAAGCCAGGCTCAGGCAGCTTTGGTTGATTTTTCAGTAAATGGAACAATTGGTGCAGCAGCTTCAGGAAACAGCTGGGGCTTAGAAGTTGGGAATTTATTTACTGCATCCGGGCAGTTTGATGACTCAATCTTTACACTAGACACTGATGGCAGCACAAAGATTTTTGATTTCACATCATCTACCAATAATATGACTATTTCTTTTGGTAACACTGTTTATACCGATGAAATGGATGTATTCGATGGTGCCAACATGTTCTTGACAGCTTCAGGGGTATTCGATGGTATCAGCTACTTATCAGATTCACTTAACCCAGAGTTTGAGTCAACGGGATTCGTAGGCGGCCCGTATGATGTAACGGGCACTGATTATGCGGGTTTTGTAGATGGCACCTGGGATGCAGGCAGTTATACACAGGTTGCCGCAGTACCAGTACCTGCAGCAATATGGTTATTCGGCTCAGGATTGCTTGGGCTGGCTGGAATTGGGCGCCGCAAGCATTAAAACCGCTATAAGCAATATTTTACTAATTTTTATTTTTGGTATACACTAATTATGCAATCAGGAGGATATAATTGTGAAAAAATCTAATAAAAGCATAAATGTTGATCAGAATAAGCGGGATTTTGTTAAGAAAGCAGCATATGCAGCGCCAGTTATAATGACTATGGCCGCAGCACCTTCTTTTGCTGGGACGGGCTCTGGGTGGCAACAGGGGCAAACAATTCCTCAAGCACGAGCACAGGCGCAATCTGTACGCGGTGTGAGTCGTGATGGCCGTTCACGCCGTTAACCAGTAAAGCTCATTTTTATTGATTATGTAGTATTTTTAAAAGGCGCTATTGATAACTAGCGCCTTTTTACTATGTGTATTGCCCCTTCCTGAAATAAGCTGCCACTTTAGATTTTATTAAAGTCGTAATCAACGTGATTGCACTCCTCTCTCCTTTTAATTATCCATTGTTGGTTAAATAGACATAATTAAAGCACACACACAAATCGTCAACGTATTCAGGACTAGATATCTATTAGATAATACTCACAACAATTGATATCAAAGATAGTATTAATTAATAGAGTCCATCAATAATTTAACTTCACTGCAAGTCTTTTCCAGATCATTCGATTTTAATTTATAAGCATCAAGCTGACTTGCGACTGTAATCGCAACGCCCAATCCACTATCATTTTCTCCATGAGCAAGTATATTTAGGCTATTAGCGTATAGATTAGCCGCAGATTCAGCAGTACTGATAGGTATTATTTCTGGCTCAATAATGTTGTCAATATACTCTAGATAAAAAACAGCTTTAATTTTGATTGATTCAGCTAAAGGCAATGAATCACAAGGCACATGAATAGTCTGGCTTGTGAATAATGTATTCTCAGGCAGTTTAAATACGGGGGGTTCTGACTTTAAGCAAAGGGCATGGTGATATGGATGAATAGACATCGAATTAATATCAATTGGAGCCAATTCATCACTTAAATATTTAAAGCCTGAATTAATCATTGCCCAGCTAGTAGTTGATTTCCCTGTTCCTGATGGTGCAACAATTAACAAGGCCTTACCTTTATATTCTAATGCTGCAGAATGTATAAACAGTAAATCAGGTCTTAGCTTCTGTAGTTCAATAGTCATATCCTTTTCGAATAAAAATATGAACTCACCAATATCATTAGTTATTAAGTCATTACCGCCTTCTCTGGAAATAATTATTTGATTTGAATTAGAGGTGCTGCATTTGATATGGAATGTTATGTCGGCAGGCTTAGATTGATCAGTTATCTGCATGGCACCAAAAATTTTGAACAAAACTGCTCGTAAATCAGGTAATGCACAATTAACTACGACAATACATTTGAAAATTGAAAATATTATTTGATGTTGATTGTTTATCATTATAAGAGAGCATAATTAAGTGTTTATTATAACAATTGGAATAAATGCTATTAATACATATCAATCTTCTAATAGAAGACCTTTATCTGCAAATGAGCGTACGGCAATGAGCACATCCTGAAGAGCTTTATCAAGAGAGATGTCAAATTCATCTGCAAGAGATTGAGCAATACTATCAATTGAAAGAGTTCCATTGCATTTGTTGAAAATAAACGATGCAGATAGATTTAATTGATGTATTTCTGTTTCTTCATTATCAAACACTAATAACTCCCCTTCTACAGAACGAGTTAGTAGATCTTGCTTTATTTGAGGAGTTAATGAATGATCTATTTTCATAAAATATTGTTATAATTATAAATGCTTAGATATTAGCATATATCATAATATGATATTACAGAATATTTGATTCCTATCACCGCCAAATACAGTATTATAGAAAACATTTGAATAAATATATCAATAAAATTTAAGTAAAAGTAACGAGATTAAAGTGTAGTACAGCATTATTTCTTCAACCTAAATAAAAACTATATAATGAATGATATCAAGCAAGAGCAGACAAAGTCATTACTTCCGTATATTAAATCAATATCAAAACAAGATTACAGTTATGACTTAAATAAAATTCATTGTGATACCATTAATTATGCTATAAGTGTTGGCCTTGGCTCAATCTTAAACCTCTCTATAAAGTCTAACTCTTCTCTATATGATTCTAATTTACAAAATGCACTGCTAGGAGCCGACCTCACAGCTCAAGTACTAAATGGGGGAAATATAACGGCTCTATTCGAAATACTTCATGCAGATAAAAAATTAGCTGAAGATATAATTTTATTGAAAGGTATATCTACAAGTATGTGGCTCTACCCGAAGCCTTATATGCGAACAATGGGTGATATTGATCTCCTCGTATCTGAAAAAAACCAGCCTAAACTCGAGCAGCTATGTGCAGAACTCGGTTATTCTCAACAATCTGATGAATCACCAAGTTTTTATGAAAACCTCCACCACAGCATGCCCTTTTATCACCCCAAAAAAAATGTATGGATTGAGGTGCACACATCATTATTTCCAACATCTTCCCCATTATCTAAAGAAAGCGTATTCGCAAAAGAAAATACTCAAGCACATGTTCTTCTTAGAAAGTATGAAGGACATAACGTTACGCATTTAGATATCAGTCTGCAACTAGTATATACCTGTGCACACTGGGCACATGAACATAATTGGGGTAAAGGTATTATTCGGATAATTGATATTTTATATATATTAAATAACACAGAACAAATAATTGATTGGAAAAAAATATATTTCTGGTTAAATGACTCGCCTGTTAGTGCTAATTATTTATACCTGGTACTTAGTGTTTTCCATAAAAATGAACTTGTTAAGCTACCAGATGAGTTATTAAATAAAGTAAAGAAATATACAAATGGGTTAAATGATTTTAATTTGAAATTGCTTCATTTTTTAATAGAGACATATCTTTTTAAAGGACAGTCATTCGGAAAACTATTATCCATGAGTAACGCTACAATTGTTTGGAATGGCTTATTAAGCCCAACCAGGTATCCTGTAAATAACCTGCTAAGTCTTCCATGGAAAATAATTTTCCCACCCCAAAATCCACAGCGATTTAGTATTTCATTTCAGATGAACAGAATTAAACATTTATTATTTGTTTAAACATAGATGATAGTCGGTATCGATGATAAGCAGAAAGTGATTACTATGAAATGTAATCAATGATTATTGTCTAAATGTAGCATACGAATCCATAGAATAAGCTAACTTATTGATATATATGGGATTATACAATATTAAGTAAGCCGGCTAACTCCTCCCTCCCCCAAATGAATGAGTAAAATATGAATAAGATCACAGTACCCTGTGCCCTTATTATGCATAATTACCTCCAAGCACGGTATCCAAGTAAATAAATAGTCAAATCTCTGTAATACCACAGATAAATAAATGAACAAACTATGACTGTAATTCATATATCTAACTAGGAGTCACACAGAATGTTTAGTTCATTATCAAGCAGATTACTCTTTGTCATACTACTGGCATCAAGCATCATCGGTTGTTCTGGCGCAACAAGTGAAGACTTAAAAAATGGAGACATAATAAGTGGCATTATTAACACGTCTATTTCAGATTCACCAGCACATGGTAATGAAGTAGTATCAGTTCCAGATGAAGTAGTATCAGTTCCAGATGAAGTAGTATCAGTTCCAGATGAAGTAGTATCAGTTCCAGATGAGGTTGTAAGTTCAAGCAAAACAGGTGTGGCAACAATACT
>Ga0316209_1001688_pt1 | contig 21140 bp, 22 predicted proteins | sample 6monopyrite_MG_FD_204945 | JGI IMG/M metagenome (GOLD analysis project Ga0316209, IMG submission 204945) | Microbial mat bacterial communities from mineral coupon in-situ incubated in ocean water Damariscotta River, Maine, United States -... | ecosystem: Environmental > Aquatic > Marine >...
CTTGGGTTTACAAATGATGACGGCGAAACCATTGACTTAGGCCGCGTACAGAAATCAGAATTCATCATCAATGCCAACAAACAATTACAACGCCAGCAACAACAAAACCCGGATCAACCATTAACCAATTCAGAAATCGACCGCACCCTAAAAAACGTAGAACTTTCGACGCAGGCTTCAAACGGTCCCGGTATCACCGATAACGCCCTCAACAAAATCCTAAAATCCGGCAACGTTATTGTTAATACGGTGGACGATAGGCAACGATCTCCGGATGTTTCTATCGATAGCGCGCTAAACAGTGTCGATGGTGGTGAAAGTTTGAGTATTTCACTTCCAAATATTTTTTCAAGAAAAAACCCTGCCCAAATTAATCTTGGAGGAAAAGGGAGTCTGAGTAAAATTAATAACACACGGGATGAAACATCCAGTGTGCAGTATAATAAAATTCCTCAAGATGGCGTTATCGGCATCAATAATTTTAATAAAAATTCAGGTAATGGGAATAATGAGAATAATGGATTGCTACGAAAAGTTTCTGCAGATATATTTGGACCTCATCGATCTCCTGTTAATAATTCTGTAAGCAAAACAAAAGGCCCAATACAACCATTTCGTAAATTTGATAAGCGAAGGAAATCAATTTCTGATGCATCTGGAAATGCTTCGCAATCAGAAACTACATCAATCGGAGTTACTGCAGGGTTTCCAAGTATACCTATTGGTATTAATTTGAGTAAATCGATAACAATAGATCCACGTGCTGTAACAAGAGGTGATACCGGTGAAATTATTGATTATGGCATTCCGCGCATTGAACAAAAACTTGGGCATGAGTTAATCCCAATACAAAAGGATGTTTTTGCTTATGCTATAAATGGTCAATATAAAGTAGGAAATAATGATGAAATCGATGGCTCAAATTTACAGAATGAAAAATACAGTAAATCTAACCCGATATATATTGGGAAAAATATTAATCCGGTTATTTATGAGGCAATTCGAGAAGGATTGGCAGTAAATGGCGTCCCCTCTAAAGAAATTAATGTCAGGGAAGCCTTGGGTTGGATAGCTAAGGAAAAAAACAAAACCAAAGCTTTTCAAAAATATGTTACATTTAATGGAACTCGTGCAAGTGCCAAAAATAATAATAGTAAGCTCTTTCCAAATACAAAAACTATTGGTTTAAATGTTGGAAATCAAAAAATTATTAATTTTATAATGCCAAATGATCTCGGTACTCAAAGAGTTGAAATGGAGTTACCTCCAAGAAAGAAATAAATAAAATTATACATAAATAGTTAATGGTAGACATGCGTTTAAATCAGTGGACAACTTCAGGTGTGATCTATTTATGATATTGGGACTTACAACTACACAGAATTAAAGGCTCAATTTATTTGTCACTGATCTTATTAAGGCGACTATTCTACAGAATTTAGTTTCTGTAGGGTTGGTTTTATATCGATGTCAATCCATTTGCCAGTATCCGTGAATTGTTTGGCATAACCTCCTGGTAATACGTGAATGTCACCTGCTTTTAGTTTGCGACCTTTACCTGTTATTTTTAATGCTTCGAGGTTATATGCCGCAAGCGCATAGGTGTCTGTCATATCAATTACCCCTTTAATAAAACTATTTAATTCTTTGCCATCAGCTGAGTATTTTTTCAAGAGATATTTATTAACTCTGATGTAGCAATAATTTGACGGGGCATTGGTGTGATACCACATTTTATCAGCAACGGATTTTTGGTATTTTCCATATAGATTGCGATCTGTTTCTAAAGTTTTTAACGATTCATAGTTGCAAAAAAAATAGCTGTATGCCGCATAGGTATCAGGATTATCAATAATTCTATCACTACTGGCAGATACTATTCCAAAATGGGAAATATTCAAAAATAATGACAAAATAAATATTTTTTTCATTTCCTTAATCCTTTAAATGATAATTATTGATTTGTAATCGGCATACATTGTGATGCAATATAATTGCATGGCACCCATTTATCGTCTTCGGTGAAAGCCATTTCTTGCCCATCGGGCATAATATAAACATTTCCAGACGAAGGCCGAGCGATGGTTCCAAATCTTGAGAATATAATTGTGGTGTTACGATATTTATCTGGCCTTTCGTATCTTATGAAGTCTTTGGAATAATTTAAATGTTCTGTGCTATTTTCCAGAAAAATTTCAATGAAAGATTTCACAACGGAATCCATACCAGCTACATATGACTTAGGTAATAAATTTGTGATGCTATCAAATTTATTTTTACATTTTTTTAGTTTATTACCGAAAAAGTTGTTGTCGATATCGAAAGACTTGTCAAAGTTCTCAGAAGGAGTGGATTTAGTAAATACAAAGTTAGAAACGCGTTGTATTTGTTCTTCGAATGATAACATTACACATGACATATAGTTATAACTTGCAAGTTTTGTTTTGTTCAAAGGGATACTTTGCTCATAATCCTTGACGTGTTTAGCCATGCTTTCCTGAATTGGTAAAACTATAAACACAGCAAACAAAAAGGCTTTATATTCTAATCTCATGGGCCAGATTCCTATTGTTCCTTGAAAGTAGAATAATACTGACTATCTATATAGTTGCAACTACTTAGCTGTTACGCCTCATTAAATCTCACAAGCTCTCGGAGATCGCCAATAAAGAATCTGGGGCAAGAGTTAAGTTTTGGTGCGGTTTCTGTTTTAGTGATTTAACGGTGCGCGCTCATACACATGTTCCACGCGCTTTTTTTTATCCGACAAGTTTGGCGGGCCGCGCCGTTTTAATCATTCTGACTACAAAAGCGCTCACGTATGTCGTCAGTTTGTTTTGTCGTCAACTTGGTTTTTTCCGGGATCAACGCCGCCGCCAAACAAAATGCGCTCTCGGCCCAGGAAAACGAAAGCAAACTTAGTGAAGCCAACAACCGTTTGGACCTTGCTAACAAAGATTTAGACAACCAACGCGGTTTACAAAAATCTTTGGCAACACAATCAAACTTCTTTGCCGCATCCGGTATTAATGCATCCCGCGGATCGGCCGCCCAATTGCAAAACAACGCTTTGGGTATCGCCGCATTCATCACCGATCGATCTTTGGCCAACACAGCCGTATAAAACGCCACGGTTCAAAACCAAAACCGCAGTCGACGCCTTAAACGCCGCCCCTCACCGTTCCGGATCAAGGTCATTAATTATCGGGGCGGCGACGCCGCTTAAATCGTCTTCTTTAATCCGTTCCAAATAATCCGATAAAAATGTTTTGAAATTTTCTGCATCTTTGACCAGAGCTGACACCGCACCGGGTGGAATTAATCCCAATCGCCCTGGCGACGTGACCAAATTAAATGCGTCTTTATAATTAGTGACTTCCATGGGCCCTGTATAATCACGACGAAGCCGCTTTAGCGCGCGTTCATTACCGCTTAACGTCATGGCAACGGCTAAGTTCAAAACAATCGTGGCTTGATCGGTATCCAGCAACTCATTCGGTTTGGCACCGGACGCCGTCAACATGCGTTTCAAAAACAAAGACGACTTGGCCCAATCGGAACCTTGCCAATACATTTCGGCTTTTAACAAATCGCCATTGGATGTTTTATCGGTTTTCAATAATTCCAGTGCAGCATCTTTATTCCCCGCCCCCATCAAAGCTTGGGCCCGTAAATGTCGGCGTTCTATTGATAACTCTTCGGGTAAATTAGGCTCTAAACTATCGTCCAAGGCCTGTAATGCCTGATCATACTCACGGGCAATAATACGGACCAAGGCCAACCGTGTGCCGACGCTGGCTTTTAATTCGCCTTTAAGCCGGAATTTAATCTGATTTTCCAATAAGGCCGCGGCGCTGTCCAACAAATCAACCCGGACCAATCGATCAGCCAATTTTCGGATCATTAAATCACCATTCGATCCGGCCGGTGTTAATTCTTTAAATTCTTCATACAAACCAATAGCGCGCACGGGAGTCAAAACTTCGTCGCCATCATTTAAATATAAATAATTAAATGTATCGGTCATTTTTTGCGTGACTTGCGGGGCTTCGACATTATCACGGAACACTGTAGCCGCTTGGCGCAGAACTAAAAAACCATCACGAAAACGGCCTTCTTCAATGTAATAATCACCCAATCGCCGTAACAGGTTAAATTCAAATTCATCGTCCCGCCAAATAAAACGCATGCCTTCTAATATGCGAATGGCTTCCGGGCGGCTCATACGATCAATGTTCAACATCAATTCCATACGTGCAAAACTCGCCTGAACTTTAACTTTGCGGCGCCCGTTTTCAATGGCGCTGTCCCATTTTTTAATGGCACCATCATCATCACCGCCGAGTTGCAACAACCTCGCTTCGATGTAATCAAGTTCGGCCAAAGCCGCAGGGTCAGTGTTATCCAAGCGTAATAATGATAAATAATCCTCTGCTTGTTTAACGTCACCAATTTCGATGGCAGCTTTGGCAATCAAACGACCCACAGGGGTGCGCAAGGGCACTGGATAAGACCTAGCAATTCCACCCACACGCCGTAATTCAAAACCGGCCGTTGATAAATCACCGCGGGCCGCGACGATTAAGGCGCGCCAAAGACGGGCTTCGTCATTGTTAACTAAATCGGGTTTTGAAAAGTTCAAATCGGCTTCGTCATAACGGCCCATCAAAAACCGGCTGCCGCCGATTAACATATTAAATTCAGGTGTTTTGGTGATATCAGGGTCGGCGGATGCGATCACACCCATCACGCCTAAAGCTTCGGCACCATAGCCATTGGCGAGATAAAACCGGGCCATATTAAAACGGGCATCAGTGCGCTGTTCCGGCGTAGCGGTCGCAATATCCGCCAACAGTTCTAATTTTTTGGGAAAATAATCTTCTGGCTTATCAAGTATCCATTTATCCAGTTTTAGTATTTTAGCAAGCGGGCGTAAGGATGCGAGTTTTGCACTTGCAGCAACCCCGGCACCAACCGGTGATAATTCCAAACTAGTGCCGGAAATTTCGACACCTTGGCGTAATGTGCGGACACGCAGGTCATCTATCCTAGGCGAGATAACAACGCCCTGTCCGGTTTGAAGAAATCGAACTTGGGCAAAATCATATGGTTTTTGTGTGCCATATCCCAATTGCACCAAGGGAATAACAATCAAATTATCACCGACTTCCGGGTCGGTAATTGGAATGGCTTTGCCGGGTTCGGTAACGGGTAAAAATACGCGTGCTCCGATAGAAGAATTCGGATCAGCATTAATTTCAACCGGAGTCGTCGCTACTAAGTCTTGTTTTTTAAAAGATAAAATCCACGCCAACCCATCCCGTGATAATGATGGGTTAACTGAACTTTCTGTTAAAAACCTTAAAACAGTGCCGCTGTTAATTGGAATTTGCTGCACAACTTTAAACGATTTACCACCAACTTTATTCAAATTACTGGTGTCCACTTGGGTTAATTTATCAAACACCACCCACAATGCACCGGCCCGACGGAACACCGCCGCCCCCACGGGTTCATCCCAATCAAAGCGCAACAAGGCTAAAACATTGGTATCCGTTGATGCAATGGACGTGATTTTAGCGTCATCCGCATTTTCCAAAGCCACTTGACCTTCGGCGGGCGTTGCCAAAACTTGCGGCTCTAACCGTTGCGGGCGGGCTTGAGTTTCTGTTTGTACACGAGCAAGCGTGGCGGTCGGTTTTTCAGTCTTGGTTAAATCAACGGCTGCAACTTGATTCACTTTTTCCGGTGGTTTACGGTTTTTAGGTTTGAGGCGTTTTTCAACGTCAGGATTGCTGGATTCCGTGGTAGCTGCGTTTTCTGGAGCGGCCGCTGTTTTAACCGCTTCTGTTTTGGATTCTGCTGTTGTTGGGGCATCCGTTTTTGTGGCAATATTTTTTATCAATGGTCCGGCTTTATCCGCAGCCGTTGTCGGTTGATTAATATCAACAACGATGCTGTTGCCAGATAAAAAATGTTTAATCAAAGACGATGCCGGTACGGAAAAACGCACAACAACAGAATTTTCAGTCCCGGACTGTTCAATAGCACCAACAAATTTTGGTAAATCCGATTTAATTTTGCTCAGTTCAATATCACCGGATTTTGCAAAAACCAATTCACCAACATTTCCCTGACGTGAAAATGTATAAGGCGTTTTCGTTTTCCAATCAAAAACCAACCGGGTAAATTCATCGTGGGCACCGACACGGACTTTGATAGTGGTTTTATTAAATTCAGCGGCCGTTGATTGGGCGGTGAGTTGTGTCGGTGATTTTTCAGTTGCGGCCGCCGTTTCCGCGCCTTCTTTTGGAGCAATTTCAACGGTAACCGAACGACCGCTGTCGTAGCTATAAACATCATAATTTTCCGACAATCGAAAACGAATGCTATTGCCATCATTGTCGGCAGTGACTTGTTCAACAAAACCACTAATCGAAGGAACAACGCCTGATAACGTTGCCTCAATAGGCCGGGAAAACCGTACCGTTACCTGATCGCCATCTCGGGTTAATGTATGCCCAACGGGGTTCTGCCAAGTAAAAACGACTTGCGCATAGTCTTCTATTTTTTGCCCGCGAACAGAAACGGGTTCGCCGTAAGTTAAGGCAACATCCATTAAGCCAACAATAAAAATCAGCATAAACAACGTGCGATGATAAAATTTAGTTTTTATCATTCTTTGGATAACCCAGCTGTTTCATCAATAACAATTTCAAATACAGCGTTGGAATTTTTCCGTGAATTGAGTTCAGATTGATTATCCTGCGCCGCCAAAGCCATTGATAAAATACGATTTGGGTAACCGGCTTCACCTAAAGTTTTTGCCACCAGCAAGGATTGAGCCAATGACAATTGCCATCCAGTTTTAAAGTTGTCACTAGGAACAAATGCAGGATCAGTATAACCACTAACAGAAATTTTATTGCCAATGTTGCTCATCACGCCGCCCATGACAAACAGCGTTTGTTTGCCAGAAACCGATAATTTATCACTGGCCGTAGCAAAAAGCGCATTTTTTGGAACGGTGATTTTTAATCGATCATCTAATCGATTAATCATCACATTTGTTTGCAGTTGATTATCAGACATGGTTTTTTTCAAAATTGAGGCTAAATAATCAAGATTTACAGCACGCAATCGGTAAACTGTGGAAATGTTAAAAGGCGAGGTGACCAAGGCATTTGTTTGTTCAAGTGTCGGTGCCAAAGTTTTCGATAAGGCTACAACAATATGATCCCATTGATCCAATTTCACCGTCGACATGGAAAACAACATGACAAAAAATGTCAGCATCAACGATACTAAATCTGTGAACGTGACCATCCAAAAACCAGAACTGGATGGGGACTTTCCAGAATCACCCATATCAGAACTTAAGCTTTGATCCTGTCCATATTTCTGGCTGGCTTTAATATCGGCTTCGACATCCCACATTATATTCAAACGACCTTTATTTATGGTTCAACCGTTACAGGAGTTACAGGTTGTTGTAATAAATCACGCACATAAAACCAAATTGTCATCTGTTCCGGGTCACCCGGCTCAACACCAACAACAATACTGTCCCTTGGCGCGCCTAAATTAATCATGGTCTCGGCAAAAAAACCGGCCCGTTTGATCGTTAATGTTTTAAAGCTTGCAATATTTTCCAATTGTTTGGTGGGTACTTGTTCCTGATCCGGTTTTTGCTTTGCCTCAGGTATAGACATCACCAATTGCGCTTCGAACCGTTGCCCTGATGGACGCGCACTCAGATTAGCAATTACGCGGTCCAATAAAACACGAATATTATCACGTAACTTAAACTCGTTATTTTTGAACATGATTTTAGTTGGTAATTTTATACGCATTATTTGCCCCGGTAAAATAACTTCGATGCGGGTGACATTGATCATTGTCGAAAACAAATCAGCAATATCTGATTGAAACTGTGGATTGGATAGAACTTCGCCATCACGGGTGGTGAATTCGGTGGGTTGCGCATCCGATACAATTGGCGATGCAAAAACCGACGTTAAACTGTTCATCACCGTTTGTGATTTATACGTTTCAATGGTTGAAATAGATACCAACAAAATAAAAAATGCCAAAACCAATAAAAACAAACTCAAGAACAAGCTGGTGTTTCGATTTTGACCTGTTTGTTCAAATGTTTGTATGTGACCATCACCACCGCCCGTTTGAATAGTGACGTGCATCACGTAAGGTTCAGATTGATCGATCACAACGGTTCTTTCCTATCAATTTGATAATGGTTTTATCATCAACTTCATCAGTCAAAACTGGCAAGCAACGCATCGATTTCTTCTTGTGAACGACCTTCGCCCGACAACTGCGGGCCTTCAAGCAGGTCGCCGTCGCTGACCGCTTTTTTTGCATCGCCATCATCGGCTTTGGGCTGATCAGCTTTGACTTTTTCAATTTCATCACCAAAAGCGGACACCAGCGCATCAATTTTTTCCTCGATATCTTGCAAGGCTTTGACGACTTTGGTAATGCGTTGCCCGGTGATGTCCTGAAACCCACAAGCTTCATAAATTTTCATAGTGGCGTTGCTGATGGCTTCGGCCTGTTCAGGCTCAAGCACTGCCATCGCGTTTTCAATTTCCTCGGTAGCGTCCATGATGCTGTTGGTGGCCACTTCAGTAGCTTGAACAATGGCATCTAATTCATCAGCAGCGGTTGGAATGTAGCTGTCTTTGACTTCATCAGGACGCAATGCTGCGATATCGGCTTTGGCCTCATGAATGTAATTTGCCAAGGCTTCGAGCTCAGAAAACAACCCTAAATCATTGGCTGTTAAATCACCGGTCATGGTCACCATGATGCTTTGCACAACCTCGGAAATGTTTTCGATGCTGACCGTATCGCCGTGTTTTTCACGCAGTTCTTTTAATCGAGCGGCAAGGTCTTGGTCAATTTTTGGAGATGTCATGTGTACCTCAATTTTTAAAAATCAAACGATGTGATAAAACAGGTGGATAGTATTAAAATCAGCCGCCAATGCGTTGGTCAGTCGAAGGTAATTGCCGCAAACGCCGTAATTCGACAGTCATTTCGCGGGCTTTCACTGGATTCATTTTAGCCATGACCGGCGCTAATTTTCTTTCTTTCATGCGTTCGGCAACTTCTAATAATGTGTCGAGTTCTAAATCTTCGAATATACGCGCGGCTTCTTTAGGCTTCATATTTTCATAAATTTTAACCAAGCTTTGCAATTTAGCGTCTTGTTGTTCATCAAAAGTAATGATCAGCCCGGAAATGGTTTGACGTAAAGTTTGTAATTCTTGCACTTTTCTATCCAAGCGTTTTTCGGCCGCTTGTAATAATCCGGAACGGATGACGAGTTCTTTTTCACGTTGTTCGATAACTTTACGCCGAGCCGTTAATTTTTGTAGCACTTCGATTTCTTGGACCGTCATCAACGAAGGGTCTTCATTCAATAATGATTGGGCTTCCGGTGAAAAACCTTCATCGTCTTCAATTTCATCACCCGTTTTTTCTTCGTTTTGCACATTTTCTTCATCACTTAAGTTTTCTTGGGCGGTCGGGTCTTCTGTAGTTTGTGCACTGGCTTGGGCAATTTCGATGGCGTTATTTTGCAAGGTTTTCACACCGTCCCAAATATCACTGACTTTGACCGTCAATAATAATGTCGCGAAAAAAATCGTGACCGGTAAAAATCTGATTTTCGATAATATTTTCATAACGCGGTTATCCCGACTATTAACATACTAAACTGTATTTCATGCCCGAATTTGGCTATTTATCCAGCCGAGCGCAAAGCTTTTAACAAGTCTTTTTCTGCATCACTTGGTTCTGATTTTTTTGGTTCTTCTTTACTAGCCGTTAATAGCGACTTATGGGCCAAGGTGTCTTTTTTTGAGTTATTTTTATCATCTGGCGCTGATTTTATTCCCGTTCCAGTGTTGTTTATTTCGCTAGCAGCCATTTGTGATGTTGACGATAATTGGTTTGACGGTAACGTGCTTTGAACCTGGACGCCGGTTTCATCGCGCAAATTTCGGATATGATTTTCCAGCCGATCAGCGGCACTGGACCCTCGATCGATTAAAAAAATCAAATCTTCCTGTAAGTTTTCAGCTTTTTCCATGCGCGCTTTGATGGTTTCCGATGTGGATTTTAGTTTTACAATGCTGTTTTCGGCGCGGCGGGTGGCATCGGCAAAACCCAATGAAAGTTCTTGCATTTCGTCTTTATGTTTACGCAAAGCACCGAGCTTTTTATTCAACGATACAGCATAACCAATGGTAATCACCAACAATAGTGCAAGCAACACATCTAACAATATTGAAAATGGCATTTCATGCCTCGCTCAAGTCTAAAATTGTCAAACTACAAATCCACCTAAAAACGAACATAATTGCTTATTCCTTTTTCGCTTTATCAATGGGCGCTTCAATCCGTACAGCAATACTTTTTCCTTTGCGTCCCATTTTGCCCACGTACATAGGCACATGACCGCAATGTAATTCAACAGGGGACTGCGGTGTCGCACCCAACGTAATGTGGGACCCAACTTTCAAACTAAAAACATCACCTAAGCTCATAGTTTGAGTATCAATAACCGCATCCAAATCCACATCCGTTTGCCACAACTGTTCAGCTAAATGGGTTTCCCAAATTGAATCACGGCCAAATTTTTCACCCATGAACATTTGCAGCAACAATTCACGCACCGGCTCAAGTGTCGCATAAGGCAGCATTAATTCCAGCCGTCCGCCACGGTCTTCCATATCAATCCGCAGGCGCGTGACAATCGCCGCGTTCGATGGGCGTGATATTGTCGCAAATCGTGGGTTGGTTTCCAGCCGGTCAAAACGGAACGTGACCGGGCTTAGTGGTTCAAATGCGGCTGATAAATCCTGCAACATGACGTGGATCATGCGTTCGACAAGACTGCGTTCAATGGTCGTATAAGGCCGACCCTCGATTCGCATCGCAGCCGTACCCCGCCTGCCACCCAACAACACATCAACAATTGAATAGATTAGCGAAGAATCGACCGTGATCAGACCATAATTATCCCACTCTTCGGCTTTAAAAACGCTTAACATGGCAGGCAGAGGGATTGAATTCAGGTAATCACCAAACCGAATAGAAGCGATATTATCCAAAGAGACTTCGACGTTATCGGAAGTAAAGTTACGCAAGGATGTGGACATCAACCGTACCAAACGATCAAAAACAACTTCCAACATCGGCAATCGTTCATAGGACACCAAGGCGCTGGACAAAATGGCCTGCATGCCGGATTTTTGATCGTCTTCGTCGTGGGCTTCATCAAAACCCAACAAGCTATCGATTTCTTCTTGGTTTAAAACCCGGGTCGATTCACGCGGCGCACCGTCTTGGTCGCCCCCAGCATCGCCATCACCTTCGGCATCGTCATCACCGACCATCTGGTCCCATTCGGCGGCCAAGTCGTCTTGTTCATCAGCACCATCATCATCGCCCATAGAGGCTTCCCATTCAGCCGCTAATGCATCCTGTTCTTCGTCGTCATCGCCTAGGATGGTCATCACTCAAAGTATTCCTTAGGTAAAATCCATTTCGATATAAAATTATGTACCTTTATAAACCCCAGTATATAAAAATAGGCTTAAAATTTTCAAACCCATCATCCCGTAAAAAACTATATTTTCTATATTTTATTGTACGAGCATCTCTTTAAACAAAACATCTTTAATCTTGACCGGGGCAACGGCTGAGGAAACACGCCTCAATAATTCCTCGCGTAATCTATATATGCCTTGTGATCCTTTTAAATCATCAATTCTTAGTTCCCGAAGGTAGGTTTGAAAATTATCGATAACCCGAGGCATCACGGCTTCTAGCCGCGGTACGTCGGCTTTTTTATTCAATTCTAAGCTAATGGTTATTTTCAAAAACGTCGACTTACGGCCGCCGGTATTTAGATTTATCAGCATTTCCTGCAAATCATAAAAAACGGCATTACCGCCTGGCACGGCACCATCTTCGCCATCAGCGGACGCATTTTCGCTTTTACCGCCAGAAATCATCTGAATAACGGGGTCCAGCAAACCGGTAAAATAAGCCGCGGCCAGACCACCAACCACTAACAACAACACCGCAACGATAATAATCAGCATTTTCTTTTTGCCGCCACCGCCTTCGCCGCCTTCACCGCCTTCACCGCCTTCAGCGGCGTCATCATCGTCTTCTTCAGCCATTATTCAGCGCCCCGGATACTCAACATTGACGCATCCCGCGCCCAATGCGACCAGCATAAACAAACATGGTTAACAACTTGTTGCGCCCACCATACGGTCATCAAACAAACAACTGACATAAAAAAACCTAATCCATTCATGACGGCCATATACATTAAAGCCGTTTTTATTTTTATGCATACGATTAACCATTCCCACCCATCCGTGACATAGACTACCAAATTCCCGCCTTAAAGAGCAATACATGAGCTTTACACAAAAGCCTAAATTTCAAAGTCATAAAACCCGGCATTTCCTGCCCGGCAAACCCTGCCAAAGGGGGCACTGAGTTTCAGAATATAACCAAGGATAATAAACATTTTAGCCTTTATTTTTAACAACTTAGCAAGTTGGCACATCATATGCAAGGAAGATGACAAGATGAAGTTTAATGTTACCCAACGTATCCGCCAAGAAAGGCAAAGCTGCGTTTTGAGTAACAAATTTTAGGTTAGGAATTAAAGACGATGGAAACAACAGGGTATATCGCCTTAACACGCCAGGGCCAACTTCGCCGGCAAATGGATGTCATCGCTAATAATTTGGCAAATATGAATACCAAAGGTTTCAAGGCCGAAAAAATGGTATTCGTGGAACATCTTGTCCGTAGCAAAGGCGGCGAAGAGCCATTTAATAACAAAGTGTCCTATTCACGCGACATCGCAACCCGGCGTGATATGGCAGAAGGTCAATTAGAATCCACCGGCAACCCTATGGATTTAGCCCTAAGCGGTGAAGGTTTTTTTGTACTACAAACCGAACAAGGTGATATTTATACGCGTAACGGTCGTTTTCAATTGGACAGCACCGGGCAATTGGTCAACCAAAAAGGCATGCCGGTGTTATCGGATAACAATCAGCCGTTCTTCTTTACTCCCGAAGACGGAAAAGTGTCCATTGCTCGTGATGGTAGCGTTTCAACACGCAATGGCAATATCGGCAAAGTCGCCGTTGTTACGTTCGAAAACATGCAAGACCTCCGCCCCGGGGCCGATAGCCAATTCATCACCGAAGAAATTCCAACAGCCGTCGAAGAACCCAACATTATTCAAGGCATGCTGGAACAATCCAACATCAATCCAATCTTAGAAATGGCCAATATGATCAACGTTCAACGATCATACGAAGGCGTCAAAGGATTTTTGGAAAAAGAAAATGAACGCGTTCAACGCATGGTTAGGGAACTCGCGAAATCAGTGTAACCATCTTCAAACACCGTGTAACCATCTTCAAACACCGTGTAACCATCTTCAAACACCGTGTAACCATCTTCAAACACCGTGTAACCGACTATTTGAATAAAGTTTTAGGATCAATGAAAGGATCACATTATGGGCTCGCTTGATATTGCCGCCACCGGCATGCTGGCACAGCAACGCAACGTCGAAGTTGTATCAAACAACTTGGCGAACATGAACACCACGGCGTATAAACGCCGCCGCACCGAATTTACAGATTTAATTTATCAGGATTTACGCCGGGTCGGTAGTACGTCCGCCGATAATGGTGCAACGGTACCAACGGGCACACAAATTGGTTTGGGTGTCAAATTAGGTTCCGTTTACCGTATCCATGAACAAGGCAATTTATCAGGCACCGATAATACTTTTGATTTAGCCATACAAGGTAAAGGCTTTTTTCAGGTTACATTACCCAACGGCACCACAGCCTACTCCCGGGATGGTACGTTTCAGCTTAATGAAAATGGTGAAATCGTCACTAACGACGGTTTATTATTGAGCCCGTCCATTACGATCCCTAACAATGCCATTGATGTGACCATCAACAGCTCCGGACAAGTTCAGGTCAAACTCGAAGGCCAAACAGCATTAAGCACTAGTGGTCAAATACAAATCGCCACGTTCCAAAATGCTGCTGGTTTAGAAGCCAAAGGGGATAATTTATATCTTGAAACCCCGGCATCCAGCACACCAAACACGGGCAATCCCGGCGCTGATGGTTTTGGCACGCTGCTACAAGGTTTCCTTGAAACGGCCAACGTTAACGCTGTTGAAGAAATCTCAATTCTGATTTCAGCCCAACGGGCCTACGAAATGAATTCAAAAGTCATTAAAACGTCCGATGAAATGTTAGCCACAGTCGCCAACTTACGATAAGGAATTCGCGTCATGACCTTGTTTAAATCATCGACTTTCATCAAAATTATCCCATTAACGGTTTTGGTTTTGGCATTTATGCTATCCACATCCGTCAAGGGGCAAAGTTTGCAAAATTTAAACGGCGATCTCATTAACGCACCGATTGAATTAATTCAAAATATAAAAGTCAACGGAACCACGGTTTTGTTGGGTGATATTTTTACCAACACTGGCGATAAACAAACCATCCCGGTCGCGTATTCACCAAGACCCGGCACCCGGTCACGATTTGATGCAACGTGGTTATACCGGGTGGCGCGGGCCTATAAATTAAAATGGCGGCCAATCAATACAAAAATTCAAAGTACCGTGGAACGCGAAAGTGCTGTTGTTTCAAAAAACGAAATACTTGATGTATTGTTGGTGGCGTTGATCGACAACGGTGCCGATGCGGATATGGAAATTGAATTAGCCGGCCGCACTGGAAATATCTATGTGCCCGCAGGATCAGTTCCCGAATTGACCATCGAAGACATTATCTACAAGCAAAAAAGCAGACGGTTTTCAGCGATTTTAGCAGCCGCTGTCGATGGGACAAACACTGAAAGGTTCCGGTTAACCGGCAGATTAAACAAAGTCACTGAAATCCCGGTATTTAACCGCCGTGTGCTTTCCAGCGAAATCATTGCTGAACGTGATATCACATGGAAGCGCGTGCGCTTGGGCCGCTTACCCAAAGACACTGTTCTAAGCATGGAAACTTTAATTGGTAAAACCCCGCTTCGCGGCATCAAAGCCGGTGTTCCAATCCGTCAAAGCATTGTCAAACAACCCGTTTTAGCACCCAAAGGCAGCTTGGTAACCATTATATTACGCATGCCACGCATGACGTTAACGGCTAGGGGGAAAGCATTGCAAGATGGTAGCGAAGGCGATGTTATACGCGTCGCTAACAAAGAAAGCAAAACTGTCATCGAAGCCGAGGTCATAGGTCCGGGCAAAGTGGCCGTCCAAATATTAAGTCAAGTTGCCAACCGTAATTAAAAAATCAAGGCTTAAAAAAGTTCTGTTTACACGTTTCAGCCTGCATTAAATACAAGGACAGATACCATGCAAGACACACATAAATTAAACCGAACATTATCCGCCAGACGCGCAATTCGCATGTTAGTGTGGATCGCTGTGGTGGCTAGTCTGCAAGCTTGTAATGTATTGAACCGCTTATCCGATGTTGGGGGTGGACCTAAATTGTCTTCTATTGAAAATCCCGTAGCACAACCGAAATATCGCCCTGTAAGTTTACCCATGCCCAACCCAGTGCCACCGGAAAACAATCCGAATTCATTGTGGCGTGCCGGGGCGCGGGCTTTTTTCAAAGACCACCGGGCCAAAGAAATCGGTGATGTTGTGACCGTCAAAATGACACTAAGTGACAGCGCCACACTCGCCAATAAAACCGAACGTGAGCGCGATGATGCCGAAGATACAGACGTCACCAAATTAATTGGGTTGGAAGCCGAATTTACCAAATTATTACCGCAAGCGCTTACGCCGGCCAACGTGGTTAGTTTTGGCAACAAAAGCACCACCACGGGCGACGGCACCATTACCCGGTCGGAAAGCATTAGTTTAACCTTTGCCGCCGTGGTTACACAAATTCTACCCAACGGAGCCTTGGTCATTGTTGGTCGTCAAGAATTAAAAGTAAATTCAGAACTCCGTGAATTGATGGTCACCGGTGTTATTCGTCCCGGCGACATCGAGTCGGATAATACCATCACCCACGAAAAAATTGCCGAAATGCGCGTCGCCTACGGTGGTCGTGGCACCATCAGCAATCTACAAGAACCGCGTTGGGGCACACAAATTTGGGATATTGTATTCCCGTTCTAAACATAAACTAGCATATTAAGATAAGTATTAAGGCCCTGATGGAAACGTTGGGGCCTTTAATTTATGGCTATATTAATAGCCGCGAACGGGATCAATACTATCAGGGATTTCACCGGTTTCAAAATAACGGTTGATGTTATAAGCCGTCATCGCAACAGCCGTTTTCAAGCTGGTCGGGGCCGAAATATGCGGCAAAACAGTTACCGAAGGATGATCCCAAAGCGGACTATCACCGGCCAAGGGCTCAGTATCAAAAACATCAAGTACAGCATGGGATAAATACTGATCATCTAACAATTTTAATAGATCACCAGTATTTATAATTGGCCCCCGGGCGAAATTAATGACCGCCGCATTTTTTGGTAATTTCGATAATGTGTGGGCGTTCAACAAACCCCGCGTAACGTCTGTTAATGGCAGCAAAACAACCAATATATGGGCACGTCCAAGTAATTGATTTAAGCCGTCCGTGCCCGTCAAGACATCAACCCCGTCACAATTAGATGGAGTCCGTGCCCAGGCGCTGACATTAAAACCCATATAAACCAGACGTTCAGCGGCTGCTTTTCCTAACTTACCAAAACCTAAAATTCCAACCTTACGATGAGCTGCCGCAACCATGTCAATTTCAGCCCAAATACGTTGTTGTTGTTGCGCACGGTAACGCGGCATATCGCGGTGTAAATATAATGTCCACGCCAAAACCGCTTCGGCCATGGTATCTGCAAGTTTAGGATCGGTCATGCGGACAAATTTAAAATGGGACTGGGGTAAATGGTCAATAAATGTGTCAACCCCGGCCCATAAGCTTTGCACCCATATTAAATGTGGCAATGTTTTTAATTGATCGGGATCCGGTGTGTTCATAACGGCGACACGGGCGGCCATACGTTGATCTGTTGTCATGTTTTCAACAGCCATTACCGAACAATTTAACAAAGCCAAGTTAAGGGTATCAATCCATGGTTGGGACTGTTCACTAGGCACTTTAGAAATATAGGGAATAATATTCGTCATGATTAAAAATTCCTGAAAAATCAGAAAACCCTTTGATTTCAATTGGATTGCCTGATGGGTCGCGAAAAAACATTGTACTTTGTTCCCCCACATCCCCTAAAAAACGCACCTCTGGCACCAAGACAAAGTCAAGTCCCGCCGGTTCCAATTTATTTGCTAAAACTTTCCATACGGGCATTTCCAAAATTACCCCTAAGTGCGGCATCGGGACGTTATGATGATCGACCACGCCTGTATTTTCAACAGAAAACGGTTGCCTAAGATGCAAAGGTAGTTGATGGTAAAAAAAATGAAAGTCAACCCAAGACGCTGCGATCATTGTCAGACCCCCTTTTGCCCCGGATAAACGGTTAGAGCTTTCAAAGATGGGCAAACAAAAACTAGTCCTCATAAGCTCCAAACATCTAAGCATATCGCTTGATCAGGTTTTACAAAATTTTCTGTTAATCGGTTATGATAAATCAAGCTGGGGCGGGCAAATCATTTGGCAATGGATCAAAGACATGAAATTAGATCACCACTTGAGATGCGAAGTAGATTCATTAGAAACCATTGCTATTTTGGTTGAACAAAATCTAGGGGTAGCCATCGTTCCAGAGTGGGACGGCTTGAAACAACGTCATCCGTCATTATTTATCTCCCCGCTGGATACGGTTAATCTAGATAAGGCATCAAAAAATATAGAGTGCCACGGCAAATTCCAAACCGTGAAATTGTTTTTGTCAGTGGAAAATTGTCAATTCCACAACGCCTTATCACGCTTGTCTTTGACACGGCAAGTGCAAATAACGGTCAAAAATGAAACCATTCTGAACAGCAATCCGCAACATATAGAACTTTGATAAAAAGAGAACACAAACGATAAAACGGCCTTGCGGCCGTTCGGGTCGTTCATTCGTGAGGTCAAGTTTTGATTGTGCGGAAAGTTGCTACTGCATTATCAGGTTTTGTTTAAATCGATTGTACAAACAATCAAAAAAGTTAATTAAACTTGGATATCAACACGCGCAGGTGTTCCAGTCCCAGCAGCACTGTCGCCACTTTGTCCGGTATTTCCGGTATTTGGGTTCTGGTTGTCTTGGCCAGAATCTTTGGCTTGCAATCCTTCTTCAGAAAGACTGACAACATCTTCACGGGCATCCTGCGCTGCTTGTTTGGCAGCTTCTTCGCGCCGAGCGATTTCTTCAGCTTTATCGTTAAATTCGATTTGCTTAGCCGCTACGACGCGCGAAAGCTCGACAGCGACATTTACGCTCCCGGCTACAACTTTGGCTTCATTTTCAACCGCTAACATAGCTTTCTACTTCCAGCGATGAACATAAATTTCAAGACAATTCTACTTGAAAATATTTCTATATAGAAATGATAATACACAAATGAGCTAGGTATAGCAACAAATTTTTAGCATTTTAAAACTTTATTTTGTATGTGAACACTAGACACGCCCTACTTATCGCTAAAATAACAATGATAACAATGAATTAGTCGACAAAACTAAATCGCAAATTCTGGTTAAAAAAATATACGCAACTATAAAAATTACCCACTTATAATGAAGTAGCCAATAAAACATGCAGCAGGGCGTAAAAATCCAAAATTATTATCAACCCCCCATTCATGACAAAAGCCGCACTTTTGACAAAGATGCAGCTTTTATAAAATGAATACGACTGAGATTTTGATTTGCCCCTGCAACTAACTATCGCGGTGGGTTTTTTCCATACGCTCGTGGCGTTCTTGTGCTTCGATGCTCATAGTCGCGATAGGGCGGGCTTCTAATCTTGAAACACCGATGGGTTCATGGGTTTCTTCGCAATAACCGTAACTTCCGTCTTCGATACGGCGAATGGCTTCGTCAATTTTTCCAATGAGTTTACGGGCCCGGTCGCGGGTTCTTAGTTCAAGGGAACGATCCGTTTCCGTTGACGCCCGATCAGCAATATCGGCTTCCACTACGGCACCTTCTTGTAAGTGTTGCAGTGTATCGTTCGATTCAATTAAAAGCTCGGCACGCCAATCCAGAAGTTTCTGGTGAAAATATTCGCGCATACGGATGCTCATAAAATCTTCGTCGGCGGAAGGCACATAATCCGGCGGCAAAGTAACATTCATGACAGTTTCCCCAAAGTTGTTCAGTTACGCGCCCGGAATATAGGATCATGTACGCGTCGTCGCAAGCATCTAATTATGAAAAAATTGTGATGATGACAGCGAGCGCCAAAAAAACAGCCGCTAGCGTACCATTAACAAGGCGATTTAGGGCATCCATAATGTATATTTAAAGCGGCAACACTTAGCGTGTGCGCGTCAACTTGGCGATTTCAACCTCGGCCCGCAGTTCAATTTCATCAATTAATTGGTTTAAAACCGGATCATCGCTTTGGTTCCGTTTTTGCCGCAATCGACTGGCTAAATCAGTCAGTTTATCTTTGGAAAAATGGCCTTCTAATATACCCAAGCGCAAATCATCCAACTGCGTTAGCAGATCATCGCCATAAGTCCGCGTTTGCGCACGCCCTCGGCGATCGGGTTCAACGGCGGTTTCCTGCACACTTAACAATGCATCAACAGATCCCACACCTTGCGCTTCGACAAGCGGTACCGTTTCAGGTGCTCCTTGTACGCTTTTTAAACTGTCGCTAAATGCCTCACCAGCGGCAGATACTTTTTTCTTGGAGCCTACTGCATTTATGCTTTTAACCGAGCCTGTTTTTGAAACCTTCATTACCGGTCCTTTAATAAAATGTGGCCTTAAAATCCTACGCCAATAAACGATTATATCAACATTTCATCGGCACGGTTTATTTATAAAGCCTTTCCCCACACTATGCCACCCGATTGCAAGCCCGCTCCGGGCGCTCCATACCTACCCCCAAAGCTTACCATTTAAAGAACCACGCTGAATGACAAAGATGAACAAAAAAAATAACCTGATAATTGCATGTATTTTACTTCTGTTATGCACCTATTTCAACTGAACCGGAGCAATGATGTTCGTCTTTTTTTTTATTTAATTGCTATGGTTTGGCATATCGTACTGACCGCTAAACTGTCCACGAATTGGCAACAAGCAAAGGGTTAGTTGCAGTTTTTTGGGTCGTTTTTTGCGTTTTATCGGGCGGTATGGGTTTGATAATATTGATCGCGATCATTCCAAAAGAACAAGCTATCCATAAACAAAAAATAAAAGTTTGTCCCGGGTGCCAAACACTGTCGAAAATAGAGCACGCATTTTGTTACAGCTGTGGTCACGCTTTCAAAAAAAGATAGAATAAAATTGAAAACCGTTACGCTTAGCCATTCTACCGTTAACTTTTACAATAAAAATGGCCTTCCCTATGGAGACCTCATTTCATGATAAACTTTTTACAAGCCGTATCCTTGGTTATTTTCACTGCATTAGCCATGCCCCTCAGATTTAAAAATCTATTGGATCGCCATCAACCAAAAATCAGTGGATGATACAAGCCTTTCAAGACGAATTGGTATTCCTTGCGATTGCAATCCTGAATAGCATCTGTATAGTTCAGAACCATGAAACAGATTTTACGGATACAGCCTAAACGTATACTTGGTGCGAAAATGTTGGGGGCACGTAACAAGTACATGTCCCCGGTATTCTTCGTGGTGTTGACTTTTCTCAGCATGACCCTATCGCCCGCCCCGGCATTTGCGGGACTGGCGGAAGCCAAAGCCGCCTATGACGCCAAAGATTACAAAACCGCATTCAAGGAATATTTACCGCTTGCCGAGGCTGGGAATGCAGAGGCTCAAAACAAAATTGGACTAATGTATTACTATGCTTTTGGCCGGGAACGGGATTTCCCCAAAGCCTTATTGTGGTTTAAGAAAGCTGTAAACAATGGACGATTAT
>Ga0316209_1001689_pt1 | contig 21137 bp, 18 predicted proteins | sample 6monopyrite_MG_FD_204945 | JGI IMG/M metagenome (GOLD analysis project Ga0316209, IMG submission 204945) | Microbial mat bacterial communities from mineral coupon in-situ incubated in ocean water Damariscotta River, Maine, United States -... | ecosystem: Environmental > Aquatic > Marine >...
ACCAAATCTTTATTAAAAAAAGATTTAATTGCGCTTTCATCATCACCTAATAAATAAAAGCGTTTTGAAAAATCGCTATATTCCTTTAGAGGGAGATCTTTAAAGCCCGCAAAACCATAAACTTTTTCCAAAAACCCTTCCTTATCTAAAGTAAACTGAGGAATACTTTTACTTAAGGTAATATGAAGCATTGTGGTTCTTATTACTTCTCTTGCAATAAACTCTCCTTCTGAAAATTCTATATCAAATAGAATCATATCCTCTAAATCATTAGAGAGCTGGTTGTATATATAATTAATTTTTTTGGTATTAAAGAAGGTAAAATTATCTAAAAAATGAGTTTCTTTACGTTTGGTAGCAGAATAGTATAATGTATAATTTTTTGCCAGAGCTTCAAGATTGGTTTGGCGCCTAGTTAAATTACTTTTAAAAATATTTGGAACAGGCAGTAAGCGTCTTAAGGCAAACGGATGCAAAGAATCGGTATCGTGCATATCCAAGCCAACAACTTCAAAATGACCACCGCGTTTTAAAAACAACTCTTGATAATTGTTAAGGTTTTCCATAACCGTATGATCTACAAATTCGCACATAGAAAAATCTACAACGGCGTCTTTATCTTCTGGAATAGCATCTAGTTTATGTTTAAGCTTATTGTAATTTAAAAAGCTACAAAAGTGCTTTACACTCACATAATATGTTGGCGACCCGATTTCTTCTTTAAACATTAACACGTTGGGTTTTAAGATATTTCTCAAGAAAAACGCAACACCTTTATTAACAATAATATGAATAATGAAAGTTACTAAAACACCTACAGTAATTCCAGCAATTAATCCAATTTTTAAAGTAACAAACAAGGTTACAAGGAAGATAATTAACTGTTCTTTTCCAACTGAGAATATTTTTTTAACCTTATCTGGCGAAGCCAATTTATAACCAGTAAAAACTAAAATCGCCATTAATGCTGGTAGTGGAATTCTTGTAAGTTGTGTGCTGAACAAAAAAATAAAAATTACCAAAAAGGTAGCGTGAGCAAAGTTTGATGCCCTATTTGTACCACCATTATTAACGTTTACAGAGCTTCGAGCAATTACTGTTACAACATTTAGACCACCTAAAAAGCCACTTCCAATAGTTGCCAACCCAAGAGCCGACATATCTTTATTTACATTAGAACGTCGTTTTTCAGGGTCTAGCTTGTCCACAGCTTTTATACTTAAGAGTGATTCTATACTAGCAATTAAAGTTAATGCAAACACACTGCCTATAAAAGACATACTTAAAAAATCACTAAAATCGGGTCTAGGTATTTGTGTTATTATCTCGTTTACAGAAGGAATACCAGACAGCATGTAATCTGGGTGTATAGGGTTGGGTTGTTTCAAGACCAATTCATAATAGTAACTAAAACTTATTGATAGAATAACAATCCACATAGGCGCAGGAACAAGTTGAAGATATTTATTCCTTAATTTTGGGTAAAATATCATAATAGCTAAACTTAATACACCTACAATAGCAGCATATTTCAATCCGATATCTTCAAAATTAAATACAGCGTTTAAAGTATCAGGGATGTACAATAAATAATCAATACTATTTTCTCTCGAAATTTTATTTCCAAGCATAATATGGAATTGTTTTCCTAGAATAATCAACCCTATAGCGGCTAACATACCTTGTATAGCAGAAGAAGGAAAATAATCAGCCAACTTACCCATCCTTAAAAAACCTAATATGAGTAATAATCCACCAGAACAGATGATTGCAGCATAAGTACTATTTAACCCTAAAGTTGTAATGGCAATAAGCAAAACACCAACCAAGCCGTTTCCTGGACCTGCAATGGTAACATAGCTTCCACCAAGAATGGATACAACTACACCACCAACAACAGCAGCAATAATTCCTGCGATTGGAGGAGCTTCACTAGCCATTGCGAGACCCAAAGCAAGAGGCAAAGCAATAAGACTAACAACAAATCCAGAAAATATATTTTTAGGTAAGTCCTTAAAGAATGTTTTTGTTTTATTTTTCTTACGACTCATCTAATAATAAGTACATCGGTTGGTAATTCGGTTAATATATGTTCAATATCATGGGGAAATAATCTATCCCAAAACGTTGTTTTTGTTGGAGCGTTCATAACCAAAAGGTCAGCACGCACCACTTGAGCATAATGCCCAATTGAGTATCCTCGCTTTCCAAAAATTGGCTGCGTATTTATTAAAATGTTTTCTTTAACACCCAAAGGAATATCGTTTATTATTTTTTTGACCCTTGTATCCTCTCTAAGCTTCAAGCGTTCCTTTACAAGGGTTGAGCGCCTTAAAGACCTGTCATCATCCACGTTTACAGCCACTTCTTGTTGACTAATTTCTTCAACTATGGTAATTTTATTGGCATTGAGCTTTTTTGCTACATAAAATGCAGTAAAAATGGTTTGTTGGGTTTTAGGGTCTTCAAGACCATTTACAACAATATGTTGGCAAGGCACCCTTTTTATTGAAGGCTTAATTAGCAATAGCACAGAGCATTTGGCTTCACGGGTTATTTTACGCGCAATAGAACCTATATAGTATTTAAAGAACGTTTCGCGCTTAAGAGCACCTAATATTAGAAGGTCGATCTTGTTTTCATTCACAGCCGATAATATAACCTCAACAGGGTTGCCGGCTTTAAAAACCACATCACAAATTAATTGTTTACCAATAAAAGGCTTGAGAAAGGTTTTAAAGGTGTTTTCCTTATCTTTGGATTGCTCGCCTACGTGAATTAAAACCAATTTAGCATCAAAAAACAATGCTAATCTTGCTGCCTCACTAATATTTGCTTTAAGGTTTGGAGAAAATGTAACTCCTATTCCAATGGTTTTGAATGGGTTTAAACTCAAGTTTTATACTATTAGTATGAAACGGAAAGATAGTATTTTTTTAAAAACCACATAATTTTTTGCGATTTCTGTAATTTAGCGTTTATTCGTATTAACACATCTAAAAAAACCGAAATGTTAGAATTAGCAGGAATTATCATATTAGGAATATTAGCTCAATGGGTTGCATGGCGTTTTAAAATTCCGGCAATTCTTCCATTAATATTAATTGGTTTGTTGGTTGGCCCAATTGCCGCCGAATTTTTTAGTGACGATGGTTCTAAATGGATAGAACCTATATGGAATGGAGAAAAAGGACTTTTTCCAGGAGAAGGCCTGTATTATTTCGTATCATTAGCCATAAGTATTATTCTTTTTGAAGGAGGTCTAACTTTAAAGCGCTCTGAAATAAGAAATGTTGGACCAGTAATTACTAAACTAATTACTTTAGGCTCTGCGATTACATTTTTTGCAGCAGGTATTTTGGCGCATGTTATTTTCAATTTAAGCTGGGAGATTTCTTTTTTATTTTCAGGCTTAATTATTGTAACTGGACCAACCGTTATAACCCCAATTTTGAGAAACATACCCCTTAAAAAAGACGTGTCTGCAGTTTTAAAATGGGAAGGGATTCTTATAGATCCAATTGGAGCTTTGGTTGCTGTTTTGGTGTTTGAGTTTATAAGCGTTGGTGGCGATAGCGGTTTTACTAAAACAGCACTTATGGAGTTTGGAAAAATAATACTTTTTGGGACTACATTTGGATTTACCTTTGCCCACGCTTTGGCATTTGCAATAAACAAAAAACTAATACCGCATTATTTACTCAACGTGGTTTCACTCTCAACGGTTTTATTGGTTTTTGTTGAGTCCGAAATTTTTGCACACGAATCAGGTTTATTGGCTGTTGTTGTAATGGGAATGGTGCTTGGAAACGGAAAATTACAAAACCTAAAAGAATTACTTTATTTTAAAGAGTCGTTAAGTGTGCTCTTAATTTCCATACTCTTTATTTTGCTAGCTGCCAATATAAATATTGAAGACATGATGCTGTTATATAACTGGAAAACAGCAATACTATTTGCTGCGGTAGTGTTTTTGGTGAGGCCTTTAGCGGTGTTTTTAAGCACCACCAGATCAAACCTAAAACTTAATGAAAAACTATTTATTAGTTGGGTTGGCCCACGAGGTATTGTTGCGGCGGGAATTGCGTCATTATTTGGTAGCAAGCTCATAAAAGAAGGCGTTGAAGGTGCAGAATATATAACTCCTTTAGTCTTTATGATAGTGTTGGGCACCGTGTTGTTAAACGCTACCACAGCGCGTCTATTTGCTAAAATGGTAGGCGTGTTTTTAACGAAGTCGGAAGGAATTCTAATTATAGGCGCTTCAAAAATGTCTAGACTTTTAGGGCACTATTTAGAAAATAATGGCAGACATGTTGTTTTAATAGACAGCAACCAAAGCAACATAAACAAAGCCAAGGGGCTAGGCCTTGAAGCGTTTGATACAAATATTTATTCTGAAACATTGACCGACAATATAGAATTAAATGATGTTGGTTATTTAATGGCCTTAACAGGAAATTCAGATATTAACAAGTATGCTATCGATAAATTTGGGAAACAGTTTGGTGAAAATGGATCTTTTAGATTGGTAACAAAAGATGAAATGTTAGACGATAAGAACAACCCAAAAGAAGGTTTATTTAGTCATACCGATGACTACAACTCGCTCGCCGAGGTGACCAAAAAATTCCCCTCAATACAAGAGTTAGCGCTCAAAGATAAAGCACATTACCTTGAGCTTATAGATACCACCAATAACGACAAGGATATCATTCCTTTATTTGTGAAAGATGACACAGGAGAGCTACATATAATATCATCTTTTAACACAGAGATCAACAAGATAAATAAAGGCAGTAAACTAGTATATGTAGGAAAACCTTTTAATAAAACAACCTAATCATTTAGCTTCAAAACAGCCATAAATGCTTGTTGAGGTATTTCTACATTACCCACTTGGCGCATACGTTTTTTACCTTTCTTTTGTTTCTCCAAAAGTTTACGTTTACGTGAAATATCGCCTCCATAACATTTTGCGGTCACATCTTTTCGAAGTGCCTTAACAGTTTCTCTAGAAATAATTTTTGCTCCAATAGCTGCTTGAATAGGAATATCGAATTGTTGACGAGGAATTAATTCTTTTAATTTTTCACACATTTTTTTACCGATATGATGTGCGTTATCGGCATGTATTAATGCCGAAAGCGCATCAACTGGTTGTGCATTGAGTAAGATATCTACGCGAACTAATTTTGAGGTTCGCATACCAATAGGGTGATAATCGAAAGACGCGTATCCTTTTGAAACGGTTTTTAAACGATCATAAAAATCGAAAACAATTTCGGCCAATGGCATGTCAAACGATAACTCAACACGCTCTGTGGTTAAATATGTTTGATTGGTAATTTGCCCTCTTTTTTCAATACATAACGACATTACATTGCCTACAAAATCGGCTTTAGTGATAATGGTAGCTTTTATATAAGGCTCTTCCACGCGATCTAATCCAGAAGGGTCAGGAAGATCGGTTGGATTATTTACAATAATAGGTTGATCCGGATGTTTTCTTGTATATGCAAAATAGCTCACATTGGGAACCGTTGTAATAACGGTCATATCAAACTCACGCTCCAAGCGCTCTTGAATAATTTCCATGTGCAACATTCCTAAGAAACCACAACGAAAACCAAAACCTAAAGCAGCCGAACTCTCAGGAGAAAAGACCAAAGATGCATCATTTAGTTGTAATTTTTCCATAGAATTACGAAGTTCTTCATAATCCTCGGTATCTACAGGATAAATTCCAGCAAAAACCATTGGCTTTACATCTTCAAAACCTTCAATTATAGAGGTGGTAGGGTTTTTAAAATCGGTAATTGTATCACCAACTTTCACCTCTCTAGCATCTTTAATGCCAGTAATTAAATAACCAACATCACCAGTTGTTATTTCGTTTTTTGGAAGTTGTTTTAGCTTTAGTGTACCAACCTCATCGGCATAATAAGATTTTCCAGTAGCAATAAACTTAATATTTTGCCCTTTTTTGATAGAACCATCAATAACCCTAAAATAGGTTTCCACACCTCTAAAAGAATTATAAACAGAATCAAAAATTAAAGCACGCAATGGACTGTTTGGATCTCCACTAGGCGCAGGAATACGCTCAATAACCGCTTGTAATATTTTATCAACACCAAATCCGGTTTTCCCACTTGCATGTATCACCTCTTCAGGACTACAGCCCAACAAATCAACAATATCGTCGGTAACCTCTTCAGGGCTTGCGCTTGGTAAATCTACTTTGTTGAGCACAGGAATTATTTCCAAATCATTTTCTAACGCAAGATATAGGTTAGAAATGGTTTGCGCCTGTATGCTTTGTGCTGCATCTACAATAAGCAAAGCGCCTTCGCAGGCAGCAATAGACCTTGATACCTCATACGAAAAATCCACATGGCCAGGAGTGTCTATAAGATTAAGAATATAATCTTCACTTTTATAAGAGTAATCCATTTGAATGGCATGCGATTTTATGGTAATACCACGCTCTCTTTCTAGATCCATACTATCCAAAAGCTGATCCTGTTTTTCGCGTTCGGTTACCGAACCCGTAAAGTCCAACAACCTATCGGCCAACGTGCTTTTTCCGTGATCTATATGTGCAATAATGCAGAAGTTTCTAATGTTTTTCATGTATGCCTTTGGAGGTATTTTTACCAAACCGCAAAAATACACAAAATTATTTTTGCAAAACCCACAATGAGGGTTGAAAGATTACGGAAAAACCGTAATACAGTTTCAATTTAATATTATAAGTTTGTGTTTGAAAAATGAAAAACTATTAAACTGATTATGAGGGATTTTTACTTAATTGTATTTTTTTTAAGCACCATTACTATTTGGTCTCAATCACAATCCTTTACTGTATCTGGTAATATTGTTGACGCATCAAACGCACCAATTGCTTACTCAAATATTTTACTGCTTAGATCACAAGATTCTACGATGGTTTCTGGGACAACTTCGGACGATAACGGAACTTTCTTTTTCAATAATATTGTACCAGATTCCTATATTTTAAAAGCTAGTTTTATAGGTTATATTGATAATTACCAACGCATTACCATTACACAAGACACCCAAATACCATCACTTGTCTTAGAGGAGTCTGTTGAGGCATTATCTGAAATTGAATTGGTTTACAAAAAACCAACCCTTAAAAGAGAAGTGGATAGGTTGGTGTTTAATGTTGAAAAAACCGCATTAAGCGAAGGTAATTTAATGGAGGTTTTAAGAAACACACCTAGTGTGATTGTGATGGACGAGGCCATTACAGTTAAAGGAACTACTCCTACAGTATATATTAATGATAGAAAAGTACACATTTCTTCTAGCGAAATTGTAGAGTTGCTTCAAGGAACTTCGGCGTCTAATATTAAATCGGTTGAGGTCATTACAAACCCTCCTGCACGATATGATGCCGAAAGCGGTGTTGTTTTAAATATTGTGATGGCCAAAAATGTCATTTCAGGATATAACGGAAGTGTTTTTAGCAGCGTTACCCAAGGGGTTTTTCCAAAAACAAATTATGGAATGACCAATTATTTTAAAGGCAAAAAGATAAGCTTTTTCGCTAATTACAGTTATAACCGCAGAAAAATAGATCGTGTTGACACAGAAACCATCGATTTTTTAAACAACCAATTTTGGAATACAAATTTAGATAGAAACACTTGGTCCGAAACCCACAATGCTAATGTAAATTTTGATTGGGACATTAATAAGAACAACACCTTAGGCGTTTCGGCCAATACGCAATTTTTACCTTATTTTAAAAAAATTACCAAAAGCAAAACAGAGGTTCTACCTAATAACCCTAACGATATAGCAGATTTCTTTTCAAATAATGTCTCGAAAGACATTAAACAAAACATGGGCTTTAATCTAGATTTTACACATAGGTACAACAACAACGCCAAGCTTTCTTTTAACACACACTATACAAATTATGCTTACAGGAGGAACCAAAACGTAAGTACCGATTATTTTTTAGGCAATGGTGCATTTGACATTAACAACACCTTTAAAACAAGATCTGATCAAGACACTGAAATTTTCACAACACAAGTAGATTATTCACTGCCAATTAGTGAATCATCTAATTTTGAAATGGGCGCTAAATTTTCAGATGTTACCTCTAACAGTGCTATCATACATTTTAATATATTAAACAATATACCTGTTCAAGACCCAAATAATACAGATGCTTTTGATTATAACGAAAAAGTATTTGCTGGCTACGTGAGTTTTGACAAAAACTGGGAAAAGTGGAGCTTGAGTACTGGACTTAGGGTAGAACAAACCAATATTGAAGCAATATCCGAATCGGTTGTGGGAAATAATAACCAAGACTACCTAGAATGGTTCCCTACGGCAAATTTAGGGTTTCAAGCCTCTGAAAAACTAAATATTTATACCAATTACAAACGCAGTTTACAGCGACCAGATTACAGCTACCTAAACCCATTTAGGTATTATTTAAATGACAACAACTATGTAACAGGAAATCCAAAATTACAACCAATTTTTACCGATCAATATAAATTGGGCGTTTCCATTAATGATATGTTTGTGATAGAAACCTATTATAAGAAATACAAAAACAATATTTTTGAATTACCAATTCAAGATAATATCAACAACACACTTGCATATACATCGGTAAACATAAATTATACAGAAGAAATAGGTTTAGATATTGAGGCTTATTTGGACGTTACAGATAAATGGAGCATGTACATTGGATCATCATTCTACAATTATAAAGATAACGCTACACTTTTTAACCAATCAATAAGCAAGGCACGATGGTCTAACTATACAATTTTTAGTAACGATTTTTCTTTTTTGAAAGACAATAGTCTTGTTGCAAATTTTGTGTTAACTTATATTCACAAAAACGTTCAAGGGTTACAAGTTATTAACTCAAGACTAGCATCGGATTTATCTATTAGAAAAAATATTTTTAAAGGCAAAGGAAGTGTTTCATTATTGATTTCAGATTTATTTAACGAACAAGACTTTTATTGGGTAACCAAGTTTGCAAACCAAAACAGCACAAACTATGTAAATCTAGATAATAGATATATACGCCTTGGTTTTAGGTATAAGTTTGGAAACACAAAACTCTCAACCAACGAGCGTACGTCTTCGGTTGATGAACGTGGACGCCTTGGCAATAAACATTAAATTAATCCCGTCACCTTGTATTAATTGCCTAAAACACCAATGTTTCAGAAAGTTAATTCTTTTAGTCTTGCCATTCGGCAATAAACAAGTTGGTATCGTGCCCACCACCATTATTCCTGTTGGAAGAGAATATTAACTTTTTCCCATCGTTCGAAAACACTGGAAAGGCATCAAAAGTTTCACCATGTGTGATACGTTTTAGGTTTTTCCCATCAAGATCAATCATGTATAAGTTAAAAGGGAAGCCACGTTCAGCTTCAAAATTTGAAGAGAATAAAATTTTCTCTCCACTTGGGTGAAAAAACGGACTCCAATTGGCATTCCCTAGGTTGGTTAATTGGCGTAAATCACTACCATCTGCATTACAAATATATAACTCCATTTCTGTTGGTTGCACTAAGCCTTCAGCTAATAAATCTTTATATTCTTTTATTTCTTCTTCTGTTTTAGGACGTGATGAACGGAAAATTAATTTTGTGCCATCAGGCGAGAAAAATGCACCACCATCGTAACCTAACTCATGGGTTACTTGCTTAACATCTGTACCATCAATATTCATTGTAAACAGTTCCAAATCTCCAGTTCGCATTGACGTAAACACGATTTTATCACCTTTTGGAGATACAGTAGCTTCGGCATCATAACCGGGTTCGTTTGTTAGTTGAGCTGTAATATTGCCTTCTAAATCTGCCACAAAAATATCATAACTTTCATAAATTGGCCAAATATATTTACCTTCTCTACGTAAAGCAGCAGGAGGGCATTCGTCACCACCTAAATGTGTGGAACCATATACAAAGTGCTTGTTGTCTGGTAAAAAATAAGCGCAAGTCGTTCTACCCAAACCAGTACTTACCATTGGTGGAATAGTTTTATCGAAAGTTTCATCGGCATTCATCAAAAACATTTGGTCACACTCAACATTCCAATTGGTATTATTTGATTGGAAAATGATTTGCTTATCGTTAAAACTCCAATAAGCCTCAGCGTTGTCGCCACCAAAAGTTATTTGTCGCATAGACTTAAAGTGTACTTCCTCGGGATATATTAAAGAATCTACCCATTGAGTTGTAGCACCAGAATCAGCATCTGTTGCGTTTCCTTTCTTTTCAGATTTACAGGCTACTATTAGTAACCCTACAAGTACAATAAGTGCGTTGGTTTTTTTCATAATTTTTGATATAAATGGCATTTAATCGCTAATTTTGCGCTAAAATAAGATTTATAATATGAAAAAAATATCGCTATTAGTTCTTTTTTTGTTGTTAATAGGATGCAAAAAAGAATATACACCAGAAAATAAAATAAAAGAAGATGTCACTTTTTTGGCCGATGACAAACTAGAAGGTCGTAGCACTGGTACAGATGGAGAGAAAGCAGCAGCAGATTATATAGCCAAACGCTTTGAAGATTTAGGGCTTGAAGGCAAAGGTACAAATGGTTATTTTCAAGACTTTGCATTTACACCAAAAACCGATCCACATTCCGAAGTTAAATTTACCTCTGTCAATGCAGATGGAACAATAACTGGACGAAACGTTTTAGGGTTTATTAACAACAACGCATCACAAACCATTGTTATTGGCGCACATTATGACCACCTAGGCTATGGAGGCGATGGCTCGTTGCACAGATCGGAAGAAAAAGCCATCCACAATGGTGCTGACGATAACGCAAGTGGTGTTGCCGTCATGATGAATTTAGCTAGTAAACTTAAAGAAACAAACACAAACAACAACTATTTGTTTATGGCGTTTTCGGGTGAAGAAATGGGACTTTTAGGCTCTAATTACTTTGTGAAAAACGCTACAATCCCAACAGAATCTATAAACTATATGTTTAATATGGACATGGTTGGTCGCTTAAAAGCCGATAGCACATTAGCGGTTTATGGTGTTGGAACCTCACCCTATTTTAAGCAAGTTATCAGCTCTAGTAATAATGGTTTTAAAATTATTGAAAACGAATCTGGTGTTGGGCCTTCAGACCATACATCATTTTATTTGACCGATATTCCTGTTTTACATTTCTTTACAGGGCAACATGAGGATTATCACAAACCAGGAGATGATTCAGAAAAACTGAATTACGAAGGAATGAATCTTATATCAGATTATATTTTTGATATCATTTCAGATTTAGATGACAACGGTGAGCTTGCTTTCAGAAAAACAAAAAATGAAAGCGAAGAAACGCCAAGATTTAAAGTAGGTTTAGGTGTTGTGCCAGATTATTTATATGATGGTGAAGGTATGCGTATAGATGGTGTTAGCGAAGATAAACCAGCTATTAAAGCTGGATTGCAAAAAGGCGATGTGATTGTGAAATTAGGAGATAGCACTGTTACAGACATGATGAGCTATATGAAAGCCTTATCTGTATTTGAAGCAGGAAACACGACTAAAGTCACCTACCTTCGTGATGGCAAAGAAGTGACTTCTGAAATAAAGTTTTAATTCTATCTTAAACCGTTTCCATTAGGAAGGGCTTTTAAACAACATATATAGAGACTTGATAAAAATTGGCAACATAGAGCTACCAGATTTCCCATTGCTATTAGCACCTATGGAAGACGTAAGCGACCCTCCTTTTCGTGCGTTGTGCAAGGAGCAAGGTGCCGATGTGGTATATACTGAATTTGTGTCTAGTGAAGGCTTAATCCGTAACGCCGCAAAAAGCGTTATGAAACTTGATATCTACGAAAAAGAGCGCCCTGTTGGTATTCAAATTTTTGGAGCCAATATGGAAAGTATGTTGCAGACTATAGACATTGTAGAGAAATCAAACCCAGATATTATCGACATCAACTTTGGCTGTCCAGTAAAAAAAGTGGTAAGCAAAGGCGCAGGAGCAGGCATTTTAAAAGACATTTGTTTGATGGAGCAACTTACTGCCGAAATGGTAAAGCGCACCAATTTACCTGTAACTGTAAAAACACGCCTGGGTTGGGATCACAATTCGATAAAAATCGTTGAGGTCGCCGAGAGACTTCAGGATGTTGGCTGTAAAGCTATTGCAATCCATGGTCGCACAAGAGCTCAAATGTATAAAGGCGAAGCCGACTGGAAACCAATAGCAGAGGTTAAAAATAATCCTAGAATGCATATTCCGGTATTTGGAAATGGCGATATAAATTCTCCCGAAAAAGCCATGCTAATGAGAGATAGCTATGGTTTGGATGGCGCAATGATTGGTCGTGCAACCATTGGAAATCCTTGGTTTTTTAGACAAGTGAAACATTTTTTTAAAACTGGAGAGCTGTTACCCTTAGTTTCTTTAGAAGAAAGAGTGGAGGCTGCGCGCAGACACTTGCAAATGGCAATAGACTGGAAAGGAGAAAAACTAGGTGTTTTTGAAACCAGAAGACATTACACCAATTATTTTAAAGGCATTCCACATTTTAAAGAATATAGAATGAAAATGGTGACTAGTGATGAAGCTGTTGATGTTTTTGCTGTTTTTGATGAAGTTGAAGAGAAGTTTTCGGGATTTCAGTTTGCTTAGGCATCAACTATTAATTTTTTCGTAATTCTTGAAGAAGCCAACCTTGAGGCCAACACACCCAACAAGGTAATGGTTACAAACACAATTAAAATGTTTTCTACATCTATCATCACTGGATATGCGAAATTGATAGTTATCAAAATAAGCGAAAATTGCTGCTGCAGCATTACAACAAGATAGCCTAAAACCAAACCAACGCTCCCACCTAATACGGTCATTAAACTTCCTTGTAAAAAAAATATCTTTCTAATGTCTTTTACAGTAGCACCAATGTTAAATAGCGTGTTTAGATTTTTTTTCTTGTCTAGAATCATCATAATTATTGAGCCAATAACATTAAAAAGTGCAATAATCAACACCAATGTAAAAATTAAATAAACAGCGAGATTTTCGGTATTTAGCATTTTATAAAGCGCATCATTGAGTTGCTCTCTGGTTTTTAACACAAAGGCATCCCCTAGAACGAGTTCAAGTTCCTTTTTAACGAATTCAACATCTTCAATATTTTTAAGCAGAAATTCAATACCTCCAATTTGATCTTGTTTGTAGTTGAGCAGGTATTGCGTAGTTTCTAAATTTGCATAAACAATAGAATTATCTAGGTCTTCATTAACCACAAAAACTCCGGAATTAACAGCTTTTACCGATTTAAAAATTGAACTTAAAGCAGAGGGCTGCCCTTTTCCAGGTTTTGGAACAGAGACCCTAATGGTTTCTCCATATCCAAAAACACCAAAAGACAAGTTGTTGGAAACACCAGAGCCTGCAACTATTTGGTCTGTTCCGCTTTCAAGCCATTCACCTACAACTCCTAGAGAATCTATTGTTGACTTAGGATAATTATCATCAACCCCTTTTAGGGTTACAATGAGATTTTTGTCCTGAAAATTAAGTACAGCACGTTCTTCTATGATTTTAGAGTATGAAGCAACACCTTCAATATTGTTGATTTTATTTATAATATTTTCAGATATCGTAAAGGATTTCCCTTGAACCGGAATCGCCTTAAGGTCAGGGTCTATAAAAGAGGTAAACTGAAGGCTAAAATCCTTTAAGCCCGCAAAACCAGACAAGACAATAAACAAAGAAGCACTTCCTATAATAACACCTAAAGCTGCAATTATTGTAATGAAATTAATGGCATTATTGCTGCTTCTTGTGAACAGGTAGCGTTTGGCTATATAGAATGAAAAATTCATGCACTCAATTTATAAAAGGAAAACAAAAATTAAGGTAAAATGTATATTTTAAAGGTTTTAAAAAAACCGATTATTTCTTCTTTCTTTTTTCTAATAAACCGGGATTATCCAATGGATTGTCCAACCCTTTTAAAGAACGATCAATTTGATCGATATATTCTAAAGAATCATCAATATAAAAAGCAAGTTGCGGCATGCGCCTTAGTTGATGTTTGGTGCGTTGCGCCAATTCATGCTTAATTAATGGAGCATTAGACTTGATGCCTTCTAAAAGTTCTTCTCCTTTTTTAATAGGAAAAATACTCAAATACACCTTGGCGACAGAAAGATCGACTGTTACATTAACCTTTGTAACCGAAATAATCACACCTTTCATACCTCCCTGAGTAGCTGCGTTTTGAAGCACATCTACTAAATCTCGTTGTAAAACCGAAGCTATTTTTTTTTGTCTGTTACTTTCCATGACGCAAAAATAATACATTTTCAATTGTTAAAACTTTAAAACCTAAGTGTTTTAAATTAAATTTGTAGCATGATAAACAAAATTGAACATATAGGCATTGCGGTTAAAAGCATTGAAAACTCCAATGAATTATTTAAAAAGCTTTTTGGAGAACCACACTATAAGATCGAGGATGTAGAAAGCGAAGGCGTTAAAACCTCATTTTTTAAAGTTGGCAACAACAAGATTGAGCTTTTGGAAGCTACAAACGAAAACAGCCCTATTGCTAAATTTATTAAAAAGAAAGGGGAAGGCATACACCACATAGCATTTGATGTTAATGATATACTACATGAAATTAAGCGACTTAAAAAAGAAGGCTTTATTGTTTTAAATGAAGAACCCAAGAAAGGAGCAGACAATAAACTAGTCACTTTTTTGCATCCAAAATCGACCAACGGTGTGCTTATTGAGCTTTGCCAAGAGCGCACTAATAAAGAATAATTTACTTGCGGAGAAATAAAATAAGTAGTAATATTGCAGCCTAATTTGGTCCCATAGCTCAGTTGGTTAGAGCATCTGACTCATAATCAGAGGGTCCTTGGTTCGAGCCCAAGTGGGACCACTTTTAAAATTAAGCCCTGCTGAGATGCAGGGCTTTTCTTTTTTAGAAAACTCCAAAACAATCTTAAAAATTTGCCACTTTTATTATATTTTAATTAATAAAGCCAAAAAAAATTGCAGAAAATACAGACAAACTCTATTTTCGTAAAATAAAGGGATAATGAAAGAGTTATATTGTTAAATAATTTCTTTCAAAAGAATAATTAATTAGTCGTTGTCAAGGATGTTAAAAACATGTATTTTACCGTTGTTTTTTAACATTTCATAGATGTTTTGTGAATAAATACTTTTGATAACTGGCTTTTTTTCATACTTTTACATCAAAATGATTCAAAAAACAATATGAAATTAGCCCAAATCTTATTTGTTTTTACCAATGTTGTGTATGCCTACCAAGGGCCTATACCTCCTCCTCCATCAGGACCACCACCTCCAGGACTACCTATTGATGGTGCTGTTATTTTCGTTTTTGTTTTAGCTCTTTTTTATGGCGTAATAAGGCATTTGAATTCTGTTAAATCAAAACCCAAAACTTAAGTCTTCATTTTTTGAAGCTTGCTTATATATTTTCCAATCACATCAAACTCTAAATTAACAATAGACCCAATATTTAAGCTGTTAAAATTTGTATGCTTGTAAGTATAAGGTATTATTGCTACACTAAAAGCGTCTCTTTTAGAATCAATAACAGTAAGACTAACTCCATTAATAGTTATAGAACCTTTTTCGATGGTGAGATTCCCTAATGAAGCATCATATTTAAAAGTATATTCCCAACTCCCATCAAGTTCTTTTATGTTTACGCATGTTGCAATTTGGTCAACGTGCCCTTGAACAATATGTCCATCCAGTCTATCGCCTAATTTCATGGCTCTTTCTAAGTTTACAGAATCGTTAAGCTTAAGATTTCCTATATTGGATTTATCCAGAGTTTCTTTAATTGCAGTAACAGTATATTTGGCGCCCTTTAAATCTATAACTGTTAAACAAACACCATTATGAGCAACACTTTGATCAATTTTTAATTCGTTGGTTATATTGCTTTCAATAGATATATTAAGATTTTCTTTATCTTTTTTCAAGTCTTTAACCACCCCAAGATCTTCTATAATACCAGTAAACATATAACGGTTTTATTTAGTTAAATTTGTAACATCAAAATTACAAACAAAAGTCATCATTATTAATGAGAATAAAGGAAAAAATTTTAGTCGGCATATCTATAGGCGATCTTAATGGGATTGGTGGTGAAATAGTTCTTAAAACGTTTGAGGATAATAGAATTTTAGATTTTTGTACACCTATTATTTATGCATCCAACAAAACAATTGCTTTTTTAAAAGCGCATTTTAATAGCGAGATAAGCTTTAAGGGTATTCACAAACCAGAGCAGGCAGTACATGGAAAAGTAAATGTTTTAAATGCTTGGAAAGAAAATGTAACGATTAATTTTGGTAGCGAAGATATAAAAATAGGAGAGTATGCTATTAAATCTTTTAAATCGGCAACTAACGATTTAAAAAACAAAAAAATAGATGTTTTACTTACGTCACCCATAAATAAGCACAATATCCAATCAGAGTCTTTCAATTTTCCAGGGCATACAGACTACTTATCGAAAGAACTCGAAGGCGAAGGACTTATGTTTATGGTTACGGACGATTTAAAAGTAGGCCTCCTCACAGATCACGTCCCAGTTAGTGAGGTGTCATCAAAAATCACTAAAGAGCTAATTACATCTAAAATTAATACCATTAATAAAACATTAAAAGTCGATTTTGGAATTAGAAAACCTAAAATAGCGGTTTTAGGCATTAATCCACACACAGGTGATAATGGAGTTATTGGAACAGAAGATGATGATATTTTAAAACCAACTTTAATTGAGATACGCAAAACAGGAAAGTTAGTGTTTGGGCCTTATTCTGCCGATAGTTTTTTTGGATCTAACATTTACAAGAATTTCGATGCAATTATTGCCGCATATCACGATCAAGGTCTCATCCCTTTTAAAACGCTATCATTTGGACATGGCGTAAATTTCACAGCTGGACTAAGTGGTGTAAGAACTTCTCCAGATCATGGAACAGCTTACGAAATAGCAGGAAAAGGATTGGCAGACAATAGCTCTTTTAAAGAAGCGTTGTTTACTGGGATTCAAATTTTTAAAAACCGTGAGGAATTCGAAAGAATTACTAGAAACCCATTAAAAAAGCAAAGACAAAAGATATAAACAAAAAAATGTTTATAACCATAAATAGGTAAATATAATTTTATATATTTGCACGCTCGAAATAAATGTGAAGATGAAGAAACTGAAAGAGTTTATAATTCAATTTATAGGATTAAAACAGGGAGAACATAATTTCGACTATAAAATTGACAATAAGTTCTTTAACCATTTTGAGTACGACGAATTTAATGATGCAAACCTTGATATAAAAGTAGTTTTAAATAAAAAAACAACACTTTTAGAATTGCATTTTTTAGTATCTGGAACAGTTAATATAAACTGTGATTTAACAAACGAACCTTTTAATCAAGTCATCGAAAATGATTTTAATTTAGTTGTAAAGTTTGGAAATGAGTACAATGATGAAAACGAGGAAATATTAATTATACCTCATTCAGAATATGAAATAGATATTTCGCAATATATTTACGAATTAATTGTGTTATCAGTACCATTTAAAAGAATTCACCCAGGCGTAATAGATGGGTCTTTAAATTCAGAAATACTTAAAAAACTTGAAGAATTGAGCCCAAAAGGCTTGGAAGAAAAAACAAAAAATGAGGATATTGATCCTCGCTGGAATACATTAAAAAAACTATTAACGGATAAATAATTATAGAAAATGGCACATCCTAAAAGAAAAATCTCTAAAACAAGAAGAGATAAGAGAAGAACACATTATAAGGCAACTGTACCACAAATTGCTACGTGTCCTACTACAGGAGAAGCACACTTATACCATAGAGCTCATTGGCACGAAGGAAAACTTTATTATAGAGGACAAGTATTAGTAGATAATTCTCAAGAAGAAAATTTAGCATAAGCAATATGCAAGCAAAATAATTAAGCGCTCACCTGTGAGCGTTTTTTTTATGATAAATTTTTTTTGAAGTCAAAAACACCTATTTTGCACCATATTTGTTCAAAAAAGGGTATTTTTCATCACTTTTTTTACGTTTTACGTCAATTATGTGATTTTTTGTTCAAAATTAAACTATAACTATGAGTAAGATCACAGCAGCAATTACAGCTGTTGGCGCATATGTGCCAGAATATGTATTAACCAACCAAATTTTAGAAACAATGGTTGATACAAATGACGAATGGATTACAACTAGAACAGGAATTAAGGAGCGTAGAATCCTTAAAGGAGAAGGGAAAGGGACTTCTTTTTTAGCTATTAAAGCAGCAGAAGACCTAATAAGTAAAAGAGGCATTGACCCAAAAGACCTAGAACTCGTTATAGTTGCAACCGCAACCCCAGACATGAAAGCCGCATCAACAGCTGCCTATACAGCCACCCAAATTGGAGCAACAAATGCATTTTCTTTTGATTTGGAAGCCGCATGCTCAAGCTTTTTGTTTGGTATGTCAACAGCCGCAAAATATATTGAATCTGGAAGATATAAAAATGTACTGCTAATAGGAGCCGATAAGAATTCATCATTTATTAATTACGAAGATAGAGCCACTTGCATCATTTTTGGAGATGGAGCAGGAGCTGTCCTATTTGAACCAAACGAAGAAGGTCTTGGACTTCAAGACGAATATCTAAGAAGTGATGGTTCTGGAAGAGAGTTTTTGCAAGCAACCTATGGAGGCTCGTCGTACCCTATAACACAAGAGGCATTTAGTGAAGGCAAACATTATGTGTTTCAGGACGGAAAAACAGTATTCAAAAATGCCGTGTTTAATATGGCAGATGTTGTTGTAAAAATATTAGAACGCAACAACCTAACTAAAAATGATGTTGCATGGTTAGCAGCTCATCAAGCCAACAAGCGTATTATTGATGCCACAGCTAATAGAATAGAACTAGACAAAGATAAAGTAATGATGAATATAGAGAAGTATGGCAATACCACATCTGCCACGCTTCCATTATTGTTACACGATTACGAGTCACAGCTTAAAAAAGGAGATAATATAATTTTTGCTGCTTTTGGTGGCGGATTTACTTGGGGTTCAATTTATTTAAAATGGGCCTATAATTCTTAACAAAACTAACTAAATTAAAATAGCTAAATTATGGATTTAAAAGAGATTCAAAACTTAATCAAATTTGTAGCCAAATCAGGCGCAAGTGAGGTTAAATTGGAGATGGATGATATCAAAATCACCATTAAAACAGGATCAGATTCTGAAACCACAACAGTACAGCAAGTTCCAGTTCAAGCGCAAATGCCACAAGCAGTTGCTCCAGCTGCGACTACAATGCCTGTACAAGATGTTACACCAGTAGCTACAGAGGAGGATAACTCAAAATATATCACAATAAAATCGCCTATAATAGGGACTTTCTATAGAAAACCATCACCAGATAAACCATTATTTGTTGAGGTAGGACAAACCATTGCTGAAGGCGATGTGCTTTGTATTATTGAGGCAATGAAACTATTCAACGAAATAGAATCTGAAGTTTCGGGTAAAATAGTGAAGATATTAGTTGATGATTCTTCTCCAGTAGAATTTGACCAACCTTTATTTTTGGTTGACCCATCATAACAATTAAAAATTCCAAAACACAAATCTCAAAATCCAATATTTGGAATTTGGAGTTCGGAATTTGAAATTTTTAAAACAAAAGTTATGTTTAAAAAAATATTAATAGCCAATAGAGGTGAAATTGCACTACGTGTTATTAGAACCTGTAAAGAAATGGGAATTAAAACAGTTGCAGTATATTCTACAGCTGATGCCGAAAGTCTTCACGTAAAGTTTGCAGATGAAGCCGTTTGTATTGGGCCTGCATCAAGTAGCGAATCGTATTTAAAAATGTCCAATATTATTGCAGCAGCAGAAATCACCAATGCAGACGCAATACACCCAGGATACGGATTCTTGTCCGAGAACGCTAAGTTTTCGAAAATTTGTGGAGAACATGACATTAAATTCATTGGAGCTTCTGCTGAAATGATTGACAGAATGGGAGACAAAGCTAATGCAAAAGCTACCATGAAAGCAGCTGGAGTGCCATGTGTTCCAGGGAGTGAAGGCATAATAGAAAACTTTGAAGATTGTATAAAAACAGCCGAAGAAACTGGATATCCAGTTATGCTTAAAGCTTCAGCTGGAGGAGGAGGAAAAGGCATGCGTGCTGTTTGGAAACCCGAAGACTTAAAAGAAGCTTGGGAATCTGCAAGGCAAGAATCTAAAGCGGCTTTTGGAAATGACGATATGTATATGGAGAAGTTAATTGAAGAACCTAGACATATTGAAATTCAAATTGTTGGAGATTCTCGTGGAGTTGCTTGTCATTTATCAGAAAGAGACTGCTCAATTCAACGACGCCATCAAAAATTAACCGAAGAAGTCCCATCACCATTTATGACAAACGCTTTGCGTAAAAAAATGGGAGAAGCAGCAGTAAAAGCAGCCGAGTATATTAAATATGAAGGTGCTGGAACTGTCGAATTTTTAGTGGATAAGCACAGAAATTTCTATTTCATGGAAATGAACACACGTATTCAAGTTGAGCACCCAATTACAGAGCAAGTAATTGATTTCGATTTAATTCGCGAGCAAATTTTGGTCGCTGCTGGCGTGCCAATTTCTGGAAAACACTATACGCCAAACTTGCATTCTATTGAATGTAGAATTAACGCAGAAGATCCTTTTAACGATTTTAGACCCTCACCAGGAAAAATTACAACACTACACGCTCCTGGAGGCCATGGCGTACGTTTAGACACCCATGTTTATGCAGGTTATAGCATTCCGCCTAATTACGATTCGATGATAGCTAAGTTAATTACAACAGCTCAAACTCGCGAAGAAGCTATAAACAAAATGAAGCGTGCCTTAGATGAGTTTGTTATTGAAGGGATTAAAACTACCATTCCATTTCATAGGCAGTTAATGGATCACCCAGACTATTTAGCCGGAAATTACACTACTAAATTCATGGAAGATTTTAAAATGGACGAACAATATAAAGATTAAA